>Ga0209253_10004050_pt1 | contig 12812 bp, 7 predicted proteins | sample FrelakmetBRP12BR_FD_187145 | JGI IMG/M metagenome (GOLD analysis project Ga0209253, IMG submission 187145) | Freshwater lake sediment microbial communities from the University of Notre Dame, USA, for methane emissions studies - BRP12 BR (SPAdes)... | ecosystem: Environmental > Aquatic >...
GTGATTTTGATGATATGGAAGCCGAATTCCGATTGGACAAGGTCGCTCACTTCGTTTTCCTTCATCCCGAAAACGGCGTCCTCGAATGGTTTCACCATGGCGCCGCGCGTAAAGTACCCGAGGTCCCCGCCCTTCGTTGCCGATCCTTCGTCTTGCGAGTGCTGTTTGGCCAGGTTCGCGAACTCCGCCGGCGCTTGCCTGACCTGTTTGAGAATCTCCTCGGCCTTTGCTCGACTCTGCCTGACTTGGTCGGCGGGTGCATCCTTCGCTGACAGGATCAGGATATGGCTCGCTCGACGTTCTTCCGGCTGTCGATAAGCATTGCTGTGACTGTCATACCAGCTCTTGATCTCGTCTTCCGCGATACTCACCTGATCAGCCAGCCCGGCTTGACTCAGCACGACGTATTCCGCCCTCACCTGCTCCGGAATCTCGAACAACTTGCGGTTCGTCTCGTAGTACTGCTTCAAGCTATCTTCCGTCGGCTTCACCTGGGCCGCGAAGTGCTCCGGTTGGACGATCGCTTCGCTCACCTCGCGCACTTCCATCTGCAGCGCCAGCCATTTGTCGGCTTCGGCGCGCGTCGCGAAAGCGGCATCTCCCACGGCTGATGCGATTTGCTGCATGGCCAAGTCCTGGCGTAACCGTTGCTCGAAGGCGGTCTGGTTCATCCCCTGGCTGCGCAACACCTCCTCATAACGTTGTCTGGAAAACTGGCCATCGACCTGCAATGCCGGAATCGCCGCGATGAATTCGCGCAACTGCTCATCCGTCACGGCGAGCTTGGCCTCGAACGTTTTCAGTGCGAGCAGACGCTGATTGATAATGCTGTCCAGCATGGCGCGGCGCGCCTCGGGGTTATCGAGCATGGCGGGCGAGAACTCGCGTCCCATCGCCGCGCGCAAACGATCCTGCTGCTCGTGCAGCGTCCGGGTGAATTCCGCCGGGCTGATCTTCGTGTCCCCCACCCTGGCTACACTATCGCTCGTTCCGATCCACCCCATGTAGGACTCGACACCCCAGAAGGCGAAGGGGAGGATGATCAGGAGCAGGATGACCTGGACAACGCGTTTGCTGCTACGAACCGAATCGAACATGTATTCTCGGTACGACAGGTGAAAGCCACACAAAAAAAGGCGAACTTCCGTTCGCCTTTCCTGGCTGTTTGGCGGAGTGGACGGGACTCGAACCCGCGACCCCCGGCGTGACAGGCCGGTATTCTAACCGACTGAACTACCACTCCTCATTCGTTGCTACAGCCTCGGCTGGTGGGTGCTGACGGGATCGAACCGCCGACATTCGCCTTGTAAGGGCGACGCTCTACCGCTGAGCTAAGCACCCGCGCCCCACCGCGCCGTCATGCCGGCGAAGGGCGGTTATCTTACTGCATCCTTCAATGCTTTGCCAGCGCGAAATTTCGGTACTTTCGCGGCGCGGATCTTGATCGACGCACCGGTCTGCGGGTTGCGGCCGCTGCGCGCCGCTCGCCTGGCCACATAGAACGTTCCAAAGCCGACCAGCGTCACCATGCCCCCTTTCTTCAGCACGGTACGGACACCGCCAATTACCGCATCAAGCGCACGTCCCGCCGCGGCCTTGGACAAGTCGGCCTGTTTCGCGACGTGATCGATAAGATCAGATTTATTCACGGCTCCCCCTTCTTTCAGTCTGATAAGCGGAATTGAAAATTCCTTTTGGCAGATCGTCGCGCGGTCATGCGCTGACCTGATTAGCCACGAATCACAGCCGAGCGGCTGTAGGAGCGCCTTCAGGCGCGAAACCGCGGATGTTCGCGGCTGAAACCGCTCCTACGGCAGACGAACCTCGATTCAGCCGAGGTTCGTGGCCAAATAAGTGCGCTGATCAGTCATGCGGGCTGATGTCAACCTGGAAGCGGGTAAGTCGCGCGCGGATGAGCCTGTACGTGCTTTATAGCAACCCGAAAATCCCCATGTCAAGCGGTTTCGCGGGACGCGGCAGGTTTCCGACATGAATGATTCAACATCGCCTACAAGGCGCGTCACCAGCTCGCCGTGAAGGCCAAACGCGCCGAGCGATACATCGTTTCCGTTGTGGCCCGAAATCAGGAGGAGGAAAGAAAAAAGGCCGCTCAAGGGCGGCCTTCACGCGAAAACTCCGTGCCCGATCAATGCGTCAGGACAGTCGAGTCCGCGGGCGGCTCGGCGACAGGGGGAAGCGTTGCCGGTTTCCCTTCCGCTTCCGATCCGGTCTCGGCCAGCGGTTCCGGCTTACGCTCCAGAGCCAGTTCGAAGACCTTGTCGATCCACTTCACCGGTACGATCTCCAGCTGTTCCTTGATGTTCTCGGGTATTTCCGCCAGGTCCTTGACGTTTTCCTCCGGGATCAAGGCCAGCCGTATGCCTCCCCGATGCGCCGCCAGAAGCTTTTCCTTCAAACCGCCGATCGGCAGCACTTCACCCCGCAGGGTGATTTCACCGGTCATCGCCACGTCAGCCCGAACCGGGATTTCCGTCAGCATCGAAACAATCGCCGTCGCGATGGCGATCCCCGCGCTCGGTCCATCCTTCGGCGTGGCGCCCTCGGGCAGATGGATGTGGATGTCGCTCGCCTGCCAGAAATCGCCCTTTATACCGAGCTGGCTGGCGCGCTTGCGCACCACCGTCAATGCCGCCTGAATCGATTCCTGCATCACTTCGCCCAACTTGCCGGTCGTGACAGTCTTGCCCTTGCCGGGTACGACAACCGCCTCGATGGTCAGCAACTCACCACCGACCTCGGTCCACGCCAGCCCCGTCACCTGCCCTACCTGATTGTCCTTCTCGGCGATACCGAACGTGTAGCGCCGCACGCCGAGGAACTTGTCGAGGCTCTTCGGATTTACCACGACCTTGTTGCGGCGCTTGCCGAGCACGAGTGATTTGACGACCTTGCGGCAGACCTTGGAGATCTCCCGTTCCAGCCCACGCACCCCCGCTTCCCGCGTGTAGTAGCGAACGATGTCCAGGATCGCCTCGTCCGTAACAGCGATTTCGTCCTTCTTGAGCCCATTGGCCTTCAGCTGCTTGGGCATCAGGTAGCGTTTGGCGATGTTGAGCTTCTCATCCTCCGTATAGCCGGACAAACGAATGACTTCCATCCGATCGAGCAGCGGCGCCGGGATGTTCAGGGTATTGGCGGTGGCCACGAACATCACATCCGACAGGTCGTAGTCCACTTCCACGTAGTGATCCACGAACGTGCTGTTCTGTTCGGGGTCGAGCACCTCCAGCAGCGCCGACGACGGATCGCCGCGGAAGTCCATTCCCATCTTGTCGACTTCGTCGATGAGGAACAGCGGATTACGCACGCCGACCTTGGTCATGTTCTGCAAAATCTTGCCGGGCATGGATCCGATATAAGTCCGGCGATGTCCGCGGATCTCCGCCTCGTCACGCACGCCCCCTACGGACATCCGCACGAACTTGCGGTTGGTCGCGCGGGCGATGGACTGCCCCAGCGAAGTCTTGCCCACGCCCGGCGGGCCCACCAGGCACAGGATGGGCGCCTTGAGCTTGTCGACGCGCTGCTGGACCGCGAGGTACTCGAGTATCCGTTCCTTCACCTTTTCCAGGCCGTAGTGATCCTTCTCGAGAACCTTCTCCGCGGCGCCAAGATTCTTGTTGATCCGCGTGCGCTTCTTCCACGGCAGGTTGTTCAAGGTTTCGATGTAGTTGCGCACGACGGTCGCCTCAGCCGACATCGGCGACATCAGCCTAAGCTTCTTCAGCTCGCCGAGCGCTTTGTTCAGAGCTTCCTTGGACATGCCGGCGGCCCGGATCTTCTTCTCCATCTCATCGAGATCGGCGCCCTCCTCGCCTTCGCCGAGTTCCTTCTGTATCGCCTTGACCTGTTCGTTCAGGTAGTACTCACGCTGGCTCTTTTCCATCTGGCGCTTGACGCGGCCGCGAATGCGTTTCTCCACCTGCAGGATATCGAGCTCGGTCTCGAGCTGCGCCAGCAGTTTGTCCAGCCGCTCGCCGACAGCGAACAGCTCGAGGATCTGCTGCTTGAGCTCAAGCTTGAGAGGCAGATGCGCCGCGATCGTATCGGCCAGGCGGCCGGCTTCCTCGATCCCGGCCAAGGAGGTCAGGATCTCCGGCGGAATTTTCTTGTTGAGCTTCACGTACTGGTCGAACTGGGCCATGATCGCCCGGCGCATCGCTTCCACCTCATGATCCGCGTTACCCTCGGCCGGAACCGGAGTCACTTCGGCCATGAACACCGTACGCTGATCGCTGACGCGGTTAATGCGCGCCCTCTGCGTGCCCTCCACGAGCACTTTCACCGTTCCATCGGGCAGCTTGAGCATCTGCAAGATGTTGGCAATGCATCCGATTTCGTACATATCATCCGGGCCAGGCTCATCCTTGGCGGCGGATTTTTGCGCCACTAGCAGGATGCTCTTCCCGGCTTCCATCGCCATTTCAAGGGCTTTGATGGACTTGGGGCGCCCCACGAAGAGCGGGATCACCATATGCGGAAAAACCACCACGTCACGCAGTGGAAGCAACGGAAACTCGACCCGCTCGCTGGATAGTTCTGGGGTGCTGGACATTCGGGATTCCTAAAAAACCCAGCTCGTCAGAACTGGGGGAGCGACCGAGGTCATTTCAACCGGAAGACCCGGTGCGCGCCGATTCTCAGTTGGAGCCGGCAACTTTGGGCTGGTCGGCGTAGATCAGGATCGGCTTGCTGTCGCCGTCTATCATGCCTTCATCGACCACGACTTTAGCGACATCGTCCATGGTCGGAAGTTCATACATCGTATCGAGGAGCGAGCCTTCCAGGATGGAGCGCAGCCCCCGGGCGCCTGTCTTGCGCTTCAGCGCCTTACGCGCTATTGACCGGAGGGCGTGCGGCCGGATTTCGAGTTCGACCCCTTCCATCGAGAAGAGCTTCTGGTATTGCTTGGTCAGAGCATTCTTCGGTTCGATCAGGATCTGGATCAAAGCGGATTCGTCCAGTTCGTGCAGGGTCGCGACGACCGGCAGCCGTCCGACAAATTCCGGAATCAGCCCATACTTGATCAGGTCTTCAGGTTCCACCAACCGCAGCGTCTCGGTGACGTTCTTGGTGTCGCGGCTCTTCACCTCCGCCGCGAAACCGATGCCAACCTTTTCCGTGCGGCTGCGGATGATCCGGTCGAGCCCGTCGAATGCGCCACCGCATACGAACAGGATGTTGGTGGTGTCCACCTGAACAAAGTCCTGATTCGGATGCTTGCGGCCTCCCTGCGGCGGCACCGACGCCACCGTGCCTTCGATCAACTTGAGCAGCGCCTGCTGGACGCCCTCGCCCGAGACGTCGCGAGTGATCGACGGATTGTCCGATTTGCGCGAGATCTTGTCGATCTCGTCGATATAGACGATTCCCTGCTGCGCCTTTTCGACCTCGTAATCGCATTTCTGCAGCAGCTTCTGAATGATGTTCTCGACATCCTCGCCAACATAGCCGGCCTCGGTCAGGGTCGTCGCATCGGCCATCACGAAAGGCACATTAAGCATCCGGGCCAGCGTCTGGGCGAGTAGCGTCTTGCCCGAACCTGTGGGACCGATCAACAGGATGTTGCTCTTCGCAAGCTCGACATCGTCGTTCTTGCTCAGGTGCTTCAACCGCTTGTAGTGATTGTAGACCGCCACCGAGAGGATGCGTTTCGCATGATCCTGGCCGATGACGTACTGGTCGAGGATATTGCAGATTTCCTTCGGCGTGGGCAGATCGCCACGGGAGCCCTTGGACCCCTGGTCGGTCGCGATCTCATCGCGGATGATGTCGTTGCACAGCTCGATGCACTCGTCGCAGATGAACACCGACGGACCGGCAATGAGCTTGCGTACCTCGTGCTGGCTCTTGCCGCAAAAGGAGCAATACAGTAGTTTGTCCCCGCCGGATTTCCTGTCGCTCATCGCTGTTGACCCCGCTTCCCTGCGTCAAGTGCCAACGAGCGCGTCGGCCCGGTTCGTAAGCACTTTGTCCACCAGCCCGTAATCGACGGCTTGCTCGCCGGAAAAGAAGAAATCCCGGTCGGTATCCCGCTCGATGCGCTCGATCGGTTGACCCGAGTGCCGCGCCATGATCTCGTTCAGCTTCTGGCGCAGGTAGAGGATTTCCTTGGCGTGGATTTCGATATCGGCCGCCTGGCCCTGGAAGCCGCCCATCGGTTGGTGAATCATGATACGCGAGTTGGGCAACGCATAGCGCTTGCCTTTCGCACCAGCGCAAAGGAGAAACGAACCCATGCTCGCCGCCTGACCGATGCAGAGCGTGCTCACGTCCGGCTTGATGAACTGCATCGTATCGTAGATCGCCAGGCCGGCCGAAACGGAGCCGCCCGGCGAGTTGATATAAAAGTAGATGTCCTTGTCAGGATTCTCCGATTCCAGGAATAGTAGCTGAGCGACGATCAGATTCGCGGTGACGTCATTCACGGGCCCCACCAGGAATACCACGCGCTCCTTGAGCAGCCGCGAATAGATGTCGTAGGCGCGCTCGCCGCGCCCGCTCTGTTCGATGACCATCGGGATCAGTCCCAATCCCGATGGCTCCCATGAAGAAGGAAGCGTATCACCCGCCATAGCGAGTTGGGGGGCCGTCATGCCGCGGCTCCCATCAGTTGGTCAAAAGCGATCGGCTTATCTGTGGTCCTGGCATTTTTCATAACCCAGTCCACCACGTTTTCCTCGATCACGAACGCCTCCACGCGGGCGAGTTGCTGGCGTTCCGAATAATACCAGCGCACGACTTCCGAGGGGTCTTCGTAGCTTTGAGCAAAATCATCCACCATGGCGCGGATCTGCTCGGGTTTGGCATGCAGTCCGTTCTTGCTGGCAACTTCGGCCAAGATCAGGCCGATCTTGACCCGGCGCTCGGCCTGTTCGCCGAACCAGCGCTGATCGACCCCGATGTTCTTCGGATCGATCCCGCGGCTGCGCAAGTCATTGCGCGCGTTTTCTGCAAGCTGGAGCGCCTCGTGATTGACCAGCGTGCGCGGCACTTCTATCGGGTTCGCCTCCAGCAGGAGTTTCATCACCTGTTCCTTGACGCGCGATCGCAGGCGCTTGCTTACCTCACGTTCCAGATTGGTTTTGATTTCGCTTCTCATTCGCTGGAGATCACCGTCCGCGATTCCCAGCGATTTCGCGAAATCTACATCGACTTCAGGTAGTTGCGGCTGTTCGACACGCTTGATCGCGACTTCGAACTGGGCGGTCTTGCCGGCCAGGTCCTTGGCGTGGTAGTCAGCCGGGAAAACCACGTCGAAGGTCCTATTCTCTCCCGCCACCGCACCGACGATCTGCGACTCGAAGTCTGGCAGCATGCTGCCTGTTCCGCAAATCACTGGAAAGTCGCTGGCTTGGCCGCCGTGAAAGACCTCCCCGCCGATCCGGCCTGTGAAGTCCACCACAACCCGATCGCCCCGTTCAGCAGCGCGCGCCGTTTCGGCGAATGTCGTGCGTTGTTTGCGGAGTACCTCGACGGTCTTGTCCACCTCAGTCTCGCCAACCTCCAGGACGGGACGCTCGATCTCCTTGTCGCTCAGATCGCCGAGCCGGATGTCGGGATACACCTCGAACACGGCGGAGAATTCCAGTTTCGCCGCATCGTCCACTTCCTTGTGTTCGAATCTTGGCATCCCGGCAACACGAATGTTCTGTTCGCGCACGGCATCGCCAAACGCCTTTTGCACGGCTTCGCCTATCGCCTCCGAGCGCACCTGAACGCCATACTGTTGCGCGACCAGCTTGAACGGCACCTTGCCCGGGCGGAAACCCGACATCTTGACGGTGCGGGCGAGTTTCTTCAAACGCGTCTCGATGTCGCGTTCGATGTCGGACACCGCAACCGCCATGTCGAGTCTTCTTTCGAGTGGAGAAGTAATCGTTGCTTCCTGAGTCTGCATGAAAACAAGTCCCCGTTCTTGCGTTGCGGCCGAATTTTCGACACTGGGATTTTCGCGCCGCGAGTGGCCAGTCAGGTGGTCGAATTCTAACACAGCGAAGACAACCCACTTTCCGGCCCATTTTAGCGGCAGGATGGCCGTACTGCTGTCCCCCAGCCCATCTCCGCGCGGCCGAACGAAAATTCGCGAGCCGCTGGCGCGACTTTCACGTCAAAAGCCTGTCTTTGTTCCTTGTACGGAACTTCACATGCTGTTTCAAAATCACAGATCCGATGAATCCGGCTTTTTGCGCCGCATCAGGAAGGATGACCGCCACGAAATCCGCGGCGCCATCCGGCTCCGATTAGATCCAACGAGGCCGACCGTGGCTGACCGACCGGTCGGGGAGCGTCGGTATTGGACGAGCAGGAGGGAGAAATGAGTTTCTTCAGCGAGTATCAAGCCCGCTACGAATCAACCAGGGAAGAGGAGATGACCGTCCAGGACTACCTGGAGGTCTGCAAGGATGATCCTTCGGCATACGCGACCGCGGCGGAACGAATGCTGATGGCGATCGGTGAGCCCGAGCTGGTTGACACCCGTCTCGACCCGCGGCTGTCCCGCATGTTCTCCAACAAGGTCATCAAGGTCTATCCAGCCTTCCGGGACTTCTATGGCATGGAAGAGGTCATCGAGAACATCGCCTCCTATTTCCGGCATGCCGCCCAGGGACTGGAAGAGAAGAAGCAGATCCTCTATCTGCTCGGCCCCGTCGGTGGCGGCAAGTCGTCGCTGGCCGAGAAACTCAAGTATCTGATGGAGAAGGTGCCGTTCTATGCGCTGAAGGGCTCTCCGGTGCATGAATCTCCGCTCGGTCTGTTCAATCCCGAGGAAGACGGCCGGATCCTGGAAGAGGACTTCGGGATTCCGCGCCGCTACCTGTCGGGAATCATGTCCCCCTGGGCGGTCAAACGCCGGCACGAATTCAACGGTGACGTCACCAAGTTCCACATTGTGAAACTGCGTCCGTCGGTGCTGCGGCAGATCGCTGTGGCCAAAACCGAACCCGGCGACGAGAACAACCAGGATATTTCCGCGTTGGTGGGCAAAATCGACATCCGAAAACTGGAGCAGTTTGCCCAGAACGACCCCGACGCCTACAGTTATTCGGGCGGATTGTGCTTGTCGAATCGCGGGCTGCTTGAATTCGTCGAGATGTTCAAGGCGCCGATCAAGGTCCTGCATCCGCTGCTCACGGCAACCCAGGAAGGCAATTACAAGGGTACAGAGGGCTTCGGCGCGATCCCGTTCGACGGCATCATCCTGGCCCACTCCAATGAATCCGAGTGGCTGGCGTTCAAGAACAACCGCAACAACGAGGCGTTCCTCGATCGCATCTACACGGTGAAAGTGCCTTACTGCCTGCGGGTGTCCGAGGAAATCAAGATCTATGAAAAGCTTCTCGACAACTCCTCGCTGCACGAGGCGCCGTGCGCCCCGGACACGCTGCGCATGATGGCGCAGTTCGCGATCCTGTCGCGCTTGAAGGAGCCGGAAAACTCGAGCATCTACTCCAAGATGCGCGTCTACGACGGGGAGAATCTCAAGGACACCGATCCGAAGGCCAAGTCATATCAGGAGTACCGCGACTACGCTGGCGTCGATGAAGGCATGACCGGGTTGTCGACGCGGTTTGCCTTCAAAGTGCTGTCCAAGGTATTCAACTTCGACCATCGGGAGGTGGCGGCCAACCCGGTGCATCTCATGTATGTGCTGGAGCAGTCCATCGAGCAGGAACAGTTCCCTCCCGAGACGGAGCAGAAGTACCTGCGTTTTATCAAGGAATACCTCGCGCCGCGCTACGCCGAATTCATCGGCAAGGAAATCCAGACCGCCTACCTGGAGTCGTATTCGGAGTACGGCCAGAACATCTTCGACCGCTATGTGGTCTATGCCGATTTCTGGATCCAGGACCAGGAGTACCGCGACCCGAACACCGGCGAAGTACTCGACCGCTCCGCGCTCAACGACGAGCTGGAGAAGATCGAAAAGCCCGCGGGCATCAGCAACCCGAAGGACTTCCGCAACGAGATCGTGAACTTCGTGCTGCGGGCGCGGGCCAAGAACGAGGGCAAGAATCCGGTCTGGACCTCTTACGAAAAATTGCGGGCGGTCATCGAGAAGAAGATGTTCTCCACCACCGAGGACTTGCTCCCGGTGATCTCGTTCAATGCCAAAGCAAGCGCCGACGAGCAGAAGAAACACCAGGACTTTCTGAACCGTATGAAGAACAAACGTTATACTGAAAAGCAGGTCCGCCTGCTGTGCGAGTGGTATCTGCGGGTCAGAAAATCGTCATAGTGCGGCCGGTCGCCTGCCATTCGTCTACCGTAAGTGGCGTGGTGCGAACGGGCATGGTGGAATCGCCAGCGTGACGAATGAAAGCCGGCGCAGCATGTCCGGTCATGAGGCCAACCGCTAGAGCGACTGGAGCGACTTTCACGTTTGCCGGAGGGAGAAGGTCTTGATCCGTGTTATCGACCGCCGCTTCGACAGCAAGAACAAGAGCGCGGTCAATCGCCAGCGTTTCTTCAAGCGCTTTCGCGACCAGATCCGCCGTGCCGTATCCGACGCGATTTCCGAAAGGAGCATCACGAATATCGACAATGGCGAACACATCGCCATTCCGACCAAGGATCTCTCCGAACCTCAGTTCGGACTGGATCGTCGCGGCCGCTGGGAATCGATCTACGCGGGTAACGACCGCTTCAACACGGGCGACGAAGTCGACCGCCCCATCGGTGGTTCGGGCGGCGGCGGACGCGGGGGAGCCGGGGAAGACGGTGAAAGCGAAGACGATTTCGTCTTTCATATTTCACGCGAGGAGTTCCTCAACGTCTTTTTCGATGACCTGGCGCTGCCCAATCTCGTCAAGACTCAGCTCACCCGCATCAGTGAGCACCGGCTCGTACGAGCTGGATACACCCAGTCTGGCATACCCGCCAACCTCAATATCGTGCGGTCCATGCGTGGCGCGCTGGGACGCCGCCTGGCGCTCGCGGCTCCCTATCGCGAGCATCTCAAGCAGCTCGAGGCGAACCTCGCGGAGCTGCTCGAAACCCGCGGCGAGGACGATGAGGAAATCAGGAAGCTGCGCGCCGAGATTCGCCACCTGCGAACCCGCATCGAGGCGATTCCGTTCATAGACAGCTTCGACTTGCGCTTCAACAATCGCATCCGCCAGCCAAGACCATCGACCCAGGCGGTGATGTTCTGCCTGATGGACGTATCGGGCTCGATGGACGAGGAAAAGAAGCAGATCGCCAAGCGCTTTTTCATGCTGCTTTACCTCTTCCTGAAGCGCACCTACGAGCACATCGAAGTCGTTTTCGTCCGCCACCACACCGTGGCGAAAGAAGTCAACGAGGAAGACTTCTTTCACTCCCGCGAATCCGGTGGTACCGTGGTGTCGAGCGCCTTGCGCCTGATGCACGACATAATCCGGGAACGCTATGCTACAGGCGCCTGGAACGTATATGGCGCGCAAGCTTCCGACGGCGACAACTGGGAAAACGACTCGCCGACCTGCCGCGATCTGCTAATCGAATCGATCGTGCCGTTGGTGCAGTATTTCGCCTACATCGAAATCGCCGCCGGCGATCCCCAGAACCTTTGGCGTGAGTACCTCAAGGTCGGGCCCTACAGCAAGAACTTCGCCATGCAGCGTATCGCTCGCCTCTCCGACATCTACCCGGTTTTCCGGGAGCTGTTCAAGAAGAAGCTCGTATGAGGCCGGCCGGCACCCGAAGCCCCCGCGGCAGGAAGAAGAAACAGCTACCGGCGCCGTCCGAATGGTCGTTCGCGCTGATCGAGGATTACAACCGGGAGTTCGCGCGCGTGGCGGCGGGCTACGGCCTCGACGTCTACCCGAACCAGATCGAGGTGATCACCGCCGAGCAGATGATGGACGCCTACGCCTCGGTGGGCATGCCGGTGTTCTACCATCACTGGTCGTTCGGCAAGCATTTCCTGGCCACCGAAAAGCGCTACAAGCGCGGCCAGATGGGACTTGCATACGAAATCGTCATCAACTCCAATCCGTGCATCGCCTACCTCATGGAAGAAAACACCATGACGATGCAGGCCCTGGTGATCGCCCACGCGGCCTACGGCCACAACTCGTTCTTCAAGGGCAACTACCTGTTCCGCACCTGGACCAACGCCGATAGCATCATCGATTACCTGCTGTTCGCCCGCAACTACATCGCGGAGTGCGAGCAGCGCTACGGCGAGGACAGGGTCGAGGAACTGCTGGATTCCTGCCACGCGTTGATGAACGTCGGCGTAGACCGCTACAAGCGCCCGCCCAAGCTTTCGCTGGCCAAGGAGCGGGAGCGGCAGAAGGAGCGAGCGGAATATCTGCAGACGCAAATCAATGACCTGTGGCGGACGCTGCCGGCGAAGGAAATCAAGGAGGCGCGGGTCGAGGAAATGCGCTTTCCGCCGGAACCTCAGGAAAATCTCCTCTATTTCATCGAGAAAAACGCTCCGCTCCTGGAACCCTGGCAGCGGGAGGTCGTTCGCATCGTGCGCAAGGTTGCCCAGTACTTCTACCCCCAGCGCCAGACTCAGGTGATGAACGAGGGGTGGGCGTGCTTCTGGCACTACACGCTCGTCAACACGCTCTACGACGAGGGGCTGCTGACGGACAACTTCATGCTGGAGTTTCTCCAGCATCATACCAACGTGATTGCCCAGCCGCCGTACAGCGCGCCCCACTACTCGGGCATCAATCCGTATGCGCTTGGATTCGCCATGTGGCAGGACATGCGGCGAATCTGCGAGACGCCATCCGAAGAGGACCGGCGGTGGTTCCCCGAGCTGGCCGGATCGGACTGGCGGGCGGCGCTCG
>Ga0209253_10004051_pt1 | contig 12811 bp, 10 predicted proteins | sample FrelakmetBRP12BR_FD_187145 | JGI IMG/M metagenome (GOLD analysis project Ga0209253, IMG submission 187145) | Freshwater lake sediment microbial communities from the University of Notre Dame, USA, for methane emissions studies - BRP12 BR (SPAdes)... | ecosystem: Environmental > Aquatic >...
CACGGTGGCCTACATCGCCACGCTGCTGCTGCACCGCTACAAGGTGCTCGGCATCCTCGACGACGACGGCCGCGCGATCGCCAGCAGCGGCATCCTCGCGCTGCCCGATGCGGTCAAGCTGATCGAGCACGAGACCGCACCGGTCAAGGGCAAGGTCTGCCCGAGCTGCCACGCGGCGGCGATGATCAAGCGAGACGGCTGTGAGTTCTGCACGGCCTGCGGCTATACGGGACACTGCTCGTAGCGAGCCGGCGCCGCGCGGCGACTTCGTCGGCCGTTATGGCCCGTGCGGAAGACGCACGGGCGCCTTGGCCGTGGCCTGACTCTTCAGTCGGCCAACGGGCGGCATCCGATTCTTCGTCTGCGGTAAAGTGCCCGCCGGTCCGCCGTCTTCGGCGAAAGAATCATTCCAACCCTGAGCGGGAACCCCACCATGCAAGTGTTCAATTTCAGCGCCGGCCCCGCGGTGCTGCCCAAGGAAGTCCTGCAACGCGCCGCCGCGGAGATGCTCGACTGGCACGGCAGCGGCATGTCGGTGATGGAGATGAGCCACCGCGGCCCCGAGTTCATCTCGATCGCCGAGAAGGCCGAGGCCGACCTGCGCAGGCTGCTCGCCATCGGCGACGACTACGCGGTGCTGTTCCTGCAGGGCGGCGCGATCGGCGAGAACGCGATCGTGCCGATGAACCTGCTCGGGGACCGCAAGGTCATCGACTTCGTCAATACCGGCGAGTGGTCGAAGAAGTCGATCAAGGAGGCGAAGAAGTACGCGCAGGTGAACATCGCCGCCAGCGCCGAGGACCGGAACTTCACCTACGTGCCGGCGCGCGAGACCTGGAAGCTCGCGGCCGACGCCGCCTACGTGCACATCTGCAGCAACGAGACGATCGGCGGCGTCGAGTACCACTGGACGCCCGACACGGGCGCCGTGCCGCTGGTGGCGGACATGTCGTCGCACATCCTGTCGCGGCCGATCGACGTGTCGAAGTACGGCGTCATCTACGGCGGCGCGCAGAAGAACGTCGGCCCGGCCGGGCTGACGTTGGTCGTCGTTCGCCGGAGCCTCCTTGACCGCGCGCTGCCGATCACGCCGAGCGCCTTTCACTGGAAGGAGCAGGCCGAGGCGGACTCGATGCTGAACACGCCGCCGACCTATTCCATCTACATTGCCGGCCTCGTGTTCGAGTGGCTGCTCGCGCAGGGCGGCCTGGCGGCGATGGAGCGGAAGAACATCGCCAAGGCCACGCTGCTTTACGACGCGATCGACGGCAGTGGCGGCTACTACATCAATCCGGTCGCCAGGGCCGACCGCTCGCGGATGAACGTGCCGTTCAAGCTGCGCGACGAGTCGCTCGACGGCGCCTTCCTGAAGGGCGCGCAGGCGCGCGGCCTGCTGCAGCTGAAGGGACACCGCTCGGTCGGCGGCATGCGCGCGTCGATCTACAACGCGATGCCGATCGAAGGCGTGCAGGCGCTGGTCGACTACATGAAAGAATTCGCGCGCAGCCACGGCTAGACGCGCCCCCTCTCCCCTGCCCCCTCTCCCGCAAGGTGAGAGGGGAACAACGACGCTGCATCACGACGATGAACAAGTACCAGATCCTGCTGCTGAACAACATCTCCAGCCACGGCCTGGCGCGGCTGCCGCACGAGCGCTATGTCACCGGCAAGCACGCCGACCGGCCCGACGCGATCCTGGTGCGCTCGCACGACATGCATGCAATGCCGATCCCGGCAAGCGTGAAGGCGATCGGCCGCGCCGGCGCAGGCACCAACAACATCCCGGTGGCCGAGATGTCCAAGCGCGGCGTGCCGGTGTTCAACGCGCCGGGCGCGAACGCCAACGCGGTCAAGGAACTGGTGCTGGCGGCGCTGCTGATCGGCGCGCGCAACCTGGTGCCGGCGCTGCAGTTCGTGCAACAGCTCCCGCCCGATGCAGCCGACTTCGAGACGCGCGTCGAGGACGGCAAGAAGCAGTTCGCCGGCATCGAGCTGCCGCATCGCACGCTCGGCGTGGTCGGCCTGGGCGCGATCGGCGCGCTGGTTGCCGAGACGGCCCTGAAGCTCGGCATGAAGGTGGTCGGCTTCGATCCCGAGATCACCGTCGACGCCGCCTGGCGCTTGCACTCCGGGGTGCGCAAGGCGAACTCTATCGAGGACCTGCTCAAGCACGCCGACTTCGTCACCCTGCACGTGCCGCTGCTGCCGGCCACCCGCGGGCTGATCGATGCCAAGCGGCTGGCGGCGATGAAATCCGGCGCGGCGCTGCTCAACTTTGCGCGCGACGCGATCGTCGACGACGAAGCGGTGCTCGGCGCGCTGCAGGCGGGCCGGCTGAAGTCCTACCTGTGCGACTTTCCGTCGCCGCGGCTGGCCGGCGCGCCCGGCGTGGTCGCCCTGCCGCACCTTGGCGCCTCGACCGCCGAGGCCGAGGAGAACTGCGCGGTGATGGTGGTCGACCAGCTGCGCGAGTTCCTCGAGAACGGCAACATCGCGAATGCGGTGAACTTTCCCAGCGTCGAGATGACGCGGGAGTCGGCATGGCGGGTGGCGATTGCGAATGCCAACGTGCCGAACATGCTCGGCCAGATTTCCACCGCGATGGCGATGGCCGGCCTCAATATTCACAACATGGTCAACAAGTCGCGCGGCGAGATGGCCTACACACTGGTCGACGTCGACAGCCCGGTGTCGCCAACCGTGATCGGCGAGATTGCGTCGATCGAAGGCGTGCTCTCGGTGCGCTCGGTTCCGGCGCAGCCTCGGTAAGAATCAGAAGCAAAACCGCGGCTGCGGGCGCGGCTGCGTTCAACCAACAGCGGGCGGGGTTCTCAACCCGCCTTTTTCTCGGCCTTCTTGCGCTCGGCCCACGCCTTCTTCAGCGCGGCGGAGATCTTCCTTTTCTGCGCTTCCGAGCGCGGCTTGCGGTTACCCCGGCCGGCTGAAGAGGCGGAGCCTCCGAGCGCGGCGAGCGCCTTCTTCAGCGCATCGATTTCAGCCTGCTTCTTGGCAATCTCAGCCTTGATTGCAGCAACGGCTTTGCTCATGGCATTTCTTCCTGCGACGGACCGAGGTATTTCGGCAGGTCGAAATTACCATTCGCCCCGCCATCAGCGCAGAAGAACCTCCCGCGAATAGTAAGAAAAACTACTGACTCGTTGCTTTTCTACATCGGCTCGGCAATGCTCGGCAGTCCCGCCAGCGCCATTGCCAGTTCGCTTTCGTCGTATACCTGGTCCGTCAGCTTGCCGGCGAAGTAATCCATGTAGGCCTGCATGTCGAAGTGACCGTGGCCGCACAGGTTGAAGAGAATCGCCCGGCTCGTCCCTTCTTCGCGGCAGCGCACCGCCTCGTCGATCGCGCCTTTCACCGCGTGGTTGGCCTCCGGCGCCGGCACGATGCCCTCGTGACGGGCGAACAGCACGCCCGCTTCGAAGCACTGCGTCTGGTGATAGGCGCGTGCGTCGATCAAGCCCAGTTCCTTGATGTGCGACACCAGCGGCGCCATGCCGTGATATCTCAGTCCGCCGGCGTGGAAACCCGGCGGCATGAAGGTCGACCCCAGCGTGTGCATCTTTGTCAGTGGCGTCATGTGCCCGGTGTCGCCGAAGTCGTAGGCATAACGGCCACGGGTCAGGCTCGGGCAGGCGGACGGTTCGACGGCGACGATGCGCACGCGCCTGCCGCCGCGCAGCTGGCTGCCGAGGAAGGGAAAGACGATGCCGGCAAAGTTGGAACCACCGCCGGTGCAGCCGACGATCACATCGGGATAGTCGTTCGCCATCTCGAGCTGCGCCATCGCTTCCAGGCCGATCACCGTCTGGTGCAGCAGCACGTGGTTGAGCACCGAGCCCAGGGCGTACTTGGTGTCGCTGCGGCTGGCGGCAATTTCCACCGCCTCGGAGATGGCAATGCCGAGGCTGCCATTGCTATCGGGAGACTTGGCCAGCACGCTGCGGCCGAAGTGGGTTTCCATCGATGGGCTGGCCACGCAGCGGGCGCCGTAGGTCTCCATCAGCGCGCGCCGGTACGGCTTCTGGTTGTACGAAACGCGCACCATGAAGATCTGCACGTCGATGCCGAACACGGCTCCGGCAAAGGCCAGCGACGAGCCCCACTGGCCGGCGCCGGTCTCGGTGGTCAGCCGCCTCACTCCGGCCTCGCGGTTGTAAAACGCCTGCGCGACGGCCGTGTTCGGCTTGTGGCTGCCGGCCGGGCTGACGCCCTCGTACTTGTAGTAAATGCGCGCCGGTGTCTGCAGTGCCTTTTCCAGCCTGCGGGCGCGGTACAGCGGCGTCACCCGCCACTGGCGGTAGACCTCGCGCACCGGCTCGGGAATCTCGATCTCGCGCTCGGTGGCGACCTCCTGCGCGATCAGCGCCATCGGGAACAGCGGCGCCAGATCGTCCGGCCCGACCGGCTTCAGCGTTCCCGGGTGCAGCACCGGCGGCGGCGGCTTCGGCAGGTCCGCCATCAGGTTGTACCAGTGCTTCGGGATGCGCGATTCGTCGAGCAGGTATTTCACGCTTTCGCTCATCTAGTTCTCCGTCTGTCCCGGCAGTTCGCCTCGATTCGCTGCCGCCGACTATAGCGAGCCATATCCAGCCTTCGGAGCGCGCCGAAATGATCTGCATCAAGCCTGGCTGCCGGCCCGGCCCGCCCCGGAGGGGGTAGCTCGCTGCCGCGCTTGATCCAGGTTAGAGACAGTGCATCCGGTGCACTCGCAGACTTCGTGCACCACGACAAACCAGGTGCACAGGAGTCCATATGAACGTCGCGACAGAAATCCCAACCGCCGAGCGCCCGCTCGGCGAGATCGCCCGCGAACTGCCGGGCGCCGCCGCCGTCTTCCGGCGCTACCGTCTCGACTACTGCTGCGGCGGCAGCCAGACGCTGCGCGAGGCCGCGTCGGCCGGCGGCGTCGATGCGCGCGAGATCGAGCGCGAACTCGCCGCCCTGGCACCGGCATCGGCGGAAGCCCCCGAGGAGCCGCTGCCGCTGATCGACCACATCCTCACCCGCTTCCACGAAACGCACCGCCGCGAACTGCCCGAGCTGATCGCGCTCGCCTACCGCGTCGAGGAACGGCACGCCGAGCACCCGCAGGTGCCGCGCGGGCTGGCCCGCATGCTCGAACATGTCTCGGAGGCCCTCGAGGAGCACATGCAGAAGGAGGAGCGGATCCTCTTCCCGATGATGCGCGCCGGCGGTGTGCCGATGATCATGGGCCCGATCCAGGTGATGGAGCACGAGCATGTCGAGCACGGCGAGCGGTTGCGCCAGCTCGAGGCGCTGACCAACAACCACACGCCGCCGGCGGACGCCTGCACCAGCTGGCACGCGCTGTATGCCGGCACGCGCAAGCTGGTGGACGACGTGATGCAGCACATCCACCTGGAGAACAACGTCCTGTTCCCGCAGTTCTCGGGCCAGCACTACTGACAGCGAGCGGCCGCGCAGCCGCTCGCCACCCCCGCCCGGGCCCACGGCCGCCGGCATCGACCTGCCGGCGGGCGGCCAGCGCCGCCCCTGCCCCAGCCCTCTTCACCGGCGGCCGCGCCGCCCGGCCGGAGGGTGATTTATCCCCGCAGAGACCCTAAACTCTGACGCGCATTCCGGGGGCAACCGGGAGCGACCCCTTCCAAAGGAGACAAGATGAGATTCGTACGCGCTATGTGCGCCGCGGCCATGGCCGCGGCCTTCGCTTTGCCGGTGGCGGCACAGCAGGTGACCTTCATGACCGGCCCCCAGGGCGGCGCGTGGATTCCGCTCGGCGGCGCGCTCAAGGGCATGTGGGAAAAGGAGATCCCCGGCCTGCAGATCCAGGCGGTCCCCGGCGCCGGCATCGCCAACGTCCGCGGCGTCGACGAGGGCAAGGCGCAGATCGGCTTCGGCAACTCGAGCACGACCGTCGACGGCCTGGCCGGCAATCCGCCCTATCCGAAGAAGACCACCAACGTCTGCCAGCTCGCCAACCTGTACCCGCAGTACTTCCAGGTCGTGGTCACCGCCGACTCGAACGTCAACACGTTCGCCGACATGAAAGGCAAGTCGGTGGTCACCCAGCCGAAGGGCAACACGGCGGAACTGCTCACCGCTGAGGTGCTGAAGATCAACGGGCTCAACTACCAGTCGCTGTCCAAGATCAGCTTCCAGTCCTACACCGACGCGGTGTCGCTGGTGAAGGACGGACATGCGCAGGTCTTCACGCTCGGCACGACCGCGCCCGCCTCCTCGGTGATGGACCTCGCCTCAGCGCGCGACATCAAGCTGCTGCCGGTCGACGACAAGACGATGGCCGAGCTGAAGAAGTCGAACGCCGGCTACAACCGGCTCATCATCAAGGCCGGCACCTATCCGAAGCAGGACAAGGACGTGCCGGTAATCGGCTACTCGACCCATCTGGTCGTGGCCTGTGACCTGCCGGACGACGTCGTCTACAAGATGACCAAGATCATGGCCGCCAACGTCGAGGGCATGGCCGCCGTGGTCAAGCCGATTACCGGCCTCACTCCCAAGGACATGGCGCTCGACATCGGCGTGCCGCTGCACAAGGGCGCGGCGAAGTACTACAAGGAAGTCGGCGCGATCTAAGTCCGCACGCGCAGTAACCGGTGCACACGGCGGGGCGGCACGGCCGCCCCGCTGCTTTCGGATTCTGGGAATAGCGCAGGCGGCCGGCACAAGGCGCTGCGCAGACAGGGGGAGAGCCAATGGTGGTGTCCGACGAAAAGGAGGCGACGAGCCCGGCGTCGCAGCTCCTGCGATGGACCGTGGCGGCAATCGCGGTGGCGATGTCGCTGTATCACATGTATGCGGCCGCCTTCGGCCCGCCCGAAGCGCTGATCTTCCGCGGCACCCACCTGCTGTTTGCGCTGACGCTCGTCTTCCTGCTGTTCCCGCTGGTGCCCCGCGGCGCCGCCGCGTGGCGCATCGCCGACGCGGTGGTGCTCGCCGCCGGCTGGGGCTTCGTGCTGCACATCTTCCTCAATTACGAGTACTACACCAGCCGCATCATCTACATCGATGAACTGACGCTGCTGGACAAGTTCTTCGCCGTCGTCGCGGTGCTGGTCGTACTCGAAGGAACACGTCGGGTGATCGGCTGGGCGCTGCCGCTGACCGCAATCGTCTTCCTCGTCTACGCGATTGCCTTCACCAACGTCAAGGTGCCGGTGCTGATGGAGCAGGTCTACCTGTCCACCGAGGGGATCTTCGGTTCGACGCTCGGCGTATCGGCCTCGTACGTGATGCTGTTCGTGGTGTTTGGCGCCTTCATGGAGCGCAGCGGCACCGGGCAGTTGTTCATGGACTTTGCGATGTCGATCACCGGCCACGCCGCCGGCGGGCCCGGCAAGGTGGCAGTGGTCAGCTCGTCGCTGTTCGGCACCGTCTCCGGCAGCGCGGTGGCCAACGTGATGGTCGACGGCCCGATCACCATTCCGCTGATGAAGCGCACCGGCTTCCGCCCGCCGTTCGCTGCCGCCGTCGAGGCGGTTGCCTCCACCGGCGGCCAGCTGATGCCGCCGGTCATGGGCGCCGCGGCCTTCGTGATGGCCGAGTTCCTCGCCGTGCCCTACGCTCAGGTGGCGCTGTGGGCCGCGATCCCGGCGCTGCTGTACTACGTCGCGGTGTTCTTCGCTGTCCACTTCGAGGCCAAGCGCCACGGCCTGGCCGGCGTGCCGAGGTCGGAGCTGCCGAAGTTCGGCCAGGTGATGCTGCAGCGTGGGCACCTGTTCGTCCCGATCCTGATCGTGCTGTTCGGCCTGCTGCTCGGCTACTCGGCGCCGCTGTCCGCGCTGATCGCCGCACTTTCCTGCCTGCCGATGGCACTGCTGCGCGCTTCCACGCGACAGGGCATCACCTGGCGCTCGGTGTTGAGCGCCCTGGAAGATGGCGCCCGCAACACGCTGTCGGTGGCCATGGCCTGCGCCTGCGCCGGCATCGTGATCGCCTGCGTCTCGATCACCGGGCTGGGCATTGTCTTCACGCAGGCGGTGATCGGGCTGGCGCAGGACTGGCTGCTGCTGGCCCTCATTCTGACTGCGGTAGCCGGGATCATCCTTGGCATGGGCATGCCGACCACACCGGCCTACATCGTGATGGTGGCGCTGCTCGTACCGGCGGTGATCAAGATGGGTGCAGCAGCACCGGCGGCGCACATGTTCGCCTTCTACTTCGCCATCCTGTCGGCGATCACGCCGCCGGTGGCGCTGGCGGTGTTCGCCGCCGCCAGCCTGGCCAAAGCGAACATCTGGACCACCGGCTGGGCGGCAATGCGGGCCGGCTCGCCCGCCTACATCGTGCCGTTCATGTTCATCTACGAGCCGGCGCTGCTGACGATCGGCGACTGGACCACCGTGCTGCACGCCACCGTCAGCGCGACGCTCGGCGTGGTACTACTGGCGGCGGGCCTGTTCGGCTATCTGCTTCGTCCGGCCTCGATGTGGCAGCGGGCATTGCTGGTCATCGCCGCGCTGCTGTTGATCAAGCCCGGTTGGATCACCGACCTGATCGGCCTGGGCGTGGCCGCGGTGGTCATCGTCGCGCAACTGGCGGCCGCGCGCGGCGCGCCGGCACGCAGCGGCTGACGCCGAGCGCCGCTGGAGACACCGATGCCCGTTCCCGTCAATCCCTTCAAGCGCGCGCTGCGCGCCAAACGCCCGCAGATCGGCCTGTGGTCGAGTCTGGCCAGCCACCTCTCGGTGGAGGTCGTCGCCGGCGCCGGCTTCGACTGGCTGCTGATCGACATGGAGCACGCGCCGAACGAACTGCCGATGGTCCATTCGCAGCTGCAGGCCTTAAATGGGGGCACGGCGCACCCGATCGTGCGCCCGCCGTGGAACGACATGGTGGTGATCAAGCGGCTGCTCGACATCGGCGTGCAGTCGCTGCTCATTCCCTACGTGCAGACCGAGGAAGAGGCGCGCAACGCGGTCGCGTTCACCCGCTATCCGCCGCACGGCGTGCGCGGTTTCGCCACCGGTCCGCGCGCCAACAACTACGGCCGCATCACCGACTACGTGCAGACCTACGCCGATGAGCTGTGCTTGCTGGTGCAGGTCGAGACGCGCCAGGGACTGGATAACCTCGAGGCCATCGCCGGCGTCGAGGGCGTGGACGGGGTGTTCATCGGCCCGGCCGACCTCGCCGCAGCGCTCGGCCACGCCGGCGAACTGAAGCACCCGGAAGTGCAGGCCGCGATCGAAGACGCCATCCGGCGACTGGTCGCGGTCGGCAAGCCGCCCGGGATACTCACCGGCGACGAGGCGCTCGCCCGCCGCTACCTCGAACTCGGCGGCCTGTTCGTCGCCGTGGGCTCCGACCTGGCGCTGCTGGCGCGCGGCGCCGATGCTTTGGCCGCGCGCTTCAAAGCCTCACGCTAGCCGCTGCGGCGAAGCGATCCGCGCCAGTTCGGCCGCCGGCAAACCGAGCCGCTCGCCCGCATCCACGATCTGCTGCCAGGTCGTCGTGTCGATTGGAATCGCCTCGGCGCGCGCGGCGCGCCATTCGCGCTCGGGATCGCCAGCCAGCCGCACACGATCGACGCCGGCCATCGGCGGCGAGGCGCGCACCCATTCGGCGAAGGCCATCGCCTCCTGCGCCAGCCGCTCGGCTGTGCCGAGCCGCTGCGGGTCGACGATGAAGGTCAGCATGTTGTTGATGATCGAACGACGCGCCAGCCGGTCGTGCAGCGTCACCCCGCCGGCGAGCGCGCCGCCGAGGATCTCGCACACCACCGCCATGCCGTAGCCCTTGTGTTCGCCGAACGGCAGGATCGCCCCGCTCGGATCGGCAAACAGCGCGCCCGGGTCGTTGGTCGGTTCGCCGTGCGCGTCGAGCAGCGTGTCGGGCTTGACCTGCTCGCCCTTGTTGAATGCCACCCGCACCTTGCCCATCGCGATGCGGCTGGTGGCGAAGTCGAGCAGGATCGGCTCACCGCTCGGCATCGGGATGCCGACGCAGAACGGGTTGGTGACGAAGCGCGCGTCGCGGCCGCCAAAGGGCGCGACCACCGGCTTGGCGATGACGTTGACGAAGTGGATGGAAACGTAGCCGGCCGCCACGCACTGCTCGGCCCAATGGCCGATGCGGCCGATGTGATGGCTGTTCGCCAGCCCGATGACCGCCACGCCGTGCTCGGCGGCGCGCTCTATGCCGAGCCGCATCGCATCGAAGGCCATCACCTGCCCGTAGCCGGCGTTGCCGTCGAGCATCAGCAGCGCTGCCGCATCCGTCACGACGCGCAACTGCTGGTTGACGCGCAGGCCGCTCTCGGCAAGCGCCTCGACGTAGCGCGGCAGCATGCCGACGCCGTGCGAGTCGTGCCCGGTCAGGTTGGCCTCGACCAGTTGCTCGGCCACAAGCGTCGCCTCGCGCTCGCTCGAGCCGCCTCGCTCGACGATCGCGCGCACGGTGGCGCGAAGCCGTTCGGGAGCAACGCTGACGCCAGAGATCGTCGTCTCGTTCACCGCATCCTCCTCGCGGCTCCGTTCAAAGCACCGGCGTCAGCAGCCGGCCGCTGTCGAACCAGCTGCGCAGGTTGGCCAGCACGCAGTCGGCCATCGCCTGCCGCGTTTCGTTCGTCGCGCTGGCGATGTGCGGCAGCAGGACCACGTTGTCGAGCACGAACAACGCCGGCGGCACGTTCGGCTCGTCCTCGAAGACGTCGAGCGCGGCGCCGGCGATGCGGCCTGCCTGCAGTGCCTCGACGAGCACGGCCTCGTCGACCACGCTGCCGCGCGAGATATTGACCAGGAAGCCGGCCGGGCCGAGTGCATCGATCACGTCGCGCGAGACCAGGTGCCGCGTGGCTGCTCCACCGGCGCAGGCGACGACCAGGAAGTCCGCCCACGCCGCCAGCGCCGGCAGCGACGCCTCGTAGTCGTACGGCGAATCTTCGACTAGCCGCCGGTTGTGATAGCGCACCGTCATGTCGAAGCCGCCGGCCCGCCTGGCGATGGCGTTGCCGATGCGGCCGAGGCCGACGATGCCGAGCTTCTTGCCCCACACGCGCGTGGCCAGCGGGAACTGCCCTTCCGGCCAGTCGCCGCGACGGACGAAGCGATCGGCTGCCGACAGCCGGCGCGCGACGTCGATCAGCAGCCCGAAGGCCAGGTCAGCGACGCAGTCGGTCAGCACATCCGGCGTGTTCGACACCGCGACACCACGCTCGCGCGCGGCCTGCAGGTCGATGGTGTCGACACCGACGCCAAAATTGGCGATCACCGCGAGCCGCGGCAGCGCCTCGATCAGCGTCCGATCGGCGCCGAAGCGGGCCGACGTCGCCAGGCCGACGAACTCGTGCCCATGCGCGGCGAGAAACGCCTTCCGGTCCGCCTCTTTCCACAGAGGATGCAGGTCGAAACGCTCGGCAAGCTCGCTCTCCAGGCTGGCCATCAGCCGGCCGTGCTGCAGCACACGCGCCTTCATTCAGTGGATCTCCGGATCGGCCGTCGGCGCGCCGGCTTCGAGGAAGTCGAAGTCGCAGCCGTCGTTCGCCTGCTTCACATGCTTGAGATAAAGGGCGCCGAAGCCGCGCGAATAGTGCTCGGCAGGCGGTGTCCAGGCGGCGCGGCGGCGTCCCAGTTCGGCGGTGTCGACCTTCAGTTCGATCCTGCGGCCGGGCACGTCCAGTTCGATCGGGTCGCCGTCGCGCACCAGCGCCAGCGGCCCGCCGACGTGCGACTCCGGCGCCACGTGCAGCACGCAGGCGCCGTAGCTGGTGCCGCTCATGCGCGCGTCCGAGATGCGCACCATGTCGCGCACGCCGGCGGCGAGCAGCTTCTTCGGGATCGGCAGCTGGCCCCACTCGGGCATGCCGGGCGCCCCCTGCGGGCCGGCACTCTGCAGCACGATGACGCTGTCGGCGTCGACAGGGAGCGAAGGATCATCGATGCGCGAGGCCATGTCGTCGTAGTTGCGGAACACGACGGCGCGACCGGTGTGCTTTAGCAGCCGCGGCTCCATCGCCGCCGGCTTGATCACGGCGCCGTCCGGCGCCAGGTTGCCGCGCAGCACCGCCAGGCCGTCGCGCTCGACCAGCGGCTTGTCGCGGCGGCGGATCACCTCGTCGTTGAACACCGCCGCACCGGCGATGTTCTCGCCGAGCGTGCAGCCGTTGACCGTCGGCGCGCCGGTGTCGAGCAGGTCCGTGAGCTGCGCCAGCAGCGCGCGCAGGCCGCCCGCGTAGTAGAAGTCTTCCATCAGGTACCTGCCGGCAGGCCGCAGGTTGGCGAGCACCGGCGTGCGCCGCGCCAGGGCATCGAAGCGATCCAGATCGAGGGCTACGGCAGCGCGGCGGGCGATCGCGATCAGGTGCACGATGGCGTTGGTCGAGCCGCCCAGCGCGAGCACGGTGGTCACGGCGTTGTCGATGGCGTGCGCATCGACGATGGCGCGCGGCTTGATGTCCTCCCACACCATGTCGACGATGCGTTTGCCGGTCAGGGTGGCCATCTGCGCGTGGCGCGAATCGGCAGCGGGGATCGACGCGGCGCCCGGCAGGGTGAGCCCCATCGCCTCGGCGGCGCTGGTCATCGTCGAGGCGGTGCCCATCGTCATGCAGTGGCCGGGCGAGCGCGCGATGCCGTCCTCGATCTCGCCCCACTCGGCCTCGCCGATGTTGCCGGCGCGCAGCTCGGCCCAGTACTTCCAGACGTCCGAGCCGCTGCCGAGCGTCTCGCCGCGCCAGTTGCCGCGCAGCATCGGCCCGGCCGGCATGAAGATGGCCGGCAGGTTCATCGACAGCGCGCCCATGATCAGCGCCGGCGTCGTCTTGTCGCAGCCGCCCATCAGCACGCAGCCGTCG
>Ga0209253_10004052_pt1 | contig 12811 bp, 3 predicted proteins | sample FrelakmetBRP12BR_FD_187145 | JGI IMG/M metagenome (GOLD analysis project Ga0209253, IMG submission 187145) | Freshwater lake sediment microbial communities from the University of Notre Dame, USA, for methane emissions studies - BRP12 BR (SPAdes)... | ecosystem: Environmental > Aquatic >...
GGCCGGGCCCCTTTTGAGGGTGAAACCCCTATGAGCATCGCCCATAAACACAAGTACGAACCCGCTCCCGATCCTCAAAAGCTAAACCCCCAGATTCCCGGGGGCCTGAAACGCATCATCCTCCGCTCGCTGGAGAAGGCCAGGGAAAAGCGCTACCAGACTACGGAGGAGCTTATTGCCGACCTCGCGGCTGTCGAAGAGACCCTCCCGACAGCCGAACGCGTCGCTCCAAAGCGCAAGACTATAACCCGCCGCGAGATTACGGTTAAGTTCCAGCCTCGCCGGCTTATCATCCCGGCCGCCGCCGTCCTCATCCTTGTCGTCGCCTCCATCTTTGTCTGGCGGAATGTGATACACCGCCCTCTTCCTCCTCTCCCATCCGCCAAGCCCACTCTAGCTGTGCTTTATCTTAAAAACAACTCGGGTGATCCCGCTCTCGACAATTGGAAGGAAAACCTGCCGATCCTGCTAACCACGGGGCTCTCCCAATCGCGGTATCTCCGGGTTCTGGATGATCCCGCGGTCTACGGGATCATCAAGAAGCTTAGCCTCATGAGCTCGGAAAAATACACTCCTGAAGACCTGAAGAATATTGCTGCTGAGGGCGGAGCGACCCACCTTCTCTCGGGCAATTACTTCACTGCCGGAGGCAAGTTCATTATCAACCTCTCCTTAATCGATGCCAAAACAGGAAGCGTCCTCAAGCCTATCCAAGATGAGGCTCTGAACAAGGACGCGATCTACGATTCCGTGGACGTTCTGGTCAAGAAAATCAAACTTGCTCTAAACATCCCTGAACAGTTGATCGACGAAGATACCTATAAAATGGGGGGTGAAGTCTATACCAAGAACCCGCAAGCGCTTCAAAATTATTTTGAAGGCGTAAGGCTATCGCAGAATGGTGAAGCTGACAAGGCGATCAAGTCCTTAGAAAAGGCGGTCGAGCTCGATCCGGAATTCGGGATGGCCTATGTGATACTGGGCAAGCTCTATGGCTATTTCAATAGAGGTGATTTTTTCAAGAAATATCAAAGTTTGAACAAAGCCTATCAGCTCCGCGACAAGCTTCCGGATAAAGACCGGCTTGTCGTTGAGGGAAGCCTGTATCTGCTTAAAGAAAAGACGATCCCCAAAGCGGTCGATGTCTTGAAAAAGGCCGTCGAGAGATATCCGGATGATTTCCTAGCCCGATCCCTGCTCGCCTATAGCCTAGACTGGGGTGATCCAGAACAGCAGATCAAGGAATATGAAAACCTCATCTATGGGCAGAACCAAACCAAATCCAAATTGACTTTTTGGTATTTAGTTAACTGCTATTGTGAGAAAGGGGATTATTCCCGAGCACGGGAGTGTATTGAGACGATGATCAATGCGAATCCCCCAGATGCATGGGATCGCGTCAACCTGGGCTGGCTTTTTATGCTTGAAAAAAGATACGACGAGACTTTGCGTGAATTCGAAAAGGCCGTCGCCATCGCCCCCAATGATCCCATCATAAAAACAAACATTGCGGCCTACTATACATTCAAAGATGAGTTGAAGAAATCCCGCGACATCCTTGAGGGGCTTCGAAAGGTCTCCATGGATCCCTCCTCATTGGACGCCGATTTCTTCTCTCTGGATCTGGTCGAGGGGAAGATCCGCGAAGTCCTCAACCTTATAGAAGAAACTGAGAAGAAGGAAAAGAGCTATGAATCGTTGCCCTTTTCGATGAATGGTGTTTTTCAATGGAGGGGAGTTCTTTACCTCCAATCCGGTCATCCCCTGAACGCGCTGGAGGAATTCCGCAAGGCCCGGGAGATTATAAAGAAAGAGGAGGACCGGGTCCAGGATACTGGATTTACCCTTTTGGCCCATCTCAGAAGGACCTGTATGATATGGCAGATCTGTGCCTTATGTGATACAGGAAATATCAGTGAGGCAGAGGCTCTCTATCAAGAATTCGAGCGACTCGTGCCAGATCACCAGAAAAAAATCATGATAAAATGCTTGTGTTACAATTCGGAATTTGCAGAAGGGAAAATCGCTCTCTCAAAAAAGAACATCCCTGAGGCCATTCGGAAGCTTGAGATCGGCTGGCTTCAGTATGGAGAGGGCGAATATATATTCCCCTACGACCATGCCTATATATTAGATACACTGGCTGATGCCTATCAACTGGGCGGTCGCTTGGACAAGGCCGCCGAGACGTACACCCGCATCCGTGAGCTTCAGCTTGGCCGATGGAATTGGGGGGCTGTCTACGCCCGAAGCTATTACAAACTGGGAAAGATCTACGAGCAGATGGGGAAGAAGGACGAGGCGCGCAAGGAATTCAGTAAATTTCTCGACCTCTGGAAAGACGCCGATCCTGGTCAGCCTGAAGTCGAGGACGCAAGGAAGCGGCTGGCGGGATTATAGGGCGACACTTGACTCGGGATCCTGGAATCTTGGTTGACTAAGCCCCCTTTACTTGCTATTGTTTAGCCACACCTGATAAAAGGGAATAGCAGTGGCCATCAAGTGCCCGAAATGTCATTCTGAAAATCCAGAGACCAAGCAGTTTTGCGCTGATTGTGGAACACAACTTTTCCCATCAAAGGGCGTTGAAGTCAGCGTCACCAGGACGCTCGAAACAACTCCGGATGAATTGGCCCGTGGGACTCTGTTTGCTGGGCGGTACGAGATCATCGAGGAACTGGGCGCTGGGGGGATGGGTCGCGTCTTCCGTGTCCAAGACACCAAGCTCAACGAGGAGGTTGCCCTCAAGCTCATCAAGCCCGAGATAGCGGCCGATCGTCGGGTGGTCGAACGTTTCCGGAACGAGCTTAAGTCGGCCCGCAAGATCCGTCACAAGAACGTCTGCGGGATGTACGACTTCCACGAAGAGGGGAAGACCCTTTACCTGACGATGGAGTATGTTCGTGGGGAGGACCTTAAGAGTCTCGTTCACAGGACAAAGACTCTGCCCGTCGGGACAGCCCTGTCCATCGCCGCGCAGGTCGCCGAGGGGCTTGCGGAAGCGCATAAGCTCGGTATCGTTCACCGTGACCTCAAGCCCGGCAACATCATGATCGACAAAGAGGGGAATGCCAAGATCATGGACTTTGGCATTGCTCGGACCCTGGCGGCCGCAGGCACGACAGCCGAGGGAGCGATCATTGGGACACCTGAGTACATGAGCCCGGAACAGGTGGAGGGAAGGGACGCGGATGCCCGATCGGACATCTACTCGTTAGGGATCATACTCTTTGAGATGATCGTGGGCCGGGCCCCGTTTGAGGGGGACACGCCGTTCAGCATCGCTAATAAACATAAGAGCGAACCCCCGCCGATCCCGAAGAAACTTGTTCCCCAGATTCCCGAGGGGCTGAACAAGCTGATCCTCCGCTGTCTGGAGAAGGACAAGGCAAAGCGCTATCAGACGGCAGAGGAACTTTTATCGGACATCGAGACAATCGAGCAATCGCTCCCGACCGCCGACCGTATCACTTCCAAACGCAAAACCATCACCCACCGAGAGGTCACGGTCAAGTTTACACCGAAAAAGATCCTCATCCCAATCGCCGCCGTCTTAATCCTCGCCGTCGCCTCTTTCTTTGTCTGGCGGAATGTGATACACCGGCCTCTTCCTCCTCTCCCGTCTGCCAGGCCCACCCTGGCCGTGCTTTATTTTAAGAACAACTCCGGCGACCCTGCTCTCGACTACTGGAAGGAAAACCTGCCGATCCTTCTGACCACGGGCCTCTCCCAATCGCGGTATCTTCGGGTTCTGGATGACCCCGTGGTCTACGGGATCCTCAAGAAGCTCGGCCTCTCGAACTCAGAAAAATACACTCCCGAAGACCTGAAGAATATTGCCGCCGAGGGCGGAGCGACCCACCTTCTTTCAGGCAATTACCTCATTGCCGGAGGCAAGTTCATTGTCAACCTCTCCTTGATCGACGCCAAAACCGGGGCCGTTCTCAACCCGATCCAGGAAGAGGCTCCGAATAACGATGCGATTTTAAGTTCTGTGGACAGCTTGGTCAAGAAAGTCAAAGTTGCCCTGAATATCCCCCAGCAAGCGGTCGAGGACGCCACTTACAAGATGGTGGGTGATGTCTACACGCGCAACCCAAAGGCCCTCGAGTATTATTTCGAGGGCGCGCGGCTGCGCAATAGTCTTGATTACTATAAGTCCGTCGAGGCTTTGGAGAAGGCCGTCGAGCTCGACCCCGATTTCGCTATGGCGTATCGGATGCTTGGAATCATCTATGGAAATTTTCAAGATTTTTTCAAACAGTACCAGTACTTGCATAAGGCTTACGAGCTCAGGGACAGACTTCCGGAGAAAGACCGGCTTCTGGTTGAGGGAGAGTGGTTCATGTTCAGAGAAGAGACTCGGCCAAAAGCCTACGATGTCTATAAAAAGGTCGTTGAGCGCTATCCTGACGACTTAGAGGGCCGGTCCAGATTAGCTTTTGCGGCAAAAGATATTGACATTGACGAATCCATCAGGGAATGGGAATTCCTTCTCAACACCCAAAACCAGACCAAGTCAGGCGTGCTCTACAATAATCTGTCCTGGGCTTACTGCATGAAGGAGGATTATAAAAAAGCACGCGAGCATTTTGAAGAAATGCTCAAAGTTGTTCCAACGGTTCCGGACGTGGTCGGGCCTGTTACCCCAACGGCATGGAGGCATATAATCCTTGCACAGCTCTTTCTTCTCGAGAAAAATTTCGACGCGGCCGTCCGGGAACACGAGAAGGCCGCCGCTCTTGCCCCGAACAACCTACAGCTCAAGGCGTGGATTGTTTTCATCGATTCTAGCAGGGAAAATCCTGACAAAGCCCTGGAAACACTCGGAAACCTTCTTAAAGGTGAGAAAGACCCCTTAATGCTCGACGACTTCCGCTTCCTTTTTTTCATGATGAAGGGAAAATTCAGGGAAGCGCTCGACATCGCCGATAAAGCTGAGAAAAAAGCCATAAGTGAAGGCGCAGGGAATGAGCAGCTTTTTGGGCTGTTGATGTCTAGCGGAAAAAGTTTCCTTCAAACCGGACATGCTGATAGAGCCTTGAAGAAATTCCGAGAAGGCCTTGAGTGCATCAAAAAGGAGGAAAGCAGTCTGCCGGTGTTCGGGCAAGTGGATTTAATTCAAGAGAGAAGACTTTCGATGCTGTGGCAGATTTGCGCACTCTGCGACTTGGGACGCGTCGAGGACGCCGAAGCTTTGTACGGAGAATTCGAACGTCTCATTCCGAACTATCTAAGAAAAGACCCAAATTATGATTTCAGCGCGAACGCAGCTTTTCCGGCGGGCAAAATCGAATTCGCGAAAAAAGACGCCCCTGCGGCGATCAAAGAGCTTGAAGAAAGCCTGCAGAAGATGGGAGGTGAAAATCCCCTGGCTAATACAGACCATGCTTATCTCTTGGATATGCTGGGCGACGCCTATCAACTGGGAGGCCGATTGGACAAGGCCGCTGAGGCCTTCGCCCACATTCGCGAGCTGCAAAATGGCCGTTGGGATTGGAGCGCGGTCTATTCCCGGAGCTTCTATAAGCTGGGAAAAGTCTACGAGCAGATGGGGAAAAAGGAAGAGGCGCGCAAGGAATTCAGTAAGTTCCTCGACCTCTGGAAAGACGCCGACCCCGGCCTGCCTGAAGTCGCGGATGCAAGGAAGCGGCTGGCGGGATTATAGGGCGACACATGACTCGGGATCCTGGAATCTTGGTTGACTAAGCTCCCCTTCCTTGCTATTGTTTAGCCACGGCTGATAAAAGGGTTCAGCAGTGCCCATCAAGTGCCCGAAATGTCATACGAATAACCCCGAGACCTTAAAGTTCTGTGGTGAATGCGGGACCCGGCTAGACCTGCCGCAAACGCCACAGATATCCGCAACCAGGACACTCGAAACGACACCGGATGAGTTGGGCCGTGGATCTTTGTTTGCCGGCCGGTACGAGATCATCGAAGAGTTGGGCACAGGGGGGATGGGGCGTATCTATCGCGCCTTTGATAAAAAAATAGACGAAGAAGTTGCCCTCAAGCTCATCAAGCCTGAGATCGCCGCAGAGCGGAAGGTGCTCGAGCGCTTCCGCAACGAGCTGCGGATCGCCCGAAAGATTAGTCACCCTAATGTCTGTCGGATGCACGACCTGAACGAGGAGGGGAAGACACTCTATATCACCATGGAATATGTGGCGGGCGAAGACCTGAAGAGCGTCATCCACCGGATGGGGATTCTGGCGGCGGGAAAAGCGGTTTTCATCGCCCGTCAGGTAGCGGAAGGGCTGAGCCAAGCGCACAAGCTGGGCGTCGTCCACCGCGACCTCAAGCCCGGCAACATCATGATCGACAAAGAGGGGAACGCAAAGATCATGGACTTTGGGATTGCGCGGACGCTGACGGCTGCAGGAACAACGGCCGAGGGAGCGATCATCGGGACGCCCGAGTACATGAGTCCTGAGCAGGTGGAGGGGAAGGAGGCTGATCAGCGCTCGGATATTTATTCTCTGGGGATTATTCTCTTCGAAATGTTAACAGGCAGAGCTCCGTTTGAGGGTGAGACTCCGTTCAGCATCGCCAATAAGCACAAGACTGAACCGCCGCCCAACCCGAGGACACTTAATCCCCAGATTCCTGCGGAGCTAAGCCGCGTTATCCTACGCTCGCTGGAGAAGACAAAGGAAAAGCGCTACCAGACCGCCGAGGAGCTTATTGCGGACCTCGCCGCTGTCGAGGAATCCCTCCCAACCGCCGAGCGCGTCGCTCCCAAGCGCAAGACCATCACCCACCGCGAGGTCACGGTCAAGTTCCAGCCTAGAAAGTTTGTTATTCCTGTCGTTGCCCTAGTTGTTATCGCGGCCGCCGCTCTTCTCTTCCTGAAGCCTCTCCTCCGCAAAAAAGCCACAGTTGCCCCGAAGATCGAAAACTCGATCGCCGTTATATCTTTCGAAAACCTGACCGGGAGCCCGGCCTATAACGATCTAATCAAGGCCGTGCCCAGCCTCTTCATCACAAAGTTCGAGACCATGGGTTTCTCTTACGTCGCCACTCTGGAGCGCCTCCGGGACCTCCAGAAACAGATGGGCAAAGACCCGTCTGCTCCTATTGACCCAGACACCGGTTTTGCCGCCTGCCAGCGGGAAGGTATCGGCGCCATGGTCGTCGGGCGCATCACCAAAGCCGGAAACATCTTTGCCATAGACGTTCAAGTAATTGATGTTGCGACGAAAAAGGCGCTTGCCAGTGCAACATCTCGGGGAGAAGGAGAAAGCAGCATCCTTTTAGCCCAGGTCGACGATCTGGCCGGCCAGATCATACAGAGGCTTGGCCGGGGTGCCCTGAAAACTGAAGCGGCGCAGCCTATTTCTGAAGTCACAACATCATCCATGGAAGCTTATAATTATTATCTTAAGGGACTAGAAGCTTTTGACAGGAGTTATTTAACTGAGGCCCGCCAATATCTCCTCACGGCCGTCGAGATCGACCCTGCTTTCGCCATGGCATATCGTTTTCTAGCAAGAACTTATTCGTATTTGGGGTTGCGTAAAGATATGAAGGAAGCGGGGCAAAAGGCCATGTCACTCGCCGACCGAACAACTCCCAAAGAAAAGCTTTACATTCAGGCAACTTATGCCAGGCTCGTCGAGGATGACCTCGAAAAAAGATTGCGCCTGGCCAAGCACCTCGTTGAAAAGTACCCGAAAGATAAAGAAGCCCGTTGGGAATTAGGTTCTTCTTACCTCCAGCTGCAACTTACTGATGAGGCCATCAGGCAGTATCAAGCGGCGGTCGATCTGGATCCTAATTACACCCCTGCTCTTAATAACTTAGCTTCTATGTACGCGACGAAAGGCGATCTTGGCAAAGCCCTCGAATATGCCAAGCGCCAGGTCGAGGTGGCTCCTAACGAGCCAAACCCCCTGGACGGGCTGGGTGTGATATATACTCTAATGGGGCAGCTCGACCTGGCAATCGAGCACTTTATCAAGGCGCTGTCAATAAAGCCAGACTTTTACTGGTCGTTGCGGCAGATCAGCTATGTTTACGGCCTTAAAGAAAATTACTCAGAGGCTATCAGATGGGCAAATGAATATGCAGCAAGGTCAACAGTCGACAGCTACAAGGCCGAAGGATATCAATTAAAGGCTTTCTATGAATACTGGACGGGGTCTTTTCAAAAAGCGCTCGAGGATGCTGATATGTCCCGCGTTGTGGGCGATGAAACTCAGGATCCTTCGGTGTCTATATGGTCGTTATGGCTGAAGGGTTCTATCTATCTCGATCAGAAGAAATTTAATCTCTCCAAGGATGTCTTCAACCAGGGTTGTGATGTTGCCATCAAAGTCTCGCCTCCGTTTGCTCATCTGAATAGTGCAGGGAATGAACTAACCATGGGGTGGATAGAGATAGAAGCAGGGAATATCGAGGCGGCGCGGAAGAGGCTCTTGATCCTAAATCATCTTCTTTTGGAGAACAAGAAACCGGATCCAGGAAAATATATAGAAGAATGTCAAAAAACTCTCAGCGGAAAACTCCTGATTGTGGATGGCTCTTTCGCTGATGCTATTTCTATTCTTGAGGGATTGCGAACCTTTGAGTTTGCTGGTTTTGACCCTGAAACTATCTACAACGGAAATCTCTACCAGAGGGAAACAGACATCGCTCGGGCCTACGAGATGAAGGGAGATATCGATAAGGCGATCGGCGTCCTGGAGCGCCGAACGCACTTCAACGCCGCCACCAAGGATTTCCGCCTCACCCCGCCAAAGTTTTATTACAACCTGGGCCGCCTGTATGAGAAAAAAAGCAACAATGCAAAGGCCAGAGCCAACTATGCCAAGTTCCTCGACCTCTGGAAAGACGCCGACCCAGGCCTCCCAGAAGTCGAGGATGCAAAAAAACGGTTGGCCGGGTTGAACGGCTAGGTGTCAGTGAAAATGGGGACGGTTCTATTTTCCAGAGCACCTGACACTCCCTTAGTTTTTAGAAACGTTCTAGGAAAATAGAACCGTCCCCATTTTCGCTTAAAACATAACCCGCACCGAGAGCTGGAGTCTCCTGACACCGCTTTTTCTCTCTGAATAACCGAAATCAGGATAACCCCAATAAATTCCCGGCAGATCCCAAAAAAGCCAATGAAACACGTTAAAGACTTCGGCGATGAGCTGGATGTTCATATCCCTTCCGGCGCCCATGGGCAGAGTGAAATATTTCTGGAAGGCAATATCAAGGTTATAGGTCGGAAACCAGCGGAAGGCGTTTCTTGGGGTGAAGTTCTGGCTGTAATAGCTCATGTCCTCCGCGTACTTAGGAGGACTGGGAACGCCAAACTTGCTGTAGTCCCATCCTGGCCGGCCCCCGACATCGGTGATGAGCTCGTCATAATTCCCGCCCGTCCAAAGAGGCCTGTCGCTCCAACTCCCATCGTAATTCCAGTCGGTTGTCCAATTGCCACCACGGATTGGGAAGGCTCGAGCGGAAGTCCAATGGAAATTTCCGGAAATCTGCCAGCCGGCCACGATGTTCCGGAGAACCCAATTCTTGGAGTGCTTGAGGAGAGGCATATCCCAGACGAAACCTCCGACCATACGATGCCTGTAATCATAGTCGGCGTAGCCGTATTCGTCGCCGGGCCGCTCGTCGCTAACGGCTTCCATGGAAAAATATCCACCCCCATAATCAGACTGCTGGTCTTTGGCCGTTCCGTATGTATATGCTGTATACCATGACCAGCCGCGGGAAAATCTCTTGTTCAAGGTTATTGTCAACGCGGAGTAGTCCGATTTCATGGTCTGCTCCCGGAAGTTCAAGCTTCTTATGCCCACATAAGGATTGATCCCATCGTCCGACCCATCCAGTCCATCGCCGGTATAACGGTTGGGACGCTGGATCGAACCCAGGTTCCGGCCGGCCGAGCCGGTATAGCTGACTTCAACCATCATGTTGGCGCCAAACTCTCTCTGTATGCCCAGCAGCCAGTTATAAGCTTTTTGAGGGAGCAGGTCAGGCTGCATCCAGCGCAGGCTGACATCGTAATAGGCGGCGTTTTCGGATGGAATCGTGGCTGGAAATGTCGGGTGGATCCACGGCGTTGCCAGGAAATACGCAAAAGTATAATCTGGATAGTTGAAAATGTCGTTCTCCCAGATATTATTATATATTCTATCGTAAGAAATGCCCCAGCCTCCACGGAGCGAAGTCTTCCCGTCTCCGGTTAAGTCATAGGCGAAGCTTATTCTTGGAGCGAAGGCCTTATAGTACGAATTCCACAACCCTTCACCGTTGAGCTCCCTCCCGTCAAAAATCAGGTACTTGATTCCCTCCGTATTGTATTGGCCTTCGGTTATGTCATAATTCCCCGCAATTGTGTTTTCATATCCCTTTTTTGTTCCAAAAGCCGGCATGCTGATGCCGTGTCCTGAGGTTTCCTTGGGAACGCCGAAGTATTCCCACCTCAACCCGAGAGAAAGAGTCAGGCGGTCAGTGATTCTCCAGTCATCCTGGATAAACAATCCCCCTTCAAGGCCTCTCCACTTGCGGCGAGTATCTCCTTTTTGCCACTGACCTGTCCCGGAACCCGATACATAAGGATTATCTTCGGGCGGGTCAGGAGGGTCGGCTCCCATGAGAAGATAATAGGCGCCGTAATCATTAAGAAACCAGGTGCAATCGTTAAAGACGTAGTATCCTGCCCCGTTTGCATCCCATTCTACATTGGCTGTCCAAAGCCGCGCTTCACCTCCGACCTTAAGGCTGTGGTTCCCTTTCTGGAAATTCAGCACGTCCATAAGTTGATAAGTGTTTCTTTCGAACGATGTTTTGTCCCATTGCCATATGCTGGCCACTCCATCAAAGAAACCGAAATTCGGCAGGTCAGGAGCAACGAGATCCACATTCCAGTAGTCCAGATGACAGCCGAGCCGGACCTCGTTGTACATCGTCGGGCTGAAAAGGTGGAGCCAGGTGAACCCGCCCGTATGATATTGGTCGGGAAATTCCTGGGGATAGCCGGGAAGATAAATAGTATCCTGAGTCTCCATCAGATAATTGTACAGCCAACGGAAGGACAGGCGGTCCTTTCCGCTGAAGATATGGTCGATCTTAACACCCGCATTATAGCCCTTTCTCTCAATTGTATAGAACCAGGGATAGTACCCCGCGTCGTTGGAGCCGTCGCCATCAATGTCGATAAATCCATAAGTCGGCTTGGGATAATAGGCCCCGTAATTATCGTAGAAGTACTTGGCCGAGCCTACGGCCCTAGCCCAGGCTTCCGGAGTTATGATGAGATTGGGCGTGAGATTTTCCTCCTTTTCATAAAGCCCTTCAAAGGTGAAAAAGAAGAAAGTCTTATCCTTGGCGATTGGTCCTCCAATTGTAAAACCGTATTGGTTTCTCTTGTAAGGCGGCCGGTCTTGGGTCAGCCAGTCCGCGGTCTGGAAGAGGGCGCTATCTCCGCGGTAAAAGGCCCAGGCGCTTCCATGGAGCTCGTTGGTCCCAGACTTCATGACAGTATTGATGATACCGCCGGTGTTGCGTCCGTATTCCGCGGAGAAATTGTTTGACACGAGCCGGAACTCATCGATGGCCTCGGGCGGGAGAGTGGTGGTGTAGGGAGGTCCGTTGCCCCCCCACAATTCATTATTATCGATGCCGTCGATGGTAAAATTATTAGAGTTCGCCCGCTGGCCGTTGATGGCAAAACCGGACGACCATCCCACAGGCAGCGTCCCGGGAGCATAGGCGATTAGGGAGGCAAAATTTCTGTTCCCCTGGGGATAGCTGAGGAATTCTTTTTGGGTGATAACCGTAGAAACCTGGGCACGGGTCGTTTCGACCATGGGAGTCTTGCCCACAACGGTGACTTCCTCTTCGAGCTTTCCCGCCTCGAGGACAAAGTCAACTTTCACCTCACCTCCAATGGAAAGCTCGAGCCCTCCCTTGATGGTAGTCTTGAATCCCTGGAGCGAGGCTGTTATTGCGTAGGTCCCGCGGGGAAGCCTCTCGATTCTGTAGCGGCCCTGGTCGTTGGTGACCGTCACTTGGGTTATGCCCATCTGGAGGTTCTTGGCCGTGATTGTGACGCCGGGAAGGCGCGTACCTTCCATGTCGAAGACCGTGCCGATAAATGAGCCATAATCTCGGGTCTGGGCCGAGGCCAAAGAGGTAAGGAAGACCAGGGGGCCAACCATAAAGCCCAACAGCCCAACAAAAAGAATTAGCTTTTTAAAACCCACCTTGCACCTCCTTTTGCGCGCCGATGTCGCTCGGTCAGAGGCGAAATCGAGTTTGCCCAAGAGAATTATCTCTTTCGGCCATCTATAACTCGATCCTAAGGGTAAATAAAAGATAAGCCCAGATTTATGCCGTGTCAAGGAGTATTATGTTGACCATTTTTTCGATTCTCATTATTTTAAAATCACATCTCTTTAGTTCGGGGGCCCGAGATATTTGTCGAGAAAGTCCAAGATGTCCTTAAAGGACTTCGGCAAAAGCGGTATGTGCCCCGCGTCATAAAGATTCAGATATTTGTCCTTCTCCGGAGTCCCAAGGAGCCTCATAAACACCTTCAGGTTTGTTTCCACAGGATAATATGTATCATATTTCCCATCGACCAGGAGAAAAGGGGTCTTGACTCGAGGCAGAAAATTAAACCTGTCGACTTCCGGGTAATTAAAATTGGGATCGTTCCGATTGGTATCCGCCCCGCCCCCAACAGCGACTATCGCCCGGAGCCGCGTCTCAAGAGCGCCGAATACCGGGGCGAACTTAGCCCCAATACTCAGCCCATGATAGGCGAGCTTATCGGCCCTGAAATCAGCCGGCCGAGTCTCGA
>Ga0209253_10004053_pt1 | contig 12810 bp, 11 predicted proteins | sample FrelakmetBRP12BR_FD_187145 | JGI IMG/M metagenome (GOLD analysis project Ga0209253, IMG submission 187145) | Freshwater lake sediment microbial communities from the University of Notre Dame, USA, for methane emissions studies - BRP12 BR (SPAdes)... | ecosystem: Environmental > Aquatic >...
TAGTGGTCGCCTTCCTTGTAGAGGTACTGCATCTCCTTCTCCTCCAGGTCGGGCTTGCCCACCACGTCGCCGGACTTGAACGTCCTGTCGATGGTCCGGTTGTTGAGCAGGTTCTTGATGCGGGTCCGCACGAAGGCGCTGCCCTTGCCGGGCTTGACGTGCTGGAACTCCACGATCTCCCAAGGCTCCTTGTCGATCTCGATCTTGAGGCCGCGCCGAAAAGCGCTGGTGTCGAGGGTGTCTCCCATGTCTCGTGACTCCTTTATGAAAAGTTCGGGCCGGCCGCCCTCGCGGGGAACCGGAAATAGGGCCGCCTACAGCTCGGCGAGCACGCGGGGGGCCGTGACCCGGAGGAGGTAGCGGGCCTTGCCCTGGTTTCCCTCGGGCGTGAGGGCCACCACCATGAAGTAGTCGGGGGAGACGAGCCGTCCCACGGTCACCAGTCGGTCCGTCCCCAGGGTGAACTCCGCGACCCCCCCGGCCGCGTGGGCCAGGGCGGCCTCGCTGGCCGTGCGAAGGATTCCAGTCAACTCGACCATCATCGACTGCACGTCGATGCCGGCGTTGGACTGGACGTGGGTGTCGACCTCGATGCCGTCCATCCCCATGAGCGAGCAGGCGATGGCGCCGTCGACGCCCCTGCAGACCTCCTGCAAGTGCTCGCGGAAGCCCATGGGCCCTGCCCTTTCGCGGAAAAACGCCCGTGGTTTCGGGCGCCGACTCGTCGAGCCGCGCCTTTTCTAGCCCCCGGACGCCCTGCCGTCAAGGCGGGGCGCGGCAGGGTTGCAGCGGGGGGCGAGCCCCCGCGGGCGGTTCACGGGGCAACCGTCGGCGCGATGCAGATCCAGCTGGCGGTCTGGCCGGGCGACGTGGCCCCGATGCCCGCGCCGGGGCAGCTCGCCAGGATCTGGCCGGGGCAAAAGTTTCCACCGAGGCAGCCCGAGCACACTGCCACGGGGATCTTGAACCAGGCCGTGGTGAAGGAGTCCTGGGAGGCCAGGACGCCATGCGCCCGGACGTTCACCACGATGTTCGTGGTGGCGCTGCCGGCGGGCGCAAGCGACGGGAAGTAAGCCACCGGGATGAGGCGAAGCACTGCGCCCGAGGAACCGGCGGTCGGCACGGTGACGGCCGCCGCGACGGTCCACGGCGCGAGCGCTGCACCGGTGTACGTCATCTCGAAGGACTGGATGTTGGCGTTGTTGGTGTTGATGCGGCCTTCCGCGTTGTTCGAGTTGTCGACGAGCGCGTTGTCGATCTGCACCGGCATCCGGAAGTCGACCTGGGCGGTCGCCACGTCGAGCACCGGCGTTCCCGCGAAGACGGTGTCGCAGGTCGCCGGGTAGAGGCAGGACCCGGTGGCGGCGTCGGGGTCGGGAGGCGAGCAGATGGCGAAGATGCCCACCGGGCTGAACTCGGCCGCGCAAGCGGAGAGCCCGAGGGCAAGGGCGGCGGCGGCGAGGGTTCGGGTCTTCATGGCCGTCTCCTAGTTCGCCACCGGCGTGGGGCCGCCCATCATCGACTGACGGTTCAGCACACGCGGGGTGATGAAGATGAGCAACTCGGTGTGGGAGTCGTCCTCGGACTTGGACTTGAAGAAGAAGCCCAGGATGGGGATGTCGCCCAGGAAGGGCACGGAACTGGTCGTGCTCGCGGTGGCGCGGGTGTAGATGCCGCCGATGACGGTGGTGTCACCGTCCTTCACGAGCACGGTGGTCTCGGCCTGCCGCTTGGTGATCGACGGCTGGCCGTTGGCACCGGTCAGGCTCGGGTCGGGCTTGTTGTTGGTGGCCTTGATCTTCATGAGGATGGAGCCGTCGGCCGTGACGTGAGGCGTCACCTTGAGCTCGAGCAGCGCCTCGACGAAGGTCGTGTTCACGCCGGATGCCGACACCTGCGAGAACGGGATCGACTGGCCCTGGGAGATGGTGGCTTCCTTGTTGTCGAGGGTGGCGATCTTCGGAGCCGAGATGGTCTTCACCATGCCCTTGCGCTCCAGCGCGGTGAGCCGGAGGTTCAGGTTGAAGGCGCCGTTGGCAGAGCCGAAGACGAGGCCGATGCCGCCGCCCGAGCCCTGACCGACCGGGGCGGGAAGGTTGATGGCATAGTTCGGCTTCGACTGGTTTCCCTGGTTGGGGTCCTGGCCGGCGGCTCCGGCGCCGGTCATCACGTTGGGGAAGGCGACGGGCAGGCCGTTGCCCGTGGCGGGGCTGAAGCCCATGTTCCCGCCCCACTGCACGCCGATGGCCTGGGCGAAGTTGGACTGTGCCTCCACGATGCGGCTCTCGATGAGCACGCCCGGGGTCTCGGTGTCGAGGTTGCGAACCAACCCCTCGGCCCGGGCCAGCGCCTCCTGGGTGTCCTTCACGATGAGCACGTTGGTCCGCTCGTCGACGGTGACGGTGCCGCGGTCGGTGAGCACGTCCTTCACCTGCCGGGCCAGGTCGGCGGCGGTGGAGAAGTTGACCGGGATGATCCGGACCTTGAGCGGCAGGAGGATCTGGCGGTTCTTCACCGCCTCGAGCTTGGCCGCTTCCTCCTTGGCGATGACCTCGTACTTGGCGACCCGGATGACGTTTCCGACCTCCTGCTTGCCGAGCCCCTTCGACTGCAGGACGATGTCGAGCGCCTGATCCCAGGGGACGTTGCGCAGCGCCACCGTGATCTTCCCCGTCACGTCGTCGGCGACGACGATGTTCTTCTTCGACACGTCGGCGAGCAGCCGGAGGAGGTTGCGGACGTCGATGTCGTGGAAGTCGAGGGTGATGCGCTGGCCGGAGTACTGCTTCTGGCCGGGGGCGCCGAGCAGCGCGTAGTCGGGCGCCGCGCCGCCGAAGCCTGCCGCCTGGGCACCGACCGAGGGGGCCTCCTCGGCGGAGTGGCGCTCCACCTCGCCCGCCACCACGGTCCAGACGAGCCCCTTCGCCGTCTCGATCACCTGCTCGGTGGCGTCGCCGCGGAGCGTGGCCACCACGCGAACCCGGCCGGAGGGCTGGTTGAAGGAGGAGACCATGAGGAGCGGGCCGGAGACCCCGCTCGTGTCCACCGAACGTTCCAGCCGCTTCGGCATCTGGGCGCCGTCGAGGGTCAGGACGAGCGTGCGGGCGTCCGGACGCGAGACCGTGTGCTCGGCCTTGCCGGCCACCTCGATGCGGGCCGTGCTGCCCGACTGCGTCACCTTGATCTCCTGGATGGCTGCCAGCCTGGGCTCCGCCGGGGAAACGGACGCGACGGCCGCCGGTTCGACTGCGTGTTCGACCGCCGGCGCGGCCACGGAGGCCGTCGCGCTTGCGGAGCGAATCGAGAGCCCCTGGGCGGTTCGCGTCACCTGCGCGCCGCGGACGTCGCCGGACGCGTCGAGCACCACGCGCACCTTGTCGGCGTCTCGGCCGAACCGAACCTGCGTGAAGCCAGCCCCGGCCGGAACGGCATGGCGAGGTGCGTTCTGTACCCCGGGCAGGTCGATGGCGAGGCGGGGCGGATCGCGGAGCTCGATGACCTCGTAGGTGCCCACCGGGCCGTTCATCTGCACGACGACCGCATCGCCCTGGACGCGCACGCCGGTGATGGCGGTGGCGACCTTCGTCGAGCTGGTCTCGTCGATGCGCCGGGCGACGACGTGGTCGTCCGCCTGCGCCGCCTGCACGACCTTCGCAGCGGGCAGCGCGGGAGCCTGGGCCGAGGCCGCCTCGCGGACCGCGGCGCCCGCCAGTATCTTCACTCGCACCGTGTCACCCTGCGGGGAAACCTCGTATCGGGCTGCGGAGTCGAGCGCGATGACGATCCGGCCGACGCTGGTCTTCTCGTCCTGGTACTGGGCCGTGCTCACCGACGCGACGCCACCTCGGTCCACGCGGACGGGCGAAGCCACGCCCGAGACGTCGCCGCCGGCCACGTCCACCACCAGCCGGGGCGGGTCCTGCAGCTTGAAGACGGTGTAGCTCGGGGCTCGGGTGGCCCGGATCTCGACCTCGACGGAGCCGTCGCGGTCGGCGACCTCCACGGCGCGGATGACGTTGGGGCCTGGAGGGGCCGCTCCACCCGATTCGGGCCATGCGAGCAGCCCGGCAAGGGCGATTCCGGCGACGATCTGGCTGTGGTTCCGCATCGCGCTACTCCTCGAGGTTCAGCGACTGTTCCTTGGGAAGCCGGAGGGCGGTCTCTGTCTTCTCTCGCGTCCCGTCGGCACGCATCGCCCACTCCGTCACCACGACCTCTCCGGTTCGGATGGTCGCCACCACCCCGCCGTTCTTCCCGATACAGGCACCCTTGCGAATGGCGTAACCGACGCCGGTGGGCGCCTCGACCATCGCCAGCGGGTCGGCGAGGCCGGTGATGACGGCCACCAACCGGAGCTGGTCGAGCTCGAAACGGCCCAGCGGCGTGTTGCAGCGGGTGACCACCGCGCCGGTCGTGGCGCGCAGGTCGCCCAGGAAGCTCTTGAACGGGTCGCGCTTGCCGACCGAGGAGTAGGCCACCTCGGATTCGGGGGCGGGCGCCGCAGGGGCAACCGGCCCGGCGGCCGGCTTGGCAACGGCCGGCGCCGCCTTGGGCGCAGTGCTCTTCTCCTCGCCACAGGCGGCGATGGCCAGCGCGGTCAGGACGAGGAGCGCGAGGACTGGGCGGTTCATGGCTTCCCCCCCGCCGCGCCCGCCTTGGCCGGATCGGCCTTCTGCTGGACGAACATGAAGGTGGTGACCAGGAACTTCCCGTTCAGGATGACCTTGCCCCCCGTGTCCTTGGGAGCGTCGAGGACGATGTCGTTCACGTTCACGATGCGGCGCAACCGGGACAGCGAGTCGAAGAAGGTGACGATCTCGTTGAAGTTCCCGGTGACGGCCATGGCGATGGGTACCCGGGCGTAGAAGCCCTGGTTCACGTCGGCCATGGGCTCGATGGTCGAGATCTCGAGGCCGGCCTTGCGGGCCCGCTCCTGGAAGAGCTGGAGGAGCTCGTCGATCTTCTTCTCCTCCGGCAGCTCGGCCAGCGCCTCCTGCAGCCGCTGCTCGAGGAGCTCCTTCTCTCGCCGGAACTGGTTCAGGTTGTTGGCGATGGCCGTCTTCTCGATGAGGTCGTTGTCGAGCCGCTTCTGCTCGACGTCGGTCCGGGCGATGCGCTGCTCGGTCTCGGAGATGGACGGCCCGAAGGTGGGAACGGAGATGACGAAGTAGTTGAGGACGGTGAGCACCACCAGGATGGCCGCGACCACGCCAGCCTTCGCGGCCATGGGCGCCCGAGCGATTGCGTCGAGGATCCGGTCCATGGCCCCTACCTCTTCGCCGGCGCCGTGGGCGCGGAAGCGCTGGGCGTGTAGTTGGCCTGCGCGGTGATGGTGAAGTCGACGATGCGCATCCCGCCTCGGGTGGCCGCGGTGGTCTTCTTCAGCTCGACCTTGGAGAAGTAGGGCGTCTGCTGCAGCGCCGTCATGAAGGCCGAGACGTCGTCGATGGTGGCGCCGGAGCCCTCGAAGGTGATGGCCCCGCCCTTCTCGTCCATCTTCCGTACCTCCAGGCGGGCCGGCATGATCTGCGCGAGCTGGTCGAGGAGCTTGACCGGTCCGGAGCGGCCGGCCTTGAGCTTGTCGAGGATGTCGAGCTTCTCCTTGAGCGCAGCCTGCTGGGCCTTGATGTCCTTCACCTCGCCGATGATCCGGTCGAGCTGCGCGATCTCGTCCTTGGTGCGCTTGACCTTGTTCTCGCGCGTGGCCAGGTCGCCGGCCCGGGAGGAGGCCCACACCCAGTTGGCGATGACGGCGAGGACGACGATGAGCGCCAGGAGGAGAAGCTGCTGCCTCCCGGCGACCTTCTTCTTCGAAACCCGGACGGCCAGTAGGTTGATGCGGATCATGGCTACTTGTCTCCGGGGCGGCGGAGCGCGAGGCCGATGGCCACCGCCGCTGACGGCGCGGCGTTCATGATCACGGCCGGGTCGAACTTGCGGTTGTCGACCTCGATGTTCTTGAAGGGGTTCATGACCTCCACGGGCACCCCGGCCCGCTGCTCGATCACCTTGAAGAGCGCCGGGATCCGCGCCGTTCCGCCCGACAGGTAGACCCGGGTGATGTGGGTGTCCGGGGCGGTGGCGGCGTGGAAATCGAGCGAGCGCTGGATCTCGCCGCCCATCTGGTCGGCGACGCCCTGGATGACCCGCTCGACCTCCTGCGGGACGACGGCGTCGCTCTCGCCATGCCCTCCCACCTTGAGCGCCTCGGCCTCCTCCGCGGAGATGTTGAGCTGCTTCTGGATCTCCTCGGTGAAGGCGTTGCCTCCCACGGTGATGTCGCGCGTGAAGGTGGCCATGCCGTTGTTGACGATGTTGATGTTGGTGACCGCCGCCCCCACGTTGATGAGCACCACCGGCTGGCCAGGAGTCTGCGGGTAGTTGGCCTCGTAGGCGTTCTGCGCCGCGAAGGCGTCCACGTCGACCACCGTGACGGTCAGTCCGGCCTCGGCGCAGACCGAGGTGAAGTCGTTGATCATGTCCTTCTTGGCGGCGACCAGGAGGACGTCCATCTGCCCGGCCGCGTCGGCCTGGGGCGTCAGGATCTGGGTGTCGATGTTCACGTCCTTCACGTCGAAGGGGATGTACTGCTCCGCCTCCCACTGTATCGACTCGTCCAGGTCCTCCTGCGTCATGAAGGGCATGGAGATCCGCTTGATGATGACCGAGTGGCCGCGGACGCCGATGGCCACCTCCTTGATCTTGACCTTCTGCTGCGCCACGAGCTCCCGGATGGCCTCCACGATGGCCGAGGAGTTCATGAGCTGGTTGTCGACGACGGCCTCGGGCGGCAGGGGCGCCTCTCCCCAGGCGAGGAGCTGGTAACCGCGCTTCCCCTCCCTGAGGTGCACGAGCTTCACGCTCGAGGAGCCGATGTCGAGGCCGAGGGCCAGCTTGTTCTTCGCCATCGATTCCCCCTACGACCTCTTCCGGCCCGCGAAGGCGGGAGCATCGGTCCGGCGGGATGCGAGATTGCCGAAGACCGCTTCCTTGTCCGCGGGCTGCAGCCCCAGGGCCAGGATGATCTTCCGCTTGGTGTCCACGCGACACTCGGCTCCCCGCTCCACGCGAGTCACCGTGAGTGCTGAAACGCCAGCCTTGCGGGCCAGCTCGGCCTTGGTCAGGAGCAGGTCCTCGCGGAGACGCCTCACGTTGTTGGCGGCGCGGTGAAGCAAGGTGGATGAGCCACGTACGGGCATCGTTGGGTCACGGTACGCCGGTCCGCGCTCACAGATCAAGAAATCTGCATGGTTCCAATGTCAGCCGGTGTACCACATTCGTGGACAAGCGATGGTTCTCTGATGCCTCATTATCGGTCAAAGATGGGTCAGGCCTCGATCCCGTACTCCTTGATCTTGTAGAGGAGCGCCCGGTACGAGAGGTCGAGAAGCTCGGCGGCGCGGGTGCGGTTTCCGCCCGTCCGGTCGAGGGCGGCGCGGATGAACTGTTCTTCCAGGGAACGGAAGGCTCGCTTCACGGAAAGGTCCCGGCCGGGCTCGAGCGCCGCCGGGGCAGGCGCGGCCCTGACCTCGTCCGGCAAGTCGTCCTCCTGGACCAGCGGACCGTCGGCCAGCACGACCGCCCTCTCCACCGCGTGCTCGAGCTCCCGGACGTTTCCCGGCCAGCGGTGGGCACGGAGCACATCGAGGGCCTGGGGCGACACGCCCGTCAGCGGCTCCTCCGGGCGAAGGCGCCGGTACTTGGCGAGGAAGTGCTCGACGAGGGCCGGGACGTCGTCGGGGCGCTCCCGCAGCGCCGGCAGCCGGACGTTCACCACGTTGAGCCGGTAGAAGAGGTCCTCGCGAAACTGTCCCTCCTTCACCGCGCGCGCGAGGTCGCGGGCGGTGGCCGCGACCACCCGCACGTCCACCCTCTCCGAGCGGGTGTCGCCGACCCGGCGAACCTGCTCGTCCTCCAGGAAGCGCAGCAGCTTTACTTGAAGACCAAGAGGCAGCTCGCCGATCTCGTCCAGGAAGAGCGTCCCGCCGTCAGCCTCGGCGGCGAGCCCCTTCTTGTCGCGAGAGGCGTCGGTGAAGGCGCCGCGCACGTGTCCGAAGAGCTCGGACTCCAGCAGCTCCGCCGGGATGGCGCCACAGTTCACCGCCACGAAGGGCATGGCCGCCCGCGGCGAGAGTTCGTGGAGGGCGCGGGCCACCAGCTCCTTTCCCGTGCCCGATTCCCCGGTGAGGAGCACGGTGGTCTTGGTGGGCGCCACCCTGCGGACCTGGCGGAGCATCTCCTGGAGCGCGGGAGACGACCCGATGAAGTTCTCGATCCGGAATCCCTTGGCGAGCTCCGAGCGCAGCCGCCGGTTCTCCCGCGAGAGACGCAATCGCTCCTCGGCCTTCCGGAGGACCAGCACCACCTCGTCGGGCTTGAAGGGCTTGGAGACGTAGTCGTAGGCGCCGGCCTTCATGGCCTCGATGGCGGTGTCATGGGTGCCGTAGGCGCTCATGACGATGAAGGTGAGCTCGGGGTGGAGCTCGAGGGCACGCCGCAGGAGCACCAGGCCGTCCATGCGGGGCATGCGGACGTCGGAAAGGACGAGGTCGTAGTCGCGGGACGAGAGCTCGCGAAGCGCGTCCTCCCCGTTCGACACCGCCCGCACGTCGTAGCCGCGATCGGTCAGGATCACGTTGAGCAGGTGCCGCATCGACTCTTCGTCGTCGACGACGAGGACGTTGTTGAATGGCACGGGGCGGGATCGTAGCACGGGCCAGGCCCGGCTTCAGGCGTCACGGGACGGCGATCTCCAGACCCAGGCGAACCGCCGCCTCCGGGACCACGACCTCGACGGTTTCTGCCGTGCCCCGGGTGATTCGCCAGGCCGGTCCGGTGCGAATCGTATGAGTCGACCATCCGCTCGGGACGGCGACCCTCATCCGCCAGGCTCCCTGCGGTCCGCTGGTGGTCCAGGCGCGGTATCGATGGGGCCTACCGCGCTCCGTCAGCTCCAGTTCGCCGACGACGACCGTGCCCGGGCCCGCCCGGCCGGAGAGCGTGGCCCCGGCCACGAGTTCGTAGGTCCACACCACCGGCAGGGGAAAGCTCAGGTTCCCAGCCACGACCTGGCTCGCGAAGACCGGCATGAGTCGCTCCAGATGCGGGAGGCCAGCGCCGGGGAGTCCAGAACCGGCGATGAGCAGTTGCGAGAGGGGCAACTTCTTCATGAACCTCGGGTTGAGAGCCGGTGGATTGCCCAGGACCGAGGGCTCATCCCTCGGCAGCGCCTGGTGGTTCGCAAGCACGAATCCTCCGCCCACGAGCCAGCCGAGGTCGTACTTCGCCATGGTCTCGACCAGGCGCTTCTCGTCCCCCAGGAACGCGTCTCGCACATCCTGGAACGAGACCGGGTCGAGGTAGGAGCCAAATCCATTGGCGGCGACCGGGCGCCCGGAGAGGCACATCACGGCATGCCCAACGTCCCAGGGGGTCAGCACGCCGTCCCGGTTCCCGTGAATGGGTGTCCGGTCGAGCTTCAGTTCGAGCGCGGCCCGGTGGACCGAGAGCATGTTGGGGGCGGGCTTCATGCTCAGTTGGTTGCGAAGGGCCGGGCTGCCCAGGACGACGACCATGGCGCCGAGAAGCGGGAGCAAGGAGGCGACCCGACCGACCCGCGGAAGCCTGGAGATCTGGAGGCCGAGACCCCTCAGCGCCAGAGCGATGAGGATGGCGAGCATCGGTGCGGCGAGACGCGTGAAGCGAAGCTGTAGTAGCGCCAGCGCCGCCAGGAAGGTCGCCAGGAAGGCGAAGGTCATCGCTCTCTGCCGGGAGAATCCCCACGCGGTGACCACGCCGGCGGGGAGCGCGATCACCCCCAGGACGCCCACGGGGCCGAGGAACTCCTCGAGCTTGTCCATCCCCCACCCGTCCCCCGTTCTGGAAGAGAGCAACGGCTGGAACTCGGCGATGTGCTCGATCCAGGGGTCGCGGCGGAAGAGCCAGCCGACGATCGCTGATTGAATCTCGCCCAGGAGCCCGGGAACGAGGAGCAGCACGATTCCCACGACGCCGGCCGCGGCCGCGATCGAAAGTCCCGCCCGCTGGGCACGCGTGCACCGGCCGAGTCGGCGAGTCGCGAGAACGGCGGCAGCCAGGGACACCCCGGCGACGGCAACCACGCCGGGCTGGAAAAGCGAGGGGACGACGAAGGAGAGGAGCCGCCCGTGCACTCGAAGTGCGGGAATGGTCGCGACTGCTCCCACCAGTGCCCCTGCGACGAGCGCCGGAGCGCCCGAACCGACCAGGCGTGATGGTCGGTCCTGCAGCAGTACTGCCAGGCCCAGCGGCGCCACGGCGAGCGCCACGTAGAGCACGCCACCGGAGAAGACCCACAGCGCCAGCGCCACCGCGGCCGCCCCCGCCGTCTCCCACGCGACCCCGGGCGGCGCCTCTCCCTCCACCGGGAACCGGCGCATGCACCAGGTCGCGAGCAGCAGCATCGACAGGGCCTCGGCGATGTGGTGGTCCACGAACCCGAACGAGGAGGTCGTCACGAACTCCGGGATGACTGCAACGACCAGCCCGGCCGCCAGCGGCGTCCACTGGTCCTGTCGCGGAACGAGCCTCCTGGCCAGGTCGATGGTCGCCCAGACGGCGAGGACGCCGAGCACCACGGGCCAGAGAAAGATGGCGACCTGCGTCCCGGCCCGGGAAGTTCCTCCGCCGGCGATGGCCGCGAACGCTGCGCCGAGGAGGTCGAAGCCGTCGGCCCAGGGGGCGACTCCCCCCGCTGGCCAGTTCATGAGCGGGTCGAAGGTGGGGATGGCTCCGCGAAGCGCCCCCTCGATTCGCCGAAGGTGATAGTGGCTGTCGCCGTCGATGGGGATCAGCTCGCCGCTCCCCAGGGCCGCTCCGGAGCGCGCGATCCGGACCCACGCCGCCACCGCCAGGACGACGACGAACGAAAGAATTGACCTCCAGTGAACGCCGATCGGCTTGCCTGGTCCCGATCCCGGCGGAACTCTGGACACGGTCACCGTCCCGCCAACCGAAGCCGCAAGGTGAAGACCGCCCCTCCGCCGGGCGAGTTCGCAGCATCGATGGTCCCCCCGAACGAATCGATGATGGAATGGCAGATGGCAAGGCCCAGTCCGCTCCCCGCGCCCGGATCCTTGGTGGTGAAGAACGGGTCGAACATCCGGGCGAGGTCCTCGTGCGGGATCCCCGGGCCGGTGTCGACCACCGTGATCTCCAGGGCCTCGGCTCGAGCCCGCCCGCCGACCTCGACACGTCCCTGCCCTTCCATGGCGTCACCGGCGTTGAGCAGGAGGTTCAGGAAGACCTGACAGAGCTGCCGCTCGTCGGCGAGAACGGGGGGCAGGTCCGGGGAAAGCTCGACGACCACCTCCACGCCGCGGAGCCTGGGCTGCCCGCGCGCCAGGTCCATGGCCGCCTCGAGCGCTGTCGCAAAGGATACCGGGCGAAGCTCGAGTGGCGCGGGACGCGCGAAGTCGAGCAGCCCCCTCACGGTGTGGTCGATGCGGTCGGCAGCGACCGCGATGCGGTCGAGGGCTTCTCGCAGCTCAGGGGCTGCCCCCGGAGGAAGCCGCGACCGCGCCACCTCGGCGTAGCCAGCAATGGCGCCGAGCGGGTTCCCCACCTCGTGCGCCACGCCCGCCGCGAGGCGCCCGACGGTGGCCAGCTTCTCGCTGCGGAAGAGCGACTCGCGCGCGTCGGCGAGCGCCCGGTTCACCCGGGTCAGCTCGTCGACCTTCGCCGCGAGCCGGGCGCGCTCCTCGATCAACGCCGCAGCGGCCCGCTCGAAGGCCAGCGCTGCCTGGTCGAGCCCGTGGCCACTGTCGCCGAGCAGGGGCAAGTTGCCGGGGGCGCTTCCCTGAAGCATCTCGGCCGCGTCGAGGATGCGCTCCACGGGTCGGGCCACGCGGCGGACGAGCATCGCCGAGGCGACCCACACCACCAAGGTCGAGATCGCCGCCACCGCCGCGGCCAGCGCAACGGCCGAGGGCTTTCCCGTCGCGCTCAGCGCCAGCGCGGCGACGAAGTGGAACACGGCTCCCGCGCCCACCGCCGAGGCAACCGTCACCGTCAGCAGCAGGCGTGTTCCCAGGGCCTTCATGGCTCACCGGAAGATCGAGAGGCCAGGGACGACCCCGGTGATCCAGGACTGGAGCCAGAGCCACTCCAGCGCGCCCAGGGCAAGGAAAGGGCCAAAGGGAACGGCGTTGCGTGGAGGAACCCAGTCGGGCTCGGCGGCCTCCGGACCCATTTCCGGCGGCGGGCCAGGTTGACTCCTTCCCAGGACGATGAGCGCGAGCCCGACCACCGTGCCCTGCAGCGACGCGAGGAGGACCACCGGCAGGAGGGGCGCCACGCCCATCCACGCGCCGATCGCTGCCAGGAGCCACACGTCGCCAAAGCCCAGGGCCTCCTTCTTGAGAATCCGCTCACCCAGGAAGGCCACCAGCGCGAAGCCGATCCAGCCCGCGGCCGCTCCCGCGACCGAGCCGAGGACGGACGCCGCGGGTGTGACGTGAAGGGCGGAGAGCAAGAGCCCGGCGCCCAGCAGTGGCAAGGTGATGGCGTGCGGGAGCAGCCAGGTGTCCAGATCGATGAACGCGAGCGCCAGCATCGTCGCCGCGAACACGAACTCGGCGAGCGCCGCGAGCGACGGCCCGTGGCGCGACACCGCCACCAGCGCCGCCCCTCCCCCGAGGAGCTCGACGAGCGGGTAGCGCCAGGAGATGCGGGTGCGGCACGTGCGGCAACGTCCGCGGAGGGCGAGCCAGGAGAGGACGGGGAGGTTGTCCCACCAGGCGATGGGCGTCCGGCAGGAAGGGCAGCGGGAGC
>Ga0209253_10004054_pt1 | contig 12808 bp, 14 predicted proteins | sample FrelakmetBRP12BR_FD_187145 | JGI IMG/M metagenome (GOLD analysis project Ga0209253, IMG submission 187145) | Freshwater lake sediment microbial communities from the University of Notre Dame, USA, for methane emissions studies - BRP12 BR (SPAdes)... | ecosystem: Environmental > Aquatic >...
CTGGGCTCGAGGCGGGTGATAACGGCTTTGTAGATATTGCTCTTGCGTTGTTCTTTGCCGGCGGTTTCAATGTCCAGGTCTATCAGTTTCTGACCGTCGACAATGGCGACACGGAGTTCTTCCGGTTGTGTCGCATTGAATAACATGCGTTTCATTTTATGGTCTCCCGCGCTCTGACACGGGCGAGACCTAGCTACACGCGGTTAGGCGTGAGAGAGGAGCAATCGTGCAAACAGTGATGTATTGTGCAAACGGTTGGTCAAATCAGTTCTCTGTCAGTAGCTGGTCAAAAAAATGTACTTTGGGACCTTTGTATCGGTGGCTGCGGGTGCATCGCTGCATACGCTATGCCGACTGATGCAAAAGCTCCTTAGGGGTGTGGCAGCAATGGCTGCTGCAACACGAAAAATCCACAGGTGCTTTGAGCGCGTAAATCAATTACTATCACTGCTGGTACCGGTGAGCGATATTAACCGGGCTGCGGCTGGTAGGGTGGCGGCGCAATGCGCCGTCGCTTGTGCCAAAATCTTTCTTGGCGGCCAGTTTTTATGGCGAAGGATGTAATTACATCCCAAACTTACCCAATCCCAAAACGCGCGAGCGGCGAAGTATAAGCAAAATGAACGGTTTAAGCAAAGAATCTGTCACTTTTCTGACAATCGATGAAAGTGGCGAGGCTCAGCGCATCGACAACTTTCTGTTCAAACACCTTAAAGGCGTGCCCAAAAGCCACGTTTATCGCATTCTGCGCGGAGAAGTGCGGGTGAACAAGAAGCGTGTTGAACAAACTTACCGGTTGAAACTGGGCGACCTGCTGCGTATCCCGCCGATACGAGTGGCGGAAAAACACCAAATCGAGCAATTGCACATCCCGGTAGTGGAATTCCCGATTCTGTATGAAGATGACGCGCTGTTGGCAGTGAATAAGCCTGCCGGTGTGGCGGTGCATGGCGGCAGCGGGGTCAGCTTCGGGGTCATCGAGCAGATGCGAAATGCACGCCCGCAAGCCAAGTTTCTGGAGCTGGTGCACAGGTTGGACCGCGAGACCTCGGGTGTGTTGCTGCTGGCGAAGAAGCGCGCCGCGTTGACTGCGATGCACGAGATCATGCGCGAGGGCAACAGCGACAAGCGTTATTTAACGCTGGTGCTGGGGCAATGGAAAAACGTCAAGCAGCACGTCAAACTGCCGCTGCACAAGTTCGACACCCCAAAGGGTGAAAAGCGCGTGATGGTCAGAGAAGACGGGCAAGCCTCGCATACTATCTTCGCGCTGCAAAAAAGCTGGCCGGAATATACCTTATTGGAAGCGCAACTCAAGACCGGACGCACCCACCAGATACGCGTTCATCTTGCCCATCTCGGCTTTCCGATAGCCGGAGACGACAAATACGGTGACTTTGCACGCAACAAATTGTTGATGAAGCTGGGGCTGAAGCGAATGTTCCTGCATGCATACAGCATCGCCTTCGCACATCCGCTGACGGGCGAGGCTATGCGTCTGGTTGCACCACTGCCTAAGGAGTTGCAGGGTTTCATAACAAAACTGGATGCGGGGTAGAGTTGATAAATGCTGCCCTTGCTACCAATGACACGGGTATATAGATGTTATAAAACAGTGTGTTGAGTATAAGTTTGCATGCTATGTGTGAGGATGATTTCGTGGGCACCCTAAACTTTTCAGGTAGTAGGTCGATAAAAACAATCCCTGATGCTTTTTTAGGTAGTGAGCGATGCGTAATGTATCCAGTTTTCCACCCCGCCTCAGAATTGTGGCCGGTCGTGAAGTCAAGGAAGTAGATGGCATACTCCCGGTAAATCCGGTTTTTGTCCGCAGCCATCCTGTTTCAGAGATCGAACAATACAAACGATTTGAGCGTCATCAGCAACCTCGCCCGATGGGAGAGTTGAATGAGTCGGTGCGCAGGACCGTTTTCCCCCAAGATAGGCGTAAAGCCAATCTTCGCGTCAGCCAGCAAAAGATGCTGGTTGAATTTCGTTCAGGAAGGAATCGCCGCCGCCAGAATCAGTTCGGAAAGGATATTGCCGAGCGTGTCGACGAGAAAGCGTGATCAACCTTTAGTGCGCGTCAAAAAAACCGTCACTTCTTCCCGGTCGTGATATAGCTGTTTGGCCAGCATCCGGTAATTTATGCCTTCTTCATCGAGCTGCGCGCGGATGCCGCCCAATGCGCTGTCGAGTGCCAGGACACGTTTTTTCATCGGTAGTTTCAGATTGAAAATCGCGTGCTTGCACAAGCCCGCCGCGAACCATGTACCGATCAGCGTGGAGACTTTGGAGGGTTGCTCGACCATGTCGCACACCAGCCAGTCTACCGCACGGCGCGGCAAATACTTGAAGCCATCCTGTTTGAGATGCTGCACCAGCGGATGATTTGCCAGCACTCCCTTCATCGGTCCGTTGTCGACTGCCGTAACGCGTATGCCTCGTTTCACCAGTTGCCAGGTCCACCCGCCGGGTGCGGCACCCAGATCCACCGCCTGCATGCCCGGTCGCAATAAGCGCGTTTGTTCGCTGCGATCCATGAATACCTCTATCGCTTCGGCCAGTTTCAGTGTGGATCTGCTTGGCGCTTCAGCCGGCATCTGCTGGCGGACGATGCCCATGATGGCTGTTGCGCTGTTGCGCGGGTCACTGCTGCCGATCATTACGGAAGATTTGTCCGGGAAGAAGATATGCAGACGGGTTAAGTGCGGATCATCCTGCAAGCGGCCTTGCAGGCGCAATGCGTTGTCCAGCAACGGTTGAAAGCGGCGGGTAAAAGTCGATAACAACTTACCCTCGTTGGTGTCGGGTACTTCCAGCCACAGCGCACCAAAGCTACCGGGCTGGGTAGCAATGGCATCAAGGATAGGTGTCAAACGGTCGCGATCCGGCAATGCAGAAATGCTGTGAAGCAATCGGATCAACTGGCGCGCGAAGATCAGTTCACGGTAATTCAATGTCTGCTCGTTGAGCGTGACGACCACATGGCCGCTATTGGCAATGATCTCGGTTTGTTCTGCGATGACCGGCTTCTGCTGCTTTGCCTGGCGTAGCGCTTCCTGCGCGCAATCCTGCTCGAAGCCGGGGCGGCAATATAACAGCCATTTGTATTGTGTGGATTTTTGCATGTGCGCATTGTGGCATATGTTTGGTACGTAGCCCGAAGGTGGTAATATCCGCGCCTCTTTTTTTTGCGTTAGTGTGAATGAGCAAACGTTACGATCTGATCGTGTTCGACTGGGATGGCACGGTGATGGATTCGACTGCAGTGATCGCAGGCTCGATACAGGCCGCGTGTCGTGATCTGGGCTTGGCTGTTCCCGATGACGAAACAGCGCGGCATGTGATCGGACTTGGGCTTGATCAGGCATTGCGTCATGCCGTGCCCGACATGCCCGAGGCATTGCGCCCCGATCTGGTGGCGCGTTATCGCCATCATTTTTTGGCGCAGGACCAGGCGATCCCGTTGTTTAAAGGCGCGAAAGAGACAATAGCGGAGTTGCACGGCGCCGGCTATTGGCTGGGTGTGGCGACCGGCAAGAGCAACGCGGGTTTGAGCCGGGCGATGGATTCCTCCAATATGAAGGGATTTTTCCATGCGACGCGCACAGCGGACCAGACCTTTTCCAAGCCTGATCCGGCCATGCTGTTTGAACTGATGGGCGAACTGGGGGTCAGTGCCGAGCGCACGCTGATGGTGGGCGATACCACCCACGATGTGCAGATGGCGAAGAATGCCAAGGTGGATGTGGTGGCGGTAGGGCACGGTGCGCATCCGCCTGAGCAGTTGCAGGAGTTGGATCCGCTCGCGCTGGTGGGCGATTTTGCCGGGTTGAGGGCGTGGTTGAAAGCTAACGCATAACCGACTTATTAAAGGAATTGTAATGTCAGACCAAAACAACAACTGGGAACGTAGCGTACTGGAAAAACTGGCGCTATCTGCCTTGAAGGAACAACGCCGCGCGCGGCACTGGGGGATATTCTTCAAGGTGCTGACGTTCGGCTATCTGTTCATCTTGCTGTTCATCTTCATGGGCTGGCTGGGTCACAGTGAATCCGCGCTGAGCACTGGCAAGCATACCGCGCTGGTGGATATGCAGGGTGTGATCTCATCGGATAGTGCGGCGAGTGCCGACAATCTGATTCCCAGTCTGCAGGATGCGTTCGAAGACAAGGGGACGCAGGGTGTGATCCTGCGCATCAACAGTCCTGGCGGCAGTCCGGTGCAAGCCGGGCAGATCAATGACGAGATCCGCCGCCTGCGCGCCAAGTATCCGGCCATTCCGCTGTATGTGGTAGTCGAGGATATTTGCGCATCTGGCGGCTATTACGTCGCGGCGGCGGCGGACAAGATCTTTGTGGACAAGGCCAGCCTGATCGGTTCCATCGGTGTGTTGATGGATGGTTTCGGATTTACCGGAACGATGGCCAAGCTCGGTGTGGAACGCCGCCTGATCACGGCCGGGGCCAACAAGGGTTTCCTCGATCCGTTCTCACCGGCAAATCCTGTGCATCAGGAATATATCAAACAGATGCTCGCGCAGATCCATCAGCAATTCATCGATGTGGTGAGGCAGGGGCGCGGCAAGCGCCTGAAGGAAACACCCGACACGTTCAGTGGTTTGGTCTGGAACGGGCAGGCGGGCGTGGAGATGGGCCTTGCGGATGGCTACGGCAGCCTGGAGTCGGTGGCACGGGATGTCGTTAAGGCCGAGAAGATTGTCGACTTCACGATGAAAGAGAACTTTGCGGATCGTCTGGCCAAGCGCTTTGGCGCGGGCGTGGCGAGTGCACTGCCTGGTTTCTCCGCACAAGCCAATGGAGTGAGCTTGCGCTGAAGATATGCGTGTTATCCCGGCCTTCAACATATTTCGCCACCGGTACTCCGTCTCAATATTGGACATAACATAAATATCAACCTGCAACTCCTGATGCCGATCATAAACAAGATCCCTGAATCCATATTCAATCGGATGAAACTGTGAGCACTGCGCAAGCAGAAATGCCGGTCGTGGCGGCATTCGACTTCGATGGAACACTTACGCGACGAGATACATTGCTTCCATTCTTGTTGCACACACTGGGTGCCGCTTCAGTTGCGCACAATGCGCTCTTGCTTTCACCGACGCTGGCTGGATATGGCTTGGGTTTGATCCCCAACAGCGTTGCCAAGGAGCGGGTGCTGGTTCGATGTCTCGCAGGGCTGAGTTTTGATGAATTGCAGCAGGAAGCCGAGCGGTTTGCTGCCCTCATCCTGCCTGGTTTGCTCCGGCATGAGTCCTTGCAGCGTTATGCATGGCACAAGCTGCAGGGACATCGCTGTGTGGTGATCAGTGCATCGTTGGATATTTACGTGCGGCCGTGGGCAGTCAGTGCCGGTTTCGATGACGTGATTGCTACGCAACTGGAAACACAGACTGATGGAATCGTCACCGGTAAACTTTCTGGCGAAAACTGTTACGGCATCGAGAAGGTGCGTCGTCTGGATGCAGTGCTGGGTGCGCGAACTGGCTATAGTTTGTATGCTTACGGTGACAGCCGGGGAGACAGGGAATTGCTGTCGTCCGCCGATTACCCTTACTTCCGGAAATTTGCAGATTAATTTGAGAGTGGTCTGGAAGAGTTTTTTTTACAATAATCATGCATCACTTTTTTATGCACTCATGTGCGGGAGGAATTTCCTGATGTCCTTTATGCAGAAACTTGAACGCTCCTGGCGTGAATCTGCATTGGTCACGATGATATTTGCCATCGTAGGCATCAGTTTGTTACGCAAGATCTTTGATTCTGACATCTGGTTTCATATGGTCGTCGGACGTGAAGTACTGCGGCAGATGGGGATACCCGATGTCGAGTTTTACATCCTCCCCAGATTGGGCGAGCCCGGTGAATTTCATGAGTGGGGGTTTGGCGCACTCTACTATTTGATCAACCAGTATTCGGGCTATGCAGGAATGGCGCTCGCAAATGCAGCGTTTGGCTGCGGGATCCTGATATCTCTTCACCTGGCTGCACGCGGCAGTACCAAAACTGAATGGTGGCAATCCTTGCCAGTCATTGCACTGGTATTGTGGGTAATTGAGCCGCGTCTCAATTTCAGGCCGGAAACCCTGCTGTATTTACTGCTGGCGGTCGAGATATTCCTGCTTGAGAACTATCTTCTGCACAGAAAATTATCCTGGCTTGTTCCCCTGCCATTTCTTGCGTGGTTGCTCAGTCTGGGGCACCCATCAGCATTATTTCTGATTGGCGTGTTCGGAGTTTATGCGTTGCAAGCCGTGTATTCGGCAACGAAAAACAAGGCCAAGGTTGCCGCGATGCTTGGGGGTGTAGCCCTGGCAATGGTTGTGGGGGCAGTACTTAACCCGTATGGATTGAAACAGCTTTTGTTGCCTATTTACTTTCAGAGCGATGCACTGATCAGCAGCCTTACCGAGGACTTGCCGGTTTTGCAGACGGAATATGCGTCACGCTTTATTTTCATAGTGGTTATCGGATTGGCCGCTATCGTATTTGCCCCGCGTAAACGGTTGGTTGATGTCATTCTGATTCTTACCTTTGGTCTTGTTGCTTTCAAGTATGCGAGGAACATCGCGTTGCTTGGCATAGTCACCTATATTCCATTCAAGAACGCGTTTGATGATTGGATAGTGCGGATGTCCAGGGTGTTTTCGCGTAAATATATGATGCTCTGTTCGACAGTCTTTGGAATAGTTTTGATTGCGGCGGCAGGAACCGGGCCGCAATGGGGAACGGGAATTTACGAATGGAATACCCCGTATAACAGCGCAAAGCTATTAAACAAATTTGCGGTGCCGGGGAATACTCTCAACTTCATGCATCTGGGTAATTATCTGGCGTGGGATTTTGACCGTCCCGTTTTCGTGGATGGACGGAATTATGGAGTAAACAGGGCAGTGGAGCTTCATGATGCAGCCTTCAGGGCTGATCCGGGATGGCAGGGCATTATTGATGCGTATAACATCCAGGCCATTGTTACACCTGCCACCCTGGATTTTTCCGGTGAAATTATTCCGCTCGTCACCGCTCTTGAAAACGATCCGGATTGGATCCTGGTCGGGCAAGAAAAGGCCGGATTGTTGTTTTTGAAGAGCCATGTTCCAGATGGAATTCAGGTACTTGAAAAGAATGCAATCTGGAATCAGGCCATAGAAGAATTGGAGGTCACCATGTCGACTTATCCGGACAGCAGGGAAACCTACCGCTCTCTTGCCACTGCCTACGGCCATCTTGGTGATGCCGCGAAGCAGCAGTTTTATTCTGCGAAATTTTCCGCTTTTTCCAACTGATGATACCGATCAAGCCATATCGGGCCAATGAATATGCTTGAGCTATTGCGGTTGATGCGTCCCCACCAATGGGTAAAGAACGCCTTTGTGTTCACCGGCCTGCTGTTCGGTCACGCGTGGGATGATTTCAATCTGGTGGTCACCGTAGTGATGGCCTTTGCCGCCTTTTGCCTGGTTTCCAGCGCTATCTATGTGCTCAACGACATCGTCGACCTGGAACAGGACAAACATCACCCCAAGAAGTGCAAGCGCCCGTTGGCTAGTGGACTGGTATCCATCCCCGCCGCGGCTTTGCTCGCAATACTGTCGGGTGCATCGGGATTGGTGCTGGCATACAGTGCAACGGTTCCGGTGCTGGTCATCCTGGTTGGCTATGCGCTGATGAACATTGCCTACTCGCTCCGGCTCAAGCATGTGGTGATTCTGGATGTGTTTATCATCGCCGCCGGTTTCATGCTGCGCATACTTGCGGGCACGCTGGGGGTCGGCATTCCTCCTTCACAGTGGCTGCTGCTATGTGGCTTGATGTTGACGCTGTTTCTCGGCTTTACCAAACGCCGCGCGGAAATCTTTGCTCTGACCGGCGAAAAAACCTCGCATCGCAAAGTGCTGGAACATTACAGCCCGGTGCTGCTGGACCAGATGATGGGGATTACTGCTGCCGGGTTGATCATGAGCTACAGCCTGTACACGATGAATGCCGATACCATACGCATCCACAACACCGCCAACCTGATCTACACCGTGCCGTTCGTGATGTACGGGGTGTTCCGCTACATCTATCTGCTGCATCACCAGAGCCGGGGCGGCGATCCTTCGCATGACCTGGTGCGCGACCCGCATTTGCTGATTGTGGTTGGTGCATGGCTGATAACGACCATGCTGATGATTGCTTGACGAAGTCAAGGCGGCAAATCAGTCAAATATCTCAAGCAACTCGTCAAGATTGGTGATAGCCGGCAGGCATTGCGTGCCGTTACATAGCCACGCGGTAGTTTCTTCTCCGCGCGGTTTGGCTAATACCTCCGGCAGATCGGCCACATCATCATGCAGTGTTATCGTCATCACGTTGGGCAAATAACGTGATTGCAACGCGTTCTGCCAGGCGATTGTCTCACTGGCAGTCCCACGCAACACCAACACTGAGCAAGGCTGAAAATATTCCGCGAGGGCTGTGCACAGGCTGCTGTGATATCCGGCGGCCTGTTGCAGGGCCGGGAAGAACAGCTTCAGGCAACGTTCGGCGGCTTCCGCATATTTTGTTTCTCCGGTGAGCAATGACAAGCGCAGCAAGGCCTGCGCGGCGATGCCGTTGCCGGATGGAGTGGCATTGTCCTGCCCGATCTTGTTGCGCTGTATCAGTACTTCATGGTCGTGGCTGGTAAAGAAGAATCCGCCGCTCTGTTTATCCTCAAATCTTGCCAGTAATGCATCACCGAGTTGCATGGCAAAGGCCAGATCAATACTGCGAAACTCGGCCTGCAACAATTCGAGCAGTGCGCTCAGCAAGAATGCGTGGTCGTCCAGGTAAGCATTCAAATGCGCCTTGCCATCCTTGTAAGTCGCCAGCAATCTGCCGTCGCGCCACAGGGTGCTGCGCACAAAATCCATCGCTTGTTGTGCCGACTGCAGCCAGTCCGGACGATTGAACACCCGCGCGGCACGCGCCATGCTGGTGATCATCAAGCCATTCCATGCGCCGAGGATTTTTTCGTCGCGACCGGGACGGACACGCTGTTCACGCGCCGCAAACAGTTTTTTCTGCGCACTGAGCAGCCTTTCGGCAGCTTGTGCCGGGCTTAGCCCAAGGTGTTTGACCAGTTGGTCCGGCGGCATGTTGACCCGCAGATTCCAGTCGTGATTTTCAAAATTGGCGGGTTGGTTCAGGCCATAGTAGGGCTCGACCAGCGCGTATTCCTCGTCACTCAATAACTGGCGGATCTCGTCGCGCTGCCAAACGTAAAATTTTCCTTCTTCATGTTCCGAATCGGCATCCAGCGAGGAATAGTAGCCGCCCTGCGGCGATTGCATCTCGCGCAGCAACCATGCCGCCGTTTGTTCAACAACCCGCGCAAACAAGGGATTCTGACTGCTTTGCCACGCATCGCAATACAGGCCCAGCAGCGCGCCGTTGTCGTACAGCATCTTCTCGAAGTGCGGGATGTCCCAGCGTTCATCCACGCTGTAGCGGCAGAATCCGCCGCCAAGCTGGTCATACAGTCCGCCATGAGCCATCTGTTGCAGCGTGAAATGCACGGCATGTGCGGCTTGTGCATTGTTTGTGGCACGGCTGCGGCGTAGCAGCAGATCGAGTTCGGCGGGGTGCATGAATTTGGGTGCACCACCGAAACCGCCGTTGACCGGATCAAAATTCTCCAGATGCTGTTTCACTGCCAGGCTTAACGGTTGCTCATTCAGCGCGACATCCGTACCGGCAGGTTTTGGCAACATGCAGGCGAGTCCGGCGATGATCTGTTCCCCTTGTGCCGCAAGTTCATCGTGCTGACCGCGGTAAACCTCGGCGACGCGCTCAAGCAATTCGGGGAAGGCGGGCAGGTTGTAACGCGCCTCTTTCGGGAAGTAGGTGCCACCGAAAAACGGCGTGCCGTCCGGGCTGAGGAACATCGTCAACGGCCAGCCGCCATGGCGCCGGGTCAGCATGTGATGTGCGGTCTGGTAGATCTGGTCGAGATCGGGACGCTCTTCCCGGTCCACCTTGATGTTGATGAAAAGCTCATTCATCACTGCGGCGACGTTGATATCATCAAACGATTCGTGCGCCATCACGTGGCACCAGTGGCAGGCAGAATAGCCTATCGAGAGCAGGATGGGTTTGTCCTGCTCGCGGGCGAGACGCAGCGTGTCCGGATTCCACGCATGCCAGTCCACAGGATTGTCGGCATGCTGCTGCAGGTAGGGGCTGGTTTCCTGTGCGAGTGAATTCGGCATGGGTCAATGTAACAAGTGCTTTAATTCTTGAAGTACATTCAGCATGATGCGCTGCTGCGCATCAGCAGTGGGATGCAGGTTGTCGGGTTGGAATTGATCCGCGGATACCCCTTCCAGCAGGAACGGCACAAGCAGAATGCGGTGCTTTTGAGCGATACGCGAATACATATCGTTGAATTTGGTGGTGTAGGACACACCATAGTTAGGTGGCAGTTTCATGCCGACCAGCAGTACCTTGGCGCCGGTGCGTTGTGACTGGGTGATGATCGCGTTCAGGTTGGCCTCGATATCCGCAGGCTTGTAACCGCGCAGCCCGTCGTTCGCGCCGAGCGCCACGATCACGATTGCAGGTTTATGTTGCTTCAATGCTTTGGCGATGCGCTGCTTGCCGCCCACCGTGGTCTCGCCACTGATGCTGGCGTTCACGATGCTGAACCCGGATTGCGTGCGTGTCAGTTCCTGTTGCAGCAAGTTCACCCAGCTTTTTTCTATTGCGATGCCAAATCCGGCTGATAGACTGTCGCCGAACACCATGATGTTTCTTGCGGCGTGAGCATTAAGTGGCAGCGCAAGCATGGCGAATAGCAGAATTTTGAGCCAGCACGAATAAGGTAGTCCGATCGCCCTGAGGTATCGGAGGGTGAAAGGTTGCATAGCAAAGGGGCTTCGATACCTCAGCCCGAACGGACATGGAATATTTATTTGTACCGGAACAAACAATTTCAGGAGCAGTTTTTTCATGACAGTGATTGTGCAGGCAGTTGAACTTACTAAGCAAGTTTTAAGCGGTGACCAGCCGCTGATCATCTTGCACCAGGCAAGTTTCGCGGTCGAGGCGGGCGAGAGCCTGGCGATCCTTGGCGCGTCCGGTTCAGGCAAATCCACCTTGCTCGGCTTGCTCGCCGGGCTGGACGTGCCGACCAGCGGCAGCGTGTTGCTGAACGGCATGGACCTGTTCGCGCTGGACGAGGATGGACGTGCCAGGCTGCGCGGTGAACTGGCGGGCTTTGTGTTCCAGTCGTTCCAGTTGCTGCCTGCGCTCTCCGCGCTGGAAAATGTCATGCTGCCTCTGGAATTGCGCGGCGCTGCCGATGCACATACCCGCGCCGCCGAATCGTTGCGTCAGGTCGGTTTGAGCGCCCGCGCGCACCACCTGCCCAAGCACCTCTCCGGTGGTGAACAGCAACGCGTCGCACTCGCCCGCGCTTTCGTCACCCAGCCCAAGATTCTGTTCGCAGACGAACCGACCGGCAACCTCGACGCCGCCACCGGCGCGCAGGTCATCGAACTGATGCTGGAACTGAACCGCGCGCGGGGCACTACGCTGATACTCGTTACTCACGACGAAGCACTGGCACGGCGTTGCGGCAGGCAGTTGCGCTTGGCGGCTGGGAGGGTCGTGTAGTGAACTTGTTTCGGTTATCCGTCAGCTTGATGCGCCGCGATTGGCGTGCCGGGGAGTGGCGCGTGCTGCTGGCGCTGGTACTGGCGGTGGGCAGCCTTGCTACTGTCGGCTTGTTCGCCGACCGGGTGCGGCAGGCGTTGCAGCAGGAGGCGACAAGCTTGATCGGGGCGGACTTGCGTATCACTTCGACGCACCTGCTGTCATCTGCATACCTCAAAAGCGCAGGCGCGCGGCTTGCGCACTGTCGTGCGATAAAGGGGTGGATAAAATGTTAGACATATCTTTAGCATACGTTTGTTAGAATAAACATCAGGCCAAATTTGGAGACATGACATGTTAAGCATAGAAAATCTGACCCGCACGGAGAAGTTGCGCATGATGGAAGTGATTTGGGATGATCTGTCGCGTGATTCGGAAACTTTTTCATCGCCGGAATGGCACGCGCAAGCGTTGAAGGATGCTGAGCGTGCCCTTGCTGAAAACCAGACGCATTTTGTTCCCTGGGATGCCGCCAAGAAGATGCTGCGCGACACTGCCCAATGAAAATCGAGATTCTGAGTATCGCGTTGGTTGATATTCAGTCCGGCCAACACTTTTATGAGCAGCAGCAGGAAGGGTTGGGCGCTTATTTTCTGGATTCGCTGTTTTCCGATATTGATGCTCTTCTGCTTTATGCAGGTATTCACCAGCAGTTTTTCGGTTATTACCGTGCGCTCTCGAAACGATCCCCTATGCAATTTACTACCGGGTGAGTGAACAAATCATTCAAGTGTGGCGCGTCCTGGACTGTCGGCAGAAGCCATCACGCATAGTTGATGAGTTGCGCACTTAGTTACCGATATTCCTCCAGGCTCTCGCCCGTAAACGGGCGAGAGGAGCGAGCATGAATCTCCTCCGACTCTCCCTCAACCTGCTGCGCAGCGACTGGCGTGCCGGGGAGTGGCGCGTACTTTTGCTGGCGCTGGTACTGGCGGTGGGCAGCCTTGCCACTGTGGGCTTGTTCGCCGACCGGGTGCGGCAGGCGTTGCAGCAGGAGGCGACCAGCCTGATCGGGGCGGACTTGCGCGTCACTTCGACGCGACCGTTGCCATCTGTTTACCGAAACAGCGCACAGGCGCGCAGTCTGCAAACAGTCGAGAGC
>Ga0209253_10004055_pt1 | contig 12805 bp, 10 predicted proteins | sample FrelakmetBRP12BR_FD_187145 | JGI IMG/M metagenome (GOLD analysis project Ga0209253, IMG submission 187145) | Freshwater lake sediment microbial communities from the University of Notre Dame, USA, for methane emissions studies - BRP12 BR (SPAdes)... | ecosystem: Environmental > Aquatic >...
CTGGGCCGGAGGGCGAGCAGGGCGAGCGCGGCCGGCGCGGCCTGCACGTACAGGATGCTCCGCTGGACGGTGACCGATCCATACACGCCGGCCGCGATGATGCAGAGGAGGAAGAACGTGGCGCGCGGCAGGAGCTCCGGCCCGGAGGCGAGCGCCCACACGAGCCCCGTCGCCAGGAAGCCGTTGTAGAGCCCCTGGTTCGCCGCGAGCTGCGCGGTCGCCTCGGCCTTCTCCGCGCTCATCCGGAAGACCCGCCGGGCGCGGGTGCGCCACAGGAACATCTCGAGGACCATGAAGGAGAAGTGGAGCAGGGCGACGAGCGAGACGAGGGCGAGGCCGAGGAGGCGCATCGAGGGAGGATAGCGCGGCGGGGCCAGCCGGGCCGGCCGGGCCGGCCGAAGTTCGGGTGGACGGCCGGCGCACACGCGGGTATATACCCGCAATGGACACGGTTGCGTGCCTCTGCGCCAACCTCCGTCGCGCCGCCCTCGCGGTGACGTCGCTCTACGACGACGCGCTCGCGCCCAGCGGGATGAAGGTCACGCAGTTCTCGCTCCTGCGCGCCGTGGAGCGTCGCGGCGCGGCGAACCTGACCGCCCTCGCCGAGGCGACGGGGCTGGATCGCAGCACCCTCGGGCGCAACCTCAGGGTGCTCGAGGGCCTGGGGCTGGTCTCCCTCTCGCACGGCGACGACCAGCGGGACCGCGTCGTCGAGCTGACCGGGCGAGGCCGCACCCGGGTCCGTGCGGCGGCGAAGGCGTGGGGGCGGGTGCAGGCCTCCCTCGCCGGCGCCCTCGGGGCGGACGCCGAGCGGCTCCTCGGGGTGACCAGGCGCGTGGCGGACCTCGCGAGGGCCCCGGATCGGCCCTCGCGCGCCCGCCCCTGACCGGAGACGTCATGGGAGAGACGCACGGACGTGACTGGCGGACGCCGGCGAGGATGCTGGCGGCGGGCGCGGTGCTCCTCGCCGTCTCCCTCGGGATCCGGCACGCCTTCGGCCTCTTCCTCGCGCCGATGTCCCGGGACAACGGCTGGAGCCGTGAGGTCTTCGCGTTCGCGATGGCGCTGCAGAACCTGGCGTGGGGCGCGGCCCAGCCGTTCGCGGGGCGGCTCGCCGATCGCCACGGCGCCGGCAAGACGATCCTCGTGGGCAGCGTGCTGTACGTCGCCGGCCTGGTCCTCATGGCGCAGGCGCACGGCGCCCCGACGCTCGTGTCGGCCGGCCTCCTCGTCGGCCTCGGCCTGTCGGGCACGACCTTCCCGGTCGTCTTCGGGGTGATCGCCCGGTCGACGCCGCCGGAGCGGCGCAGCCTCGCCATGGGGGTCGCCATGTCGGTGGGCTCGCTCGGCCAGTTCGTCATGCTGCCCGGGACGGCGTTGTCGATCCAGGCCATCGGCTGGTCGCGCACGCTGCTCGTCCTGGCGGCGCTCGGCGTGACGATGGCTCCCCTGGCGAGCGTGCTCTTCGAGGCGCCGGCCGCGGGGGCGTCCCGCGAGCCGCCGATGCCCCTCCGCGAGGTGCTCCGCGAGGCGCTGACCCACCGCGGCTTCTGGCTGCTGAACTTCGGGTTCTTCGTGTGCGGCTTTCACGTGGTCTTCATCGCCACGCACCTCCCCGCCTACCTCGCCGACAAGGGGTTGGCCGCGACCACCGGCGCCATCGTGCTCGCGCTGGTGGGGCTCTTCAACATCGCGGGCTCCTACGTCGCGGGGTTCCTCGGCGGCCGGCTCAGGAAGCCCGGCATCCTCGTCGGCATCTACGGCCTGCGGGCCGTGGTCATCGCCGCCTTCCTGGCCCTGCCGGTGACGGAGGGGTCGGCGTACGCCTTCGGCGGCGCGATGGGGCTGCTGTGGCTCTCCACCGTGCCTCCGACGAACGGAACGGTGGCCACCGTGTTCGGCGTGGAGAACATGGCCATGCTCGGGGGCATCGTGTTCTTCTCCCACCAGGTCGGCGCGTTCCTGGGCGGCTGGCTCGGCGGACGGATCTACGTCGGCACCGGGAGCTACGACGTGGTCTGGTGGATCGCCATCGCGCTCGGGGTGGTCGCCGCGCTGGCGAACGTCCCCATTCGGGAGGAGCCCGTCGCGAGGCTTCGAGCGGCTCCGGGGGTCATGGGCTGAGAGCCTTCGCCGTCAAGGCGTGCATCGTCGCGCTGCTCGCGCTCGTGGCGCTCTGGGCCTTCGTGTCCTACCTCCAGCCCGCCTTCACCGGCGAGGAGGTCGTCGAGATCCTCCGATGCGGCCGTCGGCCTGGACGGAGGGGCGGAAGCCGCCCGCCAACAGCAAGTGGCCGCCTACCGCGCCGGGCGCGGGCGGCCGGCGACGGATGAGCGCCGCCGCCTCCGTGCTCCGCCGCAGGCGCTCGCGGCTGGCGCCGAGGGCGCCAGGCCCGCACCTCGGCGACGGCAGCAGCTGCTCCTGACGACGCTCGGCACGCTCGACGTCCTCGGGGCCATCGAGGTGGGGCGCGGCCATGAGACGCTCCTCCCGGACACCGTCACCATCGAGGTCGAGGGACAGCCCGTCCGCGTGGTTCGTCTGGAGACGCTGGCGGACCTGGAGCGGGGCGGCACCGCCTCCCGCCTGGCGAAGCTCCAGCCAGGCTGATGCAGCCCGTCGAGCCGCCGTGAGCCCTGCGCGCTCGCTACCTGCGCGAGACCGCCGCGGCACTGCGCGGCGCGTCGGTGCAGGCGCGCTCCCGGACGCCGGTCACTCGCTGGGCTCGGCGAGGCGCTGCTTGAGCCTCGCCAGCCGGACGAGCGCCCGGTCCCGACGCCGCAGCCGCTCGGCCGCCCGCCCCCCGGCGTAGTCGTAGATCCCCCGGCCCGTCTTGGCGCCGAGGTCGCCCCGCTCGACGCGCTCGCGCAGAGGCGCCGGGGCGCGCTCGTCGCGGCAGAGCTCGGGCGCCAGGTTCTCGACCACGCGCCGCCAGACGTCGAGCCCGCCCAGGTCGGCGGTCTCGAGGGGCCCGACGAAGGGCCAGCGGACGCCGGGCCCCTCGGTCATCACCGTGTCGATGTCCTGCGGCTCGGCCACGCCCATCTCCAGCAGGTGGAAGGCCTCGCGCATCAGCGCCGCCTGCAGCCGGTTGGCCACGAACCCCGGCACGTCCTTCCGCAGGAGAACCGGCCGCTTGCCGATGGCGCGCATGAGCGCCATCAGCCGCTCGACCTGCGCCGCGGGCATCGCGGGGTGGGGCAGCACCTCGACGAGGGGGACGAGCTGGGCCGGGTTGAAGTAGTGCGTGATGGCCATCCGCTCGGGATGGCCGGCGCCCTGCGCCAGGCGCGCGATGGGGAAGGTAGACGCGTTGGAGACGACGAGCACGTCCGGGGCCACTGCCCGCTCGACGCGGGCGAAGAGCGCGTGCTTGAGGTCGAGGATCTCCGGGATGCACTCCGTGACGAGCTCGGCGCCTTCGAGGGCGGCGTCGAGGTCGGTGGTGGGCCGGATGCGGGCCCGCACGACCGCCGCGTCGGAGGCCGGCAGCACCTTCTCCTCGACGAGCAGCGCCAGGCTCTCCTCGACCGCCCGAAGGCCGGCCGCCAGGCCCCCGGCGTCGACGTCGTGCAGCCGAACCGTCGCGCCCGCCCCTGCGAAGAGCTGCGCGATTCCGTGCCCCATGACCCCGGCACCGATGACCGCCACGCGTCTGACCAACCGATCGCTCCCTTCTGCGACTGGGCAATTCGACCGTCAGTCTAGATCCGACGACGGGCGCCAGGGTAGCTTCAGCCACATCCATTCGAGGTCGTCACGCCCCCCGGGGGGCGGAGGCCCGCTTCGTTCGCCAGGCACCCTGCCTCATGCCGCCGTGCTTGCCCTCCCCACTCACGGCCTGCGCCCGTCCCGTCCGCCAATGGACTGCACCTCCAGGCAGAGGTCGCCCGGCGACCGACTATCGCGGCGGCGAGGGTGGCTGCCGCCGGATCAGCGCCTGCGCCTCGGCACTCCGGCCCTGGCGTTGGTAGACCTCCGCGAGCAGGCCGTAGGCCTCGCGGTGCTCCGGGTGCTCCCGCAGGAGGGCCTCCAGGGTCTCCGCCGCGCCCCGGAGGTCCCCGGACCGCGCCTGGAAGAAGGCCAGCGTCCAGGCGTAGCGGGGCACCTCCGGACGCAGCGTGGCCGCCTTCCGTGCCAGCGGGATGGCCTCGGACAGCCGCTTCTCCCCGACCATCACCGCCAGGTTGTAGGCGGCGGGCGCCATCCGCGGGTCGGCCGCCAGGGACGCCCGGAGCATCTTCTCCGCCTCCTCGCGCTTGCCCTCCTCCGCGAGCAGGAGCCCCAGGTTGAAGGAGATGCCGGCGTGGCGCGGCTGGAGGGCGTGGGCCTCGCGGAGCAGCTTCTCGGCCTCCTCGAGCCGGCCGCCCCTCGCGAGCAGCATCGCCAGGTTCGCCTTCGCCATGAAGAGCTGATCGTCGATCTCCAGGGCACGGCGGTACTGTCGCTCGGCGTCCGCCGGGCGCCCCAGGGCAGCGTAGAGGTTCCCGAGGTTGTAGGGGCCGGACGGCAGGTCCGACATGTAGCGCTGCCCCTCGACGTACTCGTCGAGCGCCGCCGCATGGGTCTTGCGCTGCGCCTCGGTGAGCCGCAGCGTCGGCGCGCCCGCCAGCCGGGCCGCGGCCTCGCTCCGGACCCAGCGGATCGGGTCCTGCAGCAACGGCCCCAGGAGGCGCGCCAGCGCCGCCGGGTCATCGGTTGGGAGCCGCTGCACCGCGGTGGCGCGCAGCAGCGGCTCCGGGTCGGCGAGCGCCTTCTCCACCGCGGCCCGGGCGGCGGGGCCCGGGTAGCCCGCCAGCAGGTCCACCGCCGAGGCGCGGACCACCATGGGGCGAAGCTGGTCCTGGGAGAGCTGGACGAGGTCCGCCTCGGCCTCCGGCGCCAGCGTCCGGCCGGCCGCGAGCACCGTGCCGTAGTGCGGCTTCCGCTTCTTCCCGTACCAGCCGTCGTACTTCGTCTGCACCCACGCCGCCGGCTTGTCGGCGTGGCACCCGGCGGCGCTGCAGGCGTTGGGCACGCCAGTGGCGGTGGTCAGGTCGGGTCGCGGCACGCGCATGGAATGGTCGCGCCTGAAGTGGACCACCATGAAGTTCTGGCCCGGCATGTGGCAGGAGACGCAGAGCACGCCGGCGCTGGGCTTCCCCTTCCACTCCTTCTTGTGGAAGTGGTGCGAGGGCGCATCGTAGGTGTCGGCCCGGTGGCAGCGGGTGCAGAGCTCGTTCCCCTCCTTGTGGCGCTTCCCGGAGTGGACGTCGTGGCAGTCGCTGCAGCGAACGCCGTTCGCGTACATCTTGCTCTGCGTGAAGGCGTGCCACTCGAAGTCCTCGTCGAGGATCTGGCCGTCCGGGTGGAACGTGCCCGGGGCGAGCAGCACCGGCAGGTAGCGGTCCAGGAACTCGCCACCCGGGGCCCCCTGGTCGGCGAACTGGGCCCTGCGGGCGTGGCACGGCGCGCACAGCCCGACGAGCTCCGGTCCGGCGAGCTTGGAGGTGCGGGTGACGAGCGCGGCGTTCTCCACCTGCGGGCGGCCCATGGCGGGCTGGTCCGCCCAGGCGACGTGGCGCGAGCCCGGGCCGTGGCAGGCCTCGCAGCCGACACTGATCTCCGACCAGGTGGTCTGGTAGTCGTCCTTCTCCGGGTCGTAGCGCTTCCGCACAGCCGTGGAGTGGCAGTCGGAGCACATCGCGTTCCAGCTCTGCCCGGGCCGGGTCCAGTGGAGCCAGTCGCCCGGTGGCGCGTCCGGCCCGGGGTTCACGTAGTACCAGCGCTTCGCCCGCGTGTCCCAGGCCGCCGAGAGCGCCTGGAGACGCCCGCCGGGGAAGACGACCAGGTACTGCTGCAGCGGCTCGACGCCGAAGGTGTAGGCCACCTCGTAGTCGCGCATGGCGCCGTCGGGACCCTCGGCGTGGACCATGAACGTCTCGCCCCGCCGGAAGAAGCGCCACGTCTTGCCGCGGTGCTGGAACGTGGCGCCGCCGAAGTCACCGAGCACCGTGCCGTCCCGGGCGGCCTGCATGGCCTTCTCGTGGTTCGAGCCCTTCCACGCGTCGTAGGCCTTCCGGTGGCAGGCCTTGCAGCGCTCGCTCCCGACGTACTGCGCCTCCCCCGCGGGGGCGGTGCGCGGCCCCCGCAGGGCCCGCACCGCCAGGTACAGCGGGATGGCCAGGACGATGGCGGCGGTCGCGGTGACGCCCACGGCGCGCCAGCGGCGGAGCGGGTCGCGCTCGAAGGGTCCGCCCGGGTCGGGGGTCTGGGATCGCCTCGCCATCCGTCCGCCCTAGAGGTAGGTCACCTGGCCCGGCTCGAAGCGGCTCCGCTCGATGCGCCGGGCGGTGTCCACCTTGACGATGCCCGCCTCGATCACCACCGGGAAGAGGTCCAGCGCGCGGGGCGCCGGAGGCGAGAGCACCTCGCCCCGCATGTCGAAGCTCGAGGCGTGGCAGGGGCACGGGAAGACCTTGTCCTTCTCGTTCCAGGGGACGGTGCACCCGAGGTGGGTGCACTTCGAGGAGAGGGCCAGGAACCCGCCGTCGGCGAGCCGCACGAGGTAGAACTTCCCCGCCGGGAACGGCCGCACCGAGGCGGGCGTGAACTCCGCCACCGGCCCTGCGGCGACCGTTCCCGCGCCGCGCCCGCCGCCCTCCTTGCGCGGGGTGAGGTAGGCGGCCACCACCGCGACGACCTCGAGCAGCGCGAGGATCCCGAGCGCCTTCCAGACCCGGTCGAGGAAGGCGCGCCGCTCGGGAGCGGCCGGCGCGTTCGCGGGTGCGGTGCGTGCGGTCACGAGATCTCCTAGGAGCGCGGCGACCACGGCCAGGCGAGCGCCATGCCCTGGCCGCGGAAGAGGACGCCCGTCACCGTGAGGACCGCGAAGGCGACGACGACGAAGGTGAAGGCGGCCTGGATGGCCTCGAGCCGCGACGCGCCCCGGCGCCGGGCCAGGAGCGCCACCGCGGCGACGACGGCCCCGGCCGCGAGCACGGGGAGCAGCCCGCCACGGATCGCCGGCGCGAGCCTCGGGAGCCAAGGCGGCGACCGGCGCAGCGGCTCGTTCGCGAGGATCGCCCCGGCCGCGAGCAGCGCGCCCGTCACCGCCGACCCGAGCGCCAGCCGCGCGCCGCGGGGCGACTCGAACCACCGCCCGGTGGTCCGCGCGCCTCGGCCGAACGACGGAAGCAGCGCGAGCAGCACCAGGGCCAGCGCCGGCACCACCACCGCGGCGAAGAGCGGGTGGACGTGGACGAGCAGCTCCTGGAGGCCCATGAAGTACCATGGGGCCTTCGCCGGGTTCGGGCTCATCCCCGGGTTCGCCTGCGCGAGCAGCGGCGCGTCCGCGACCGCCGCGAGCAGCAGGACCGCGGCGAGTACCACCAGCGCGGCCACTCCCTCCCGCCGGGTCAGCCCCGGCGAGGTGGGGACGAGTGGCCCGCGCGGCGAGGCGGCGTCGCCCACGTCGTCGGGCAGGACCACGCCTCCCATCTTGCGTACGAGCCAGAAGTGGAAGGCGAGAAGCATGAGCAGCGCGATGGGCAGGATGGCCACGTGGAGCACGAAGAACCGCGCCAGCGTGGTCGGCCCGATGTCGGGTCCGCCGCGAGCGGCCCGGAGCAAGGCCCTGCCCACGAGCGGCACGTACTCCAGCATCCCGGTGCTGATGGTCACGGCCCAGTAGGCGAGCTGGTCCCAGGGGAGCAGGTAGCCGGTGAACGCGCTGGCGACGACCAGCAGCAGGAGCACCACCCCCACGAGCCAGTTCCCGCGCCGCGGCGGGAGGTGCCCGCCCCGGTAGAAGACGCGGAGCAGGTGGAGGAAGGTGACGAGCACGAGGCCATTCGCCGCCCAGTGGTGCGCGTTCCGGACGAAGGCCCCGAAGTGCACCTCGTCCACGAGCACCGCCACCGTCCCGTACGCCCGCTCCGGCGAGGGCTCGTAGGCCACGAGCAGCAGCGCCCCGGTCACGGCGAGGAGCAGGAAGAGGACCAGGGCCGCGCCGCCCAGGCCGAAGGTCCGCGAGAGGCGCAGCGACTCCATCGGCACGACCCGCGGGTGCAGGTGGAGGACGAGGTTCGAGAAGCCGGAGGGCTTGCGCTCCGGCGCGGGAGGGGCGCCCTTCCCTGCCTTCGGGTCCTCGAGAGCCATGCCTCTGCATCCCTCGCGCGCCGGGCGCCCGCCACGCGCGGCGCCTCGGGGACGCGCATTCTACCGTCCGAGCGCTGCGCGAGGGTACTCATCCGAGCGCCCGCGCCGCCGAGAAGGCGAGGAGGTGACGAAGCGGGCGCCCTGAAGCGGGGCCGCCCGGCTGGGGGGCGAGCGAGGGCCGGGGCCCGGGTCTCGACGGCCCGGAGCCCCCGTGCCGACGTCCGGTCGGGCGGCGAGACGACCGCCACCCCTCACTTCGCCAGGGCGCTCTTCATCATCGCGTCCTGCGCCGCGAGCAGGGCCGCCTCGTTCTTGGCGACGGCGTCGAGGGCCGCCTGCCCGTACTGCTTGACGAACGCCTCCTGCGCTGGCTTCACCGTCGCCGCGGCCTCTGCGCCCATCTGCAGGGCGATCTCGTCCCCGATCGTGAGCTTCTGGCCGGCCGCCTTCTTCTTCTCCGCGGCGGCCGCCTGCTTCTGGGCGTCCCGCGCCACATAGAGCTCCGCCAGGTAGCTCGAGAGCGACGTCGAGAGCGTCCGCATCTCGGACTCGGAGAGGCCCGCCTTGGCCAGCGCGGCCTCGTTGAGCTTCTTGTAGGCGACGAGCCTCGGATCGTTCTTGGCGGCCTCCTCGAGCTTCTTCGTGTCGCCGCCGGCCTGCTTGTTTGCGGCGGAGAAGATCTCCAGGGCCTCCTTCGCGTGGGGGGCCATCTCCGTCTGGTAGACGGCGTAGCCGGCGATCACCTTCTCGTCGGAGAGCAGGGCCCTGGCGTCGCGGAAGCCGGGGACGACCGGCGCGGGCGCGGCAGCCTTCTGTGCCGGGGCTGGAGCGGCGGGGTCGCTCGACTTCGAGCAGGCGGCGATGGCGAGAGTGAGCAGAAGCGCGGTCCTCTTCATGGTGACCTCGGGTGCGGGACGGGGACCCGGAGGCCGATGGCCTCCCAAACCCCCGTCGGGGATGGCGCTGCAATGGACGCAAGGGACATCTGGCTCTCGTGGCAGGGCGGTCGGCGGCCCGACGGCGGGCGAACTGTATCACCCCGTCGCGGAGACGGCGTTCACCCTCGGGCAAGGGCCCCAACGGGATCTTCGGCGGCAGGGACCCATCTCGCGCCGGCCGGGCCCCGATCGGGGAGCGGGGTGCCCCGGCGACTCGGCGGCGCCGGAGGTGTCGCCCGCGGAGCGGACGTCATGCTCCCGCAGCCAAGGCGCATTCCCGGCTGCGGGGAGTCCCGCCGCAGGATGGATGTTCGCACCAGGTGGCGGCCTCGAATCCCTGCGGGGTCACCGCCCATCCAGCTGGAATCGCCTGGTCGCATCGCGCCGTGACGGTGAGCTCCCACGACGGGCGCTTCCTGGGCCGGATCGCCGCCCACGCTAGCGGGCGGCACCCTCGGTCGCCGGGCCGCCGCGGCCCACGTCGTGCATGATGTCGAGGAGCTCGAACTCGCCGTAGGTGAACTCGCCTCCCTTCGGGTGCCACCGCGTCTCGGCGCGGGTGCTGACACGCCAGGGGCCGAAGGAGCGGTAGTCGCGCACCGGAGTCGTCCAGCGCATCCGCTCGAAGGACTTCCCGTCCGGCGAGGACCGGCTCCGGTCGTCCGAGGCGAAGTCCGCGAGCTGGCCGGCCCCGTCGAAGAAGAGATCGGCGATGATGGCCTGCCCCCCATTCGTGAACGTCGCCCGTGCGCTCCGCTCGTCGATCTCCTGCCAGCGAATGCGTGGGTCGAGCAGCGACCCCGGAGCGAGCACGCACATGTCGTTGAAGAGGGTCACGGTCTCGGCGCGGTCGAGCTCGGGCCCCCGCGCGTCCACGAGGGTGACGAGCCCGGCGGCCCGCACCCGCATCGTCGCCGTGGAGCCGCGGTAAACGTGCATCACCTGGACGGGAATGCCGAGCATGGTCGCGTCCATGTAGAAGAGGCGCACCGGCTCGTCGAACGCCTCGATCTGATCGGCGGTGAACGGCATCCACCGCGCCTGTCGGTCGCTGCGAATCCTCCCGCCGAACTGGGCCCGGAAGTTCCGGGTGCGCTCCTGCCCCGCCGCGCCCGAGACCTGGAGGTAGCGCCGGACCGGCGTGGGCAGGCGGGCGAGGTCGGCCTGGGAGATGGGCGCGGCGGGGGCGCGGCGCGCCAGGATCCGCTCGACCTCGCGGTCGTACTCCGCGCGAAGGCTCACCGGCCCCTGCGACAGGAACCCGAGCACCACGCCGACGAGGATCGGCGCGTTGGCGATGGTCCCGTAGCGCGCGTCGCTCCACGAGGAGGCGATGACGATCTGCGAGAGCACCAGCGCGACACCGCCCAGGGCCCACCACCACCGCGGCATGGCAAACACCGCGACCGCGGTCAGGGCGAGGAGGAGGGCGGCGGCGAGCCAGGCCACACCCATCGGCCGGGAGATGGGCTGCACGAGCTGCGGAAGCTTGGCCAGGCCGAAGGCCTTGGCGAATCCCATGAGGTGGATGAGGCCGTGCACGGCGAGAAGTATGGCGAAGAGAAGCCGCATGGTTGGATGCCTCGTGGGGTTGACCCGGCTCCGTGGAGCTGTGCGGCTTCGTGGGCCAAGCCGCAGCAACGTGCCTTCTTTCGTAGTGGATCGGTGACCGATGGTCGAGAGAAGCTGACGGCGATGGTCTCGCCTACCCGCGAATGGGGCGCGTGTTCGTCGTCCAGGCTGGCAGGTGGCTCGAGGTCCTCGCGCGGTCGCGACGGGCCCGCGCTCCCCCATTGATGTCTCGACATGCGGGGCCAAACGGGAGAGCTTGCCGCCGGGCCGGTGGCCGAGCAGGTCCGCGCGCCGCGCCGGCCGTTCGCGCCGCTCGCGGTGCGTCCCCGCACCGCTCCCCCCAGGAGGATCCTTGAACGAGGCCACACGCCCAAACGTCCTGCTCGTCTACCCGCGGTTCGGCGGAACCTCGTTCTGGAACTACCAGGCGACCTGCCAGCTCCTCGGCGCCCGGTACTCGGCGGCGCCGCTGGGGCTCATCACGGTGGCGGCCCTCCTCCCAGGGGGCTGGGGCGTGCGGCTGGTGGACTGCAACATCGAGGAGCTTCGCCCGTCCGACCTCGCCTGGGCGGACCTGGTGATGACGGGCGGCATGCTGCCCCAGCAGCCCGACGCCCTGCGGATCATCGCGATGGCGAAGGCGGCCGGAAAGCCGGTGGTGGTGGGTGGCCCCGATGCCACGGGTTCCCCCGAGGTCTATGCGGCCGCCGACTTCCGGGTGCTCGGGGAGGCCGAGGAGGTCCTGGCCGATTTCCTCGCCGCCTGGCAAGCCGGAGCCGCGAGCGGCGTGTTCACCGCGCCCCGGTTCCCGGACGTCACGCGCTCGCCGGTCCCCCGCTTCGATCTGCTGAAGCTCGACCACTACCTGCACGTCGGGGTCCAGTACTCGCGTGGCTGCCCCTTCGACTGCGAGTTCTGCAACGTCATCGATCTGAACGGGCGGGTGCCGCGCGCCAAGAACACCGCCCAGGTGCTCCGCGAGCTCGACACCCTGCACGCGCTCGGCTACCGCGGGCACGTCGACTTCGTGGACGACAACCTGATCGGGAACCGCCGGGCGCTGAAGCCGTTCCTCCGGGAGCTCCGCCCCTGGCTCGAGGCGAAGAACTGGCCCTTCGAGTTCACCACCGAGGCCAGCCTGGACCTGGCCGAGGACGAGGAGCTGCTGCGACTGATGCGCGAGAGCAACTTCTTCGCCATCTTCGTGGGGCTCGAGACCCCGGACGCCGCCACGCTGATCCAGGCCAACAAGAGGCATAATACCCGCAGTGACATGGTGGGGAGCATCCACAAGATACACCGGGCCGGCATCTTCGTGAACGCCGGGTTCATCGTCGGCTTCGACGCCGAGCCGGCGAGCGTGGCCACCGCGATGGTGGACTGCATCGAGGCCGCGAACATCCCGGTGTGCATGGTGGGGCTCCTCTACGCGCTCCCCGGCACGCGCCTGGCCCATCGGCTCCAGGCGGAGGGGCGCCTCCAGCCGGACGCGCACGCCGTGCTGGAGGGCGACGCCGACCAGTGCACTTCGGGGCTCAACTTCGCCACGCTTCGCCCGCGCGCGGACGTGCTCCGGGACTACAGGGAGGTCCTGGAGCGGATCTACGCGCCGGCGGCCTACTTCGGCCGCGCCCGCCGCACCGGGCGGCAGCTCGACCGGTCCGCGCACCGGCTCCGGCAGCCGCTCCGCCACGTGCTCCGGGAACTGCGCGCCTTCGGCCGGATGGCCTGGCGCCTGGGGGTGCGGGATCCGGCGGTCCGGGTGGAGTGGTGGAGGTCCGTCGGCGACGCGCTGCTCCACAACCCGTCGGCGCTGAAGATCGTGGTCTCCTTCGCCGCGCTGTACGTCCACCTCGGCCCGTACGCCGCAGAGCTCGTGAGGCGGCTCGACCGCCAGATCGCCCTGGCGGACGCGGAGGAGCTCCCGAAAGCGGCTGGGCTGCCTCTCGTCGGTTGGCGTCCGAAGCACCGCCCTGCCGAGGTCCACGGTGGCCGGCCCGCGACCCGGCACGGTGAGCCGCGAGCCGGGTGACGTCGTCCCAGGGGACCGCACCCGCCGTGCGCTCCTCGACCGCGGACCGGATGCGATCGAGGGCCGCGCCGGCGATGGCCGGCGGCTCGTGGCCGCATCCGGGCGGGCCCTCGACACGCCGGCC
>Ga0209253_10004056_pt1 | contig 12802 bp, 12 predicted proteins | sample FrelakmetBRP12BR_FD_187145 | JGI IMG/M metagenome (GOLD analysis project Ga0209253, IMG submission 187145) | Freshwater lake sediment microbial communities from the University of Notre Dame, USA, for methane emissions studies - BRP12 BR (SPAdes)... | ecosystem: Environmental > Aquatic >...
CTTGTTTGACTAGCACCGAAACTGTAAAGGAGGTGTTAGCCCGAATGTTTGACGAAGAAGAAGAATGGGAAGAAGACTCAGAAGATGAAGAAGAATGGGAAGAGGAAGAGTGGTAAAGGCAGGTTAAGCGACACCTTTTGTGTCTTTCTTTATGTGAAGTTGTTTTGCATTTCTTTTTAAGGTTCATGTTTATAACATATCAGTCAAAACCATTTACCACAAGAAAAGGGCTCGATAATGACGCGTGTTGCGGTGCTCGACGCAGACAGATGCAAACCGAAAAACTGCGACAGCATATGCTATCGCTTCTGCCCAATCGTGCGAACCCGCGTGGAAGCAATACGGTTCGAAAGTGGAAAAGCAGTTATTGTCGAATCATTATGCACAGGCTGCGGTATATGCGTAAAGAAATGCCCCTTCAACGCCATATCCATAGTAAATCTTCCTGACGAGTTGGAAAAAGATTGCAGCCACCGCTTTGGCCCTAACACTTTCAAATTGTTCAGACTTCCAACACCCTCGCCGAGTATGGTTCTTGGTCTGCTCGGACAGAACGGTATAGGCAAAACAACCACGCTCAAGATTTTGTCAGGAGAAATCAAACCCAACCTCGGAAATTATGAGAACCCGCCTGATTGGAACAAGCTGGTTCAATATTACCGAGGCTCGACGCTTCAAGATTACTTTCTAAGGATGGGTGAGAATAAGCTCAGAGTCTCTCATAAGCCGCAATATGTGGACAAGATTCCGAAGGTTGTTTCTGGAAGCGTCGGTGACTTGCTTGAGAAAGTTGATGAAAGAAAGACTTTGGACGGGATTGCGGAGCAACTTGAGCTTAGACAACTCTGGGAGCGGTCTTTAGATGTTCTAAGCGGAGGTGAGTTGCAGCGGGTGGCAGTGGCAGCTGCGATATGCAAGGAAGCAGATGTCTATCTTTTCGATGAACCCTCAAGCTATTTGGATGTAAAGCAGAGGCTGGAAGTGGCAAAAACCATAAGGAGCCTGAAAGCAGCTGAGAAGACGATAATTGTGGCCGAGCATGATCTCGCCATAATTGACTACCTATCTGATCAGATCTGTATCTTCTACGGCGAACCCGGCGTTTATGGCATTGTTTCTAGTGTTCACGGTGTGAGAACTGGCATCAACATTTACTTGCAAGGCTACATTCCAGACGAGAACGTGAGATTCAGGAAGGAGGCCATAACATTTCACGAAAAACCGCCAACAACCGTCGCCAGCGCTGGTGAGGTTCTGTTGAAATGGGAGCAGATGGAAAAGACTTTCAAAGAGTTCAAACTGGTTACCCATTCTGGAGAGATTAGGCGAGGAGAGATTATTGGTATTCTGGGAGCGAACGGCATAGGTAAGACAACGTTCGTGAAGATTCTCGCTGGAATCGAGGAAGCTGATGATGGAAGGAAGTTTGGCGAGCTGAAGGTAAGCTATAAGCCACAATACATTTCGGCTGACTATGAGGGCACAGTTCAAATGCTTCTAATGAGCATCGCCAAGGAAAATTTCGCCTCCAGCTCGTACAAAACGGAGATTCTGCAGCCCTTGAAAGTCAACCCGCTTCTGGATAGAAACATTATGGAACTCAGCGGCGGCGAACTACAGAAGATTGCAATCGTAGCGTGCCTTTCTCGGAACGCGGAGCTTTACTTGCTTGACGAACCAAGCGCGTATTTGGATGTTGAGGAACGGTTGAACATGGCGCGGACTATTCGAAGGTTTGTTGAGAGCCACAACGCAACCGCCTTTGTAGTCGAGCATGATGTGGTTACACAGGACTTTGTAGCAGACCACTTAATGGTTTTCTCTGGACAGCCTGGAATAAGCGGCTTGGCAAACCCGCCGACGAGTCTGAGAAGAGGAATGAATGCGTTCCTGAAAGAGATGCAGGTAACCTTCAGGAGAGATCCTGACACTAAGAGGCCTAGAGTCAACAAGGAAGACTCGAAACTTGACAAGTTTCAAAAGCAGATGGGCGAATACTATTACACTCGGGCGATACGGAAGAAGAGCGGCAAGGAATAACATGGTTAAGCTCGGAGAAACTGAGAACAACCTTTTGAGAAAGGCTTCAAAAGCGATGGAAAGGGCATATGTACTTTGGGGATTTAACGTTGGTGCAGCTGTGCTTGCTGAAGACGACATGATCTATGAAGGCTGTAACGTGGAGAGCTGGGTTTCTGGACTCGGAATCTGTGCTGAACGGTGCGCCATTGATCACGCAGTTTTGCATGGGAACAGAAAGATCAAGGAAATCGCGCTTGTTATGAACACGAACAATAAAAATAGACCCAGACCGTGTGGAGCATGCTTGCAGTACATTTGCAACTTTGTGGAAAGCTCTAAGGTTAAGGTTGTTATGGCAAAAGCTGAGAAGGGTAAGGTACTGTTTAAAACTGTAGAAGTGAAAACTTTAGGCGAGCTGTTGCCGTTTCCATATAAGAAATGAACTGGTTTTGCTCGAAAGCTGGTAGTTAAATTAAAGAATGAGCGTTGCATATCGTAGAGTAATTTCGTGCGAGAAAGGAGTGCTAGTGGAGGCTTAAGGTGGCTCAAGCAACGTTCGAGGAAATCAGTGCGGCCGACTTCTTCTACCGGAACCGCGACATAGCAGGTTTCACAAACCCCTCCAGAGCCATATTCGTCGCCATACGCGAACTTGTGGAAAACTCTTTGGACGCCGCCGAAAGCTCCAGAATAGCTCCAGACGTCTATGCTAGGCTTTCATTCGAAAGCGAAGCCAGTAAAGAAACTCAGATCTACAAACTAAGAGTCGAGGACAACGGAACAGGCATCCAGCCCAGACACATTCCATCAGCCTTCGGTCAAGTCTTGTACGGCTCAAAGTACAAGCTCAAGCAACAGCGCGGAACCTTCGGCTTAGGTGGAAAAATGGCGCTACTTTATGGTCAGATTACTACTCATCAACCTGCAACCGTGACTTCTAGCACTGGCACAGCTAAAATTTACATGTATAAGCTGATGATTGACATTCAAAAGAACCGACCGATAATACTGGATAGGAAAGTTCTGATAAACAAGGAGATGTGGCGTGGAACCGTGGTCGAGTTCACGTTGGAAGGTGATTATCTCAGGTCGATGCCGAAGATTTTGGATTATTTCAAACAGACGGCCATGGTGAATCCATACGCGAATTTGACTTTTGTCGACCCCAAGGGCAGGCTTTACAAGTTTGTCCGAGTCACGAAGGAAATGCCCAGTCCACCGAAAGAGACCTTGCCGCATCCGTATGGTGTGGATGTTGAGCTCCTTCAACGCATGATACAAATAACTGAATACAAAACCATGCTTGAGTTCCTGCGTTTTCACTTCCACAGGGTTGGTGACATTACTGCGCGGAAGTTCCTAGAGTTCGCAGACCTCAGTCCTTCCAAGAACCCGAAGAAGCTGTCGCATGAAGAGATCGTTCGGCTTATGCACATGTTAAAGAAGTTTAAGGATTTCTTGCCACCTGACGCAAGCTGCTTGTCGCCCCTAGGCGAGGATTTGCTGACGGCAGGTATAAATAAAGAGCTGAAGCCGGAATTTGTGGCTGTTCATCAGCGCAGGCCAGCTACGTATGCCGGTCATCCATTCATCGTTGAGGTTGGTGTTGCTTATGGCGGTGAAGTTCCTAAGCGCGGCAATTTTCTGATTTACCGTTTTGCAAACCGTATCCCGCTCTTGTATGATGAGGCTAATGATGTTTCGGTGCGGGTGATAAACATGATGAATTGGCGGCGGTACAAGGTCACACCTGAAATGCCCGTCGCCGTCCTCGTGCACATCTGCAGCACCAAAATCCCGTACAAGACTGTAGGAAAGGAATTCCTCGCCGACAGGCCTGAAATCAAGAGAGAAATCGCCAACGGCTTGCGCGAGGTCGCGCGTCAGCTGCAACATTTCATGACGCGGATTGAGCATGTAGACAGAGATCGGAAGCGGCTCGGGATTTTCAGCAAGTATCTGCCGCGTATTGCGCAATTCTCGACCACGCTTGCGGGCAAACAGAAGCTTCCAGATATTGAGAAATTGTTAAAGAGTGTGCAGAAGTATGGAGTCGACGAAGAAGAAACGTAGTTACAGCGTTATTGAAAGACGGAAAGAGGTTCTTGAAAGCCTCGGAGGAATGGGCAAAACTATCTATGACCAATTGGACAAGGGCTTCTTCCCGCAAGTTGAGATGCCCAGCCGCTCAACAGAGAACATAACATACGACCCGAAGCTGAGACAGTTCATTCTTGGCGACAAGAGAGTGCGAAGAAACGTTCGAAATATTCGCCATGTGAAACCCTTCACACAGTTGACTTGGGCGGCAATGTTCTCTAATGAGCTAGCGTTACAACGCAAGACATCTACACTAAGAGACGTTTACTATTCCGCACAGGCTTATGAGATGACGTTCCAAGACCAGCAGGAATCGAACAACATCATAACTGACTTGGAAACCGTGCTGGGCTACTCGCGAGAAGACTTCAACATATTTCCCGAAGAACGCTCCGCAGTGTTCGGCGACCTGACAATCGAATACACCGTACCAGGCTACGAAGGAAAAACGCTCAACCTGACGTCGCACCCAGACGGCGTTCTGATCGGCCCCGCATTGACTTCCTCCGAGCTTGTGAAAACAACAGCGGACAAGGTCATAGCCATCGAGAAAGGCGGCCTGTTCACTCGCTTCATAGAGGAGAACGTGCACAAGAAGTTTAATGCTGTTGTGGTTTCAACGGCTGGACAGGCACCGAGAGCAACAAGATCATTCATACGGAGACTTAACGACGAACTGAAGTTGCCAGTGTACATTTTCACGGACGGCGACCCGTGGGGAATGCACATCGCCATGGTCATAATTTCAGGTTCAGCCAACGCAGCACACCTCAGAGAGTTGAACACGCCTGACGCAAAATGGAGTGGAGTTTGGGCAACCGACATAGTTGATTACAAGCTGCCGACAGACCCGCTGGACGAGGTGGACATTAAGAGACTTTACGAGTTACAGAAGGACCCGCGATACAAAGACCCGCTTTGGCAGAGAGAAATTAAGACTTTCATGAAGCACAAGCGCAAGGCAGAGCAAGAGGCCTTCAGTCGCTACGGTCTAACGTACATTGTGGATGAATATCTGCCGGCCAAGCTGGAAGAGACAAGGTAAAAGAGAGAGGGAAATTTAAAATAACCGGTTCAGCTTTCTATTGTAGAAGCACATAAGATAAGGATAAGGGTTAAGACATGAGTGAAGAAGGCAGTTTCGGTCTGAGCTTCGTTGAAAGAGTATTTGGTTTAGTAATTCTGATTACTGGCGCAATGATCTCGTACTACACGTTCACAAGCACCGCGGCATTGGGAGCTTACACGGGATTCTTCGGGTTTTTAAGCCTCGCAGTCTTGGTTTTAGGGTTAATCCTGATAACAGCGAAAACCGAAGAATAGCGCACCCTGTTTCATTCTCGTTTTTCCACGATAACCTTGCAGTTAGTGACCATGGCGGCTATAACACCCAAAGCAGCAAGCCACGGTGCCAAAAGCGCTCCGACAATGCCTATTGTGGTTGGAATTTCAAGCAGAACCTTGCCTTTCTCATCTTTAACGATTATTCTGGTTACGTTTGCTTCGTGGAGAATTTCTTTGACTTTTTCGATTAGATCATCAGAGGAAACAGTATATTCCTCTCGAGTTACCTTATAGATTGGCGCACCGCAAACAGTACAGAATCGATCGCCTTCCTTGAGTTGAGCACCACATTTAGGACAATACGGCAAACACGCTCACCCTGTAAAAAAGCAGAAACCTGTGTTCGCTTAAAAGCGTTGCTCAGAGACTGGTTTCTAGGTAATGATTTATTAGTTTTGAGATGCATGTTTGACTGACACGCTTATTTAGCCACGTTTAGCTGGATGGAGATGCCCGAAAATGCCCACTCGTCAACCCATCGTGTGCGTACTTGGCCACGTCGACACAGGCAAAACCCTGCTATTGGATAAGATACGCAAGACCAGCGTCCAAGCGCGAGAAGCGGGCGGAATCACTCAACACATTGGGGCCAGCTACTTCCCGGTCGACACCCTCAAACAGCTGATGGGACCGTTGCTATCGATGTTAGGAGGCGAAATCGAAATCCCAGGGCTCCTCATCATTGACACACCTGGACACGAGGCCTTCACAAACCTAAGGCGGAGAGGCGGAAGTGTAGCAGATATTGCCATTCTCGTAATAGACATTCTACGTGGTTTTGAAGCTCAAACCAACGAATGCGTGGAAATTCTGCGGTCGCGTCGAACGCCATTCCTTGTAGCTGCAAATAAGATAGACCGCGTGCCCGGTTGGAAGTCCTATGAGAACATGCCCTTTCTGAAGTCCTATCAGCAGCAGGATATCTACGTTAAAGAAGATTTGGATAACAAGCTCTACGACATCATGGGAACGTTCTCGCGACTGAAAATTAACTCAGACCGCTTCGACCGAATCAAGGACTTCACAAAAACTGTGGCCGTCGTGCCGACAAGCGCCAAAACGGGCGAAGGCATCGCCGAGCTCTTGATGGTTCTCGTAGGCTTGACCCAACAACACCTGAAGCAACAGCTACAAACGACTGAAGGCGCAGCAAAAGGCACGATTCTGGAAGTTAAAGAAGACCCGGGTTTGGGTTTGACGCTCAACACGATTATCTACGATGGTGTTCTGCAGAAGGACGATGTTATTGTTGTTGGTGGTAAAGATAAGCCTATCGTGACGCGAATACGAGCCATCCTAGTTCCAAAACCGCTGGACGAAATCAGAGATCCAAGAGACAAATTCTCCTCAGTAGACTCAGTCGCGGCCGCAGCTGGAGTAAAAATCGTCTCGCCAGATCTGGAAGGTGCAATCGCGGGTGCCCCGCTTTATGCGGTGCCGCGGGGTGAAGACCCTGAAAAATATGTGCAGATGATCTCCGAGGAAATCGGCAAGATCAGGATTGCCACTGACGTTGAAGGAATTATTCTGAAGACGGACACGCTCGGGGCCCTAGAAGCCATCGCAGATATTCTGAAGAAAAACAACATTCCGATCAGGCTGGCGGACGTGGGTGACATTTCAAAGCGGGACGTTGTCGAAGCCTCTGTGGTGAAAGAACGCGAGCCGCTGTATGGCGCGATCCTAGCATTCGGCGTTAAAGTGTTGCCGGACGCTGAAGAAGAAGCCTCAATTAGGGGCATCCAAATCTTCAACGAGGAAATAATCTATCACGTGATAGAGAACTACCTGACATGGTTCAGGAACAAACGAGACAAGGCTCTGGAGCATGATTTTGATACCTTGGTTAAGCCTGGAAAAATCCAAATCTTGGAAGACTGCATCTTCCGAAGAGCCAAACCAGCCATAGTAGGCATTGAGGTTTTGGCTGGCAAGATTGCGCCAAAGGTTTTGCTCATCCGTGCTGAAGACGGAGAAGATGTGGGCGAAATACAGCAGATTCAGGACAAGGGCAAGGCGCTATCAGAGGCGAATAAGGGAATGCAGGTAGCAATCTCCATGGACAAGCCGATGGTCGGACGGCACATTTTCGAAAAAGACGTGCTGTATGTGAAAGTGCCTGAGCCCCACGCGAAACTGCTGCAGACAACATTCACGGACAAGCTGACAGCGGAAGAACAAGAGGCACTGAAAGAATACGTGAAGAAGATGCGAAAGAAAGTACCCTTCTGGGCAGCATAGCCTGACAATCATAAGGGAAGCTTTGTCCCTGCTTCTAATTTCCTTGCTTTTTCGTACACTAGCTTGGCTGTTGCCATGTCCTCTATTGCTAGACCAAGATTCATCGACATGGTCCGTTCTTTATCATCTTCACGCCCGCGTTTCTTTTGACTTACAATTTCGGCCAGATCTGCATAGACTTCCGGTATGTTTGCGAAGTATCCTTGCTGCGTATAGTAGGTCAGCTGTTCGACGTCGTCCGTGCAGAACTTGTCCATGCTACGCATTGCTTCTGGCTTCCAGTAAGAATCGAAATCCAGCGGACAAGCGAAACCGCCGTCTTTGAACCATGCTGCTTCGATCACAGGTGTAGGATGCTTCAGGATGGGGCCAGCGGTAACGACTATGTCGCAGCAATCAACAGCCTTCCGCGGCGAGTTGACGGGCACGACCTTTACGCCATGCTTCGCAGTCATTTCTCGCACATAGTTGCGCAAATTCCACGCGTTTACGTCGTAAGCCCTGACCTCTTCCAACTCGAAAATGGTTTTCACGGCTTCGAGGTTGCTCCTGCCCTGAGCGCCACAACCGAGAATGCCAAGAGTCTTCGAGCTGGGATTGGCCAGGTATTTGGCGGCAACGGCCGTAGCTGCTCCCGTACGCATCGCAGTAATCCAAGTACAATCCATAACACAAACCGGAAATCCTGTCTCAACATCGTTCAGAATAAGCAGCCCAGAAATGTACGGTAAGCCATGCTTAGGATTTTCTGGGAAACCACTAACCCATTTTACGCCTGCTGTGCGCATTTTTGATAGATATGCAGGCATGGCATGAATGAAGGCATCAACCTGAGGATGAATGCCCGGTTTGGGTGGAACCTCAGCTCTTTCAGCGGCTTTCTCTCGGAAAGCCTTCTCAACAGCCCGTATAACCTCGCGCATTGGAATGGCAATTTTCTCTACGTCAGTCCGAGAAAGATACAAGACTTCGCCTAAGGAACGCATGCAATTCACATTTTGAAAGGTGCAGTGCGCACAGAAAAACCTTGTCAAAAAACTGTATGGAACATTCTCACAATATTTAACAGGTCGCAGTCATAATTACCTAAACATCATTGTGAATAGAAGGTTACATTATTATTCGTCAGATGAAGCAAGGAGAAGAAGACAAGGTCAGAGAATTTATTGCGAAGCTTGAACACGAAGACCAAACTCTTTGGCGGAACAAGACCAAACCGCTAGAGGAATATTCAGCAAAGAGCAACAAGTTGCCCATCATCAGTGAACTCGAAGGAAAAAACGTGATTTTTGTTGCGGAAAAAGACGGCAAAATCGCAGGCTTATGCTGGTGTATAATCGTAGACCGAGGGGTTGACAAACAAAGCGAACTATCCAAATTCTACATTGAAAAAGATTACCGAAACAAAGGTATTGATAGAGAATTAGTGACCCCTGCCAGACAACTTTTCATCGATGACAGAGTTAACGTCGCATCCGTCTGGACACACCACGACCACAATGCTGCAATAAAGCTATACCATGCAGGCTTCAAGGAAGTGAAGCAACTGGTTGTGGTTTTCGTTCCAACTGACAAGAGTAAATCTTAGCCGCCGCCTACAGGCGGAATTATCGCTAAAACATCACCATCCACCAGCTCTTCATCAAGTTCTTTTGGTGAAGATACGCTTCGGCCATTTACGAGAAACTGCAAGAACCCTCTGGGTTCGCCGGTTCTGCTGTCGTAAACGTACTCAACGAAGCCCTCACCATATTTTTCTGCCAGCTTTTTGAGAACCATGTGCACAGTTACGATTTCGCCCTTCGGAAAGAATAGCGTTTCTTCTTTTTTGCCGATCAGTTCTCGGAGCATAGTGAAGAACCGTACAGAGACTTTCATTTGCTTAGCCTCTTCTATCAAAGGGTGATTCTGACCCCGGATTTAAAAGATTGCGGGCGAAATAATGCTCTTTGATTGACCCCAGGGGTAAAAGTTTATATTTCTGTGCTTTTCTGCTTATTCCGGTTAATAGTTCTAAATCTGAATGGAGGATCTGAATGGCCTATCTAACAACAACAGCTACAGGACAACCCGTCCTGATTCTCAAAGAAGGAACAAGTAGAAGCAGAGGAAAAGAAGCCCAAAGAAATAACATCATGGCCGCCCGCGTCATCGGCGAAGTCCTCAAAACCACGCTTGGACCGCGCGGAATGGACAAGATGCTCATCGACGGCCTCGGCGACATAACCATAACTAACGATGGAGCGGCCATACTCAACGAAATAGAAGTTGAGCATCCAGCCGCGAAGATGATGGTTGAAGTCGCCAAAACACAGGACGACATGGTCGGAGACGGAACCACAACTGCCGTCGTGCTCTCGAGCGAATTGCTCAAGAAAGCAGAGGATCTCCTTGACCAGAACATTCACCCAACCATACTCGTCGCAGGCTACCGCAAGGCCTCAGCAAAAGCAATCGAAAGCCTAGAAAAAATCTCGATACCCGTCGAAATCGACGACCGCAAGACACTCAAGAAAGTGGCGTTAACCTCGATGAGCAGCAAAGCCGTGGGCTCAGCTAAAGACCACTTGGCCGACATCGCGATAGACGCAGTTTCGCAGATCGTCGAGAAACGTGGAGACCGAACAATCGCAGACATAGACAACATCCAGATAGTAAAGAAAACCGGAAAAAGCCTCTTCGAATCCCAACTTGTTCAAGGCGTGATAATAGACAAGGAAGCCGTCCACACAGCCATGCCGAAGCACGTGGAAAACGCAAAAATCGCCCTTATCGATTGCCCACTCGAAATTGAGAAGACCGAGATTAGCGCCGAAATCCGCATCCGCGACCCAACCCAGATGCAGGCATTTCTAGACCAAGAAACAAAAATGCTCAAGCAAATGTCCGACAAAATCAAGGCCTCAGGCGCAAACGTCGTGTTCTGCCAGAAAGGCATAGACGACATGGCTCAGCACTTCTTGTCAAAGGAAGGAATACTCGCAGCCAGAAGAGTCAAAGAATCAGACATGGAGAAACTCGCTAGAGCCACAGGCGGAAGAATAGTCAGCGACCTAGGAGACCTAGCGGTAAAAGACCTTGGCTCAGCAGGGTTGGTTGAAGAGCGCAAAGTCGGCGACGACAAGATGATCTTCGTCGAAAAATGCAGAGACCCACACTCAGTCGCCATACTCATACGCGCTGGCCTAGAGAGAATGGTGGATGAAGCCGAAAGAGCCATGAACGACGCACTGTCAGTCGTCTCAGACGTGATAGAGAACAACAAGATCGTCGCAGGAGGCGGCGCCGTAGAAATCGAAATGGCCAAGACGCTGAGAAGCTACGCGAACAGAGTCGGCGGAAGAGAACAACTTGCTGTCGAAGCCTTCGCAGACGCGCTTGAAATCATACCAAAAACCCTCGCCGAAAACGCAGGCCTCGAAGCAATCGACATACTTGTAGAACTACGATCATCACACGAGAAAGCTGACGGAAAATACATGGGCGTAAACGTCTTCACCGGCAAAGTCGGAGACATGCTTGAAGGCGGCGTAGTCGAACCAGTCGTAGTCAAAGAACAAGCCGTCAAATCAGCCGCTGAAGCCGCAACCATGATACTACGCATTGACGACGTTATTGCAGCCACAAAGCCAAAAGAATCCGCAGGCAAAACCCCTGGCGGAGAAGGCGGCGAAGAAGACTAAAACCGCCAACCCCACAATTTTTTCTCTATCCTCCCACTTTTCATTTTTAAAAACTTATTAGCAAACCAAACAACGTTTTGAAACATGAACGTATACAAACAGCCCCTGTACTACGAAATTGCATTCAGCTTCATTGATCCGAAACAACAGGTCGACTATTTTGAGAAAATAATCAGGAAATTCAGCAAGATAAGAGCCATACGTTTTCTCGACGTAGCCTGCGGACCAAGCTTGCAACTACGAGAAATAGCCCGAAGAGGATACGAAGCAGTTGGGCTGGACCTGAGCCCTGAGATGCTTAGCTATCTGAGAAAGAAGGCAAGAGAGGAAGGCATCAATGTAGAGACTGTACAGGCGGACATGACCAATTTCAGGTTGAAGAAGAAGGCGGATTTCGCTTTCATTATGATGGGTTCGCTGGACGTCGAGTCAAATGAGCAATTCCTGAGCCACCTTGACTCCATCGAGGCTTCGCTGAACCTAGGAGGCCTTTACTTCATCCAAAACATGAGTCTCGACTGGACTAGAGCTGAAAAACAGAGCTGGACTATGGAAAGAGACGGCATCACTGTCCAAACAACATATGAATCCCGCTTCAAAAATACCATCAGTCAAACATGCACGGAAGAACTCAAACTTGAGGTCAACGACCACGGAAAAAGAAAAATCCTCACTCACAAACGCAACTTGAAGCATATTTTTCCGCAGGAATTCAAGACGCTCGTGAAACTGAACGGAAAATTCGAGTTCTTAGGATGGTGGGCAGGAAACTGCAACAACTGGAGCCTAGAGGAACCTCTCGAAACGGCTGAAGCCGTAAACAACAATAATAACATGACACTTTTGAGGAAAAAACAGAAATCCACTCAAACGCAACGGAACAAAAATATACCGCAAACGAAAGTAATAGTACAGTCCATTGCTCCGGTAGTATAGTCCGGTCAAGTATAGCGGCCTCTCGACACGCTTGCGTGAGGGAAAGTCGCGGACCCGGGTCCAAATCCCGGCCGGAGCACCATCAAAATCAGGCTTGCTTATGGCCATTTCAGTCTGGAAAAACTCAATTTAAGCGATTTCAGCACATAGTTAGAATTGGGGTGATTTTGCTGGTAAAGCCACTAGCACTGATGGCGCGGACTCGAAGATGGTTAGGGTTTTTGGCTTCTGCTATTCTGACAAAGAATAACTAGAATGTAACTGAAGTGTCGACTTTACTGGCATTTTGGCTGAGTAGGCGAGAGTTCAAGAATCTTTGTCAACAGCGTCAAATATTATGCTACAATGAAGAAGAAAATGAATTATTATTTCGATATTGAAGCCTGAAAAGCGCACAGCATGTTCACACAAAACTCATATACAAGCTGGTTCTATCGAATACAATTCTAAATGTAAGGCGATAAAAAATGGCAGAG
>Ga0209253_10004057_pt1 | contig 12800 bp, 11 predicted proteins | sample FrelakmetBRP12BR_FD_187145 | JGI IMG/M metagenome (GOLD analysis project Ga0209253, IMG submission 187145) | Freshwater lake sediment microbial communities from the University of Notre Dame, USA, for methane emissions studies - BRP12 BR (SPAdes)... | ecosystem: Environmental > Aquatic >...
CCTGTCGTTCCCGCGAAAGCGGGAACCCAGCGTCCTCGCCCGGACGACACTGGGTCCCCGCTTTCGCGGGGACGACGCAGTGTTGCGGGCGACGCCGTTCAAGTACGATACTTTAAGCAGGCTCATCGCTTCCCCATGCAACTGCAAGGCATCCGCGTCGTCGACCTGTCGAGAATCCTGTCCGGACCGTTTTGCTCGATGTTCCTCGCGGACATGGGTGCCGAAGTCATCAAGGTCGAGGACGTCGACGACGGCGACCCGGTCCGCAAGCAGGGCCACCTGCGCAACGGCTTTTCCCTCTACTTCGCGTCGTTCAACCGGAACAAGCGGTCGCTGACGCTCGATCTGCGCAGCGCCGAGGGCAAGGCGGTGCTGCGCAAGCTCATCGCCACCGCGGACGTCGTACTCGACAACTTCCGGCCGGGCGTCATGGAGAAGATCGGGCTATCGCGCGCGGAACTCGTCGCGCTCAAGCCCGACCTCGTGAGCTGCCACATCACGGGCTTCGGCATGGACGGCCCCTACCGCGACCGACCATCGTTCGACTTCATCGCGCAGGCGATGAGCGGGTTCATGAGCGTCAACGGGGCGGAAGGCGAGCCGCCGGCCCGCGCGGCGCCGCCGCTGTCGGACCTCATTGCCGGCTCGTACGCCGCAATGGGGATCTGCGCGGCGCTGGTGCGGCGCGAGCGCACGGGCCAGGGCGAGGAAGTGGCGACGGCCCTCACCGACAGCATGATCGCCAACCTCGCGTTCCTCGCGACGCACTATTTCGAAACCGGCGAGCAGCCGCTGCGCACGGGCAACGACCATGCACTCGTCGCGCCGTATGGCCTGTTCGAGGCGGCCGACGGCGAAGTGGCGATCGCGCCGTCGAACGACCAGTTCTATTTCAAGCTCCTCGACGTGCTGGGCCTGACCGCGCTGCGCACGCATCCTGAGTTCCTGACCAACCGCGACCGGTTCGAGCGGCGCGCCGCCATCAACGCGATCATCAACGCCGAGATCCGCAAGCAGCCGATCGCGCACTGGCTCGACGTGCTGAACACGGCGGGCGTCCCCTGCGGCCGCGTGATGGGATTGAAGGAGGTGTTCGACGACCCGCAGGTCCGGCACCAGCAGATGAAGATCACGATCGAGCATCCGAAGTACGGGCCGATGGACGTGCTCGGCTTTCCGATCAAGTTCACGGACGAACCCTGTCGGATCCACCTTCCCCCGCCCGACCTCGGCGCGGATACCGACGCGATCCTGCGCGAGCTGGGCTACAGTACGAGCGAGATCGCCGCCTTTCACGCGAAGGGGACGGCATAATGGCGATCTTGTCGAACACGTCCCGAGCGGATGTTCCGCCCATTTTTCGTTTCGTCGTTCCCGCGAAGGCGGGGACCCGGCGGCGTTGTTCGAACGACACTGGGTTCCCGCCTTCGCGGGAACGACGCCGGCAGTGGCCCGCGTTGTTGCCACGTCCACATCCGGATTGCGGGCCCCCGAGAGGCGCCCGAACAGAGCGCACAAGATGAACTACACCGACCTGCCGATACCTCGGCCTCGCGTCGCCGTCACCGAGGTCGGCACGCGCGACGGCTTCCAGTCCGAGCCCGTGTTCATTCCGACGGCCGTGAAGGCCGAGATTCTCGACGCGCTGATCGCCGCCGGACTGCGGAACATCGAGGCGACGTCGTTCGTCAGCCCGCGCGCGGTGCCGCAGCTGGCCGACGCGCACGACATGCTCGCGCTGGTGCGGCGCCGCGCCGACGCGCATTTGGCCGCGCTGGTCCCCAACGCGCGCGGCGCGGAGCGCGCGCTGGGGGCCGGCGTCGACGAAATGGTGTGCTTCGTCTCCGCCAGCGAGACGCACAATCAGGCCAACCTCAACGCGCCCATCGCGGGGTCACTTGCCAACGTCGCGGAGATCGCCGCGATCGCGCGCGGCCGGATCCCGCTTCGCGGCGCGGTCGCCTGCGCGTTCGGATGCCCGTTCGAGGGCGACGTCCCGGTCGACGCGGCGCTGCGGATCATCGACGCCTATGCGAAGCTCGGCATCGAACGTCTGACGCTTGGCGACACGACGGGCATGGCGACCCCGCCGACGGTCGCGCGGCTGGTCGAGGCGATCGGCGCGCGCTTCCCCGCGATGCGCGTCGCGCTCCACTTTCACAACACGCGCGGCGTGGGGCTCGCGAACGTGATGGTCGGGCTCGATCTCGGCATCCGCGAGTACGAGTCCTCGATCGGGGGTTTGGGCGGATGTCCGTTCGCGCCCGGCGCCACCGGCAACGTCTGCACGGAGGACCTCGTCTACCTGCTCGAGGAGTCGGGATTCGACACGGGTGTCGACCTCGACGCGCTGATCGCCGTGGCGCACCGCGTCGAGGAAGTGATGGGCCGCACGCTACCGGGCCAGGTGATGAAGGCCGGTCCGCGCCTGCGCAAGTTCTCGCTCGACGACGCTCGCCGCGCCGTCGGCTGACCTAGAGTTCACCCCAAGGAGGCATGACCATGATCCGCCTGCTGTTCGCCCTGCTTGCCCTCGTCGCGGTCGTCGCGCCGGCGCATGCGCAGACCTACCCGACCAAGCCGATTCGCATGATCGTGCCGTTCCCGCCGGGCGGCGGCACCGACTTCGTGGCGCGCCTCGTCGCCACCGAGCTTGCGAAGTCTACGGGGTGGACCATCGTCGTCGAGAACAAGGCCGGTGCCGCCGGCACGATCGGGCTGGTCGAGGCGTCGCGCGCGCCGAAGGACGGCTACGACATCGTGATGGGCCAGGCGGACAACATGATCATCGCGCCCGCGACGATGAAGAACCCGGGGCTCGATCCGCTGACGGACCTGACGCCGGTCGTGCAGGTGGCGAGTTCACCCAGCCTGCTGATGACCAACGCAGACTCCAAGTTCAAGACGCTCGCGGACGTCATCGCTGCCGCGAAGGCCAACCCCACGGCGGTCACGTACGGCACCGCCGGCCACGGTACGTTTCCGCAGCTCGCTGTCGAACTGCTGACCCAGGCCGGCAACTTCAAGATGGTCGAGGTCCCCTACAAGGGCGCGGCGCCGGCGATCACCGATCTCCTCGGCGGTCACACGGCGCTGGCCGCGCTGTCGGTCGCGTCCGGTATGCCGCACATCAAGGGCGGCAAGGTGCGCGGAATTGCCGTCACCTCCGCCGCCCGCAGCCCCGCGCTGCCCGACGTGCCGACGGTGGCCGAATCGGGCTTCCCGGGCTTCGAGGCAACCGGCTGGCTCGGCATCCTCGTGCCTAACGGGACGCCGCCCGCCGTCATCGCGAAGCTCAATGCCGAGGTGACGAAGGTCATGCAGAACCCCGACGTGAAGAACGCGCTGATTGCGCAGGGCGTCGAAGCGCGGACCGGCACGCCGGAGCAGTTTGCGGCGATGATGAAGAGCGAAACCGCGAAGTGGCACAAGATCGTGAGGGACGCCGGCATCAAACCGGAATGATGCTCGAGCCACTCGCGCACGCCGCGTGACGTCGCCGGGGGCCGCTGCTTCTGTGGTTGCTGCGGCGCGCGCGTTGCACGCGGCCGGCGCCGCGCAGCGGCGATCCCGCGGACGCCGCGCTGCAGCGTGCCTCGCGTCCCACGCGGCTGCCCCGCTCGCGCATTCTCCGATTGAGCGCTACGAAAATGCATGACAAACACTCCGTCGTTCCCGCGAAAGCGGGAGCCCAGCGACTTTCCTCGTGTGACACTGGGTCCCCGCGTTCGCGGGGACGACGGGAGTTCTGCGGACGCCGTCACTGTTTCGGTAGGGATCAGTAGAGCCCCCATGACCCTGCTGCACCACGCGCTGGTCACGCTCGCGCTTCCACCCGAAGTGCTGGCGGTGTTCGACGCTTCCTATCGAGTCGACCATGCGCCCGGCTTCGTGTTCGGTTCCGCGAACGCCGCCGCGCGCATTGCCGGACACGACGTGCTCGTCGTCTCCGCGACCAAGGACCGGCTCGATGCGCGCACGATCGGCGCGTTGCCCGACAGCGTGCGCGCGATCGCCACGTATTCGATCGGGCACGAGCACATCGACCTCGTCGCGGCGCATGCGCGCGGCATCGCGGTGTTCGCCACGCCCGACGTGCTGTCGGACGCCGTCGCCGAAGTGGGCATGCTGCTGCTGCTCGGCGCCGCGCGGCGCGTGACCGAAAGCGTGGACCTCCTCCGCAGCGGCCGCTGGACGGGCTGGACGCCGACGCAGCTCAACGGCACGGGACTGTCGGGAAAAGTGCTGGGCATCGTCGGCATGGGCCGCATCGGCCGCGCCGTCGCGCGGCGCGCGCGCGCGTTCGGCATGACGATCCACTATGCCAACCGTTCCCGCCTCGACGCGCAGCGCGAGGACGGTGCAATCCACCATGCGCATCCGGAAGACCTGCTGCGCGTCGCGCCGTTCCTGCTTCTCGCGTGCCCCGCCACGCCCGAGACCACCGGGTTTCTCGATGCGCGCCGCATCGCGCTGCTCCCGCGCGGCGCGATCGTCGCCAACGTGGGCCGCGGCGCGGTCGTCGTCGATGCCGATCTCGCCGACGCGCTCGCGTCCGGGCACGTCGCCGCGGCGGGGCTCGACGTGTTCAACGGCGAGCCGGCCGTCTGCCGCCGCTACTTCGGTCTGCCCAACGTCTTCATGCTCCCGCACATCGGCAGCTCGACGATCGAGACGCGCATTGCGATGGCGAACGTGCTGGTGGACGGGCTGCGGCTGTACGCGCAGGGGGCCGATGCGCCCAACCGCATCGCATGAGGCCCCCCCCGGCGACGACGGGCTCTGGAAGGCCGTTGAGCAACGCGTGTGCGCCACCCGTGCCGCCTCGGCCACCCCTCCTGCCTCATTTCGAGCGAAGCGAGAAATCCGCTTCCACCCTGAGTGCGGCCGGCTGCACGAACGCAGGTTCCTCGTCGCTTCGCCTCTCGGAATGAGGCTCATGAAACCCCGACCGCCTGCTGCTCTCGCACCAGCGAAGTCCCGCGCCATCGCGCCATGACGTACACCGTCGATCCCGACATCAAGCGCGCCGCGACGCTCGACCCCGCGTTCTACGCGGATGAAGGGGCGTATGCCGCCACACGGGAGCGCATCTTCGCGCGGACGTGGCAGTGGCTGGGCGACCTGGCCGACGTCGCGCGGCCAGGAACGCTGTCGCCGCGCGACGTGCTGCCCGGCCTGCTCGACGAGCCGCTGCTGCTGGCGCGCGACGGCGGCGGGACGTTGCGCTGCCTGTCGAACGTCTGCACGCACCGCGCGAACCTCCTGGTCAAGGCGCCGTGCCGCGCCGACCACATCCGCTGCGGCTACCACTCGCGGCGTTTCGACCTGGCGGGGCGCATGACGTTCATGCCCGATTTCGAGGACGCGCGCGACTTTCCGTCCCCCGCCGACGACCTGCCGCAGGCGCGGTTCGCGACTTGGGCGGGTCACGGCTTTGCGTCGCTCGATCCCCTCGCGCCGTTCGACGCGTTCGCAGGTGACCTTCATACCCGGACCGCGTGGCTGCCCATCGAGCGGTTCCGCCACGACCCGGCGCGCGACCGCGACTATGGAATCGCCGCGCACTGGGCGCTCTACGTCGAGAATTACCTGGAAGGCTTCCACATCCCGTTCGTGCACGCGGGGCTGAACGCGGTGGTCGACTACGCGAGCTACGCGACCGAGCTCTTTCGCTTCGCGACCCTGCAGGTCGCGCTGGCGGCCCCCGGCGAGCCGGCGTTCACGCCGCCGCCGGAGTCGCCCGACCACGGCCGCCGCGTGGCGGCGTACTACTGGTGGCTGTTCCCAAACCTGATGCTCAACTTCTATCCGTGGGGCCTGTCCGTCAACCTCGTGCAGCCCGACGGCCCCTGCGGCACGCGGGTCGCCTTCCGCAGCTACGTCGGGGACGCCGCGCTCCTCGCCGCGGGCGCGGGCGCGGCGCTCGACCGCGTCGAGCTGGAGGACGAGGCGATCGTGCACGCGGTCCAGCGCGGCGTGCGCGCGCGTCTTTATCGCGGCGGCCGCTACTCGCCGACGCGCGAGCGCGGGGTCCATCACTTCCACCGACTCCTCGCCGAGTTCCTGTGAAAACTTCCGCGGGGACCTCATTGCCACAGAAACGGCCGCGGCCGCGCGTGCGGGCTGCGCGTTCGATGAACGCTCCCCTCGCCTGTCCTCCGAACCGGGCCATCGCGCGTTAATGGCGCGCGGCCCGGCTTGGGCCGCGTCGGGTGGGAGCTACCGTGCTGGAATCGCTGCAGTCCTTGCTGGCCTCGAACCAGCTCGTCTCCGGGGGCCTCCTGCTCGCCGGGCTGGGCATCGTCGCGATGTGGTTGCGCGAACTGCCGGTCAAGGTCGCCCGATGGGGCCAGCACTTCTTCGTCACCACGCTCGCCGTCGACAGCCGCGAGGAGCTCATGTTCCCCGCGCTGGTCGAGTACATGGACAGCCGGGAGGCGCTGCGCCGGATCAACAATTTCACCGTGCGCGCGGTGCGCCAGCAGGGCTCGTCGTATCAGAGCCTGCACGACGAGTTGCAGCAGGGCGGCCGGCCGGAGCCGCTGTTCTCCCCCGGCGAGGGCTTCCACGTCTTCTGGCTCGACGGCCGCCTCATGTGGATGAAGCGCGAGGTCCAGGTGGCCGTGTCCGTCATCGAGAAGATCACGCTGTCGACGTTCGGCCGCGACAAGCGGCCGCTGGAGGCGATCGTCCACGCGGCGATGACGCACCGCATCGAGCGCGAGCTGAACCGCATCGCGATCTACGTGCCGAGCCCGTACAACAACGAGTGGACGCGCGCGCGCCTCGGCAACAACCGCAAGCTCGACTCGGTCGTGCTGAAGCACGGACAGAAGGAGGCCATCGTCGGCGACCTCGACCGCTTCTTCGCGTCGCGCGAGCGCTACGAGGCGCTTGGCATCCCGTGGCGCCGCGGCTACCTGCTCTACGGCCCGCCCGGAACCGGGAAGACGTCGCTCGTGACCGCGCTCGCGTCCGAGCTATCGCTCAACGTGTGCGTGCTGTCGCTCGCGTCGCCGAACGTGACGGACGAGAAGATCGGGAACCTGCTCGCCAGCGTACCGCGGCGTTCGGTCATCCTGATCGAGGACGTCGACGCGTTCTTCCAGCAGCGCAGCAAGGCGGACACCGGCGTGCGCGTGTCCTACTCGGGCTTTATCAACGCGCTCGACGGCGTCGCCGCGCACGAAGGCTCGGTGGTGTTCCTGACGACCAACCACCCGCAGCTCATCGACGAGGCGGCGATCCGCTCGGGACGTGTCGACTTCCGAATGGAGCTCGGCCCGTGCGACCGCGACCAGCTCGCGCGGATGTTCGCGAAGTTTTTCCCCGATCCCGCCGCCGCCGCGCGCTTCGCGGACGCGGTGCCGGCCGATCGCTGGTCGCCGGCGCAGGTGCAGGAGCGCCTGCTCAAGGCCGCGAGCGCGGACGAAGGCATCGCGCTTTTCCGCGAACGCGAGGCGACGGCGGACATCGCCGTGCTGCGCGCCGCGTAGCCGCGGGGTCGCCAACGCCGTCCGCGCCGATCGGGACCGGCGCGGCGGCGGCGAGCCTCCACCACGGCGCGCGGCGCGGGTCCACGGCACGCGTTCAAGCGCGCGCGGCGCGCGCCGCCGCCGTGATCGCTATCGAACGGCCTTCGCAATCTGCGCGACGCACGCGGCGAGCTGCACACGGGCCGGCCCGATCCCCGCGAAGTTCGCCGTGTACTGCCGCCCCGCCGCAGCAATGGTCACGACACTGCCGTCGAGCTGGTCGATCATCTCCTTCACGCGTGCGCTGTTCGCCTCGGTAGTCGCGAGCGCAGCGCCCTGCCCTTGCGTGCCGAAGGTACCGAGCGCGCGTCCCGCCTGCAGCACCGTCAGCGGACCCGGCTGCGCGAAGGGCTGGTGCTGGTCCACGAGCGAAAACAGCGTGACGTCGCCGCTGCGCAGCACGAAGATCCCGAACGACCGCGGATCGGTGAAGCTCTTGGCGGTGGCGCACGACGCCGTCCCGTCCGGATGCCGTCGCAGCTGCGTCATCCAGCCGTCGGGCGCCGACCACGTGCGCAGCGCCTCGCTGGTCACGACGGGCGCCTGCGCGGCGGCGGCCGGCGCGAGGAGCGCGGCGGCAAGCGCAACGATGCGCGCGTTTGGAAATCGGGTTCGCATCCGGCAATGCTAGCGTATGGCAGCACGCGCAGCGCCGACGGCAGGCGTAGAATCGTTTTGCAGGACGCCCGCGGCAACGCACCGCCTGGAGGCCTGCCTGGAACGACATGGGAACGAGGCGCTCCATGAAGACTGCCGTCGACCTGCCCCGTGCGTGCCTTCGGTCCGGCGCCTGGGTGGCGTTCGTCACGCTCGCGATCGCTGGCGTCGGTGCGCACGCCGGCACGAGCACGATCTACAAGTGCTTCGACCGGAACCTGGGTGTGCTGTACACCGACCAGCCGTGCAAGGGCGAACAGCTCGAGGTTCGCGCCGGCGACCCTGATCCGAACGCGGTAGCCGCGCTCGAGCGCGAACGCGATGCGCTGTCGCGCAGCATGGCCCAGCGCATCGCCGACCAACGGCGCGCCGCGCTGGATGCGCAGCGTGCCGTCGAATGGGTCTATCCGGCGCCTCCCGATCCAAACGTCTACGCGGCCAACGACGTGTACTACCCCGCCGGCTGGGGCTACGCGCCGTATTACGGCGCCAAGCCTCCGCGGCAACCCGACCGGCGCGCCGACGCGCCGCGCGATCGCGCATCGCACGTGCCGAATCCGCCGCGCGGATTGCCGCGCAAGTAACGAGCGCGCGCGTCGTCGCCATCCGCGCAGGCGCGGCAGCGCCCGACACGTGCGTGCCGCGAGCACTGCCACCACCCGCGGAACAGGCCCCGGTGACGGTTCACTCCCACGACGCTCCTGAGCCGAATGCCGCGCCGCCCGAGACGTTTGCCCGAGTTGCGCCACCGCGCACCGCCGCGCCGGTGATCGCGGTAAATTCGGGGTTCCCGTCACGAGTGCAAAGCGCGATGCCAACCGACCCGGTTCACGACTCGTCCACGCGGCCGCGCGCCGAACTTGCCGGTCGCGTCGCCGTCGTCACTGGCGCCGCGCGCGGCATCGGCTGGGCGACCGTGCAGGCATTCGCCGATGCCGGCGCACAGCCGGTGCTGCTCGATCGCGACGAAAACGCCTTGCAGCGCGCATCCGCGACGCTGCGCGAGCGGCACGTCGATCATCGGACGCAGGCACTCGACGTCACCGACGAGGCGGCGGTCGACGCGGCATTCGCCGGCATCGCCGCGTGGCGCGGCCGCCTCGACATCCTCGTCAACAACGCCGGCATCGCGCTGCGGCGGCCGTCGGTCGAGCTCACGCGGCAGGATTGGCAGGCGGTCGTGGACGTCAATCTCACCGGCGTGTTCCTCTGCGCGCGCGCGGCGGCGCGGCACATGCTCGCGGCGAAGCGCGGCGCGATCGTCAACGTGTCGTCGATCATGGGCCTGTCGGGCGGCGGCCTCTATCCCAACATCTCGTACCAGTCGACGAAGGGCGCGCTCGTCAACCTGACGCGCGCGCTCGCCGTCGAGTGGGCGGCGTCCGGCGTCCGCGTGAACGCGGTCGCGCCGACCTGGGTCCGCACCGATCTCACGCGGGGGCTGATGGACGATCCGGCGCTCGTCGCGCGGATGCTCGACATGACGCCGCTGCGCCGGCTGGCCGAACCCGAGGACGTCGCGGCAGCGATCGTGTTCCTCGCATCCGACGGCGCCGCGATGATCACCGGGCACACGCTGCCGGTGGACGGGGGCTATCTCGCGCAGTAGCGGCGCCCTTGCGCGCCGTGAACGCTACGCCGGGCAGATCTTCGGCGGCGGCGCCGTGAACGCGGGCAGCGTGATGGCGTCGCGGCGCGACCTGAAATTGAGCGCCTCGGCGAGGTTTTTCGCCGTGCGGTCGCGCAGCGTCAGCGGCTCGAGGTTCCAGCGCCATTCGATCATCTTCAGGATCGAGCAATGCTCGTACGGCCCGCCCTGCTCGATCTTGCGCGGCGCCCACGGGCCCATTGCGATCGCCGGCACCCGGAATCCCAGCCGCTTCAGGTCCGGGAACGGGCCGGTGCCGGCAAGCACCGTGTCGTCCTGGCACGCCGGCGGCGGCACGTGGTCGAAGAAGCCGCCGTGCTCGTCGAAGTTGAGCACGAAGACCATGCGCGACCACTGCGCGCTGTCCTTGAGCGCGTTGTAGACCTTCGCGACGAATTCCTCCGCAACCAGCACGCTGCCGCGGTGGTGGTAGTCGTTGGACGTCCCATTGTCCTCGGCCGCATCCGTGTAGTCGGGGTCGACGAACACGACGTTGGGAAGCGTGCCGTTGCGCGCGTCTTCCCAGAAGCGATCGATCGGCAGCGAGATCGCGTCGTACTTCTTGCTCTTGAAGAGCCCCGTCATCGGCTCGCCGAAATAGTAGTACGCGGTGGACAGCCCCGCCGCGCGGACGCGGTCGAAGATCGCCGTCTGGATGAGGCAGGGCCGATCCGCGTCCGTCTTCGGGAACCCGTCGGGCATGTCGACCTGCGTCGTGCCGGTAAGCTGGTAGAGGCGGTTCTCCCACGTGGGGCCCATCATCGAGCAGAAATAGTTGTCGAACGTCGTGTAGTTCGACGCCAGCGTGCCCAGTATCGGCAGGTCCGGCTGCGTGTAGTAGCCGATCGGAAAGCGGTCGCCGGCCTTCGCCGTCTTGAGGAACCCGTCGCAGCGCCCGTTGGCGTATTGCGTCGCGATGCCCTGCCACGAATGGTCGGGATCGTCGTACGCGCAGCCCTGGAAGTCGGGCGCGAGCGGCCACGTTTCGCGCGGGACCCCGTCGACGTCCGCGTAGGAAAGGCCCTGCTGACGGCCGGTGGCGCCGGGCAGCCATCCCAGCATGTGGTCGAAGGACCGGTTCTCCATCATCAGCACGACCACGGTGTCGAACGGCGCTTCGTTCGGCGGCGGCAGCGAGCAAACCTGCGTGCCGCTCGGTCCGGTCGTGCAAGGTTCGATCGCGCCCCCGCCGCATCCGTTCATGCCCAGCGTCGCCGCACCGGCCGACAGCGCCAGGAACCGGCGCCGCGTGATCTTCGTCGTCATCTCGGGGAGTTCCTCATGGTCGGGGCTTGCGGCCGGCGCCGCGCGGTTCGCGCCATCCCGCGCCGGCGCTCATTGTAGGGCACGCGCCGCGACGGCCGAGCCGGCGGCCCGCGCGGATTGCGGGTGCCACGCCGTACGCGCTAGACTTTCGCGACGAGGAGTGTCGAGTTCTTCTGGAGGCATCATGCGCAAATCCGTCGGGTGGTCGTTCGCGTTAGCCGGCGCGCTCGCCGTGCTCGCGGCGGCGCCCGCACGCGCGGTGGACATCCAGGCGGGCCCGATCTTCAGCAACATGGACGCGCAGAACAAGTGCGCCAACGTGTGCCGGCAGAATGGCAACAGTCGCTGGACCGGCCAGTGGCACACGATCCCGGGAACGATGACGTCGGTGTGCGACTGCGAGGTCCCGGCCCGGACGGTGACCCCCTCCGCCGCCGCGCAGTGGATGGACGCGGGGCCGCTCTTCAGCCAGTTCGACGCGCAGAACAAGTGCCCGGACGTGTGCCAGCGCAGCAACGGCCGCACCTGGGACGGGAACTGGAGGACCACGGAGCCCGGCCGCATGTCGGTCTGCAGTTGCGGCGGCCAGGCCGGTCAGCGGCAGTCTCCGGTGATCGGCGCAGGATCCTCATGCAGCGCGCGCGGACGCGGCGGATGCAGCGGATGCTCGGTCCAGTGCGCGCCCGGTCAGCGCGCGTCGTGTCGTGAGGGAAGCACCTGGAACGACAAGCTCTCCAACGGCGACCAGGGCTGCGTGACAGGCTCGCAGTGCACCTGTAGCTGACCGCCGGCGAAGTCCCGGCTTCACGTGACCGGTGCCCGTCGCGTGTAGCGCGCGTCTCGCCATTCGCCGCTCGCGAGCACCTGCCGCAGGTGCGCGACCGCATCCCAGACGTCCACGAAGCGGACGTACATCGGCGCCACGCCAAAGCGCAGGATGTCCGGTGCGCGAAAGTCGCCGATGACGCCACGCGCGATCAGCGCCTGCACGATCGCGTAACCACCTTCGGCGTGCGCGAAGCTGACCTGGCTGCCGCGCACGTCCGGGTCCCGCGGCGCGGCCAGCGTCAAGCCGAGCCCGGCGCAAGTGTCGTCGACCAGTGCGATGAACAGATCGGTGAGCACTTGCGACTTCCGCCGCAGCGCCGGGATGCCGCCGTACGCCTCCGCGGCAAGGACGGTGTCGACGCCGCATTCGAGGGCGGCGAGCGACAGGACCTGCGGCGTGCCGCACGCGAAGCGCGCGATGCCGGGCGCGGGGCGGTAATCCGGCGCGAACTCGAACGGCGCCGCGTGTCCGAACCAGCCCGGCAGCGGCTGCGACAGTCCGAGCTCGTCCATGCGCGCCAGATGCCGCGGATGCGCCCACAGGAACGCGGGCGCGCCCGGGCCCCCGTTCAGGTATTTGTAGCCGCAGCCAACGGCGAAATCCGCCGCGTCGGCGAGCGCCCCCGCGCCGTGGACGTCGACCGGCACCGCGCCCGCCGAATGCGCGAGATCCCAGGCGACGAGCGCGCCCGCCGCGTGCGCAGCGCGATTGACCGCGTGCATCGCGTGCATGCGACCGGTGCGGTAGTCGACGTGGGTGAGCAGCACGACGCCGACGTTCGCGTCGACACGGGCGAGCACATCGTCGCCGTCGACCAGCTCGAGGGTGCAACCGGCCAGTCGCGCGGCGCTCTCCGCGATGT
>Ga0209253_10004058_pt1 | contig 12800 bp, 9 predicted proteins | sample FrelakmetBRP12BR_FD_187145 | JGI IMG/M metagenome (GOLD analysis project Ga0209253, IMG submission 187145) | Freshwater lake sediment microbial communities from the University of Notre Dame, USA, for methane emissions studies - BRP12 BR (SPAdes)... | ecosystem: Environmental > Aquatic >...
CGGCCCTTGCCAGTAACCCGCAAGTGCGCGCCTGCACCGATGACGAGATCCTCGCGTCTGAGCCCGGTCATCTCCGACAGACGCAGACCCGTTTGCACAGCTACGAGGAGGAAGGCGTGATCACGCCGGCCGGACCAGGTTCGTTGATCCGGAGCAGCGAGCAATGCGTCGACCTCCGCACGCTCGAGAAAGGGGACCAAGGTCCTCGTGTAGCGTTTGCTGGGAATGGCCAGTACACGTTGAATCTGCGCGGAGTGCGTGGGCGCCTCAAACGCTGCATAGCGGAACAAGGAGTGGATCGCGGTGAGGCGCAGATTGCGGCTGCGAACGCTGATGCCCTGGCGCTTCTCCAAGTCATCCAGGAACTTCACGATCAAGGGGGCATTGACCTCCTCGAGGCTCAACCGTGACGGTGGTTTGCCCAGCCGCTTCTGGGCGAACTTCAGGAACTGGCGGAAGGTATCGCGATAGGAACTGATGGTGTGCGGACTGGCTTGGCGTTGCTGCATCAAGCGCTGGGTGAAGAAGCGCTCCAGCAGCGGAGCGAAGCTGGCGGGATTGATCATGGCCGATCCTCCCAGCAGCGTTCGAGACGACGCATGGCCTCACGCATCAGCTCCGGCGATCCGCTCAGATACCACTGCGTATCCTCGACGTGCACATGTCCGAGGTAGGCGGACAGCACAGGCAGGAGGCGCTCGGGATCCTGGTCGGACCGATACCAGCGCACGAGCGTGTTGGTCGCGAAGCGATGCCTCATGTCGTGCAGGCGAGGTCCGTGACTGTCGGACGGACCGCGCAGGCCGATCTGCCGCGACAAGGCATAGAAGGTTCGGTGAACTTCTCCGGCATCCAGACGATTGCCCCAGCTCGAGACGAACAGATAGGAAGACACAGGACGTTCAGCCCAATGGTGGCTTCGTCTGGCGAGGTACCGGCCGAGTACCTTGCAGGTGGACGCATGCAATGGGACGAGTCGGTCCTTGCCGAACTTGGCGCCGCGGATCGTCAGGACTGCCGACTCCAGATCGACATCTCGAAGCTTGAGATTGAGCGCTTCGCCCAGCCGTAGGCCCGAGACGCTCAGGAGTCCGTACAGGCAGTGGAAGACCGATGGCCTCAGGGCGCCGCGTTCGAAGCGGTGCGTCATGTCCAGAGCGGCGCGCAGCAAGCGGCTGATCTCGTCGTCCGAGTACAGATAGGGCCGTGCCCGCTGCGGCTGGAACGGCAGCAAGCCCTGTGGCGGGATCTGCGTCCGCGGGTCCGTCGCGCTGCGATATCGGGCGAACCCGCGAACAAAGCTCAAGCGTCGTGCCCAATGGGATGGCTGAACGTTGCGCGGCTGTTGTGCCCAGGCAAGAGCCAGCTTCGAGGTGATGAAGGTCGAGCGGCGCCGACGCATGAAGGCAGCGAAATCGAGCAACGACGTGCCCGCTTCCCTGAGCTTGAAGCCCAGATCGCGCCGCATGCGCAGATAGTCTTGAACTGCCTGAGGAAGGGTGTTCATCGCGTTCCCCTTGGCCAAGGTAGCGCCAGCTTGCGCAATGCCTCGATGTCGACCTTCGTGTAGATCGTCGTGGTCTGCGGATGACGATGCCCCAGCACGTCGCCGATCTCGCCGAGCGAAGCGCCTTGACGCAACATCTCGGTGGCCAGCCCGTGGCGAAACTGATGCGCGCCCAGGGAGGGGGTATCGAGGCCGCTGCGCAGCAGCAAGTGCCGGACGATCGAACCGACGCCGCTGGCCCCCCGAAAACCGCGGACCGGCGCCTTCGCCCGCAGAAAGACGAATCGGCTGGCGCTGTGCGGCCTCCCATCCTGCAAATAGGCGGCGATCGCCGCGCCGACTTCGGTGGGCAGCGGCAGCTCGTTGCGACGCCCGCTCTTGCCATGCACGGTCAGCTGCCCGGCCTTCCAGTCAACATCGTCGAGCGTGAGGAACGCCACTTCGCCTGAGCGAAGTCCCAGTCGGGCAAGCAGGAGCACGATGGCGTAGTCGCGGCGTCCGGTCCCGCTGTGTCGATCGATGCTGTCCAGCAGCTGACGAACCTGATCCGGAGCAATCGCGCGTGGGATCGTCGTCATAGACCAGTTCGGCACGACCGGCACGGCGGCGGCCAGGTCCATCTCGACCTCGCCACAGTAGCGGGCATAGCGCAGGAAGGAGCGCAGAGCCGTCGTCATGAGCTTCGCTCGCTTCCTGTGCAGCCGCGGTGCCTGGTGTCGGACGAAGCGCAAGACATCGCAGGCGCTCAAACAAGAGAGCTCCACTGGCTTGGTGCCGAAACAATGCCTCAGGAAATCACGAACGAACGGTACGTAGCTGACGATCGTGGCGGTGGCCAAGGCGCGCCCCTCGCGCAGGTACACCTCGTATGCGCACGCGCAGCGATCAATCGGTGTTGGTTCGTGAGCAGCGACCCGTTCGGCGGGAATCACGCCCTCGCCCCGCAGAAAGTCGATCAAGTGCGTGAGCGCTGCTTCGTCACCGGTGCAAGGCCGCCGACGTCGAGCGCGATATCGCAAGTACCGCGTCGCATGACCAGAGGTGATGCCGTCTGGTGTCACCCCTCCTTGGCCCAGCCAACGGCTAAAGCACGCACCGATTCGGACCTGACGATGAATCGAATCCGCGGCATACCCGATGGCACCCAACGAGTCCGCGAACGAACCGATGTACCCGGCAAGCGGCCCTTCTGGCGCCTGCGACAGGACCACTTGACTGCTGATGGCGAAGCTCATGGTGGACTCCTTGCCCGCACGGGGGCAGTTGCAAGGAGTCCAAGACTATGTCGCTCCCACCCTACGGAGGTCCGCGAAGCACGAGGCTCTCGGCCATGCACAAGACATAGTCAGGAAGGGTAGATAGTGCCGCCTATCTCGTCGGCGACATAGGCGCCACTCGTTCGCCACCCATCTGCTGCAGGCCGGCTACGACATCCGTACCGTGCAGGAGCTGTTGGGGCACAGCGACGTGAAGACCACGATGATCTACACGCACGTGCTCAACCGTGGCGGGCGCGGCGTGCGCAGCCCGCTGGACTCGATGTAGCAGTGCGCCGCCCTTGCGGGCAGCGTCACATCCGCGAACTACGCCGCCCTGGCCGTCGCGTTCTTTGGCGCGCGCCACTGCGCCATCAGGCCGTCCCACTTGGTGCGCGCCGCGGCCAGGTGGCGCGCCTTCACGTGGCCGAAACCGCGGATGTCCTCGGGGATGCGCGCGATCTCGGTCGCCAGCGCCAGGCGGCCGGCGTTGAGCCCGCTCAGCAGCTCGTCGATGCAGGCCCGGTACTGGCCGATCAGCGCGCGCTCGGTCCTGCGTTCCTCGGTGCGGCCGAACGGGTCGAGCGCGGTGCCGCGCAGACCCTTGAGCCGCGCCAGCAGCTTGAAGCCGGTGCGCATCCAGGGCCCGAACGGGCGCTTGACGAGTTCGCCCTTTTCGTTCCTCTTCGCCGTCAGCGGCGGCGCCAGGTGGTGCACCAGCTTGTAGTCGCCCTCGAACATCGCTTCGACCTTGGCGCTGAACGCCGCGTCGGTGTGCAGGCGCGCCACTTCGTATTCGTCCTTGTAGGCCATCAGCTTGAAGAGGTAGCGCGCCACGGCTTCGGTGAGCCGGGTGCTCGATAGCGGCGCCTCGGCAGCGCGCACCTTGTCGACGAAGGCCTTGTACTGCGTAGCGTACGCCGCATCCTGGTAGCCCGCGAGAAACTCCGCGCGCTTGGCGACCATCTCGTCGAGCGACGGCTTCTTCACGAACTCAATCACCTGCGCCGCCTTGAACAGCGCGGTCACCGCGCTCATGTCGTGCGCGCAGCGCCGGCCCCATTCGAACGCGGCCTTGTTGTTCTCCACCTGCACGCCGTTGAGCTCGATCGCGCGCAGCAGCGCCGCGCGGCTCACCGGCACCTTGCCGCGCTGCCAGGCGTAGCCCAGCAGCAGCGGGTTGCTGTACAGCGAGTCGCCGAGCAACTGCACCGCCACCTGCTCGGCGTCCAGCAGGCCCAGATGATCGGCGCCCACCGCAGCCTGCAGCGCCGCCTCGCAGCCGCCGGTCGGCGACTGCCAGTTCGGGTCGCCCACGAACGCTGCCGTCGGTGTGGCGTGCGAGTTCAACGCCACGAAGGTGCGGCCCTCGCGCATCACCGCGAGCGTGCCCTTGCCCGCGGCGACGATGCTGTCGCAGGCGATCACCAGGTCGGCCTTGGCGGTGTCGACCTTGGTGGTGAAGATGTTCTCGGGCCGGTTGGCGATCTGGATGTGGCTCCAGGTGGCGCCGCCTTTTTGCGCCAGCCCGGCGCTGTCCTGCGTGACGACGCCCTTGCCCTCGATGTGCGCGGCCATGCCGAGCAGCTGGCCGATCGTGATCACGCCGGTGCCGCCGATGCCGGCGACCACGATGCCCCAGGCGTCCTCCGCCAGCGGCAGGCCCGGCTCGGGGATCGGCGCCAGCGCGAACGGGTCGGCGGCGTTGCGTTGCTTCGTCGGCTTCTTCAGCGCCCCGCCTTCCACCGTGACGAAGCTCGGACAGAAGCCCTTGAGGCAGGAATAGTCCTTGTTGCATGTGTTCTGGTTGATGCGGCGCTTGCGGCCGAACTCGGTCTCCACCGGTTCCACGCTCAGGCAGTTGCTCTGCACGCTGCAGTCACCGCAGCCCTCGCACACCAGCTCGTTGATCACCACGCGCTTGGCCGGGTCCACCATCTTGCCGCGCTTGCGGCGGCGGCGCTTTTCGGTGGCGCAGGTCTGGTCGTAGACCAGGATGGTGCAGCCCTCGATTTCGCGCAGCTCGCGCTGCACGGCATCCAGCTCGTCGCGGTGGCGCACCGTGGTGCCGGGCGCCAGGTTGATGGGCGCGTTGTACTTCTGCGGGTCGTCGGTGACGACGACGATCTTCTTCGCGCCTTCTGCCTCCAGCTCGCGCGTCATCTGCGGCACGGTGAGCGAGCCCTCCAGCGGCTGGCCGCCGGTCATCGCCACCGCGTCGTTGACGAGAATCTTGTAGGTGACGTTCACCCCCGCGGCGATGCTCTGGCGCACCGCCAGGAACCCGGAGTGGAAGTAGGTGCCATCGCCCAGGTTGGCGAACATGTGCGGCCGCTTGCTGAACGGCGCCTGCCCGACCCAGGGCACGCCCTCGCCGCCCATCTGCGTGAAGCCCACCGTCGAGCGGCCCATCCACACCGCCATGAAGTGGCAGCCGATGCCGGCCATCGCCAGCGAGCCCTCGGGCACGCGCGTGCTGGTGTTGTGCGGGCAGCCCGAGCAGAACCAGGGCTGGCGCTCGGCGCCGCCCGTGGTGCCGGTGGCCAGCGCGCGCTCCTTGGCCTCGATCACGCCGATGCGCGCGTCCATGCGTGCCACGATGTCGGCGCCGACGCCGAGCTTCTTCAGCCGCTTGGCGATCGCCTGCGCGATGATCGCCGGCGACAGGTCGGCGTTGGCGCGCAGCAGCCAGTTGCCGCTCGGGTTGGGCTGGCTCCACTCACCGCCCTCGTTGCCGTCGGGCTGGTCGAACTTGCCCAGCACGTTGGGCCGCACATCGGGCCGCCAGTTGTAGAGCTCTTCCTTCAGCTGGTACTCGATGACCTGGCGCTTCTCCTCCACCACCAGGATTTCGCTCAGGCCCTGCGCGAAGTCGCGCGTGATCGTGGCTTCCAGCGGCCACACCACGCTCACCTTGTGCAGCCGGATGCCGAGTTGCCGGCAGGTGTCGTCGTCCAGGCCCAGGTCGGCCAGCGCCTGGCGCGTGTCGTTGAAGGCCTTGCCGCTGGCGATGATGCCGAAGCGGTCGTGCGTCCCCTCGATCACGTTGTGGTTGAGCTTGTTCGCTCGCACATAGGCCAGCGCCGCATACCATTTGGTGTCGAACAGCCGCGCCTCCTGCACCAGCGATGCGTCGGGCCAGCGGATGTGCACGCCGCCGGGCGGCATCGCGAAGTCCTGCGGCACGACGATGCGCACCCGGTCGGGCGAGATGTCGATGCTGGCGGCCGACTCCACCACCTCCTGGATCGTCTTCATCGCGGTCCACACGCCGGCGAAGCGGCTCATCGCGAAGGCATGCAGGCCGAGGTCGAGGATGTCCTGCGCGCTGGCCGGAAAGAACAGCGGCAGCCCGCAGGCCTTGAAGATGTGGTCGCTCTGGTGCGCGGCGGTCGAGCTCTTGGCCACGTGGTCGTCGCCGGCGATCGCGATCACGCCGCCGTGCGGCGCGGTGCCAGCGAGGTTGGCGTGCTTGAACACGTCGGAGCAGCGGTCCACGCCCGGGCCCTTGCCGTACCAGATGCCGAACACGCCGTCGTACTTCTTGTTGGCGGCGTCGAACTCGAGCTGCTGCGTGCCCCAGATCGCGGTGGCGGCGAGCTCCTCGTTGACGCCGGGCTGGAACACCACGTGGTTGGCGGCCAGGTGCTTCTGCGCCGACCACAGCGCCTGGTCGTAGCCGCCGAGCGGCGAGCCGCGGTAGCCGCTGATGAAACCCGCGGTGTTCAGCCCCTGGCGCGCGTCGCGCAGCCGCTGCAGCATCGGCAGCCGCACCAGCGCCTGGACGCCGCTCATGAACGCGCGGCCCGATTCCAGCGCGTACTTGTCGTCGAGCGTGACGGTTTCGAGCGCCTTGCGGATGGACTCGGGCAGCGGGGCATTCATGGGCGTGGGGCTCCTGGTCCGGCGGGTCGACGGCGAAGGCGCCAGTGTAGGGGTGACGGGCGCGGAAGTCCCTTCCCTCCCTGCCAACGGGGCGATACTTGACGCGAGGATCCTGCTCGCCCTATGGCAACCAGACAAGCAATTGCGCCAGGGAGGCAAACGCCGAAGCAGACACGGGCCAGGCCGGTCGCGACGCTGCCGCACCTGCGGGCGGGGGAGCGCGGCCGTGGCTGACGGCGCGCGCCCGGGCAGCGCGACCGAGCATCTATGGGCCGAGGTCGCGGCCGACTTCGCCTCGACGAGCGAGCGCACGGGGCTGCGTACGCCGAGCCCGCGCGTCTGGCAGGCGCTGCGCGGTGTGCCGCGCGAGGTATTCGTCGACCTCGACTGGCAGGATGCGGCGCTCGAGAACCGTCCGCTGCCGATCGGATACGGCCAGACGATCTCGCAGCCCTTCATCGTCGCGCTGATGACCGCGCTGGTCGATCCCGAGCCGACCCACCGGGTGCTCGAGATCGGCACCGGTTGCGGTTACCAGGCTGCCGTGTTGGCGCAGCTGGCTGGGCGCGTGGTCAGCATCGAGCGCATCGCCGGGCTGTCGGAAGAGGCGCACGGCCACCTGCGCGCGCTGGGCATCGGCAATGTCGAGCTGCATGTGGCCGACGGCTGGCTCGGCTGGCCGGCGCTGGCCCCGTACGATCGCATCGTCGTCACCGCCGCACCGACCGACGTGCCGCCCGCCTTGCTGGTGCAGTTGAACGCGCCGGGGCGAATGGTGCTGCCGGTGGGCCCGCACGGCTATCAACACCTGCGCGTGATCGACAAGGCCGCCGATGGCGCGCTGCATTCGCGCGATGTGCTCGAGGTCACCTTCGTGCCGATGCCGCAGGGGCGCGTGGACGGCGGGTGAGCGACGGCGGCGCCTGGGGCGGATCGGCATTCGTGTTTACGCCGCTGGGTTCATGCCCGCGCCCGGCGCGCTGCGATGCCGTCAACGCGGCCACAAGGCCCACAGGCGCAGCGGCTGCTTCATGCGGCCGGCCTGCTGCTCGGCGATCGGGCCCCAGCCCCAGAAATAGTCGATGCGCACGGCGCCGCTGATGGCGCTGCCGGTGTCCTGTGCCATCACCGCCCGGCGCAGCGGCGTGGCGGACAGTGGCTCGCTGCTGTCGATCCACAGCACGGTGCCATAGGGCAGCGCCAGTGGGTCCACCGCCACCGAACGGCCCGGCGTCAACGGCACGCCCTGCGCGCCGCGCGGGCCGACGGTTTCGTCGGGCAGCGGCTCTTCGCGGAAGAAGACGATGCGCGGGTTGCTCCACAACAGCTCGTTCACTCGGTCGGGATAGCGTCGCGCCCAGTCCCGGATCGCCGGCCATGACGCTTCCTCGCTGCGCAGCTCGCCCTGGTCGATCAACCACCGGCCGACCGACCGGTAGACATGGTCGTTGTGGGCGGCATAGGCCACTCGGGTCAGGCGCTCGCGGCCGTCGGCTTCGGTGAGCCGAAGGCGGCCCGAGCCCTGCACCTGCAGCAACAGCGCGTCCAGCGGGTCGGCGACGAATGCGATCTCCTGGCCGCGCACGCTGGCGCGGGCGGCCGGCAGGGTGTCGAGTTGCTCGCGCGTCCAGTACGGCTTGCGCGTGGCCAGGTCCGGCGGCGGGCGCAGCAGCGCGACCTGCTGGCCGCTGCGCGGCAGCCGCGAGGCCGCCACCAGTGGCTCGAAGTAACCCGTGGCCAGGCCGAGGGACTGCCCGTCGAGCGACTCGACGCGATAGGGCTGCAGGCTGCGCTGCAGGAAGTCGCGCGCCTGGGCGTCGTCGGTGGGTACGAACGCGCGTGCCAGGGCGCAGACACCGGCCCAGCCGTCAGCCGGCCTGGCGCAACCGGCCAGCAGCGCGGGCCACAGTTCGCGCGTGCGGTCGTCGGTCCAGCCCGGCAGTTCCGACCAGCCGGCGGGGATCCAGCGCGCGCGGGTGCGCACGATCAGGGCGGATGCGCGTTCGCCGCGCGCCGCCACGGGGCCCGAGGGTGGCGCCGGTTTCGAGTCGGGCTGCGGTGTCTCGCGCGACGGCGGATACGAGCAGCCGATCCCCATCCCTAGAATCGCCGCCACCAACCACCGGACCGATCGCAAACTCATGTGGGTGATTCTGCTGGAGATGCTGGCCGCGCTTGCCTTGCTGGTCTTCATCGTCTGGTGGACGATGTTCGCCGGCCGCAAGCGCGGCGAGCGCAACGACGACGACTCTCAATGAAGCGCCGCTGCGTCGGCGAGCGCGAACTCGCCGACCTCGGCTTCGAACCAGTGCGCATCGTGGGTGATGCAGAAATAGCGGCCGCGCATCGAGCCCATCGGCGTGGCGATCTGCGCCCAGCTCGAATACTCGAAGGTCTCGCCCGGGTTGAGCAGCGGCTGGTGCCCCACCGCGCCGAGGCCGCGCACTTCGTCGACATGGCCGCGGTGGTCGGTGATCCACCATTGCCGGGCGATCAGCTGCGCGGCCACGTCGCCGGTGTTGACGATCGTCACCGTGTAGGCATAGGCGTACTGCTCGTGCGCGGCATCGGTGTGCTCGGGCAGCGGCCGCACCGCGACCTTGCAGCTGAATTCGGGCTTGGCCATCCCGGGCATTCTAGGAGTCCGGGCGCACGCCCTGCGACAATCGTGCCCGTCTGACCGGCTTGCGCCCACATGTTGCCGACCTATCGCATCGCCCCCAGCATTCTCTCGGCCGACTTCGCGCGGCTCGGCGAGGAATTGCGCGACGTCATCGCCGCCGGTGCCGACTGGATCCACTTCGACGTGATGGACAACCACTACGTGCCGAACCTGACGTTCGGGCCGATGGTGTGCGAGGCGCTGCGTAAGCACGCTGTCAACCCCGATGGTACGAAGGTGCCGATCGACGTGCACCTGATGGTGCGGCCGGTCGACGCGCTGGCCCAGGCGTTTGCCAGCGCGGGCGCCGACCTGATCAGCTTCCACCCCGACGCGAGCACGCATGTCGACCGCACGCTGCAGTTGATCCAGGGTGCCGGGTGCAAGACCGGCCTAGTGTTCAACCCGGCGGCGCCGATCGAGGGCCTGGAATGGGTGCTCGACAAGGTCGACCTGCTGCTGGTGATGAGCGTCAACCCCGGGTTCGGCGGCCAGGGTTTCATCGAGTCCGCGCTGCGCAAGATCGAGCGGCTGCGCAAGATCATCGACGCCAGCGGCCGCGACATCCGGCTCGAGGTCGACGGCGGCATCAAGGTCGACAACGTCCGGCGCGTGGCCGACGCCGGCGCCGACACTTTCGTGGCCGGCAGCGCGATCTTCGGCCAGCGCGACTATCGGGCGGTGATCGCGTCGATGCGCCAGGCCTTGGCGGCATGAAGGAGCGCCGGTGAGCCTCACCACCGAACGCGAACTGCGCATCCGGCTCGCGGCCTGCTACCGCGTGTTCGCGATGCTGGGCTGGGTGGAGCTGATCTACAACCATGTCACGCTGCGTCTGCCCGGCACCGACGGCCACTTCCTGATCAACCCGTTCGGCCTGCACTACACCGAGGTCAAGGCGTCGAACCTGGTGAAGATCGACCTCGAAGGCCGCGTGGTCGGCGAGTCGCGCTGGGGCGTGAACCCGGCCGGATTCACCGTGCACTCGGCGATCCACCGCGGCATCGCCGATGCGCATTGCGTGATGCACACGCACACGACGGCTGGTTGCGCGGTCGCCGCCGCGCGCGCCGGCCTGTCGATGGACAACTTCTATTCGGCGCAGTTGCACGACCGGGTGGCGTATCACGACTTCGAGGGCATCACCGTCCACGCCGACGAGGGGCCGCGGCTGCTGCGCTCGATCGGCAGCAGGCCCGCGGTGATCCTGCGCAACCACGGGCTGCTGGCCTGGGGCCGCACCGTGGAGCAGGCCTTCGTCGTGTTGTGGACGCTGCAGCGCGCCTGCGAGATCCAGATGGCCGGCGCTGCGCTCGGCCCGACGATTCCGATCCCGGAGGCGGTGCAGCGCAAGGCCAGCGCCGACGCCTTGCAGTTCCACCCCGAACATGGCGGCGGCCGCGACGTGTTCGATGCATTGGTGCGCCTGGTCGATCGCATCGATCCGTCGTACCGGGATTGATGCGACCGTCTTCACCGGCGCTGCGGCGTGAGGCGATCGACGCCGCGATCATCGACCTGGACGGCACACTGGTCGATACGCTGGGCGACTTCGAGGCCGCGATCGGGCGCATGTCGGTCGAGATGGGACTGCCCGCGGTGCCGCGCGAATTCATCGCAAGCAGCGTCGGCTGGGGCTCCGAGCACCTCGTCCGCGCCGTCCTGCGGCAAACCGGCGCTGCGCCATCGGTGTTCGACGGCGCCTGGGCGAGCTTCCAGCGGTGCTACCTCGCGATCAACGGCGCACATTCGCGGATCTTTCCCGGGGTGATCGAGGCCCTGGATCGGTTCGCGGCGTCGGGCTTGAAGCTCGCGTGCGTGACCAACAAGCCCACCGCGTTCACCCAGCCGCTGTTGGCCAAGCTGTCGTTGGCACGGTACTTCGATATCGTCTACGGCGGCGACGCGTTCGCGCGCAAGAAGCCCGATCCGATGCCGCTGATCGAGGCCTGCGCGGCGCTGGACACCGAACCTGAACGCACGCTGATGATCGGCGACTCGGCGGTCGATGCGCAGGCCGCGCGCAGCGCGGGCTGCCCGCTGGCCCTGGTGCGCTACGGCTTCAACCACGGCGCGTCGATGGAGGCGCTCGGCGCCGACCAGCTGCTCGACCGCATCGACGAGCTGTTTGTCTGAATGATTCGCGCTGCTACACATGCCTCGCATGTTCGCAGCACACGCCCTGCCAGCTGCCAGGTCCCACGACCGGGGAGCTTGGCCTTGGCGACGCCAGCCCGTACTGGCTTGATGCCGCCGCCGCGCTGCTGACGCAATCGCCCGCAGCGGGTCCGTGGGTGCGAACCCCGGCCGGACCTTTTCTTGAACCGACACCGCCCGCGCCTGCCGCGGCCGAGCTGCAAGGAACGCCGCTGTGATCACCGAACTGGATCAAGAGCCTCGCTGCCGACGGCTACAACCGCATCCCGCTGATTGCCGAGGCGTTTGCCGACCTCGAGACGCCGCATCGGCTATGTGACCGACCTGCGCTACACCGCGTCGAACCTGCGCGCGCTGCAGCGCTTGCTGGACGGCGTGGGTGACTTCGGTCCCGCCGCGCAGCATTTCGCCGACTGGTTGGCATCGGCCGGCCAGCGTCTGTGGCAATGGCTGCCGACCACGCCGATCGGCCCGGGCCACTCGCCGTACCAGAGCGTCTCGGCGTTCGCCGGCAGCCCGCTGATGGTGGCGCTGGAGCCGTTGGTCGAGCGTGGGTGGCTGGCCCACCTGACCTTGCCCGATGGGGGCTTCGATGCGCGGCGTGTCGATTTCGACCGCGTCGCGCCATGGCGGGCACGGCAGCTGCGAGCGGCGGCGGCCGGTTTCAGCGCTGGCGCGAGCGCGGCCGAGCGCGATGCGATGCAGGCCTGGTGCGAGTCGCAATCCGCCTGGCTCGACGATTACGCGTTGTTCATGGCGCTGGAGACGCAGCAGCAGGGCAAGGGGTGGTGGTCATGGCCCGCGCCGCTGGCGCGCCGTGATCCGGGCGCGCTGGCGTGCGCACGCCGCGAACAGGCCCAGGAGATCGGATTCTGGAAGTTCGTGCAATGGTGTTTCGATACGCAGTGCGCGGCACTGAAGGCCTACTCCAATGAACGCGGCGTGGCGATCATGGGCGACCTGCCGATCTTCGTGGCGCATCACAGCGCCGATTGCTGGGCGCGCCCCGATCTCTACCAGCTCGACGAACACTTCCAGCCCACGGTGGTGGCCGGTGTGCCACCCGACGACCTCGGCAAGCTCGGGCAGCGCTGGGGCAATCCGCTGTACCGCTGGGAGCGCATGGCCGACGAAGGCTTCGCGTGGTGGACGGCGCGGATGCAGCGCGCGCTCGTACAGGCCGATGTGTTGCGCATCGACCACTTCCGTGGCTTCGCAGGTTATTGGGAGATACCGGCTAGCAGCCCCACCGCACAGGGCGGGCGTTGGCTGCCCGGTCCGGGCAAGCCGCTGTTCGATGCAATCGAGCGTTCGCTCGGCGCACTGCCGATCG
>Ga0209253_10004059_pt1 | contig 12798 bp, 10 predicted proteins | sample FrelakmetBRP12BR_FD_187145 | JGI IMG/M metagenome (GOLD analysis project Ga0209253, IMG submission 187145) | Freshwater lake sediment microbial communities from the University of Notre Dame, USA, for methane emissions studies - BRP12 BR (SPAdes)... | ecosystem: Environmental > Aquatic >...
GCAACCTGGGGAGCCCGCCATGGGTCCGGTCGGTTCAGGCAGTACGAAGGGCTCGAAGCTCGCCACCTGGATACTCATCGCAGCCGTGGCGGGCATTGCCGCCGGGTGGGCCGGCAATCGCCTTGCGCCCGACGTCGCCGCCGCGGCGACCATCGCCGGCTACTTCTCGATCCTGTCGGATGTCTTCCTGCGGCTGATCAAGATGATCATCGCGCCGCTGGTGTTCGCCACCGTGGTGGCGGGCATCACCGGCATGGGCGACGCCAAGGCGGTCGGGCGCATCGGCGGCAAGGCGCTCCTCTGGTTCATCACGGCGTCGCTCGTCTCGCTGCTGCTGGGATTGTTCTTCGCGAACCTGTTCCAGCCCGGCCTGAACCTCGGTCTCCCGCTGCCCGAGAAGGACATGTCGACCAACCTGAAGACCGGCGGCCTGAGCCTGCGCGAGTTCATCGCGCACGTCTTCCCGCGCAGTTTCTTCGAGTCGATGGCGACCAACGAGATCCTGCAGATCCTCGTCTTCTCCTGCTTCTTCGGATTCGCGATCGCCTCGCTGAAGTCCGAGCCGGCGAAGACGGTGACCTCGTTCATCGGCGAACTCGTCCCGGTGATGCTGAAGGTCACGGACTTCGTGATGTGGTTCGCGCCGGCGGGCGTCTTCGGCGCCGTCGCCGCGGCGATCACCACCCAGGGCCTCGGCATCCTGGTCACCTACGGCAAGTTCATCGGGTCGTTCTACGTCGCGTTGCTCATCCTCTGGGCGCTGCTGATCGGCGCCGGCTTCGTGTTCCTCGGGCCGCGCGTGTTCCGGCTGATGGGCCTGGTCAAGGAGCCGCTGCTGGTCGCGTTCACCACCGCGAGCAGCGAGGCAGCCTACCCGAAGCTGATGTCGGGGCTGCACCGCTTCGGCGTGAACGACCGCGTTACTTCGTTCGTGCTGCCGCTCGGCTACTCCTTCAACCTCGACGGCTCGATGTTGTACCAGGCGTTCGCGGCGCTGTTCATCGCGCAGGCGTACGGCATCGAGATGAGCTTCGGGCAGCAGCTCACGCTGCTGCTCGTGATGATGGTCAGCAGCAAGGGCGTGGCGGGCGTGCCGCGCGCGTCGCTGGTGGTCGTCGCCGCGGTGCTGCCGACCTTCGGCCTGCCGGAAGCCGGGCTGCTGCTGATCATGGGGATCGACCAGTTCCTCGACATGGGACGGACCGCGACCAACGTGATCGGCAACAGCATCGCGACCTCGGTGGTCGCCAAGTGGGAGGGGCAGCTCGGCGAGCCGCTCACCGAAGAACAGCTTCAAGGCCAGGGCGCCGAAGGGGCCGCGGCCTGACGCGTGGCGCTCCATGCAACTCGACACTGCCCGTCTCGCACGCCGTCTCCCAACGGTCCTGGCGGCGATCGCCGCCGCGGCGTGCTGCCTCGTCGCCGCCCCGGCGTGTGCGCAATCCGACGACGAGCCGCGCGCCCTCACCGGCGTGCTGAAGCGCATCAAGGACACGCGCGTCGTGCGGCTCGGCGTGCGGGAGGCCGCCGTCCCCTTCTCCTCGGTCAACTCGAGCGGACAGGCGTCCGGCTACTCGGTCGACCTCTGCCTCGCCATCGTCGACGACGTGGCGGCCGCGATCGGCGTGACCGCCCTGCGCGTCGAGTACCGCCGCGTGACGCCGGCCGACCGGATCGAGCAGGTCGTCGACGGACGGATCGACTTCGAGTGCGGCGCGACGACCAACACGGCGGAACGCCGCGAGCGGGTCGCCTTTTCCCCGCCCACCTTCATCGCCGGCACCCAGTTGATGGTCAGACGCGGCAGTCCAGTCCGCTCGGTGCGCGACCTGTCCGGAAAGAAGGTCGTCGTCATTCGCAATACGACGAACGAGGTGGCGATGCGGCACTGGGCGTCCGATACGACGCGAGGACTCGGATTGGAGGTGGCCGAAGACTACGAGACGGCCCTGGCGCGTCTCGCGAGCGGCGATGTCGCCGCGCTGGCGGCGGACGACGTGCTGCTGGTCGGTCACATCGCCGAACGCGGCCTGCAGCGCGAGTATGTCGTCGTCGGCAATCTGCTGTCCTATGAGCCGTACGGGATCATGTACGCGAAGGACGACGGGCCCGTGCGCGCGCTCGTGCACGCGACTTTCACGCGGCTCGCGACCAGCGGAGAAATACGCTCGATCTACAACAAGTGGTTCATCAGGACTCTGCCCTCTGGCGTGCAACTCAGCTGGCCCATGAGCCTGCAGCTCGTGCGGACGTTCGAACTGCTGGGCATGCCTGCGGAGTAGCAAGGGAGCAGATGAGCAGCACAACGGCCGCCGCCGGCCCCTCGATGTCCCTGCAGCAGAAGGTCCAGCGGGCGGGCCTCGTGGCCGGCCCGCTGCTGGCCCTGGCGCTCTACTGGGCGCTGCCGACGGAGTACCGGGCGGCCGACGGAACGGTCGTGGTGTTCAGCCACGCGGGCCGCGCAACGCTGGCGGCGATGGGCTGGATGGCGACCTGGTGGATGACCGAGGCGATCGCGATCGAGGTCACCGCGCTGCTGCCGATCGCCCTCTTCCCGCTGGCCGGCATCATGCCGCTCGGGCGGACGACCGCGAACTACGGCGCCGACGTCATCTACCTGTTCTTCGGCGGCTTCGTGCTCGCGCTGGCCATCGCTCGCTGGGGACTCGACCGCCGGATCGCCTTCATGACGCTGCGCCTGGTCGGGACGCGGCCGAAGGCGATCGTCGCCGGCACGATGGGCGCCACCGCGTTCATCAGCATGTGGGTCTCCAACACCGCCACGGCAGCGATGATGGTGCCGATCGTGCTTTCGGTCGTCGACGTCGCGCTGCGCCGTCGCCGCGGCAAGTCGCAGGTGGAGCTGGGCGGCATTCCCCAGGACGACCGCGACCTGCGCAACTTCGCGCTGTCGGCGCTCCTCGGCGTGGCGTACGGCGCGTCGATCGGCGGGCTCGGCACGATCATCGGCTCGCCGCCCAACGGGATCCTGGTGCGCTTCGTCGAGCAGGCCGGTGGGGCGCGCATCACGTTCCTCGAGTGGATGCTCATCGGCGTGCCGGCGATGCTGACGTTCCTGCCGCTCGCGTGGTTCCTGAACACCTTCGTGATGTTCCCGTCGGCGATGAAGGAGATCGAGGGCGGCCGAGAGTACGTCCGGGACGAGTGGGCAAAACTCGGGCCGATGAACTCCGGCGAGCGCGCGACGCTCGCCGTGTTCGCGATCACCGTCGCGCTGTGGATGACGGCGCCGCTGCTCGCGCAGGTCCGCATCGGCGACGTCACGCCGCTGAAGGGACTGTCTGACGCCGGCATTGCAGTCGGCGCAGCCATCGCCCTTTTCCTGATCCCGGTGAAGGGCACGAACGGCGCGCTGATGGACTGGGAAACCGCGGCGAAGCTGCCCTGGGGCGTGCTGATCCTCTTCGGCGGCGGACTCGCGCTCGCCTCGGCGGCCGAGGTCAACGGCGTGCCGGGCTACATCGGCAGCCTCGCGACCGGCTTCTCCGGCTGGCCATTCTGGGCCGTGCTGCTTGCGATCATCGCGATCATGGTGTTCATGTCCGAACTGACGTCGAACACGGCGCAGGTGGCCACCATGCTGCCGATCCTGGCCGCGCTGGCGCCGGTCCTCGGCATTCCAGCGGGCGTGCTGCTCGTGCCCGCGACGGTCGCCGCGAGCTGCGCCTTCATGATGCCGGTCGGCACGCCCCCGAACGCCATCGTCTTCGGCACCGGCCTCGTCCGCATGCCGGACATGATGAAGGCCGGCCTGTGGCTGAACCTCGCCGGCATCCTGCTGATTTTCGCGCTCACGTATGCCGTGTTCATTCCGGTGCTGGGCCTGCTTCGCTGACCCGAATTTCATCTCGTGACTCGACGAGCCGGCTCGCGGAAAAATCAGCACCACTAGAGGGATTGCACGGCAGATCACCGGCGCTCGGTCCGCACGTGTTGAGAAATGTCATGGCAGCAACTGTCATCGTGACGACAATTGTTTCATTAGCGGACCGGATCGGCAGCCTCCAGACCGCCCCTCCGGACCGTGACCACCCAGGGAAACGGAGGATTTCATGACAGTTGCGGCCACCCCAGGCACGGGCAACGTGCCCGCCGCAGTAAAGTCGCCCGCCGCGAAAGGCGGGCATGCATTTCCGTGGAAGGCTGCTCTACCGATCGCGGTCGCGATCGTGATTGCACTCATTCCACCCCCCGAAGGCCTCGCGCAGCACGCGTGGTACTTCTTCGCCATCTTCGCCGGCGTGATCGTCGGCCTGATGCTCGAGCCGCTGCCGGGCGCCGCCATCGGCCTGATCGGCGTCGTGCTGGTGACGATCCTCGCGCCGTACGTCCTGTACGGGCCCGCCGAACTCGCCAAGGCCGGCTTCAAGCCCGCCAACGCCAGCCTCACCTGGGCGCTGTCGGGCTTCTCGAACTCGACCGTCTGGCTGATCTTCGCGGCCTTCATGTTCGCGCTGGGCTACGAGAAGACCGGCCTCGGCCGCCGGATCTCGCTCGGGCTGGTGAAGGTGATGGGCAAGCGGACGCTGACGCTCGGCTATGCCGTCGCCATCGCCGACCTGCTGCTCGCGCCGTTCACGCCGTCCAACACCGCGCGCAGCGGCGGCACCGTGTACCCGGTGATCCGGAACCTCCCGGCGCTGTACGACAGCAAGCCCAATGACCCGTCGTCGCGCCGCATCGGCGGCTACCTGATGTGGACGGCCATTGCCACGACCTGCGTGACCAGCTCGATGTTCATCACCGCGCTGGCGCCCAACCTGCTGGCGATCGAACTGATCAACAAGACCGCCAAGGTCTCGTTCACCTGGACCGAGTGGTTCATCGCGTTTGCGCCGGTCGGCATCGTGCTGCTGCTCGCCGTCCCGCTGCTCACCTACTTCCTGTATCCGCCGCAGGTGAAGAGCGGCGAGGAAGTCCCGGCGTGGGCGGCCAAGGAGCTGAAGTCGATGGGCGGCCTGACCCGTCGCGAGATCGAACTCGCCGCCCTCGTGCTGCTGGCGCTGGTGCTGTGGATCTTCGCGGGCGCCGTCATCAACGCGACCACCGTCGCCATGGCCGTGATCGCGATGATGGTGATCGGCCGCGTGGTGACGTGGGACGACATCCTTGCCAACAAGTCGGCCTGGAACACGCTCGTGTGGTTCGCCACGCTGGTCGCGCTGGCCGACGGCCTCGCCAGGGTCGGCTTCGTGAAGTGGTTCGCCGAGACGATCGGCGCGCAGATGGTCGGCGTGAGCCCGATGGTCGCCATGCTCGGCCTGGTCGCCGTCTTCTTCTTCACGCACTACCTGTTCGCCAGCATCACCGCGCACGTCACGGCGATGCTGCCGGTCGTGCTCGCCGTCGGGCTGGGCATTCCCGACATGGACATGCGGACGCTGGCGCTGCTGCTCTCGCTGACGCTCGGCATCATGGGCATCCTGACGCCGTACGCGACAGGGCCGAGCCCGGTGTACTACGGCAGCGGCTACATCCCGGCCAAGGACTACTGGCGCCTCGGAGCGATCTTCGGCCTCATCTTCTTTGCCGCCCTGCTGCTGATCGGAGTTCCCTGGATGGCGATGATCGGGTGATCAACGCCTGAAGACGGAGAGGACGCCCGCGCAAGCCGGCGTCCTTTCTGTTTGTACTGCCGAAGCAGGCCGGCGCCGTTTGCGCGGGCGAGCCTGGCTCCCGCGACACAGCGGTTCGCGCGCCGCTACGCGACGAGCAGTATCCACGCCGTCCCGATCGTCAGGAACACGACCATGAAGAACAGCGTCATCAGCAGCCCGAGCAGGTAGAGCTCGCGCTGGGTGAGGTAGCCGGCGCCGACGAAGATCACGTTCTGGCTGCCGGCCTGCGGCGTGATCACCGAGAAGTAGCTGCTGGCGAACAGCAGCGCGAAGGCCATCAGGGGCGCGGGAACGCCGCCGCGGATGCCGACGTCGAGGAACACGCCGAGCAGCGCGAGCACCTGCGACGACTGGCTGACGAACATGTAGTGGATCGCCACGTAGATCACGACCAGCAGCACGTAAGTGATGGGCCACGACAGTCCGCCGATCTGTGCGGCGAGCAACTGCCCCGCGTAGCCCATGAAGCCGAGCTCGTTGAGCTGCCCGCTCAGCGCGAACAGCACGGCCAGCCACAGGAACGTCGACAGCGTGTCGCCCTGCGTGGCGATGTCGGTCAGCGTGAGCACGCGCATCATCAGCAGCACACCCAGCCCGGCGAATGCGATGCTCGTCACGTTGAGCTTCAGCGCGTCGGCGAAGATCCATCCGCCGACCATCACCAGGAAGACGATCGCGGTGATCCACTCGTCGCGTGCGAGCGGTCCCAGCTCGGACAGCGCCTTGCGCGCCGCGAGTGGCGCCTCGGGCGTGCGCCCGACCCGCGGCGGGTAGATCTTCGCCACCACGACAGGCAGCGCGAGGATCGCGGCGAGCGCGGGTACGCACGCCACGAGGAACCACTTGCCGAATCCGATCTCGATGCCGAACTCCTTGACGACCTGCAGCCCGATCGGGTTCGCCGACGTCGCGGTCATCCACAGGGCCGACGACACGGCGAGGCTCGCCATGGCGCAGAACATCAGGTAGGCGCCGAGCCGCCGTCCCTCCGGGTCGTCCGGTCGCGACCCCGATCCCTGCGCGACGGACAGCACGATCGGGAACAGCACCCCGCCGCGCGCCGTGTTGCTGGGGAAGGCGGGTGCGATGGCGGCGTCGGTCAGAACGATGCTGTACGCCAGTCCGAGCGACGAGCCACCGAAGCGGCCGACCATGAACAGGCTGATGCGTCGCCCGAGCCCCGACTTCACGACGGCCTGCGCGACCAGGAACGCGATGACGACCAGCAGCACACTGGGGTTCGCGAAGCCGCCGAAGGCCTTCGCTGCCGGGACGGTGTCGGTCAGCACGACAGCCGCGACGGCGAGCATGGTCGACGTCAGCAGCGGGAACGCGCCGACCAGCACGGCCGCGATGGAGGCGACGAAGATCGCGAACAGGTGCCACGCCGGAGCGGTGAGCCCCGCCGGAACCGGGATGAGCCAGATGCCGATGGCGATGGCAAACGGCAGGAGGCGCCGGGGCAGCATCTTCCATTCGACGATCATGGCCGGACTCCTTCCGCGCTGCCGCCCCGGACGCGGCCCTTCAGCCCGACGGACTGGCCCTGCACGGTGCCGTCCTCGGTCTCGAGCACGAATCGCCAGGAGAACTCGTAGTTCCCTGTCACCCCGGCATAGCGCCCCGTCCCCGCGACGAATGTGCCGACGATCCGGTTGCCGGTCGCCGTGCCTTCGCCGCGCAGTTCGCTCCACGCCTGGTCGCCGCGCTCATCGGTCCACACCGCGCGGCCCACCATGCCGGTCGCGCTGTCGTTGAGCACGACGGCCTCCGCGCGGAAGCCGACCGCCGGGCGGGATGCGCCGGACAGCAGCAGCGAGCCTCTCAACGTCGACACCGATGCCTTGCGGTCCGCGCCGAGCGCGATCGACTGGCGGCTGCCGGCCGCGGTCCACGTCCCCTCGAAATCGCGCCACTCGGTGCCAACCGCCGGCGCGCCGGCCGTCTGCGGTGCCGGGCTGCAACCGGCCGCGGCGATCGCGAGGACCGCGGCGACTGCGCGGAGCGGGCGGACCGCTCGAAGACTGCGTGACCGTTCCGCAAACACGGACTGCGGATGCATGACGCCTCCTGTCGGCGACTGATCGTGGGCCGGTGCATCGATGCTCTGCCACCGGTCATGCAGCGTCCTAGCAAATCACGACAGCGGCGTGCCGGGTCGCTCGCGAAGCTGTTACTTTCCAGCGAACGACGCATCGCATGAACCAGCACCTGCTCAACAACCTGCTGCTCGGCCTGCCGGCGATGGTGGCGTTCCAGCGCTGGATCCACATGAGCACGAAGTGAGTCCGGCCAGTCAACAGGTGCGGCCGATCGCAAAGGAACCGAGGCCGCAAGCGCGCTCCTGCCGGGAGGGCAGATCATGAACGTCCTGCTGAAGGAAATCCGGCACCAGCCGCTGCTGTGGCTGCTCGTGTTCGTGCCGATCGTGTTCATCGTCGAACACCTGCGACCCGGCTCGCACACCCTGCTCTTCGTGCTGTCGGTGCTGGCGATCGTGCCGCTGGCGGCGCTGCTGAGCCACGCCACCGAGTCGGTGGCCGCGAAGACCGGCGACGCCGTCGGCGGCCTGCTCAACGCGACGCTCGGCAACCTGACCGAACTGGTGATCGCGCTCGCGGCGCTGAAAGCCGGCGAGTACATGCTGGTCAAGGCATCGATCGCGGGCGCCATCGTCACCAACACGCTCTTCATGCTCGGCATGTCGTTCCTGCTTGGCGGGCTGAAGCACCACACCCAGGAATACAACCGGGTCAGCGCGCGCACGCAGGCCGGCCTGCTCTTCCTCGCGGTGGTCGCGCTGCTGGCGCCGTCCGCCGTTGGTGGCGTCGAGGAGTCGGCGCGCGCGGGGTTCATGTCCACGCTGAGCGTCGGGCTCTCGGTGCTGCTGGTCGCGGTCTACGCCCTCGGCATGCTGTTCTCCCTGAAGACGCACAAGGAGATGTACGCGAGCGTGGAACACGGCGACGCGGCCGAGGGCGAGGAGCCGTGGCCGATCGCCCTCGCGCTCGGAACCCTCGCCGTGATCACCGTGATGGTGGCCCTGGTCAGCGAGGTGTTCGTGGCATCGGTCCAGGAAGCGGCCGTGACTTTCGGCATGACGCCTGCGTTCGTCGGCTTCATCGTCGTCGCGCTCGTCGGTGCGGCGGCCGAAATGGCGTCGGCTTTCTCGGCCGCGCGCAAGAACCGGCTCGACCTCAGCGTCGGCATCGCGCTCGGCAGCGCCTCGCAGATCGCGCTCTTCGTGGCGCCGGTGCTGGTGCTGCTGAGCTACGTGATCGGTCCCGCCCCGATGGACCTGCAGTTCTGGCGCGGTGCCGTCGTGATGATGCTGATCGCCACGGTCACCGCGGCGTTCGTCACCACGGCGGGCCGGTCGGCCTGGTTCGTCGGCGTCCTGGTGCTCACGGTGTATGTGATCTTCGCGATGACCCTCTACCTGCTGCCGCCCGCCGGCGCGTGATTCGGAAGCCGTGCGCAGCCTCCTTCTCGCCGCAGCGCTCGTTGTTTCGTCGACCACCGCCGCGGACTTCGGCACGCGCGGCGGGCCGGAGCCGGCCAACATCGACGCGATCGTCGAGACCCTGCGGGCGGATCCGTACGACCTCGAACTCTTCATCAGCTTCGGCACGTCGAAGGGCGGCTCCGCCGGCCACCTGGCCCTCGGGGTGCGGGACGGAGTCCCGGGCGACGACCTCGTCTACTCGGCCAACTTCTACGCCGACCGCTCGAAGGAGCACGCCACCGGCTTCTACACCGACAACCTGATGGCGATGATCCCGAAGAAGGAATACCTGTTCCGCACCACGTCATCGCTCGGCGAAACGGCGTCGTTCGGGCTGGACTTCGGGGAGATCTACAAGCGCTCGGTCATCGGCATACGCGTTCACGGCGTGCCAGCGAGCGAGAAGCAGGCCGTGGTGGACTACTTCCAGCGCATCAACGACGACTATCACCGGCGCGCGCGCGACACCGAGTACCACGATGGCGAGGTCAGGTACGACTACCTGCGGCTCAACTGCGCGAAAACGATCGGGTCCGCGTTCCGATTCGGGGCTGGCTACAAGGACCTCGAAATCGCCGGACCGCGAATACTGCCCGGGCGCCGCCCGGCGGTCGCCGCCGCCAACGCCAACATCCCGACGGAGATGGCGCTGAAGCTGATGCGCGAGTGGAACGCCCGGGGATACGGCCTCGACGTCGTCCTGTACCGGAAGTACCCGAACTCGACCTACGCCGATCCGCACGAGGAAGACAAGGTCCTGTTCAGGGACCTGCCGGACCGCTTTCCGTCGGTGATGTCGCGCGACTTCCGCCGCGACCAGGGGCAGTACGAGGATCCCGACAACCTGTTCGCGATGTACCTGCTCTACAACCTCGGGCGGTACCGCGTGCGGATCGACGCGCAGACGCTGCGGCTGGAGCTGTCGGAGCCGAAGGCGCCGCTCCCGTATGCGGAGGCCGAGAGGCTGGCGGCGGAAGCCGCGTTGTTCGACAGCGACCGGTACGGCAGCCAGTCGAAGTTCATTCCGAAGGGCACCCGGATCGGGGAAGACCCGGCGACGACCGGCATCCGGCCCTGAGACCGGACCCCAAGGACGAAGCGCCCGTCGATGACGGGCGCCACTCTCGATAGGACCGCCTCTAGAAGTTGTGCCGCAGGCCGACGCCGAACTGCAGCCGGTCGCGCTCCCGGTACGTGTTGATCTGCGCAGCCGTGTAGCCCTCGCGCACGATGCGCCCGCCGCTGACGAGTTGCGCGGTCGGCGCGTCGTTCGCGCTGGTGTCGGACACGAACGTGTAGAGGTTCGTGCGCCGCGAGAACGGGTACGTGAAGCCGATGCCCCACACGTCGAGGTTGGCGTTCCAGTCGTCGTCGCGTCCCTGGTAGGCCGCCAGCAACTCGCCGCCGACCAGTTTCACCTTGACGCCGAGCTCGTAGACGTAGGCCTTCTTCGCCGGAGTGACGGCGAAGAAGTTGAACTGGTTCTCCTCGAGGGCCCACATGCCGTAGAGGCGGAACGCCGAGACCTCCCACGAGCCGCCGACCTGCCAGTGCGACTGGTCATCCCTGGACGTCGCGTTGCAGGTGTTGAACGTAGTGCCGGTCGCCGTGTTCGGGCAGTTGAAGCTCTCGTACGACACCGTGGCGTACAAGTTGCCGGTGCGGTACCGCGCGCCGGCCGTCCACGCGGAGGTGTTGTTCCCGCTCCCCGCCTGCTCGGTGCCATTCGCATTGAAGGAGTAGCCGACGGCACCCGACAGCCCGCCGAAGTCGCCGGTGCGCACCATCACGACGTTGTCGAAGATCAGGCGCCCCGACGCCGAGGAGAACACGTTGCCCGAGCCGGCATCGCGGAACGTGGTGCCGAAGGGCGACGTGTCGGACAGGAAGTAGTCGTAGCCAAGGCCGTACTGCCGGCCGAGGCGGACCTCGCCGGTACGCGCGAGCAGCGACGCCCACGCCTGCCGCCCGAACAGGCGCCCGGACTGCTGCGACTGGCCCGTGTCGGCACTGATGCCGCCTTCCAGCGTGAAGGCGGCGTTGATGTCGCGCGTGAGTCGCTCGACGCCGCGAATGCCGAAGCGCGACTGCGACTGGATGCCGTCCGCGATTTCGTTGGTGTTCGGTCCGTTCGACGGGTTCGTGTAGAGGTAGCCGAGGTCGATGATCCCGTACAGCGTGACATTCGACTGCGCACTGGCCGACATGGCCGCGGCGGCGACGACGACGGCGACCGCGATTCTGGACAGTTTCATGGGGACTCCCTCGGTTCCGGCGCGAAGATTTGCACGCTCACGTGATCACCATAGTGGCTTCACGGCGCGGCGGCCGGTGGGAGTCAGGCGTCCATGACACCGATCAAATGACCGGGGTCAACTTCCGCGACGCCCCCGGAACGCCGCCTTAGAAGGCAAGACCGACCGAGAACGTCGCGTACCGATCGGCGTCGTCGGGATTGAATGCGTACAAGCTGAGAGTCGCCTTGCCGGCGAACAACTGAAGCAGCACACCGCGCTGGATGGTGCGGTCGTTGTCCACCACGCGGGTCCGCTGGCCGACGAGGCCCACCCGCAGCCACCCGACCGGCGTCCAGCCCAGTTCGCTCCACGCGTAGGCGTAGTTGGCGTCCGAGTCCTGGCGGTCGAACACGTACTCCGCCTCGATGTAGAGGTCGAACGACTTCCAGGACACGGCCGCCTCGAAACCCGGCACCACGCCCCTGGTGCGCCCGAACAGCGTTCCGATGAGCGGCGTGATTTCCCACGCGATCTGGTCGCCCCCCTCGAACTTCCAGCCGACGAAGGCCGACGCCGAGGCCCGCGCTTCGTAGTTGTAGCGGCCCTCGAATCGAAGCGCGCCGACATTCACCGAACCGACCGCCATGCCGAGGTTCGGCTGGTCGGGCAGCGCCGAGTAGTAGCCGGTCAGGCTGCCGGACAGCGCACGATCGGCCCGCGCCTCGTCCGCGGCGCCAGCGCTGCCGGCAGCCAGCGCGAGCAGCGCGCTGACGAGAGCGGACCGAAGGCGCGGTGGCGTCATCCGCCGAGCGCCATGATGGCGAGGATCAGCACCGCGCCGAGCAGCGTCATCAGGGCGCCCGTCAACATCGGCCGGGCGTGCGCCGCGTAGCGGCCGAGTCCGTAGCCGGCGGCGTAGAGCATCGCCAGCGTGACGTAGCGCGAGAACTCCATCGCCGTCGGCAGGTCGCGCACGAACACGAACGGGAGCACCACCGGGAACGTGGCGATGACGACGAGCAGGAACACGCCCAGCGCGGACAGCCAGTCCTCCACCGTCAGCCGCGGTCGCTCGACCGCCGGCAGCGCGACCAGGCGCGAGCGCACCGCCTCGAGTTCGGCCGGTCCGACCAGGGGCGCCAGGCCGGCCGGCAAGGCCAGCGCGATCATGCGATGCGCGGCCGCGGGCTCCGCGCCGCGGATGCGCAGCGCAAGCGCGTGGCGGCGGGTCTTCTCGGTGACCGTGCGCACCAGGTACATCACGGCATCTACCAGGCCCCACGCGAGGTTGCAGCCGAGCGCGGCGATCAGCACGGTGCGCACCTCGTCCTGGCCGGCGGTCGCGATCGAGAGGGAGCCGACGATCGTCACCGCCATCAGCAGGCCGAACAGGATCTCGGAAATCCGGTCGATCGGA
>Ga0209253_10004060_pt1 | contig 12796 bp, 7 predicted proteins | sample FrelakmetBRP12BR_FD_187145 | JGI IMG/M metagenome (GOLD analysis project Ga0209253, IMG submission 187145) | Freshwater lake sediment microbial communities from the University of Notre Dame, USA, for methane emissions studies - BRP12 BR (SPAdes)... | ecosystem: Environmental > Aquatic >...
CTCGGCTTCAAGCCCTTGAACGCCGCCGGTCTCTCGCTGATCGGGAATACCGCCCCCGTGGCTTTCGGTGCGCTGGGGACACCATTGCTCGCCCTTGCCGGAGTCACCGGCTTACCTTTGAATCACCTGAGTGCCGTCGTCGGGCAGCAACTCTCCATCTTTGCTCTCATTGTTCCGTTCTGGCTTGTCTGGATGATGGCGGGATTTAGGCCCATGCTCGAAGTCTGGCCCGCCTGTCTTACAGCAGGGGGGACGTTTGCCATCGTGCAGCTGCTCGTGAGCAACCTGCACGGTCCGTGGCTCGTTGGGATTGGCGCATCTCTCGCTTCTCTGAGTGCGCTGGTCTTTCTCCTCTCCTGCTGGCAGCCCCGGAGAATCTGGCGATTCGCTCATGAAGTGGTTCGTGATGACCGTGCGCTGACGCATCACTCGCGAAGGGAACACTTCAGTGCATGGCTTCCCTGGGCCATACTCTCTGCGATGGTCTTCCTGTGGGGGATCCCTGCGGTAAAGACATGGCTTGATTCCACGGTCGGCTTTGCCATCGTGAAGATTCACGTTCCCCTCCTTGATCGGGCTGTAATACGTAATATCCCCATCGTTGCGGTTCCGAGACCCGAAGAGGCCCTCTTCACGCTCAATTGGCTCTCCGCCACAGGGACGGGCCTCTTCATTTCAGGGGTACTCTCAGGCCTCCTTCTCGGCCTCGGTTTTCGTGATCTCGTGAGTCTCTTCCTCAAAACGCTGAGGCGTGTTCGCGTGTCGCTCCTTACCATCGCAGCAATGTTGGCGTTAGGCCACACGGTCCGCTATGCTGGTCTTGATGCCTCGTTGGGCCTTGCGTTTGCCGCAACCGGTGTTTTCTTCCCGTTCTTCTCCCCCCTCCTCGGGTGGTTGGGCGTTGCACTGACGGGGAGCGATACGTCGTCCAATGTTCTCTTCGGAAACCTCCAACAGATCACCGCCCGCACTCTCGGGATGTCTCCCCTTCTTGCCGCGGCGGCAAACAGTTCGGGGGGTGTGATGGGGAAAATGATTGACGCACAGAGCATCGTGGTAGCAGGGGTTGCCACCGGTCAGCACGGGGGAGAAGGGTCCATTCTCAGATTTGTCTTCTGGCACAGTCTTGTTCTGGCTTCCCTTGTTGGCCTTCTGGTGACCCTCCAGGCGTATCGTCTCCTGCCAATATCAATCCCCTGAATATCCCTGAGCAACTCCGGACGGCCCTCGGTGAGTACGAAAGAAGCAGCGGGAGGGCTACCGACTTGGAAACGAGACGCTGGCAATTTCCTCACCTCTCTTTTCTATATTGGTCGCTCACCGTTAACCGAGTGAGCTCAATACGCGGCTTCCTCAGGGGCCATGTCGGGCCTCTGAACAGCGCGGACTCGGCGGCACCTTGCTTTTCAATGCCCGTGCCCGTACCATGAGGACTGAATTAGAGAAGATCGGCCCGTCTGCACTGTCCGGCAGCGTGAGTTATCAACACCGAATCCCACTTCTCGAACGCCGGGCCGCAACAGAGAATGTCGGGCGCAGAGGTTTTGGCGCGGAATATGAATCTTGCAGGGGGGAGGCAATCGTTATGCATTCCTGCGTAAATCCCGGAACGGAAGGATGGTCCACAGTATGAGCTCAGACAAGCCAGTCGGGTTGCCGGGCAAGGCGGAAAAGATCTTGCACTCCATCCTTGCCAATGTTGATGATCTCATTGTGGTCGTCGACGTGAATGGACGGCGGCTGTATAACAGCCCTTCGTACAACAGGATTCTCGGTGATCCGGACGAATTACGCGGAACGCAATCATTCAAGGAAATTCATCCCGACGATCGTGGCACGGTGGAGGAAGTCTTCGACGAGACTGTCCGGACGGGAAAGGGAAAACTTATCGTTTACCGTCTTGTTCAGAAGGATGGGACGGTCCGGTACATCGAGTCCCGGGGTAGCGCCATTCTCGACAGCGCAGGGAAGACGGAAAACGTTGTTGTGGTCTCCCGGGATATCACCGATCGCAGGCGCATAGAGGAGGAGAGGAATCTCCTCTTCTCGGCGGTTGGGCAGGCTGCCGAATCGATTGTGATTACCGGAGCTGACGCAAGAATTCAGTACGTCAATCCGGCCTTCGAACGAACTGTCGGCTTCAGTCGTAATGAGGTTATCGGCAAGAGCACGAAGATCTTGAAAAGCGGGGTTCACGGCCCTGACTTCTACGCGGCTATGTGGGCCACATTGCTGCGCGGTGAGATCTGGTCCGGACAGATCACAAACCGGCGCAAAGACGGAACGCTTTATCAGGAGGAAATGGTCATCTCCCCCGTACGCGACAACGCCGGCGTGGTGGTAAACTATGTTGCCATTAAGCGCGACGTCACGCATGATCGGGAAATTGCGCGTCGTCTCCATCAATCACAAAAAGCTGCAAGCCTGACACAGCTGGCCGGCGGAATGGCGCACGATTTCAACAATCTTCTGGGTGTCATTGAGGCTTCGCTTTTTCAGCTCAGGAGAGGAATCACGGACGGCTCTCTCCAGGGGTACATTACGCTCGGAGAAGATGCGGTGCGGCGCGGGATGCTCGCCGCAAAGAGACTCGCGTCGTTTGCGCGTGCGGAGGAAGGCGGGCCGATACCGCTCACTCCGGCGCAAGTCATCGATGACCTCGTTGATGCATTGAAGAGGAGCATTGAGAAAACCGTCTCGCTCGAGACAGAGGTCGAGCCTCATCTCCCGCATGTGCTCGGGAGTCCCGAATTGCTGCTGCAGAGTCTGCTCACGATTTGCATCAATGCCCGTGATGCGATCCTTGCTGTATCATCCGCCCTTCATTCCGGGAAGATACGGATCGCTGCACTTCTGGCCGACGGCAGGGACGTGCACAGGCTTTTCCCCGAGGCGGAAGCGAGAACGTATGTCCGGCTGTCAATTGCCGACAACGGGGCAGGGATGTCCGAGCAGGATCGACATCGCATCGTCGGGACCCTTGAAGTATCCAGGGGCCGCGAAGAGGGACGAGGGCTCGGACTCGCAGCGGTGGGTGAGGTTGTCAGAAGTCATCGGGGTTTTCTGCGTGTGGAGAGTGAGATGGGGAAGGGGACGACGTTTTCGATATTCTTGCCGGCCCTGCACGTCGAGACCCAGGAACCGAGAAAGGCCGACGTGATGAAGGTCCCGGAGGGTTCTGAGACGGTTTTGTTAATCGAAGACGAGGAGCCGCTGCGGCTGTTCCTCGAAGCGGCCTTCGTAGCACATGGCTACGCGGTGAAGAGTGCCGCAGATGGCTATGAGGGTCTGGCACTCTACGAGCAACACCGGGACAACATCGATGTGGTGATCACTGACATGGGGCTTCCAAAACTCTCTGGCCAGGAGGTGTTGAGGAATATCCTCGAGATCGATCCCGAGGCAAGAATCATATTGATGAGCGGGTATGTGGACCCGGAACTTCAGTCCAAACTCTACGTTCTGGGGGCAAAGGCATTTATCCCCAAGCCTTTCCGGCCGGATGAAGTCCTCGCCAAGATCCGGGAAATACTGGATTTGCCTGGCTAGGACATCCGGACTTACGTCCGGGGCAAGTGAGCGGGATGCTATTTCCTGATTAGCCCGATCTTCTCACGCGGGATGGGCTGAAACCCGATTCTCTTCGCCGTATCCGCGGGAAGGCTGAAGTCCCCCCTCTCGGGTGCCGCAACCCCCGGATTCCCATCGACGAAAACATTCCCCTTGAAAAGCGTTGGGATCTGGGAATTCCCCGGTGCCAACGCCTCGTATCCGTCCTGGAAATCGATGTTTATGTAGTACGGATCCCATCCCTTCTCTCCGTCTTTCCGCCGGCGAAGGACCACCGGGTCGCCGATCAGGTTGTCCTTCACCGTCACAATCGAAAAGTCAAAGGCCTGGAAGTCGTACACATCCATCCAGCGCCCTCCGTACGAAATGTTCTTCACGATCCGGTTGTTCTTTGGCACCGCAGGTTCGCCGTCATACATCCTGAGCAGATCGGGATACCGTATACTGTACGGTGGTTCGTTGTAGTGCACCTCTTCCATTTTCCGCGAAAGCTCGCGGTGTGATGGATCAAAATAGTAGGACGCCCACCCGAGACCACGCGCGTCGACGTGCACCGAAGGAGAGCACTCGACGTACATGTTGTTCTCGACGACGTTGTCGCGACCTCCGCCGATGAGTGTTGCCCGTCCGGCGCGATAGAAAAGGTTGCCATACACGGTGAAGCCGCACGACCAGTCGTCGAGATAGACCGCCATTACGCCATGAAGGCCCGGTCCCTGCAGGTCGTGAAAATAGTTGTAGCGGATGACGTTCCCCCTCCAGGTCCAGTCACGGCCGGTGTGGATGGCTCCGGCATCTCCCGTTTCCTGCATGAGGTGGTGAAACTCGTTGTACTCGACGATATGGTCATTCCCCTTGATGTAGACTCCTTCAAACGGCGAGTCGTGGAACAGGTTGTTGGCTATTCTCTGTCCAACCCCGTCCATCACCACTGCGTACTGACCGCTCCGGAGCCAGGTGCTGTAGTGGTGGATATGATTGTTGACCGCCGTGTGATTTCCGGGCACGAGCGTCTTCCTGTCGCCCCCCTTGAGAAGGATCCCTCCCAGGCCCACATCGTGTACCTCGCTCGACTCCACGCTGTTCCGTGCTCCTCCGTCGATTGTGACGGCCTCGCGTCCAAGCGAATGAAACCTGCAGCGATCGACGGCAATGTCGCGGCACTCCACGATGTCGATCCCTTTCCCGCGTGAGAAGGCGAACGACAAGCCATCGAAGCGGATCCATGATGCATGCGTGATCGATATCAGCGGTTGATCGAGCAGAGACACAACGGCAGCTCGATCGGTCAGAGCCGACGGCGGCCAGAAGTAGAGAAGCCCGCGCTTCCTGTCGAGGTACCACTCGCCGGGGGCATCCAACTCTTCGAGGACGTTCAGCACATAGTAACGCTGGTTTGTCGTGTATCCATAGTGGTGGTGCGGGGGGAGGAGGGTAAACTCCTTCCTGGCGGTGTCGACCGAAGTGATACGCTGATAGGAATCGCTCCAATCAAATGTCCAGTATCCGTGCAGGTAGATGTCGTTTGCCGATATCCAGTTTGAAGGGCGACTTCCGTCGTAGGTAATCCTTCCGTAGTGACGGCCCGCAGGGACATCCTTGAAGCGCTTCTCGCGATCAAGTCCCTTGTTGTACATAGTGTCGCCGACCTGCGGGACATCCATAATCCGAAGCCATCCCGTGTTCGGGTAGCGGGCAACGGTCATCCGCTCTCCTTTGAAGAACAACTCCATTGGAGGGCCGCCCCGAGGCACGATCTCGCCGAAATCGGAGATTCCCTGCGCTCGCAGATCTGTGACGAACACGCTCTCGCGGGCTGAAGGGAGGAGCCGGACGAGGACAGTGGGATCGGTAACCCGAACGAACTGCCCGACAGTACGGCTGCCGGTGATCAGGACCGATTCGTTCGCCGCGCTCTGCCAGATCACCGGTCCGGCTGTAGATCCGGAGTCTTCGGAACTGAATGTCAGCGTCTTCAGAAGGGGGTAGACGCCGCCGCGAATGGTGACAGTCGCGCCTTTCTCGACCGTGGCCACTTTTCTCAGTCCGCGAACGGCATCCCGGGCTCGCGGAAACGATGCAAAGGGGCCGTCGGTCTTCGCCTGGTTCGGGGATGAGAGCTTCCCCGACCACCGGTCGTTGCCAGCAGGGGAGACGTAGAATTGGTTTTGCCGGCCGCCGGCGAAGAGATTAGCCGCTGTCATCAGGGTCAAGGCAACGAGTATTCGTATCATGGTGGCGTGAAAGAGGGAGTGAGTGAGGGCCTGCGATGGGAGAATATAAGAGAGAGCACCGGACAGTCGCAAGGCCTGGCAGCTTTGAATGTTTGAGCGGATCGCGTATCTTTGGAGAGTCTCATGTTAGAACACCAATGACCTCAAAAGAACGCGTTCTCGCTGCTTTTGCACACGGCCGGCCCGACCGTGTGCCGGTTGACTATCTGGCAAATCCCGGAATAGACGGCCGGCTCAAGCAAGAATACGGCATTGCGGCGGACGACGACGAATCGCTCCGCCGTCGCCTCGGAGTCGATTTTCTTGAGATCATCCCGCCGTATGTCGGACCCCCGCTGCACCAGGAGATTCCCGGAAAGAAGATCGATCTCTGGGGGATCCGCACCCGATGGGTGGAGCATGATACCGGAGGGTACTGGGACTACTGCGACTTTCCCCTGAAGGACGCTGACGAAGAGAGCGTCGCACGGTGGCCGATGCCATCTCCCGACGACTTCGACTACGGCGCCGCGCTCGCACAGTGCGCCCAGATGAAGGAGTACTGCCTGATCATCGGCAATCCGGGAGCCGGTGACGTGATCAACACGACCGGCATGATCAGGACCGTGGAGCAGACCCTTCTGGATCTGGTGACCGATGAACGGGCAGGGCTCCTGTTCATGGACCGAAAGAATGCCGTGCAGCTCGAAGTGTACGGCAGGATGCTGGAGATGGCCAAGGGGAAGATCGACCTGATGTGGCTGGGGGAGGATCTCGGGACACAACGGGGCCCGATGGTGAGCCTCGAGCTTTTTCGGAGACATATCCGCCCTCAGCATCAGAAATTCGTCGATCTCGCACGGGCGTTCGGCATCCCCGTCATGATGCATTCCTGCGGCTCGAGCAGCTGGGCTTTCGAGGATTTCATTGACATGGGGATCACGGTCATCGATACGCTCCAGCCCGAGGCTAAGGATATGACCCCCGCATACCTGAAGCAGCGCTTTGGAACCCGCCTCTCGTTTCACGGCTGCATCTCCACGGCGGGGCCGGTTGCAGCCGGGACGGTTGAAGATGTCATCCGGAACGTGCGGGAAACGCTGGAGATCATGATGCCCGGCGGGGGATATGCGTTTGCACCGACGCACATGCTGCAGGACAATTCGCCGACGGAGAACGTGCGGGCGATGTATGAAACGGTGCGCGCGTGCGGTCGGTACACGTGATCGTCGAAGATGTGCGGACCACCCCCCGCCAAAACGCTGGCGGGCAGGCCTTCCCCTCCTTGGCTCTTCAGCGGCTCTGAAAGGAGGGGGGGCTTTGGATCCGCAGATCGAGCTCATGCAGATGGTCAACCCCATAAAAAAAGTCAAGGGGTGCCCAGCCTCTCGGAAGTGAACACCGCTGGAGTGGCATCCTTTCAAAATTCGGATTCAGGAATTTCTTCCCTGACTCAGCCTCACTGAATCTCCAGATAATCCCTGTTCGGCAGCTTCGGGAATTCCGCGTGTGGCTCCGCCTGGTACCAGAATGCGACCGAGGCGATGTCGTCCTGCAGAGGAAGGTACCGCCCTCCAGAATGCCATCCAAGGGCCTGGATCGTCACGCGCAGATCCTTTTCAAATCTGATTGGATCCATGATGTGCCACCGATAGAGCCCGAATCGCTGTTGTGAGCTGTACAATCCGTCGGGTCTGATGACCTGCGCGAGTCCCGAATAGGGAGTGGTGAATTCCTGGTACTGCCGTGTCACCTTGTTCTCGAAATTGTAGGACCCGCAGAAGTAGTCTTCCGTCCCCGTCCCACAAATCGTCGGGTATTCTTTGTCGCCGTCCATGTAGAATTTGATTTCCCCCTCGCCCCACCAGCCGTTGTTGTTCACCCCCCACGCCATGTATGTCCCGACGTAGTGTCCCCAGCCCTTGACGCCGTCAAGAATGGTATAATTGTCTTTGTATGGTAACGGGTTGGTCCGCCGAAACTGCGCGTGGAAGTAAGCCGCATCGGTGGCAATCTCCGTGAGCGTGTAATCGATCTGGTAGTACAGCGTGATGTCCTCTTCTCCGATGTTTTCCACCGTGATCCGGCAGCTCTTTCGGAACGGCATTTCCCAGTAGCAGTTGAACGCGCTTCCGGGGTTGACACAGACAGGGAGGGAGGAGACCTGGCTGTAGGATCCCCAGCCGCACGCGAAGAAATCTCCGACTGGCGCTTCCACCGACGGTGTTTGCTCGCCGTCCCAGTAAATCCGTACGATCTGGTATCGCCAGTGACCCGTAGGGGTCATCCAGATATGCTGTATGGAGCCTGATTCCTTGATTTCGGCGAGTGTGAAGAGTTGCCCTGCGCCGATTTTTACGGAGGGGGAGATCTTCCAACCCTGCCCGAGATCGCGCGCTGCCTTCGCGCCCGTTCCGCTCGTTGCCATGCCTGCCTTTCCCTTCTCTCCCGTAAAATTCTCCGGACTGATCGAGCGTGTTTTGGCTTTTGAGAGTCGGGAGAGGTTTCCGGTCCCCTGAGTAAGTCCGTTGAACTTCTCCTGCGCCACCCCATGAGCAGCGACAGTCATTGCCAAGATGAGAATAGAGAGGCGGAACCCGGAGATCCCTCTCGCGGACGGGAATCCGTGTCTGGTGTTCGTGATCATTGGTGTTTCTCCTTGTCTTTCTGACTTGATGGTAGCGAGGGAGTCTTCAATTGGACAGCCACTCTCCACCCGCATCGATGTTTGATTTTGTGAAGACTCTGGAGGGGAGTGTGATTTCCCTGGGGACCGGTTTTCCATTCAGGATGGCCAGCGCGTTCTCGATCGCCTCACGGCCTCCTGTGGGGTATTCGAAGCTTGCCGAGAGGATTCCCTGCTTCACGTACATCTGTCCCTCCTGCGGCAGACCGTCGATGCCGACGAACAGAATCTTCTTCTCCCGCCCCGTCGCTTTCGCGGCGAGGAAGGCGCCGTGCGCCGCTGGATCGTTGTGAGCGTACACGAGATCCAGGGTTGGAAAGCGCGCCAGCGCAGATTCCATCTCTTTCCTCGCGTTCGGCTCGAGCCATTTCATGTCAGCTTCGAACACCACATTGACGCCGGTGCCCTTGATCCCCTCCCGGAAGCCGGCGTTCCTGTCCTGTCCCGGCGTCGAGGTCATGAGCCCCTTCAATTCGACAACGTTTCCCTTGCCGCCGAGAAGCTTGGCGATCCAGCGTCCGGCCGCGCGGCCGATTTTCTTATTGTCGGCGCCGATGAAGCATGTGAACTGATCACCGAGGACCCTCCGGTCGAGAACGATGACCGGGATCCCTTTGCGGAAGGCATCGGCGACGGGCGCGGTGAGTGGGGCGGCTTCCTTGGGAGAGACAATGATCAAATTGACGCCGGCGCGGGCGAATTCGTCGATGTGGGCGGCCTGGCGGAGGTTGTCGTTCTGAGCGTCCTTGAAAATGACCTTCAGTTCCGGGTGGGCCTCGCCGGCCCGTTTGATATCGGCATTCATCTGAACGCGCCACGGTTCGCCCAGGTTGCACTGGCTCATGCCCACGGTCCAGCGTGTCGATTGGCCATGCACGTTGAAAGGCACGAAGAGGAGTGCGAACGCCAGAAGCGGCCAGCGGAGCGATGAAAGGTTCACGGGTGGACTCCTTCAGGTATTTTTCTGCAGCAGGACCGCGGAGACGATGATCGCGCCGGTCAACATCAGACGGGTCTCTTCACCCACCGCATTGATGCTGAGAATCTTTTCGAGGTAGCCGATGATCAGGATGCCGAGGCAGGTCAGCCAGATCGTTCCCTGCCCACCGCGAAGACTCGTTCCTCCGATTACCACCATAGCGATGGCTGAAAGTTCATAGGTACTGCCCGCTTCGGGGTCTCCCTGCAATTCCTGTCCCGCCTGGCAGATGCCTGCGACGGCGCAGAGGGCTCCGCTGATGGCATACGCGAGAATTGTTGAGCCACGGACGGGAATGCCGGAGAATCGGGCCGCCTCTTCGTTTCCGCCCAGGGCGTACATCTGACGCCCCCATACCATGCGCGACAGGAAGAGTCCGCACAAGGCGAGGCATGCCATCAGAATGAGTGTCACGACCGCAATGTTGTCGCCCGCGATGCGTGCGCCAAGGATGTCAAAAATGGGGGGGACAGGAACGTACTGATAGGCCCCGTCCGCCTGTTGGACCGCCGTGGAAATCTTCTGTCCGCCAGAGGCAAGTTTTGCCAGGCCGCGGGCGAAGACCATCATCGCAAGGGTGGCGACGAACGGCTGAATGCGAAAGCGGGCTGCCAGCGAGCCCGAAATTGTGCCGCAGCCGAGACCCACGGCGAGCGTTGCCACACACGCCGCGACGGGATGCCAGCCCGAATGGATGGAGAAGACCGAGAACACCACGCTGCAGAGACCGAGGATGCTGCCGACTGAAAGATCGATCCCGCCCGTGATAATCACGACGGTCATCCCGCTGGCCAGGATGCCGATCACCGACACCTGTCGCAGCATGTCGCGGTGGGTATCCCAGGCAAAGAAGGCGCCGTCTGCGTTGAAGATGACTCCCAGTGCGACGACCATGACAAGCGAAAGGAGCGCGCGGAAGGAGGGGGACCGGTACAGCATCCGGATCCCCATCACCGGAGATCTCCGCAGAAACTGACCTTGAGCCCGAGCTCCTTCATCGCCGACGCCTTGGCAAACATCCCCTTTCTCGCGGTGGCGCGGTCAGGGGCATAGGCAACCTGGATGTGGTTCGACTTGTGCCGTGCCATCATCTGGTCGCGCGTGATGCCCTTGAGCACCGCATGCATCACGGGCCATTGCGGAGTCGTCAGCTGCCAACGCTCCTGCGTCTCTTCCTCGGGCAGCGAGACCGACTCTGCGAGTCCCGTGTCATAGTGCAAACGGCCATCCGCGACAGACACGCGACTCCAGACGATGTGGCCGGGCCTGCTCACGCCCTTGATCGAGCCGCCTCCGAGCCGGAAGTACATCGGCGGCTGGCGTTCGCTTGTTGCACCCCGATAGCCTCCCTCGAAGTGTGCCGGAGGGGCCGCGCCGGAGATTTCAAGGACCCAGACAAAATCGTCGAGCCCTCTTCCCCGTACATGTCGTCCCCAACGGAGATCATGAAGGGTATTCTCCGGTGAAAACCCCAGCTGTTTCCAGAGACGGTACGTGACAAGACCGTCCAGCCCGGCGCACTCGTCCACTTCGTTGAAGTGGGGGACCGCCTCGCCGGGGAACAGCTCCTCGCCGGTCGTCTCGTCATGCACAGGCGGACGCTCGACGTTGTTCAGAATTCCTTCTGCCAGATCGGACGCGGGGGTCAGATCCTTCAACCCCTGCTGATACTGGATCCCGATCGCGTCGCAGCCGAACTCATGCGCCAGCCTGACGGCGGCTATGTACATCGCACATTGCTGGAGGACCTGCCGTTCAGTCAGATCTTTCTCCTCGTCCGATCCGAGGTGAAAGGTCATGCCGTGATCCCTCAGCCATTGAAAAACGGCTCGCGATTCCGATTCCTTCACCCTAAGCATCGCTGCATACAATGTGGACTGGCTGAGCCGCTCCTTGAACACCCCCGTGGCGTGGAGCAACTCGTCCGGGATGATGGCGTTATACATTCCCATGCATCCTTCGTCGAAGATCCCCATGATGGCCTTCCGCGTCCTGAACGACCGGCCGAATGTTTTGCCGATCTTCTCCGCCGCCGCGGGCACTCCCGCTGCGCCGTACGGGGTCACGTGTGACGTGTCATGCACAACCTTTCCGTTCTTCATCCATTTCCTGAGCCCGTTCACGAAGAAGGGATCAGTGAAATCCTCACTCCACAGTGTGCTGTAGGTGACCCCCGCTTTGGTCAGGCACGCATTCAGGTTCAGCATGCCGACGAGTCCCGGCCAGGTGCCGCTCCAGTTCGCGACGGTCAAGATCGGTCCGCGGTGTGTCAGGAGTCCCGGGAGGACGTGGTGGCTGTACTGCCAGACGGATTCGGCGACGATGAGGGGGGCCTTCGGCGGAATTGTGCGAAACACTTCCATGCCGTAGTACTGACTGTCGATGAAACCGTGCTGCTTCACGGGATCGAAAGGATGCGCTCGTTGAACGGAGCCGCCCAGTCGTTCGACGGCCGCGATGATCTGCCGCTCCATGGCGGCCTGGGCCGCTTCACAATTTTTGTTGGCTGCGGGCCGGAGGTCGCCGCTGGCGACAAGGGAGATGGATGGCATACGGTTCCTCTCTGTTGGAATACCGGGAATTTCTGCAAATGCCGAAGAACAATCAAGCGTATGAACTGTCAGCCTTACCAGTCAGCCTTACCAGGTTCTCCGGATGGGGTGAGCTTCCGTATTGAAAATGACCTGAGCGAACTGCAGCGTCTGGGGCGGTGCGAAGAGAAGGTAGAGATACTTCAGGGTTTCCGCAAGGAAGTAGCTCTCCATCCGGTCGGATTTCTCCTTGGTGATGACGCTCTTGAGTTCGGCGTATCCTTCCGGAAGCCGGCAGTATTTCTTCAGGCTGTCAAGGAGACCCTGTCCCATTCTCTGATAGTACGGGTCGTTGGTGGCCTGGAACAGGTAGTACGTGGACTCCATAATCTCCGGGTTGAGAAAGAACCGTTCCCCTGCAACGCTCATTGCGCCATAGTCCAGTTGCTCCGGCTCGATGCCGTGAAGGTTCCACATTTTCATGCACGACTCCTGAAGTTGACGTGCTCTTGGGATGTCACCGGCGAGCACCAGCACGGCGGGAAAAAAAGCGTCCAGTGCACCGAACCACCGCTTCGTTCTCTTCCCGCTGTTCATGTCTGCGTGGCCGTACCAGAACCCGCTTGCCGTGCTGTCGGCGAGATAATGCGATATCGCCGCGTAACTGCTGTCCCACATGATGCGGCAATCGACATCGCTGAAAAGCAGGGCGCACTTGACCATGTACTCATAATAGGAATCAATGCAGGCACTCAGATGGCTTTCGGTCTTCGTCCATTCGCCGGTCGTGACGTCGATGCCGTCCCCGACGAGGCCG
>Ga0209253_10004061_pt1 | contig 12789 bp, 8 predicted proteins | sample FrelakmetBRP12BR_FD_187145 | JGI IMG/M metagenome (GOLD analysis project Ga0209253, IMG submission 187145) | Freshwater lake sediment microbial communities from the University of Notre Dame, USA, for methane emissions studies - BRP12 BR (SPAdes)... | ecosystem: Environmental > Aquatic >...
CAAGCTCTTGACCACGCTCAATGCCATGGTCAAAACCAACACGCCCTGGGACAAATCGCTTCACGGTGCTTGACTCGAAAGACGGTTACTCAGGGCTTCTCAAACGGGTCCAGGCGCAGCGTCTGGCCGTGGCGCAGCGTGACGAACTCGCGCTTGCCGACACCGAGCTTCTCGCGCGCGGCGGCGAGAGCCGTCGCCGGCTGGTCGAGCGGCTCGTCGGTGAGCTGGAACGTGCCCCAGTGGATGCCGACTGACAATCGCGCGCCGAGGTCGCGGTGGATCCGCACCGCCTCTTCCGGGTCGACGTGCTGCGCGCTCATGAACCAGCGCGGCTCGTAGGCGCCGATCGGAATCAGCGCCAGGTCGATGCCGCCGAAGCGGTTGCCGATCTCGCTGAAGTGCTGCTTCGAGTAACCGGTGTCGCCGCTGAAGAACACGCGCCGCGGCTTGCCGCGGCTTTCGCCCTCGACGACGAAGCCGCCCCACAGCGTGGTGTTGGCATCGGCCAGCGTGCGCCGGCTCCAGTGCTGCACGGGGGTCAGGTGCACGGTGACGTCCTTGACCTGCACCGATTCCCACCAGTCGAGTGCGCGCGTGTTGGTGATGCCGATGCCTTCGAGCCAGCGTTCGATGCCCAGCGGCACGACGAACAGCGGCGGGCCGCCGTCCTGCGCGTTCAGTGCCTTGACCGAGTTCTCGTCGAGATGGTCGTAGTGGTTGTGCGAGATCAGCACCACGTCGATGCGCGGCAGCTCGTCGACGCGCACCGCGGGCGGCTGCCAGCGCTTCGGCCCGATCCACTGCACCGGCGAGGCGCGCTCCGAGAAGTGCGGATCGGTCAGCACGTTGGTGCGGCCGATCTGCACCAGTGCGGTGGCGTGCCCGATCCAGGTCACCGAGAAGTGATTGGTGCGGCTGCGGATGAACCCCAGGTCCGGCACCAGCGCCGCCAGGTCCATCGTCGGTCCCGGAATCTCGAGCGTCGCGCGCTCGCGCTGCCAGCGGAAAAACTCGCCGAACGGGCGTGGCATCGACGCCGCCGGATCGATGTTCTGGAAGCCGCCGGGCCGATGGTGCGGTTTGGCCGGGTCGTAGTACGGATTCACGGTCGTGCAGCCGGTGACGAACGGGCCACCGCAGACGACCGTCGCGGCAACGATCGCCAGCAGCCAGCGGGCGCCCCGCCTCATGCGGCCGGCGTCGGCGCCGGCTTGTGCAGCGCCACCGGTTTCACGCGCGGCGTGACCAGGATGCCCTTGCGCGCGCGATGGCCCGCATGCGATTCGCACTCGCGTCCGCGCACGTGCACGCGCAGCGCCTTGCCGCCGCGGCCCTGCCCTTCGACGATGACGCCGGCCGCGCCGCAGGGCGTGGCGGCGACGAGCTTCTCGCCGGCATCGAGCCCCATCAGGATCACGCCACGCCCGCCGCCGGACAGGACCTTGATCTCGCCGGCCGCGAACAGCAGCATCCGCCCCTTCTCCGAGACGCAGGCGATGCGATCGTCGTTGTGTTCGGCCAGCGCCGGGCGCAGCGGCACGGCGCCGTCGTCGACGGTGACGAACTGCTTGCCGCCGCGCACGCGCGAGGTCATGTCGCCCAGTGCACAGGCAAAGCCGGTGCCGGCGGAGGTGGCGAGCAGCAACTGCTGCGCGGCCGGTCCGGCCACGTAGCCCACCAGGCGCGTGCCCGGCTCGAGGTCGATCATCGAGGTCACCGGCGAGCCGTCACCGCGCGCCGATGGCAGGGTGGAAACCGGCACCGAATAGACGCGACCATTGCTTCCGATCGCAATCAGGTGATCGACGGTCCGGCATTCGTAGGCACCGTAGAGCGCATCGCCGGCCTTGAAGGTGAGCTGCGCGACATCGTGGCCGTGGCCGCTCCTGGCACGGGCAAAACCCTTTTCGGAAACGATCACGGTGACCGGCTCGTCGAGCACCTTCGCCTCGGCGACCGCGCGCTGCGCCGCTTCGATCAGCGTGCGGCGAGCGTCGCCGCATTTCTTCGCGTCGTCGTCGAACTCCTTGCCGGCCTGGCGCCGCAACGCGGCCTCCGAGGCGAGCAACTTGTGCAGCGCCGTCTGGTCCTTGCGCAGCTGGGCGAGCTCCTGCTCGATGCGGATGCCTTCGAGCCGCGCCAGCTGGCGCAGGCGGATCTCCAGGATGTCCTCGGCCTGCCGCTCGCTCAGGTTGAACACCCGAATCAGTTCGGGCTTCGGCTCGTCCGCATTGCGGATGAGCGCAATCACCTTGTCGATGGCGAGCAGGACCGCCTGCCGGCCCTCGAGGATGTGGATCCGGTCTTCGACCCTCGATAAGCGGTGCACGCTGCGCCGGCGCACGGTGTCGACGCGGAACTCGATCCATTCGACAAGGATCTCATCCAGCGGCTTGCAGCGCGGCCGGCCGTCGCGGCCGATCATCACCAGGTTGACCGGCACACCGGTCTCCAGGCTGGTGTGCGCCAGCAGCAGAGTGACGAAGCCCTCGCGGTCGACCTTCGAGGTGCGCGGCTCGAACACCAGCCGCACGGCTGCATCCTTGCCGGATTCGTCGCGCACCGTATCGAGTTGCGCCAGGACGATCTGCTTCAGTTGCTGCTGCTCGGCGCTGAGCGATTTCCTGCCGGCCTTGACCTTCGGGTTGGTCAGCTCCTCGAGTTCCTCGAGCACTCTCTGCGCCGAGGTGCCCGGCGGCAGCTCGTCGACGACGAGCTGCCACTGGCCGCGCGCCAGATCCTCGAAGCGGTAGCGCGCCCGCGCCTTGAGGCTGCCGCGCCCGGTCGCATAGATCTCGCGGATGTCATCCGCTGCCGAGATGATCTGGCCGCCGCCCGGGAAGTCCGGCCCGGGCAGCACGGCGAGCAGCTGGTCGAGCGAAGCCTTCGGCTCCTTGAGCACGAGCTGCAGCGCGGCGACGACTTCATTCAGGTTGTGCGATGGGACCTCGGTGGCCATGCCCACCGCAATTCCCGAGGCGCCGTTCAGGAGCACAAAGGGCAACCGCGCCGGCAGCCACTTAGGTTCCTGCTGGCTGCCATCGTAGTTCGGACCGAACTCGACCGTTCCCTCGTCGAGTTCGTCGAGCAGCAGGCGGGCGATCGGCGTCAGCCGCGCCTCCGTGTAACGCATCGCTGCGGCGCCGTCGCCGTCGCGCGAGCCGAAGTTGCCCTGCCCGTCGATCAGCGGGTAGCGCAGCGAAAAGTCCTGCGCCATCCGCACCATCGCGTCGTAGGCCGCGGAGTCGCCATGCGGATGGAACTTGCCGAGCACGTCGCCGACGACGCGCGCGCTCTTCACGGGCCGCGCATTCGCCGCCAGGCCCATCTGGTCCATCGCGTACAGGATGCGCCGCTGCACCGGCTTCAGTCCGTCGGCCACATCGGGCAGCGCGCGCCCCTTGACCACCGACACCGCGTAGTCGAGATAGGCGCGCTGCGCAAAGGCGGCCAGCGTCAGCGATTCGCCAGCGTCACTGGCTGGAAAGAGAGTCTGCTGTTCGAGCATCGGCAGGGCTGCACGGGTGCGCAGCGGATGCGAAACCGGGAGGCAGCGATTCTACGGGCTGCCCTCGCCCGCCCTTTCTGCATTGTGCTGCCTGTGCGCAACGCGCACAGGCAGCACCTCATGCGCGTCCGCGCGGCCGCCCGAAGGGCGCGCATCCATTCCGCGCACGCCTGCGTGCGCGCGCTGCGGATGCACGTGCGACGGCGTAGCCGCCGCGTACATCCGCAGCGAATCCCTAGTGCATGAGCGAGCGGCCGCGGCCGGTATCGCGCTGCTCGACGAAGATCTGCTTGAACTCCTCGGGCGTCAGTGGCCGCGAGAACAGGTAGCCCTGCGCGGAGTCGCATCCGAGTTGCTGCATCCAGTCCTGCTGGGCCCGCGTTTCGACCCCCTCGGCGGTGATCCTGATGCCGAGCGCCCGCGCCATCTCGATCATCCCCTTGACGATGGTCAGCGTACGCGCGTCGCGCATGCACTCCACCGTGAAGCTGCGATCGATCTTCAGGCGATGGATCGGCAGGTCGCGCAGGTGGACGAGGCTGGAGAAGCCAACGCCGAAGTCGTCGAGCGCCAGCCGCACGCCGGCCTGGCGCAGCCGTACGAGGTTCTCGCGCACCGTCGCCGAGGTGTCGAGCAAGCCGGTCTCGGTCACCTCGATCTCGACCTCGCCCGGCTGCACGCCGTGCTCGGCCAGCGTGCTGAGAAGGGTCTCGACATAGCTGCCCTGGCGCAGGTGCACGCCAGCGATGTTCACCGCCAGCGGCGGCACGTCAAGGCCCATGGCGCGCCAGGCCTGCCGCGCCTTGCAGGCCTCGCGCAGCACCCAGTCCCCCAGACCGACCACCAGGCCGCTTTCCTCGGCGATCGGGATGAACTCGGCCGGCGAGACCTCCCCGACCTCGGCGTCGGTCCAGCGCACCAGAACCTCGGCGCCGACGATGTGACCATCGGCGAGCGATACCGTCGGCTGGAAGAACAGCCCGAATTCCTTCGACTCGATCGCCTTGCGCAGCCGCTGCTCCAGGCGCAGCCGCAGGTCGACGCGACGCGCCACCGCCGGCGTGTAGACCGCGTAGGTCGCGCGGCCGCTTTCCTTGGCCTCGTACATCGCCGCGTCAGCGGCATTGACCAGCGCGTCCAGGTCGACGCCGTCGTGCGGGAAGAAGCTGATGCCGATGGATGGCGTCACGATGAGATCCAGGCCAAGCACACGCATCGGTGCGCTGAGCGCATCGACCAGACGGCGTGCCGTTTCGACCGTCGCCGCCGCCTCCTCGCCGTCGCCAATCAGCGCGACCAGTTCGTCGCCGCCGCGACGCCCGAGCAGACGCGGCTGCGGGATTTCCGCCTGCAGCCGGTCGGCGACGATGCGCAGCACCTCGTCGCCGGCGCGGTGGCCATAGCCATTGTTCAGCAGCCGGAAGTTGTCCAGGTCGATGAACAGGAGCGCGCAGCGCCGTCCCTCGGCGTGTGCCTGCGCCAGTTCGGCGCGGGCGCGCTGGTCGAAGGCGTGGCGGTTCGACAGCCGGGTCAGCGAATCGACCGTCGCCAGCCGCTCGATGCTTTCCTGCGCGCGCACCTGCTCGGTGACATCCTTGGACACGCCGCGATAGCCGATGAACACGCCGTGCGTGTCGAATATCGGATCGCCGCTGGAGGCAACGTAGCGGAAGCTGCCGTCACTGCCGCGCCTGCGCGAAAGCAGGTCGCGATACGGCTGCCGCGCCTGCAGCGCTGCGCGGTGCTCATCCCAGGTTGCCGGACGGACCAGTTCGACATCCAGATCCCAGCGCCGGTGCCCGAGCAGTTCCTCCGTCGGCAGCAGGCCCGAACCGGGCCACTGCGTGCCGTACTCGATGCGCGTGAAGCGCAGATCGCTGTCCATCTCCCAGTACCAGTCCGAAGACAGCTCGGTCAGGGCTCGGAAACGCGCTTCGCTGGCCACGAGGCGCTCGACCAGCGCCGTGCGTTCGGTCACGTCGACCGACAGGCCGCGGTAGCCGACGAATGCCTCGCCGCGGAACATCGGCTCGGCCGAGATCTCGAAGACACGATCGGGCCGATCCGTGTAGGACGCGCGCAGCGGCAGCCGCCGCAGCGGCTCGCGCCGCTGCATCGCGGCCAGCGCGGCATGGCGACCGGCTTCCTCGAGGCGACCCAACGCCGACTGTCCAAACGGCATGCCGATCATGCCGTCGATCAACGTCTGGTCGAATTCGGAACTGCCCCTGACCAGCGTGTAGCGCAGCTGGGCGTCGGTCTCCCAGTACCACTCGGTCACCAGCCGCGCCAGCGCGCGGAAGCGCTCCTCGTCGCGGCGCAGCGCGTGAATCGTGCTTTCGGCCTCGCTGATGTCACGCGCCGCGCCGTAGTAGCCGCCAAAGCGACCGTCGGCGCGCAGCACCGGCTTGCCGCAAGCGGCCAGCCACGCGGTCTTGCCGTCGGCGCGCACAACGCGGAAGCGGAACCAGGGAAACGGCTCGCGTCGCTGCACATGCTCGTCGAGTGCACCCTGCTGCACGTCGTCGGACCAGAAGCCGTCCAGCTCCTGGGCCTTGCGGCCCTGCACTTCCTCCGACGGTCGCCCGAGCATCTCAGCCAGCTTCGGCGACACCTCGACCAGCCTGCCCCTTGTGTCGGTGCGCCAGAAGCCGTCTTGCGTCAGGTCGGCGAGGTCTTCCATAGCGCGCCGCTGTCGCCTGATCGCCATCGCGTGCAGTTCGCCTTCGGACAGAACGCCGCGCAGCGAGATCATGCCGCCGTCGGCGGTGCGGCAGTCGCTCATCATCACCCACTGCCCGTCCATGAAGCGGACACGGTCCGTGAACGGGACGTCGGGCTGGCGGCGCCGCAGCGTCTCGCCGATGTACTGCTCGAGCGAGCGCCCTTCGACCAGCGTCGCCGGCGCCTGCGGGTAGTACGCCCGCAGCAGCTGTTCGTGCGCCATGCCGGGCTGCAGCAGGTGGCGTACTTCCGGATAGAGTCGGCGATAGGCCTCGTTGCAGGCGAGCAGGCGATCGTCGCGATCGTAGATGGCCAGCCCGGCACTCATCGATTCGATGGCACCTTCGATGGCCGATGCCCGCTGCATGGCTTCAGCCTGCTCAGGCCCGCCCTGCAGCAGCCAGGTCGCCGCGGCGAGCAGCAGTATCAGCGCCGAGGCGCCCTGCACGAAGTGCAGCGCGTGATGAAGACCGGCATCGGCGGCCGCCGGAAGCACGCGCGCCAGCGCGCCGGGAAACAGCCAGTTGCCCAGCTCGACCGCCATCGTCAGCAGCAGGACGGCGGCGATCAGCGCAATGCCGACGCGCTGATACCGACCGAGCAAGGGCCACTGCCAGCGCTGCCCCTCGGCGGCCGTCCGCCGGCGAGCGACCAGGCTTTCGGCCCGGACCGGGTCGTCCTCGGAACGCAAGGTGTCGATGTTCATTCCGCTCGCTCGAAGTGCGGCTGCCGTCAGCCCTGCGAGCGGCGCCAACGGACCAGCGCGGCGAGCTTACAGAAAGCTGCCCGGACGGAAAACGGCGTGCCGGGCAGTTCCGACCGCGAGCTCGACGGGTGGCAAAGCCCGGCGGGGCTGCGCCCGTTCGCCGCGCGGCGAAGCTGCGATCGCCTCAGTCTTCCTCGAGCCGCAACTCCTGGATCTTCCGTGTGATCGTGTTGCGCCCCAGCCCAAGCTTGGTGGCCGCCTCGATGCGCCGCCCATGGGTCAGCCGCAGTGCAGTGCCGATGACGGTCGCCTCGAAGCGGCGCGTGATCGCCTCCATCAGGTCCTGCTCGCCGCTGCGCAGTCGCCGTTCCACTTCCTGGCCCAGCAGTCCGGCCCAGTCTCCGCCGGCCCCCGCGGCGACGGGAGCCGGCGACGCCTCGCGTGCCGGCCCGGCACCTTCGGCGAAAGCGGCAGGCGCCTGCGGCTCCGTCGGCTCGCGCAGCTCAAGCGGCAGATCCTCCACCTTCACCACCTGGGCCGGGGCGAGCACGGTCAGCCAGTGGCACAGGTTCTCCAGCTGCCGCACATTGCCCGGCAGCGGCATCTGCCCGATGAAGCGCAGTGCCTCGGGCGAGAGGCGCTTCGCCTCGACGCCGAGCTCGCGCGCGCTCTTGGCGAGGAAATGCCGTGCCAGCAGCGCGATGTCCTCGCGCCGCTCGCGCAGCGGCGGCAGGCGCAGCCGGATGACGTTCAGGCGGTGATAGAGATCCTCGCGGAACAGTCCCTGGCGCACCCGCTCCTCGAGGTTCTGATGGGTGGCAGCGATCACGCGCGCGTCGGCCTTGATCGGCTGCTGCCCACCGACACGGTAGTAGAAGCCATCGGACAGCACACGCAGCAGGCGCGTCTGCAGTTCGGCCGGCATGTCGCCGATCTCGTCGAGGAAGAGCGTGCCGCCCTCGGCCTGCTCGAAACGCCCGCGCCGCAGCGCCTGCGCTCCCGTGAAGGCGCCGCGCTCATGGCCGAACAGTTCGCTTTCCAGCAGGTCGCGCGGAATCGCCGCCATGTTCAGCGCGATGAACGGTTTCGCCGCCCGCGCGCTGTGCTTGTGCAGGGCGCGCGCCACCACTTCCTTGCCGCTACCCGACTCGCCCGTGATCAGGACGGTGACCGTCGACTGCGACAGACGGCCGATGGCGCGGAACACCTCCTGCATCGCCGGCGCCTGGCCGAGGATCTCCGGCGTGAGCGTGGCCGCCTCTTCCTCGCCCGACTCGCGCACGCTCTCGTCGACCGCGCGCTGGATCAGTTCGACCGCGCGATCGACGTCGAACGGCTTCGGCAAGTACTCGAAGGCGCCACTCTGGAACGCCGACACGGCGGTGTCCAGGTCCGCATACGCGGTCATGATGATCACCGGCAGCGCCGGGTGCTTGCGCTTGACAGTACGTAGGAGTTCGATGCCGTCGAGGCCCGCCATGCGCACGTCGGAGACCAGCACCTGCGGCTCGTCGCGCTCCAGCTCGCTGAGCACCTCCTTGGCCGAGCTGAAGATGCGGCAGGGCATGTTCTGGCGCGACAGCGCCTTCTCCAGGACCCAGCGGATCGAGCGGTCGTCGTCGACTATCCAGATCGGTTTCATGTCACTGGCGCCCTGCCGTTCGAAGCCTGTGACAGCCCCCTCGGGGGGCAAGGCCGGGCATGAGCCGGCAGCTGCGTGCCGGCGAATGCCTGCCGAGCCGGCCGGGCATGCAGGCCCGGCCGTGGTACAGCGAGCCAGAGGGCGCGTGGGGGTCGTCTCATGTCAGGGGCAACAGGATCCGGAACGCCGTGCGCCCCGGCCTGGAATCGAACTCGATGCTGCCGTCGTTGGCGATGACGAAGGCCTGGGCCAGCGTCAGGCCCAGACCGGTGCCGTCGTCACGGCCCGACACCAGCGGGAAGAAGATGCGCTCCTTCAGTTCCTCGGCAACGCCGGGACCGTTGTCGATCACCATCAGCTCGGCGGCCAGGCGCACATGGCGGCGTGCGATCGTGACGTGGCGCGCGACCCGGGTGCGCAGCACGATCTGCGCGTCACCTTCAGCCATGCGGCCAGCCAGCGCCTGCGCCGCGTTGCGCACGATGTTGAGTACGGCCTGGATCAGTTGCTCCTTGTCGCCGCGCCCACTGGGCATCGAGGCGTCGTAATCACGCTGGATGTCGAGCCCGTGCGGATACTCGGCCAGGATCACCGTACGCACGCGTTCGCAGATCTCGTGCACGCTGTACTCGGTGACCACCCGCGGCGCCCGGTGCGGCGCCAGCAGGCGATCGACCAGGGCCTGCAGCCGGTCGGCCTCGGCGATGATCACCTGCGTGAACTCGCGCTGCTCGGCCACAGCCAGCTCGCGCTCGAGCAGCTGCGCCGCGCCGCGGATGCCGCCGAGCGGATTGCGGATCTCGTGCGCCAGGTTGCGCAGCAGCAGGCGGTTCGCCTCCGATAGCCCCAGCTGGTGGTCCTCGCGGCTGACCCGCAGCTGCTGCTCGATTTCGTGCATCTCGAGCAGTAGCCGGCTGCCTTCGGCATCCAGCCCGGAGGCCAGTACCTGCGCGAGGACCGGCTCACGCAATGGCCGACGCAGTTCGACCGTGTGACCCTGCTGGCCGAGGTCACCGGCGGCCGCCGACTGCTGCAACCGCTCGAACTGATGCTCGTCGGCGAACAGCCGCTGCACCGTCTGGCCGACGAGATGCCGGCGCGACGTTTCGAGCAGCACTTCGGCGGCCTGGTTGGCAAAGCTGACGGTGCCGTCTTCCTCGACGACCAGCACGCCGGTGGCGAGCAGATCGAGCCCCGCGTACTCCGGCATGGCTTCGGCCATGCGCGCGAAGGCCGGCGCCACGCTCATCCGGCCCCCTTCGCCCTTCGGGCTGCTCCCCCGAGGGGACCGAGGTCCGCGGCTCCAGGCCAACCTGCGTTGGCCTGGACGGACCAAGGGGTGGTCGCGTCCCGCGACCGCGCGGCCTGCAAGGCCGAGCGCCTTCGGAGCGGCCGTGCGGCGCTCATCGCGCCCGCCGGCGCTGCAGCGCCTGTCCGGTCGGGGAAAGGGATCGCGCTACTGCCGCGACAGCAGCGTCAGTTCGCGCTTTAGCGAAACGATGTTGTTCTCGGTGCGCTGCAGATCGGCCTGCAGCCGCATCACCCGCTCCTGGTAGCGGGCATCGTTGCGCTCGCTCGCCAGCCGCTCCGGCGCACCGCTGTTGTACTCGGCGCGCAGGGCCTGCAGCTTGGCCTCTTCGGTGCCCAGTTCGTCCTCGAGAATCCGTCGCCGGTCGCCATCGCGCGCGCGCTGCGTCTGGCTGTCGACCCGCGGAAAGTTCGCGGGCGAGATCGGGCGCGCCTCGGCAGGAACTGTCCGCCCGCCCTGCTGGCGCGGCGCCGGCGCCGTCAGCACCGGCTGCAGGTCGAGACGGGTGCAACCCTTGCCCGCACCGGTGTTCTGGTAGGTCTTGCGGCCGTCGGCGTCCTGGCAGACGAAGATGTCGGAACTCGCCAACGCCACCTCCTGCGCACCCAGCAGCATCGCCGCTGCCAGCGCGATCCGCAAGCCATTTGCAACCGACGAATTCATGCACCGCAGTGTACGAGACCCGCACACCGGCCGGCATCGGCAATAGGGCTGAACCATTCAGCCTGTGTGCCGGATGCATCAGGTTCATTCGGGCGCCGCGGTTGAGCACGATGGCCTGTGGGCTGACAGGGGAAGGGGCGGTCGCCCGCCCCTTCCCGCGGCCGGTCCGGATGGCGCCTCAGAGGCTGTAGTACATGTCGAACTCGATCGGATGGGTGGTCATCCGGAACCGGGTGACCTCTTCCATCTTCAGCGCGATATAGGCATCGATCATGTCGTTGCTGAACACGCCGCCGCGGGTGAGGAACTCGCGATCCTTGTCGAGGGCCGCCAGCGCCTCGTCGAGCGAGGCGCAGGGATGCGGGATCTTGGCCGCTTCCTCGGGCTCGAGGTCGTACAGGTTCTTGTCCATCGGCTCGCCCGGATGGATCTTGTTCTGCACGCCGTCGAGGCCGGCCATCATCAGCGCGGCGAAGGCGAGATAAGGATTGGCGGTCGGGTCCGGGAAGCGCACCTCGACGCGCCGGCCCTTGGGGTTCGACACGTAGGGAATGCGGCAGGACGCCGAGCGGTTGCGGGCCGAGTAGGCGAGATTGATCGGCGCCTCGAAGCCCGGCACCAGCCGCTTGTACGAGTTCGTGCCTGGATTGGTGATCGCATTGAGCGCCTTGGCGTGCTTGATCACGCCGCCGATGTAGTAGAGCGCAAACTCCGACAGGCCGGCATAGCCGTTGCCGGCGAACAGGTTCGCGCCGTCCTTCCAGATCGACTGGTGCACGTGCATGCCCGAGCCGTTGTCGCCGACCACCGGCTTTGGCATGAAGGTCGCCGTCTTGCCATAGCTGGCGGCGACGTTCCACACCGTGTACTTCAGGATCTGCAGCCAGTCGGCGCGCTTGACCAGCGTGCTGAACTTGGTGCCGATCTCGCACTGGCCGGGTGCGGCCACCTCGTGGTGATGCACCTCGACCTCGACGCCCTGCTGTTCCAGCAGCAGGCACATCTCGGAGCGCATGTCCTGCAGCGAGTCGGTCGGCGGCACGGGGAAGTAGCCCCCTTTCACCGGCGGGCGATGCGCGAGGTTGCCGCCTTCGAACTCGATGCCCGTCGACCACGGCGCCTCTTCCGACTTGATCTTGACGTACGAACCCCACATGCCGGAGTCCCAGGTCACCGAGTCGAAGATGAAGAACTCGGGCTCGGGGCCGAAGTACGCGGTGTCGCCGATGCCGGTCGACTTCAGGTAGACCTCGGCGCGCTTGGCCAGCGAGCGCGGATCGCGGTCGTAGCCCTTGCCGGTCGACGGCTCGACCACGTCGCAGGTCAGGATCAGCGTGTTTTCCTCGCGGAACGGGTCCATGCGCGCCGAGCCCGCATCCGGCATCAGCAGCATGTCCGAGGCCTCGATGCCCTTCCAGCCGGCAATCGACGAACCGTCGAAGGCGTGGCCGTGCTCGAACTTGTCGAGATCGACCTGCTTCGACGGCACGGACACGTGCTGCTCCTTGCCGCGCGTATCAGTGAAGCGAAAGTCCACGAAGCGGACTTCGTTGTCGGCAATCATCTTCAGTACGTCTTTGGGCGTCCCCATGAAGCGTTCTCCTATAGCGAAATGAAGCTCGGAACGGTGAAATCGCGGCCGCCTTGCACCGGTCGGCCAAGATCACTGCGGATCTAACGAAGCAGGAACCGTGCCGCCCTGCTCGTGGCGCCGACCCGTTGCGCACCGCCACAGTGCATCAAGGAGTTGCAGCGCAACGAAGCTAGTGAACGGCAAAGACCAGCAAGCGTTGAGCACAAAGAAAATGCTTTACGCACCTTCTTAGTGCATTATGGGACAGTTCAGGGCTCTCTGGCTCCGCCTCGGTGCGCGGGCAGGAACAGGCTCTGCAGATCGCTCAGAAAGCGCCGGCCCAAGGCGGTCGGGACGATTTGCCCCCGGTCAACGGCCAGGAGTCCTCGCTCCTGCGCATTCCGCAGCGCGGGTTCGATGGCTGACATCGGCAGCCCAGTGCGCTCCGTGAACAGGCGGCTTGGCACGCCCGCCGCCAGCCTCAGAGCGTTGAGCATGAACTCGAAAGCCAGGTCCCGACGCGCGACCTCACCAGACTCCGCCAGCGGCGCGCCGCGCAGCGCCCCGTCCATGTAGCCGGGTGGCTGGCGCAGCCGTGCCTGGCGCACGATCCGTCCAGGGAACGAGATCTTGCTGTGCGCACCGGCACCGACGCCGAGATAGT
>Ga0209253_10004062_pt1 | contig 12789 bp, 12 predicted proteins | sample FrelakmetBRP12BR_FD_187145 | JGI IMG/M metagenome (GOLD analysis project Ga0209253, IMG submission 187145) | Freshwater lake sediment microbial communities from the University of Notre Dame, USA, for methane emissions studies - BRP12 BR (SPAdes)... | ecosystem: Environmental > Aquatic >...
CGCCGTCCCGCCCCGCCGAGCGACCACAGCCGCAACGGGCGCGCCGAGCCGCTGCCGCGCCAACGCGCGTTCGCGCGCCGTCCGCAGGCGCTCGCTCCGATCCGGCCGGAGGTCGAGGCCCTCGTCGAGCCGGTCCCTGATTTTGTGAGCGAATTCAGCTTCGTTCATAGGACAATCCCGCGCGCTCTGAGCGCTGCCGCAAGCGTGTGCGCAGCGCGCGAACAATGAGTTTTCACGCTACCTTGCGAGCATCCCATGACAGCGGCGGTTTCTGCAATGTCGAGTTCCTCCCAATAACGCAAAACGAAGGCCTCGCGTTGACGTTCGGGCAGTTTTGCCACCTCCCTTTCAATCGCCTCAAGCACTTGAGTCCGCTCGACCTGCTCGGCCGGGCTCTCGACCCGCTTTGACTCGTCGGCCGAATCGAGCGTGTCGAGCGGGTCTTCGTCGCCCTCGTCGCGGTTCCCGGACAGGGAGGAGAGCAGGGTTGTCCACAGCGAGCGCACCTTGCTGCGGCGGAAGTGGTCGCGGATCGCATTCTGCAGGATGCGCTGAAAGATGAGCGGCAACTCGCTCACCGGCTTGTCCCCGTAGCTCTGTGACAGCCGGAGCATGGCATCCTGCACGATGTCGAGCGCCGTTTCCTCGTTGCGGACGGCGAAAAGCGCCTGCTTGTACGCGCGCCGTTCAACACCCGCCAGAAATGCCGAGAGTTCGCTTCGGGAAGCCAGGTTCCGGTCCTCGTTCTGATCGGGAAGCACTGCGCCCGGGCTGCGCCCCCTGCTATCCCGCCATTACCGTGACGCCCCGCGGATCGGCCGCCCGCCCCGGGCTCGCACGGGTGCCCCGTGCCTCCCTTGGGTGGCGGCGATGTTATCAAAAGCCTTTCTTGGTGCCTGAGGACCCCTGAGGACCCTGAGGACCCTTCCAGCCCTTGACCGGGCACCGCGACCCCGTTAACTTACTAGGTTTTCGTTTGAAGATTCAACGATTTTATTGGGGCGATGAGCATGAAAATAAGCGGCACGGAAATCTCGGGAAAGGCGACGGAGATGACCGGCGCGGAAATCCTGGTGAAGTGCCTCGCCGCGGAGGGCGTCGAGTGCGTCTTCGGATACCCGGGCGGCGCGGTTCTCTTCATATACGACGAACTTTTCAAGCAGGACAAGGTGCGCCATGTCCTGGTGCGTCACGAGCAGGCCGCCGCACATGCGGCCGACGCCTACTCGCGCGCGAGCCGCAAGATCGGCGTATGTCTCGTGACCTCGGGTCCTGGGGTCACGAACGCCGTGACCGGCATCGCGACCGCGTACATGGATTCGGTCCCGATGGTGATCCTCTCAGGGCAGGTGCCGACGCATGCCATCGGGCAGGACGCGTTCCAGGAAGTCGACGCGGTGGGCATCACCCGGCCCTGCGTCAAACACAACTTCCTCGTGAAGGACGTGCGTGATCTCGCGGTCACGATCAAGAAGGCGTTCCAGATCGCCCAGAGTGGCCGGCCCGGGCCGGTACTGGTGGACATCCCCAAAGACGTGACCGCCGCCCGGTGCGCTTTCCAGTACCCGGAAAGCGTCCCGTTGCGCTCCTACAACCCTGTGGTCAAGGGTCACCTGGGGCAAATAAAGAAGGCGATGCAGCTGCTCGTCGAGGCGAAGCGGCCGATGGTCTACACCGGGGGCGGCGTGATCCTTTCGGACGCCTCCGAGCTGCTCATCAAGTTGGTGAAATCGCTCGGCTACCCGTGCACCAACACCCTGATGGGTCTCGGCGCTTTTCCCGCGACCGACCGGCAGTTCCTGGGCATGCTCGGCATGCACGGCACGTACGAGGCGAACATGGCCATGCAGCATTGCGATGTGCTGCTTGCCGTCGGTGCCCGCTTCGACGACCGCGTCATCGGCAACCCGGCGCACTTCGGCCAGGTGCCGCGCAAAATCATCCACATCGACGTCGACCCCTCGTCGATCTCCAAGCGCGTGAAGGTCGACGTGCCGATCGTTGGCCACGTGCCGGACGTCCTCGAGGAGCTATTGAAGCAGGTCGAGCCCAACCTCGCGCGCGTCGATCGCGCGGCGCTCGACGCGTGGTGGGCCCAGATCGAGCTCTGGCGGGGCCGCGACTGCCTGCGCTACGACCGCGCGAGCCCGATCATCAAGCCGCAGATGGTGGTCGAGAAGCTGTACGAGTTGACCAAGGGCGACGCCTTCATCACCTCGGACGTCGGTCAGCACCAGATGTGGGCGGCGCAGTTCTACAAGTTCGACAAGCCGCGCCGCTGGATCAACTCCGGCGGCCTCGGGACGATGGGGGTCGGCCTTCCCTACGCGATGGGCGTGCAGCTCGCCAACCCCGGCGCGACGGTTGCGTGCGTGACCGGCGAGGCGAGCTTCATGATGTGCATCCAGGAGCTGTCGACCTGCAAGCAGTATCGGCTGCCGCTCAAGATCGTATTGCTCAACAACCGCTACATGGGCATGGTGCGCCAGTGGCAGCAGTTCTTCCACGGCAACCGCTATTCCCAGTCCTACATGGACGCACTGCCCGATTTCGTCAAGCTCGCCGAGAGCTTTGGCCACGTCGGCATGCGCATCGAAAAGCCGGGCGACGTCGAGGGGGCGCTTCGCGAGGCGTTCGCGCGCAAGAACGACCTCGTGTTCCTCGACTTCCTCACTGACCAAACCGAGAATGTCTACCCGATGGTGCCCGGTGGCAAGGGCCTTTCGGAGATGATCCTGTCGGAGGAACTCTAGAGTGAACGCCCCGAGCCCCTATGCCCTGCCCGTCACCGAGTCGAAGGCGATGCGGCACATCATCTCGATCCTGCTCGAGAACGAGTCGGGTGCGCTGTCGCGTGTCTCGGGCCTTTTTTCCGCGCGCGGCTACAACATCGAGTCCCTGACGGTAGCGCCGACCGAGGATCCGTCGCTTTCGCGCATGACCATCGTCACCACCGGCTCGGACGATGTGATCGAGCAGATCACCAAGCAGCTGAACAAGCTCGTCGACGTGGTCAAGCTCGTCGACCTTGCCGAGGCGCCGCACATCGAGCGCGAGCTCATGCTCATCAAGGTGCGAGCCTCGGGCAAGGAGCGCGAAGAGATGAAGCGCATGGCCGACATCTTCCGTGGCCGCATCATCGATGTCACCGAGGGCACGTACACGATCGAGCTCACGGGCGACGGCCAGAAGCTCGACGCGTTCATCGAAGCGCTGGACAAGGCCTCAATCCTCGAGACCGTCCGTACCGGCGCCTCCGGCATCGCGCGGGGCGAGCGCGTGCTCCGAGTCTGACGCGCCCCGCCCCGGGCCGGAGCCCCGGGCGGCGGCCGGGGCTCACTCGTCGCCGGTCACGTGGCACAGGAAAACAAGGGAACCCATGAAGGTCTACTACGACAAGGACACGGACCTCTCGCTCATCAAGGGCAAGAAGGTCGCCATCATCGGCTATGGCTCGCAAGGGCACGCCCACTCGCTCAACCTGCACGACTCGGGTGTCAGGGTCACTGTTGGCCTGCGCAAGGGCGGTTCGTCCTGGACCAAGGCGAAGAATGCGGGCCTCGCGGTGGAGGAGGTCGCCGACGCGGTGAAGGGCGCGGACATCGTGATGATGCTGCTCCCCGACGAGCACATCGCCGGGGTCTACAGGGACGAGGTGGAGCCGAACATCAAGAAAGGTGGTGCGCTCGCGTTCGCGCACGGCTTCAACATCCACTACGGCCAGGTGTTGCCGCGCGCCGACCTCGACGTGTGGATGGTGGCCCCGAAGGCGCCCGGACATACGGTTCGCTCGACCTACGCGGGCGGCGGGGGCGTCCCCATGCTGATCGCCGTGCACCAGAACCCGTCGGGCAAGGCGCGCGACGTCTCGCTGTCGTACGCGGCCGCGATCGGCGGGGGCAAGGCGGGGGTCATCGAGACCTCGTTCAAGGAGGAGACCGAGACCGACTTGTTCGGCGAGCAGACCGTCCTTTGCGGCGGCTGCGTCGAGCTCGTCAAGGCGGGGTTCGAGACGCTCGTCGAGGCCGGCTACGCGCCGGAGATGGCGTACTTCGAGTGCCTGCACGAGCTCAAGCTGATCGTCGACCTCATGTACGAGGGCGGGATCGGCAACATGAACTACTCGATCTCGAACAACGCCGAGTTCGGGGAGTACGTGACCGGGCCCAAGATCATCACCGACGAGACCCGCAAGGCGATGCGCGAGGCGCTCCGCGACATCCAGACCGGCGAGTACGCGAAGACTTTCATCCTCGAGAACCGTGCGGGTGCCCCGACGCTGCTTTCCCGCCGCCGCATCACCGCCGAGCACGAAATCGAGAAGGTTGGCGCCAAGCTCCGCGACATGATGCCGTGGATCAAGAAGAACCGGCTGGTGGATCAGTCGAAGAACTAAGCGACGAGCGGCGGTTGACGCGTGATGGACGCCTGGGCGACCTCGCGCGTCGAGCGTCTCGCGGCAGGCCCAATCCCGTGAGCGACTATCCCCATCCGATCATTGCCCGCGAGGGCTGGCCGTTCCTTCTCGCGAGCGTGATCGCGGCGCTCGCGATCGGCGTTTTCTTCGGCTGGACCTGGTCGATCCCGATGTGGATCTGGACGCTGTTCGTGGTGCAGTTCTTCCGCGATCCCGCGCGCGAGATCCCCGGCACGTCGCGAACCGTGGTAGCGCCGGCGGACGGACGGGTGGTGGTGGTCGAGAAGGCGCGCGATCCCTACCTCGATCGTGACGCCACCAAGGTCAGCGTGTTCATGAACGTGTTCAACGTGCACTCGAACCGCTCGCCGGTGGATGGCGAAGTGAAGAACGCCTGGTACAACCCGGGCAAGTTCCTGAACGCCGCACTCGACAAGGCCTCCACCGATAACGAGCGCAGCGCGTTGTGGCTGCGTACCGCGGCGGGCGCGGATGTAACGTGCGTCCAGATCGCCGGGCTGATCGCGCGGCGCGTGCTCTGCTACGCGAAGCCGGGCGACCATCTCGCGCGCGGCCAGCGTTTCGGCTTCATCCGCTTCGGCTCGCGCGTGGATCTCTATCTCCCGCTCTCCGCGAGCGTCAGGGTCGAGCTCGGCCAGAAGGTGCACGCGTCCGAGACGATCGTCGCCGAGCTGGCGGGCTAGCGCGTGGCCGAATACCACCCGCCGAGCCAGAGCACGCTTCGCCGCGCATTTCGCCGTCGCGGCATCTATCTGCTTCCCAATCTCTTCACCACGGCGTCCCTGTTCGCCGGCTTCTACGCCATCGTGCAGGCGATGAACCAGCGTTTCGAGCACGCGGTGGTCGCGATCTTCGTCGCGATGGTGCTCGACGGCCTCGACGGCCGGGTCGCGCGGCTCACCCGCACCCAGAGCGAGTTCGGCGAGCAATACGACAGTCTCTCGGACATGGTGTCCTTCGGCGCAGCGCCGGCGCTGGTCATGTACGAGTGGGCGCTCAAGTCGCTCGGCCGCTGGGGCTGGATCGCCGCGTTCGTGTATTGCTCCGGGGCCGCGTTGCGTCTCGCGCGGTTCAACACCAACATCGGCGTCGCCGACAAGCGCTTCTTCCAGGGCCTCCCGAGCCCGGCCGCGGCCGCGCTCGTCGCTGGGCTCATCTGGACCATCGACGACTTCCGCATCGATCGCGTGGAGGTGATCCGCTGGATGGCGTTCGGTTTCACGCTGTTCGCCGGGATCACGATGGTGACGAGCATCCCCTTCTACAGCTTCAAGGACATCAACTTCCGGCGGAGCGTGCCGTTCTTCGCGGTGCTGCTGGTCGTGGTCGCGCTGGTATTCGTGTCGATCGATCCGCCGACCGTGCTCTTCGGTCTCTTCTGCGCCTACGCGCTTTCCGGCTACGTCGTCTGGCTCTGGAAGTACCGCAGCCGAAATCCATTCTGACGCGGGCGCGGCGTGCGTGCCCCGCGTGTAGGTGCTTTGCCGGCATTCCCCGGGCTTTCCCCGGGGCGCCGCCGCGGCCGCAGCCGGCGGCGGTTGAAAACCTGAACGACTGCGGCTATAGTCCGACGCATGTCACGCGCATTTGAATCGCTGACCCCCCTCCTCGCGAGCCCGCTATCGCTCGGGTTCGGCCTGCTGCTGCGCCGCGCGCGCTAGCAGACCTCCACACCCCCCAATTCGGCATTACCTCGCGCGGCGCCTTCGGGCCCCGCGGGAAGACCATGCACCTGGCCACCAACACGGGAGCGACCCCATGACCGACCGATTGATCATCTTCGACACCACTTTGCGCGACGGCGAGCAGAGCCCAGGCGCCTCCATGACCCGAGAGGAGAAGCTGCGCATCGCGCGGCAGCTCGAGCGGCTGCGTGTCGACGTGATCGAGGCCGGGTTTCCGGCCGCGTCCAACGGCGATTTCGAGGCGGTGCGGGCGATCGCGAACACGATCAAGGATTCCACCGTGGCCGGGCTTTGCCGCGCCAACGACCGCGATATCTCGCGCGGGGTGGAGGCGTTGAAGGCGGCGCGGAGCTGGCGCATCCACACGTTCATCGCGACGAGTGCGCTGCACATGGAGAAGAAGTTGCGCATGACGCCCGAGCAGGTGCTCGAGCAGGCGCGGCTAGCGGTGCGCTTCGCGCGCAACCATTGCAGCGACGTCGAGTTCTCGCCCGAGGACGGATATCGCTCCGACGTCGGTTTCCTCTGTCGCGTCCTCGAAACCGTGATCGCGGAGGGCGCGACGACCATCAACGTGCCCGACACCGTCGGTTATGCCGTTCCCGAGCTCTATGGTGAGTTCATCCGCACCCTGCGCACGCGCGTGCCGAACTCGGACAAAGCGGTCTGGTCGGTTCATTGCCACAACGATCTTGGCATGGCGGTCGCGAATTCACTCGCGGGCGTGAAGATCGGCGGCGCGCGTCAGGTGGAGTGCACGATCAACGGTCTTGGCGAGCGCGCCGGCAACACCTCGCTCGAGGAAGTGGTGATGGCGGTAAAGACCCGCCGTGACTTCTTCGGCCTGGAGACGCGCGTCGATACGACCCAGATCGTGCCCGCCTCGCGCCTCGTGTCACAGATCACTGGCTTCGTGGTGCAGCCGAACAAGGCGGTCGTCGGCGCCAACGCCTTCGCGCATGCCTCCGGCATCCACCAGGACGGGGTGCTCAAGGCGCGCCAGACCTACGAGATCATGACCGCGGAGGACGTCGGCTGGAGCGCCAACAAGATCGTTCTCGGGAAGCTCTCCGGCCGCACCGCGTTCAAGCAACGGTTGAAGGAGATCGGGATCGAGCTCGAGAGCGAGGAGGCAGTGAATGTCGCGTTCCAGAAGTTCAAGGACCTCGCCGACAAGAAGGCCGAGATCTTCGACGAGGATCTGCACGCGCTGGTTTCGGACAAGGCGGTGACTGCCGAGGCCGAGCACTGGAAACTCGTCACCATGAACCAGGCGAGCGGCACCGGCGAGCGCCCGCACGCCGCCGTGGTCCTCGCCGAGCGGGGAGTCGAGCGCCGCGCTCAGTCCGAGGGCGACGGTCCTGTGGACGCCACCTTCAAGGCGATCGAGACGCTCGCGAACAGCGGCTCGGAACTTCTACTCTACTCGGTAAACGCGGTGACGCAGGGCACCGAGTCGCAGGGCGAGGTGACGGTCCGGCTCGCGCGCGCGGGGCGGATTGTCAACGGGGTCGGCGCCGACACCGACATTATCGTTGCATCGGCAAAAGCCTACGTGAACGCACTCAACAAGCTGCACGGGAACGAGCGGCTGCACCCGCAGACTGACCACGATACGCCGTGAGACGCCGCGCGCGCCCGGTCAGCGCCGCGTCGTCGGGCGGGTCGTGCGGGCGAATAGGATGCTGGCCGTGAAAAGCGCAGTCGCAAGCGCGATTTCGAGCGCGGCGAGTGCGCGTCCCGGCGGCGGGTCCGACCACGCGCGCACCGCGCCTTCGCCGACATAGGCGAGCGCGAGCATGGAGGCCCATTGGAACGTATAGCGGCGGCTGCCGATAAAGCCCGGCAGCGCCGCGAGCAGGGGTAACGCCTTCAGCGCGAGCCACGAGCCGCCCGCACGCAGCGGCGCAATCCAAAGCTCCCACGCGAGGCAGAACACGACGAGGGCGAGCAGCGAGGCGATTGCTGCCGCGCGGAGCCGGTTCGGGCTCAAGCGCGGCGCGCCGCTTCGGCAAGCGAGGCAAGCGCTTGACGCGCGGTCCCGGCGTTGGTTACCGGCGCATCGAACGCAAACCGGAGCAGCCGGCCGGCGGCGCGCACGTCAAAACCGTCGCAGTCGATGCCGACCATCGACGCGTCCTCGGCGTCGACATCATAGAAGCGCTTGCCGTAGAGCCGCAACGTGTCGCGGTGGTCCGCGTTCATGTGCGCAATGATCTCGCTTTCGATCTCGCCGAGGCGATTCTCTGGGGGGGCGAGATCGACCGCCTCGATCCATTCGATACGCCCGAAACCGCGCACGAACAATGCGCGGCGCACCGCCAGGCGCCAAAAAGCGAAGTCGCCGAAGCCGAGGAAACGCCGCGCCTCCGGCAGGTAACGCAGATAGCGCTCGGCCACGACGGCATCGGAGAAGCGCTCGGCGTCCGCCGCCACCGTGAGGCGAGGACCGCTCTGATCGTCCGCCGAAAACTCGTGGACGATCAGGCTTGCGCGTGGATCGCCGAGGAGGCTGCGAGTGTGCTCTGCCAGCGCGCTCAGGAGCACCACCGGGCGGGCCGCGTGATCGAGGACGTACGGCACCACCGACCCGAACGGATAACCCGGAACGCTGGCTGAATGGGTCGAGAGCACGCCGACTCGATGGGCGCGAATGAAGTCGCGCGCTTCCTTGCCCAGGCTCATGTGCGCTTCAACCGCCGGGCGAACTCTGCGAGCCGCGCACCGAGCGCGATCGCGAGTGCCTTCTCGTCCGCGTCGATCGGGCGATCATCGTTCGCGCCGGCGAAATGGCTCGCGCCGTACGGGCTTCCGCCGCCGCGCGTCGTCGTGAGCGCGGGCTCGGTGTAAGGCAGGCCGACGATCAACATGCCGTGATGAAGGAGCGGCAGCATCATCGAGGTGAGGGTGGTTTCCTGCCCGCCGTGCATGGTCCCGGTCGAAGTGAAGACCGCCGCGGGCTTGCCGGCAAGCGCCCCGCGCAGCCAAAGCGATGAGGTGCCGTCGAGGAAGTGCTTGAGCGGCGCGGCCATGTTGCCAAAGCGCGTCGGACTCCCGAGCGCGAGCGCAGCGCACGACTCGAGTTCGGCGAGCTCGCAATAGGGGGCGCCCTCCGCCGGCACGGCGGGCTCGACCGCCTCGCAGACGGCCGACACTTGCGGCACGGTACGCAGCCGCGCGCTCGTCCCCGGCACGCGCTCGGCGCCGTGGGCGATCCATTGTGCGAGCTCGCGCACGGCGCCGCCGCGGCTGTAGTAGAGGACGAGTACGTCGAGCATGGGCCGAACGCTAGGGAGAGCAGGCTATCATAGGAAACGCATCCCTCCCAATCCCGCACGTTGCCGACACTGTCCCAGCGTCTCGCGCGCTTCACCGTGGCCGTGTGGCGGCGCTTCAGCGACGACCGCTGCCTGCAGCTCTCCGCGAGCCTCACCTTCACGACCCTGTTCGCGCTCGTGCCCGTGTTCACGATCGTGCTCACCATCTTCACGGCGCTGCCCGCATTCCAGGATTTCCTGCAGGGCATGAACAGTTTCTTCGCGCGGATGATGCTGCCCCCGATGGTGTCCAAGCCGATCGTTGGCATGATTGAACGTTTTGCGGAGCAGGCAACCGGCCTGCGCACGCTGAGCCTGGTCGTGTTTGCGGCGAGCGCGGTCACGCTCATGGCGAATATCGAGTGGGAGTTCAATCACCTCTGGCGCGTCCGTCGGCCGCGGTCTTTCCTCCGCCGCGCCCTCATCTACCTCGGCCTGCTGACCCTCGGGCCGCTCGCCCTCGGGGCGAGCCTGTGGGTGACCTCGTATCTGGTCACCACGTCCCTCGGCGATACGCGTCAACTACCCGGCGTCAAACAGGCGACGCTGCAGCTCGTCCCGATCGCAGTGATGGCGGCCGCGTTCACCTTGCTCTACTTTCTCGTGCCGAATCGCAGGGTGCATTTTCGTCATGCGATCCTCGGCGGCATCGCGGCGGCGGTGATGTTCGACCTCGCCAAGCGCGCTTTTGCCTACTACCTGGGCGCGATCTCGACCTATGCGATCGTCTACGGAGCGTTCGCCGCGTTCCCGATCTTTCTCCTCTGGGTCTATCTATCGTGGGTGATCACGATACTCGGCGCGGTCATCACTTCGGTTCTCCCCGAGGTCGCAGCGTTGCCTGCACCGGGCGCGCAGCAGCCCAGCGGTGTGCTGCGCGACGGACTCGCAGTGCTGCGCGCGCTCGTGCTCGCCGAACGCGAGGCCGACTCCCCAGCGGCGATTGCGATCGCGATTGCAGCGGGAATGCCGCTCGAACGCTGCGAGGAGGCGCTGGAAAAGCTCGCGCAGCCGGGCTGGGTCACCCGCCTTCCGGGTGAGCGGTGGGCACTTGGTCCCGGTGCCGCCGAGGTGACCGTCGGCGACGTGTGGCGGCAGCTCGTGCTCATTCCCGAGGGCGGGCGGGATTCGCGACACGAGCCGATCGACGCTTGGCTCAGTCGCGCGGCGAACGCTGCGGATGCCGCGCTTCGTGAGCCGATTCGGTCTCTCGCGGACGACTTGCCCGCACCTCCGTCGGCGCCAGCCCGAACTCGCGCGGCTACGCCACCGCGCTGAACTGCACCAGCTGGACGCTTACCGTGCGCTCGAGTAGGCGCGTCGCCTTCACGCGGAGCCGCGACTGGAGGTCGCCGAGATTGAGCTCGCAGGTCGTGTCGAGGGCAACGAGCGGTGCGAGGATCGCAGGTGCCTGGTTTAGCGCTGGCACCTCCGGGAGAAGGAGGGCCGGGCGTTCCTCGCGGTCGGCGCCGCGCGCCTTGCGGAGGGAGACCGCTCGTGCACTCGGCGCGATTTCTTCCAGCCCGAGCTCGACATGGTCGGGATTGTCGGAGCGCACCCAACGCACCATGCACACATGGCAGCCTTCGCTCTCGCGCGTGCGCAGTCCGACTGCCTCACCGACACCGAACGGCTCTACCGGCCCCGCTAGATGCAGCAGCGCGAAGCCACGCGGGCTTTCGTTGGTCACCAGCCATTCGCCGCGCGGCTGCGCGTGTTGGTCGGGGTGCTCGAGATAATCCCATATGCCGCGCAACCCTACCGAGATCTCCACGCGCGCGTGCGTTCGCAGGCGCGTGAAACGTCGGCTCGGCACCGAGCCCCAGTGCTTGACCAGGCGCGCCATGAGGTCCCGGAAGGCGGCCTCGTTGCCGAGGTCAGGCAGCCCGATCTGGGCAAGCGTCTCGCCGGCTGCGAGCCGTGCGAGCTGGCCGAGGAGCTTCTCGGCCAGCGGCAGCGTTTCGAGCATGAGATCGTTCGGATGTGGCGTCACTGGATCACGCTTGGCGAGGGCGTACCCGGGGACGTCGCGTTGCGGCTTGATCAGGAAGAGGCCCTGGTTCGGCTTCGACTGCGTGTACGGCGCGAGGCGCGCGAGGTCGCCGAAGCGCTCGACGTAGAGCCGCACCCGTTCTATGTCGCCCTGCATCAGCTTGAGCGGCTCGGCGAAAGCGAACAGAAGCGCGTTCCGATAGATCGCACTCGGCGTCTCGGCTTCGCCCGGAAGCGGGCGCGTGGCGAGCCCGCGGCGGAGGGCGAAGTGATGCAGCTCGTGAAGCTCCTGCCACGCGCCTTTCGGATTGGTCGCATACATGCGATAGGCGAGGGCGAGCCGGCGCGCGATGAGCTGCATCGCGCGCACTACCGGGAGCTGGGCACGGCCGCTCGACGCGAGTCCGAAGAGCCGCCGACCCTGTTCGACGAGGAGCAGCTTGTGGCTGTTGGCGAGCTCAGCGAGCAGCTCGTCGGCGACCGCGGCCGCGGAGCGTGTCTGGGTGGAGAGCGGCACCGTCGCGGCGGCGAGCTGGGCATCGAGCGCCGGCAGCAGGCTGTTCGCATGCACAAGGAAAAGTTCGGCCGTCTCCTGCCGCAGCGTGACGCGCACGCGCGTGCGGTTCAGCCGCTTCAGCATGGTGAGGAGTTGCGTTGCCGCCGCGAGCGCATCGTCCTTCGGCAACGACGCCAGCCAGGCGGGAATGCCTTCGAGCGTCAGATCGAATCCAGGCTCCTTGCCGGTACCCGGGCGCGGCACGCTGAGTTGCAGTGACATCGGCGAGCTCCTCGTATGTTGTTGTCATAGTCGACGGCTATCCATCGTGCAAGCAACGTGCCATTTGCGGACCGGGGCCGGGTACCGCTGGCGGAGCATGCTGCGCAGTGCACGCCGGGTGACGCGTCGAGCCTCCGCTGCGGTAGAACTGCCCGCTACCGCTGCGCCGGATGTGCCGAGCGTACCTGCGTGGCCGGGCGGGCGCACGCGCCATTGCCGACGGCGGCGACGCCTCCCTGACAGCAGCGTCAGACCGAGGCGACTTCGAGGAGATCGACGGAAGCCGTCCGCTCCGCGAAGCGGCGAATTCGGAGCGGCATCAGGCCGCCTTGGCACCTGAGGAACAGGTCGCGGCAGCCATCGAGGCGCCCCGCCGGCGCGATCACGAGCGCGGGCATACCCTGCGGCGACGCTTCGGGACAATAGAGAACGCGCATCGGCGCGGACTCATCCGGTGTGAGCAGGACCAGGGCCGCGTGGGCCGTGGGCGCGATCTGCTGGAGGCCGATCTCCAGGTGCTCCGCGCTGTTCGACACCACGCGCCGGACCAGGCACATGTACTCGCTCCGGCGGTCGCGT
>Ga0209253_10004063_pt1 | contig 12783 bp, 5 predicted proteins | sample FrelakmetBRP12BR_FD_187145 | JGI IMG/M metagenome (GOLD analysis project Ga0209253, IMG submission 187145) | Freshwater lake sediment microbial communities from the University of Notre Dame, USA, for methane emissions studies - BRP12 BR (SPAdes)... | ecosystem: Environmental > Aquatic >...
CAACGTTCAAAACCTGACAACACCGACGAGCCCGACTTCAGTCACCTGTGCGTTTGCAGGGAACGCCCAAGCGTCGCGCCAGAGCGACGTGCCCACCAGCACCCGCGTCACTTGCGAGCCCGTGCCACCGGACGCCGTCTGGGAATGTCTTTACGAGTGAGGTGGCACCGCCGGCGCGGTCTCAGCCATACAGACGCGAAACGCATAAGCCAGACGGTGGTCGACGCATCTCGCCCGTCGGTTGTGGTCGGCGTCGTGCGTCGTCGTCCCGGGCGCGTCTCGATTCGGCCCGATCTTCGTCAGATCTCAGGTTCAGCCGCGACTTGCCGGCTTGTTCAGAACATCCCCGGGAACCTCCGCAGCTGACAGCCAGTTGGCGATGCGCTCCGGAACGATCGCCTGCGCGGCCGGGTCCGAGAGAATGTGCCGACTGTCCGGGAGGTGCACCACCTGCAGCAGGCCGGCGAAGTCCACGTCGCTGAAGCAGTCCTCGAACTGGCGCGGGTAATTGAACGCAGGCTCTCGCCCGGTGAAAAAGCAGAGCAGTCGTACGCCGCGCCCGGCCAGCGCCCGCAATTGCGCGGCGACCTCGCCGCGACCGATCGGGTCCGGATCCACGGGCACCTCGAAGAAGCGCTGGTCGATGTCGGCGATCTGCGCGCCGCTTCGGGGCACAGTGCGGAGCCCGAAGATCCTGCGCAGGAACGCCATGACCCGGGCCGCGGACTTCACGCGGAGCAGGTAATAGCGTAAGCGGCTCCGCCAGGTCGCAAAGCAGTAACCGTCGATCTGGATCACCTCGACGATCCGCGGGTCGATGCTGCCGGCGTGCATGGCAATGTCGGCGCCCGAGCAAAGGCCGTAGACCGCGAATCGCGTCACGCCTCGCTCGTGCTGGAGCCGGTTCATCACATCCAGCAGATCGGCGACCGCGGACTCCTCGAAGCGCGGTCCGCCCGGGCGCGTCACGCTGTCGCCGATCCCGGAAAAATCGAAGCGGAGAGCGGCAATGCCCGAGCGCGCGGCCGCCGCGCGCGCGATCTTCACCGAGATCCGGCAGGAGCCCACCCGGTGCATCGCACCGGAATTGAGCAGGATCAGCATCCTCCCTGGGTCACGCGGGGCGGCCGGTTCCGAGAGAATGCCCACGAGCTCGCCCTGCGGCCCGAAGCGCATGACGGACTCGCGCACGGCGGCACCCTTGCTCACATCCACTCCGTGATCGCCGCGAGCACGGGCTGGGGCAGCATGATCCCGCCCACATGGTCGACGTAGTTCCAGTCGTGCGGCGCGGGGGCGTGCCGATATTCGAACCCGCTCCCCTCGGACCATCCGGCACGCAGACGGTCGAAGGCCGGGGTCTCGTGGGAGACCGCCAGCAGCGTTCGCGCGCAGCCGGACGGCAGACGGGCTGGCAGCGCGAGCGACCTGAGTTCCTGCTGGAACCGGACGGTCATGCGGAACCCGTTCATGTACAGCGCCCCGTCGGGCGCGACAAAGCGTGAGCGATTGTTTCCTTCGCCAGCCCGGCGGATCTCGTATCCCAGTTCCTGGAGGTACGACTCGCCGGAAGTCACCGGATCCCACAGAACCAGCGGGCTGACTCCGCCCAGCCGAGCGGCCAGCTCCGCGGCCAGCAGCGCGCCCAACCTCAATCCGACCAGGCCGACCTGACGAACCCCGGAAACGTCCCGCAGTTCCTGCCGCGCGATCTCCAGGTCTTCGATCCAATCCAGTACCCCGAAGTCCTCGAGGTCGCCCGCCGAGTCCCCCGTGCCGCGGTAATCGACCCGCATCACGTGCACGCCCCGGGCCGTCAGCGCCTGCGCCAGCAGGCGCAGGGCGCGGTGCGCCCGCATGTACTCCTGGCCGAACGGGTAAGCCAAGACGACGCCAATGCCGCGGTCGACCCCGCTGCGGGCGGGGTGGTAGGCGCCGAGCAGCGGGGCGTCGGAGTCGCCCAGGAACAGCACGTCCATTTGCCGGATTTGGCCATCAGCGGAGGGGGCGAGATTATTGGGCCTTTCCACGACGCGGTAAACCTTGGGCTGCGTCCCAGCTCACGTTTGCGCCAACTTCCGCCTGCTAAACTTCGGTCTCGTTCCGGGTCGAGGGGCCGCCCGGCACCGGTTGAGGGGGTGACCCCGGCCCGCAGTCCGCCCCCGGAATCCCAGATGTCGCAGCCTGCCGCCGACCATTCCCTGTCGACGACTCCCGGAGCGGGGACGCCGATCGCGCGGGTCTACGCAGCGGCTCGCGCCCACCCCGATGCGATTGCCGTCAGCGCCGCACGCGCGGACTTGCGCTACGCGGATCTCGTCTCCGGGGCGGAGCGGCTCGCTACTCGCCTGCGGCAGTTGGGCGCCGGCCCGGGTACGCGCGTCGGCCTCTCGGTGGAAAGAGGACCGACGCAGTGCGTGGCGTTGCTCGGCACGATGCTGAGCGGTGCGGCCTATGTGCCGCTGGACCCCTCGTATCCCGCGGCCAGGCTGCGGGCGATCCTGCGGGACTGCGATCCCGTGCTCGTGATCGCCTCGCCGGGTGTCGCCCCGCTGTTCGAGGGTGCGGCCCCGCTGCTGATAGCCGACGATGCGCTGGAAAGCCTGTCCGAACCAGAGCCCGCGACGGCTTGTCCTCCCGGATTCCAGGGCCCGCGGCCCGAAGATGTCTGTTACATAATCTATACCTCCGGGTCGACTGGCACACCGAAAGGGGTTGCGCTCTCGCACTCGGCGCTATGCAACCTGCTCGACTGGCAATGCCGGGTCCCAGGACTGCACGACGCCGCCCGGGTGCTCCAGTACACGCCAGTCGGCTTCGACGTCCACTTCCAGGAGTTCCTCGGCACCTGGAGCACCGCAGGCACGTTGGTGCTGGTCGACGAGGAGACGCGACGCGACCCGCGGGCGCTGCTGTCGTTTATCCAGGGGCAGGAGATCGGGCGCATCTTCCTGCCCTTCGTGGCCCTGCAGCAGCTGTGCGCAGCCGGCGTGGCCACCGGCATCTTTCCGGCCACGCTGCGCGAGGTGATCACCGCGGGCGAGCAACTCGTGGTCGACGCGGCACTGCGCCATTTTTTCGAACGTCTGCCCGGGTGCCGGCTGCACAATCACTATGGCCCCTCGGAAACCCACGTCGTCACGTCCTTCACGCTGAGCGGCCCGGTCGAATCCTGGGAATCGCTGCCACCGATCGGCCGCGAGATCGACGGCGCGAGGATCCTGCTGCTGGATGATGGCGGCAGGCCCGTTCCCCCGGAGCAGGAAGGCGAACTCTGGATCGGCGGCGCCTGCGTTGCGGACGGATACTGGAACAACCCCGCCCTGAGTGCGGAGCGGTTCGTGAAGCTTCCGGGGCGCGAGGGGCGCTGGTATCGCAGCGGGGATCTCGCGCTTCGCCGTCCCGACGGCGTGCTCGAGTTCCACGGCCGAGCCGACACGCAGATCAAGATCCGCGGTCATCGCGTCGAGCCCGGCGAGATCGAGGCCGCGATTTCCGCCGAGGCGGCGGTATCGGCCTGCGCGGTGGTGGCAAGGGGCGATACGGCGGAACAGCGGCACCTGGTGGCCTACCTGGTCCTCGCTGCTGGTGCGGCGGAACCCGACGGTGCCCGCATCGTCGACGGTCTGCGCAGGCGGCTCGCGCAACAGCTGCCCGACTACCTCTGGCCCGCGCGCTACGTCGTGCTCGATGCACTTCCGCGCACCCCGAGCGGAAAACTCGATCGCGCCGCGCTGCCGGCGCCGGGCCGCGTTCGACCCGCGCTGCGCGATGCTCCCGCAGCGCCCGGGACCGACGCGGAGCGGCGGCTGGCCGGCCTGTGGTCACGGCTGCTGGACGTCGAGCCGGTCGGCGTCGAGGACAACTTCTTCGACCTCGGCGGCAGTTCCACGATGGCGCTCGAGCTCGCACTGGAAACCGAGCGCTTGCTCGGGCGCCCGGTGCCCGTCGTAACGATCTTTCGTCACCCCACGATCCGCCAGCTCGCCCGCGAGCTCGACGGCACCGCCACCCGCGATGACGCGGGAGCGCGGCTGGCCGATCGTGCCGCGCGTCAGCGCGCAGCCCTCTCCCGCCGTCCAGGAATAGCAAGGAAGCCCTCGCGATGACCGACTCCGAAGTCCGCCCGCCCGCCAACACAGGCATCGCGATCATCGGGATGGCCTGCCGCTTCCCGGGGGCCGGGTCCGCTGCGGCATTCTGGGAGAACCTGTGCCGCGGCACCGACAGCATCACGCACTACTCGCGAGAGCAGCTGTTGGCAGCAGGCCTGGACCCGGCGCTGGCGGGACAGGAGAACTTCGTCGGCGCACGGGGGATCATCGAGGCCCCCGACTGCTTCGATGCCGCTTTCTTTGGGATCCCGAGGCGCGAAGCGGAAATGATGGACCCGCAGCACAGGCTGTTCCTGCAGTGCTGCTGGCACGCACTGGAAGACGCGGGTTACGCGCAGGAGCGCCTCGCCGTGCCGGTGGGCGTGTGGGGCGGCTCGAGCACCGGGATGCGCTACAACACGTACCTGATGAGCAACCTGCGCGGCATCGCAGGCACCGCTGACGAGGACGCGGTACAGGCCATGCTCGGCAACGGGCCCAGCTACCTGACCTCCCGCGTCTCCTTCAAGCTGAACCTCACGGGGCCGAGCATGGCGGTGCAGACCGCCTGCTCGACCTCCCTGGTGGCCATCGCGGAAGCCTGGCGCTCGCTGATGGACTACGGCTGCGACATGGCCCTGGCGGGAGGCGTGTCGGTGTCCTTTCCGCAGGTCGACGGCTACCTCAGCCAGGAGGGCGACATCGGCTCTCCCGACGGCTGCTGCCGCCCCTTCGACGCCGCGGCGAACGGAACGGTGTTCAGCGACGGCGTGGGTGTCGTGCTGCTGAAGCGCCTGGACGATGCGGTCGCGGACGGCGACCACATCTACGCCGTGATTCGCGGCGCCGCCGTCAACAACGACGGCGGCAACAAGATGAGCTTCGCGGCGCCCAGCGTCGACGGCCAGGCCGAGGTGATCCAGCTCGCCCACGGCGTGGCGGACGTGACGCCGCAGACCATTGGTTACGTCGAGACCCACGGCACCGCGACCCCGCTCGGCGATCCGATCGAGGTCGAGGGCCTGCGTGCCGCCTTCGGGGCCGATGCCGCACGCGGGCAGTACTGCGCGCTGGGCTCGGTCAAGTCGAACATCGGGCACCTGGAGGCCGCCGCCGGCGTTGCATCGGTGATCAAGACCGCGCTGTGCCTGCAACACGGCATGCTGGTGCCGACCGCGCACTACCGCACGCCGAATCCTGTGATCGACTTCGGGAATTCACCGTTTCGCGTATGCGACCGGCTGGAGCCCTGGGTCGCGGTGCCCGGCAGCCCGCGCCGCGCGGGCGTGAGCGGCTTCGGCATCGGCGGCACCAACGCGCACCTCGTGCTCGAGGAAGCGCCCCCCCGGTCAGCAACGCCGCAGTCCGCCGCGGCCGTGCTGCTGCAACTCAGCGCGCGCGATACGGAAGCGCTGCGTCGCGCCGCCGGCGAACTGGCGGCGGCACTGGATGCTCCGTCGCCACCGGCGCTCGAGGACGCAGCGTTCACGCTGCGGGAAGGTCGCAACCAGTACCGGCATCGGTTGAGCCTGGTGTGTACCAGGCGCGAGGGAGCCGTGGAGGCGCTGCGACGGTTCGACCGCAAGCAACTGACGGTTCAGGTCGCGAGCGATGCCGCGCCGAGCGTGGTGTTCCTGCTGCCGGGCGTCGGCACGCAGTACCCGGGGATGGGTCGCGGCCTCTGCGAGACGGATCCGGAGTTCCGTGCCGCGATCGAGCGGGGCATGCAGCGGCTCCGCGAGCGATCGGGGATCGACCTCGCGCCGCTGTGGTTCCCTGCGCCGGGCCAGGAGGAAGCCGCGGAGCGCGAGTTCCTGCGCCCGACGCGACAACTGCCTGCGATCTTCATCCTCGAATGTGCGCTCGCGGAGAAACTGCAACGACACGGTATCGTTCCCGACGCGCTGCTCGGTCACAGCCTGGGCGAGAACACGGCGGCCTGCCTGGCCGGCGTGCTCTCCTGGGAAGACGCGCTCGGGCTGGTGACGCTGCGCGGAGAGATCTTCGAGCGCGCCGGTGATGGCGCGATGCTGGGCGTCTCGCTGGCGAGCGAGCAACTCGAGCCGATGCTGGGAGCGGACCTGGAGGTTGCCAGCTACAACGCGGACGCGCACTGCGCGGTCACCGGCCCGCGCGCGGCGATCGAGGCGCTCCGCCGGCGGCTGGAGCAGGAGGGCATCGACTACCGCCCGATCGCGATCGACGGCGCCGCGCACTCGAGGCTGCTCGAGCCTCACCTGCACCTGTTCGGCGAGTACCTGCGCGGCATCCGGCTGCAAGCGCCGCGCATCGCGATGACCTCGAACCGCAGCGGCGGCTGGATGAGCGCCGAGCAGGCGACGGATCCCGGGTACTGGGTGGAGCAGCTGCGGCGCAGCGTGCACTTCGGCCGCAACGTGCTCACCGCGCGCGAGCTGCCCAATGCCTTGTTCGTCGAGGTCGGCGCCGGCAAGGCCTTGGCAAGCCTCGCGCGTGCCGGGGCGCCGGAGATGGGGGAGCGGATCGTCAGCTGCACCCGGCATGCGAAGGACGACAGCGGCGACTGGCCGGTCTTCCTCGGGGCGCTGGGCCGGCTATGGGGCGCGGGCGCCACCCCGCAATGGGAGCAAACGGGCCGGCGCATCCCGCTGCCGGGCTACCCGTTCGAGCGAAAGCCCTACCTCGTGTCCGTGCGGTCCCGGACTGGCGACACGCGAAGTCCTGCGCTGCCCCCCGTGCATGAGATGCGCGATGCCGCGGTGGCCGTGGGGCAGGAACCGGAGACAGTGATCGCGAGCGACGCGCCGGCCATCGAACTGGTGCTGCAGCGGCTGCGGAAGCTCTTCCTCGAGAACTCCGGACTGGAGGCGGCCGAACTCGACAACGAGGCGAGCTTCGTCGACCTGGGATTCGACTCGCTGTCGCTCACGCAGATCAACCTGCGCATCCGCAAGGAACTGGGCGTGAAGCTCACGTTCCGCCAGCTCTTCGATGAGGCGCCGACGCTCGCCGCGCTGAGCGCCTACGTCGAATCGCATCTGGACGAGGAGGCGCTCGCCGAGCTGCGCAAGCGCGCGGGGACTCGCAGCGCTGCATCGCCCGCGGCGCCCGCCGCGCCGGGCGGCAGCATGGGACCGGCCATTCCCGCCTCGCGCTTCGCGGCGCTGCCGGCCAGCCACGGCCGCATCGGACCGTACCGTCCGCTGCAGAAGGACATCGCCTCCGCGCTGGACGAGAAGCAGGCCGCCTCGCTCGCGGAGTTCATGCGGAGCTACCAGGCCCGCACGCCGCGCTCCAAGGCGCTGACGGCCGGCTCCCGGCAGTGGCTGGCCGACCCGCGCGCGATGGGCGGCTTCAAGACGATCTGGAAGGAGATCTGCTACCCGATCGCCGCCGAGGTTTCCAAGGGCGCGCGAATGCGTGACATCGACGGCAACGAGTACATCGACTGCGTCGGCGGCTTCGGCGCCGCTTTCTTCGGGCACGGCCCCGACTTCGTGCTCGATGCCATTCGCCGGCAGATGGAGGTCAGCGTCGACTACGGTCCGCAATCGCTGGTGGCCGGGGACTACGCGCGACGCATCTGCGCGATGACGCAGATGGACCGGGCCTCGTTCTGCAACACCGGCTCGGAGGCGGTGCTGGCGGCGATGCGGATCGCGCGCACTGCGACCGGCAACGACTTGATCGTGACCTTCTCCGGCGCCTATCACGGCATCCTCGACGAGGTGCTGGTGAAGGTGCAGGTGAACGACGGCCTGCGGCGCAACGCGCCGATCGCCCCGGGCATCCCGCCCAGCGCCAGCGCGAACCTCGTCGTGCTGGAGTACGGCGATCCGGCCTCGCTCGAGATCATCGCGGAACTGGCGGGAGAACTCGCCGCGGTCATGGTCGAACCGATCCAGAGCCGCCGTCCCGAGTTGCAGCCCGGGGATTTCCTGCGCGAACTGAGACGCGTGACGCGCGAGCACGGCGTGCCGCTGATCTTCGACGAGGTGATCACCGGCTTCCGGCTGCACCCGCGCGGCGCGCAGCACTGGTTCGGCGTCGATGCCGACATCGCCTGCTACGGCAAGGTCATCGGCGGCGGCATGCCGATCGGCGTGATCGCCGGCAAGGCAGCCTACATGGATGGGCTCGACGGCGGCATGTGGAACTACGGCGACGACTCGGTCCCCGAGGCCGGCGTGACCTATTTCGCGGGGACTTTCGTCCGGCACCCGGTGACGCTGGCCGCCGTCGGAGCCGTGCTCGACAAGCTGGAGCGTGAGGGGCCTGCGATGCAGGCGGCAGTCAACCGACGCAGCGCGCTGCTCTGCGAGCGCATCAGCCGCGCCTACCAGCGCGAGGGCATTCCTGTCGAGCTGGTCTATTTCGGCTCGGTGATCCTGCCGAGGTACCGAGGCAACCCCGACTGGGAGGGGCTGTACTTCTATCACCTGCGCTACTACGGCGTGCATATCTGGGAGGGCCGGCCAGGATTCCTGACGCTGGCACACGGCGAGGCCGAGATGCAGGAGCTCGAAAGCCGCTTCCTGCAGGCGGGCATCGCGATGCGGGAGGCGGGATTCTTCCCCGAAGCCGCGGCCCGCGAGCCCGAGGAGTACCCGTGGACCGACGCCCAGCGCGAGATCTGGCTCGCGTGCCGCCTCGGCGAGAATTCCGCCGCCGCCTACAACGAGCAAGTGATCTTCGAGATTCCCGGCCCCATCGATGCGGAGGTGCTGGAGCTGGCCTTCGACCGCACGGTGAACCACCATCCGAGCCTGCGCTGCGTGGTCAACGAGACGGAGAGCGGCATGCGCGCCCTGCCCTGCGTCGCGACCGAACTGCGCGTCGAGGAACTCGGTGGCGAAGCGTCCGAGGACCCGGAACGCGAGATCCGCGGGCGAGCGCTCGCACATCTGCTGGAACCCTTCGACTATCACGGCGGCCCGCTGATCCGCGCCCTGCTGCTGCGCGTGGCGCCCGGGCGCCACGTGCTCGCGCTCAGCTTCAGCCACCTGGTCTGCGACGGCTGGTCCGTGGAGCGGCTGTCGCACGACCTGGCGCGCTTCTACACCGGCATCCTTACCGGGCGCAGCCCGGGCGTGCAGGCGGCGCCGACGCTGGGTGAGTTCATGCAGGCCGTCCGGGATCGGAGAACCTCCGATGAACACTCGCGTGCCCGCGATTACTGGCTAGACGTGTTTCGTACGCTCCCCCCGGAGCTGGAACTTCCCTGCGACGGTACGCGTCCGCGCGTTCGCAGCTTTGCAGGCGAGCGCCACGAGTACGCTCTCGATCCCGCACTGATGCAGGGCGCGCGCTCACTGGCGCGGCAACGTGGCTGCACGAGCTTCGTGCTGCTGCTGGCGGTCTTCGAGATTCTCATGCAGCGGCTCTCGGGGCAGGACGACATCGCGATCGGGATACCGATCGCGGGCCAGCCGCGGCTCGGCATGCCCGACATGGTCGCGCACGACGTGACGTTCGTGCCGCTGCGCGCACGCATCGACACCGGCCTGCGCTTCACCGACTTCCTCGAGCAGGTGCGCCGTGACTTCATGGAAGCCGAGAGCCACCTGGAATGCGCGTACGGCGAGTTGTTGCAACTGCTGCCACTGCGCCGGGACGCGAGCCGCACGCCGCTGGCATCGGTCAGTTTCAACGTCGACACGGGATACATCCCGCCTGACTTCGCCGGCGCGCTCGCGCGATTCCGATCCGGCGCACGTAGCCTCGTGAAGTTCGACCTGTTGTTCAACCTCATCGACGGCAGTGAACGATCCATCCTGGAGATCGATCGTTACGCGGAGGTCATCTCCGCCGCCACGCTGGACCGCTGGGTGGGGCACTACGAGGCCATCCTGCGCTCCGTGCTCAGCGACCCTGGCCAGCGACTGTCCGAGATGACGCTGCCCGCGGAGCCCACTGCGGGAACGGGGTCGGTCGTTTCCACACCACCGTTCACCGAACCATTCCTTGCGCGCTTCGCACGCTCTGCAGTTCTGCGGCCGGAACACCCCGCCGTGCGGTGCGGCGGTCAGGCGCTCAGCTACGCCAGGCTGGACGAACTGTCCACCCGACTCGCGCACGAGCTGCGCGCACGAGGGATCCGGCGTGGCAGTCTCGTTGGTGTACACATGCAGCGCTCCGCCCTATTGCCGGTCGCGCTGATCGGCGTCTGGAAGGCGGGGGCGGGCTACGTTCCGCTCGATCCGGACTACCCGGCCGAGCGCCTCGAGTACATGGTCCATACGGCGAAGATCGCGCTGCTGCTGACCGACCGTGATGCCGCAGACGCGGTTCCCGCATACCAGGGCGCGCGGCTCGCGCTTGACGCGGGCGCGCTGCAGGCAATCGGCAAGCACGCCGGCGCGGACAATGACGATACGAACGTCGTACCGGCGGCGGACGATATCGCCTACGTGATCTTCACTTCCGGCTCCACCGGCAAGCCGAAGGGCGTGATGATCCCGCATCGCGCGGTGAGCAACTTCCTCGGCAGCATGGCCGAACGTCCCGGGCTCTCGTCCGACGACCGGCTGCTCGCCGTCACGACGCTATCCTTCGACATCGCGGTCCTGGAACTATTCCTGCCCCTGTTCACTGGCGCGACCTGCGTCATCGCCGAGTCGCGCGACACCACAGATTCGCGACGGCTCGCTGGGTTGATCGAGAGCGAGGACATCACCGCGATGCAAGCCACGCCAACCACCTGGCGGATGCTGCTGCTCGACGGGTGGCAGGGTCACCGTCATCTGCGGGCCCTGTGCGGTGGCGAGGCGCTTGCGCCAGGACTGGCGCGGGACCTGCTGCCGCGCGTCTCCGAACTTTGGAACATGTATGGCCCGACCGAGACCACGGTCTGGTCAACTTGCTGCCGCATCGAGGACCCGGAGGCGCAGATCACGATCGGACAGCCCATTGCCGGCACTGTCTGTCATGTGCTGGATGCGCTCGGGCACCCGCAGCCTCCCGGCGTTCCCGGCGAACTGTGGATCGGCGGCACGGGAGTGGCGCTGGGCTACATCGGCCGGGATGACCTCAGCGCGGAGCGATTCGTCCCCGATCCGCTGGCGGTCGGAACCGGCGCGCGCTGCTATCGCACTGGCGACATCGTTCGCCGGCTGCCGGATGGCCGCATCGAGTACCTGCAGCGCGCGGACACGCAAATCAAGCTCCGCGGCTTTCGCATCGAGGCCGGTGAGATCGAGGCCGTACTGACGACGCATCCACAGATCGCCCAGGCGATCGTGGCAGTGCGTGACTACGGCGCAGGCGACGCGCGGCTCGTTGCGTGGGTCGTGCCGCGCAGCTCCGCCGCCCCCACCGGCACGGAGCTTCGGCAGCACCTGCGCACGCAACTGCCCGAGTACATGCTGCCGCAGCACTTCGTTCCGCTTGCGCAGCTGCCGCTCACCGACAACGGCAAGATAGATCGCAAGGCGCTGCCCGATCCGCTCACGATCGCCGCGATCGGTGAGAGTCGCATGTCGGTCGCCCCGGCCACGGACACCGAGCGCTTCATCTCTGCGAGCTGGTCGGAGCTGCTTGGAGTGCCCGAGCCGGGCCGCGAGAGCTATTTCTTCGATATCGGGGGACACTCGCTCGCGGCGATGGACGCGCTGGCCCGAATCGAGCAGCGTTACGGCGCGAGACTCGACATCCACACGCTCCTGCTGAACTCGCTCGCGCAGATCGCGTCGCTGATCGACGCCGCGCCGAGGAATGTGCAGTCCGGATCTTCTTCGAGGAAATCCGTGATTGGCGGACTCTTCCGCAGGCGGTCGTAGCCGCGAGGGCAATCCATGGACAATGCATTCATCGCGACCAGCTTCGACTGGGATCATCGCACTCCGAGAGGCTGGCAGCGCACGGCGAACAGGGTCCTGCGCAGGCTGCGTATCAACGGGCAACTCACTCCCTTGCCTCCGATCATGGCAACGGTCGAAGCGCGGATGAACCTCTTCCACCTGCTGGAACAGACGATCGCGATGCAGGTGCCGGGCGACGTACTGGACCTTGGCTGCAACGCGGGCGAGAGCACGTTCGTCATGCAGAAGATGGTCAGCGCACTCTCTCCCGACAAGACCGTGCATGCCTACGACAGTTTCGAGGGGCTCCCTCGCCTGACTCCGGCAGACCTGACCGACGGCGTCTTCGGGGAGGGGTACATGCGTGCCGGTCTCGAGACGTTCAGACGCCGTTTCACCGAGGCAAAACTGCTGCAGCCGGTGGTCCACAAGGGATGGTTCCAGGAAACCGTTCCCTCGCAGCTGCCGGATCGAATCAGCTTCGCGCTGATCGATGGCGACCTGTACGAGTCGACACGCCACTTGTTGCCGTACGTCTACGAAAGGATGTCGTCCGGCGCCATCGGGATGATCGCGGTTTACTACGACGAATCGATATTTCCACGCGAGGGGTTGCCCGGCGAGTTTCGATCCCCAGGGGTGAAGCGCGCAACGGACGAGTTCTTCGCGGACAAACCGGAGAAGGTCTCGCTGCTCTACGCGGGCGAGTACTCAAACGGTTACTTCAGGAAGATCTGATCTGCCCATCAGCCTCGCCTGCGCTCCTCGTCGATTCGGCCAACAGAATCACAACTCCTTGCCGCTGCGCCGGGGCCGGGTTCGACGTCTGAAATAGCGCTGTTGCTCGGCAGGGGGAAGACTGCCCAGAGCAGCACTCATTAGCTTTCTCAGGAGGGGCACCAGGGGGTTGC
>Ga0209253_10004064_pt1 | contig 12781 bp, 9 predicted proteins | sample FrelakmetBRP12BR_FD_187145 | JGI IMG/M metagenome (GOLD analysis project Ga0209253, IMG submission 187145) | Freshwater lake sediment microbial communities from the University of Notre Dame, USA, for methane emissions studies - BRP12 BR (SPAdes)... | ecosystem: Environmental > Aquatic >...
CCTCGTTCCTGCCGTAACCGGCCTTGGCGAGCAGCGGGTAGGCGACCGCGCCGAGCGTGACGGTGGTCGCCACGCCCGATCCGGAAGGCCCTCCCAGCAGGAAAGAAGCCAGAACGATCGTCCGGCCGGCGCTGGTCGCCTTGCCGCCGGTGGCGGCGAAGGAAAAATCGATGAAGAACTTGCCGGCGCCGGAATGCTGGAGCACCGCCCCATAGATGGTGAACAGGATGATGAGCGTCGCCGAGACGTCCAGGGCAACACCGAAGATCCCCTCCAGCGTCATGTACATGTGCCCGACCAGCCGTTCGATGTCATAGCCGCGGTGGGTCCAGGGGTGCGGCAGATAAGGTCCCGCCATGGCGTAGGCGAGGAACAGCACGACGACGATCGGCATGACCCAGCCGGTGCTGCGGCGCGCGGCCTCCAGGACCAGCACGACGAGCGCGACGCCCAGGATCAGGTCCCAGCTCGTCGGGGTGACGGCTCGCTCGATGAAATCGTCGAAATCGAGCAGCATGTACGCAATGGTCGCCACGCCAGCCAGAGCGAGCACGAAATCGAACCACATGATGCGGTGGCGGAAGCGGCGCGCGACCGGAAAGAGCAGGAAGCACAGGAACAACACGAAACCGAGGTGGATGGCGCGCAGCATCTGGGTTTGAATGACCCCGTAAGCGGCGTAAAGGTGGAACAGCGACATCACCACCGCGACGCCCGTGATGCACCATCCCAGCCACCCACGCAGCCGGGATATCGCGCCTTCCTCCTCCTCGATGAACTGTTCGGCCTTGTGCAAGGCCTCGACGCTGACGGCTTCCGGATGCGACGGCGGTGCGCTCGTCATTGCCTGATCGTCCCCGCGCCGCGCGGCATGAGCCGACACCCGAGCGTGCTCCGATGCTCCAGCACGATCCGATCTCCGTGTGCGCCGAATTCCAGGAATGAATACTCGCGGACGCCGACCCGCAGTGTCTGCTCCGTCCCCATCGCCACACGCATCTCGATCGCGGAAAACCGCGCCTCGCGCGGGTGCGCGAAACCCGCGGCCGTCACACCGAAATATTCCAGCACCGCGGCGCTCGGACTTCGCAGCGAAACGAGCCGGATCGCTTGATCGCCGCGAGCGACGAATTCTTCGGTAATCGGCGCCGTGTAAATCGAGTGGTGGTAAGTCACGGCGAAGCGCCCGTCAGCGGGCAGAGCGATTTCGAAAGCACGGGCTCGCTCCGGGTTGGTGACGGTGAGCACACCGACTGATGGATCAAGCAGAACTCCCGCCGCCAGGAGCACCGCGCCGGCGAGCAGCAGGGCGCTCATGGCGGAGTCGTGACGGTCGCGCCCGCGCTGTTTGCTTCAGACCCTCACTTGACGCCCCGCTCGGCGAAATACTTCAGCGCGCCAGGATGGAAGGGGATCGGCGAACGCCCCGTCAGTTGGGTCTCCAGGACAATGTTTTGGGCTTCCTTGTGGGTGGCGACGAGGTCCGCCTTTTTCTCGAAGATCGTCCTGGTGATCTGATAGACGAGGTTCTCGTCCGCCTTCTCGTTGACCACGAGCAGGTTGGCCACGACGGAGACGGGGACGTCCTTGTCTTGGCCCGGATAGGCCTTCGCCGGAATGACGCCGTTGGCGTAGATCGGACCGTACTTCTTGGTCATCGCGGGTATCGCGTCGGTGTGGGCGAGCAACTGGATCTTCACCCCCGGTGTGGCGGCAAGGTCGGTAATCGCCGCCGTCGGAATGCCGCCGGACCAGAAGAACGCGTCGATCTTCCTGTCCTTCATCGCATTCACCGATTCGGCCACCGAGAGCTTCTCGCGCTTGACGTCCTTCTCCGGATCGATGCCATAGGCTTCCAGAATGCGCAGGGCGATCACTTCGGTGCCGCTGCCCGGTGCGCCAGTGGCGATGCGCCTGCCCTTCAAGTCGGCCATATTCTGAATGCCTGTTCCGTCGACGCTCACCCAGTGTGACTCATTGCTGTAAATCACCGCCAGAGCGCGCACCGGCTGTTTTTCCTTGAACTTGCCGCCGCCGCTGTATCCGTCCCAGGCGGTGTCGGCGAGGGTGAAAGCGATGTCCGCCTTGCCGGCGCCGACGAGGCGGATATTGTCCACCGATGCGCTCGTGACCTCCGCGGTCGCGTCAACGCCAGCGATATTCTTGGTCAGGACGCTCGCGATGGCGCCGCCGAGGGGGTAGTAAACACCCCCTGTTCCGCCGGTTGCGATGGACAGGCGCTTCTGCTGGGCCGTCGCGGGGGATGCGGCCATCACGGCCAGGATGATGCATGAAACGAATCGATGTACCAGGATATGCATGGTCGAGCCTCCTCCTCGATGAAAATGAACCGCTTCAGCGCGGGAATCCGCCCTACTTGCCGAGCAGCGCTTCCTTGAGATCATCCTGGACCGGCTTGGCGCCCAGCCAGATCCGCAGCAGCGCCCGGTAAAAGTCCTCGCCAGCGATCGGATTGCCCTTCGGCTCGCTGTTGAACACCAGACGCGTACCCGTTTCGGGCGCGAAGTCCAGATTGACCACCGCTGCCTTGGGCGCGGTCTGCAGCGACAGCACGGCCGCCCTGAATTCGTCGATGGCGGGCTTGAGCGTCGCGAGTTCGGCTTCGCTGCTGTTCTTCCGGATGCCTTCCACGAGCGCATCGGCGAACTGCTCCGCCGTCAATTCGCGCAGCGTCACGATGTGGACGCGCTTGGGTCCCTTGAGGGCAAGTACCTGGTCGGCGCTGGTCTTCTTCTCCGGCAGGTAAAGGCCGGCGGCATAGACCTTGACCATGAACCGCGTCCGTACCCCCGCCCCGTTCAGATTGAGCTCGGTCGCGCCCAGCTTGACCTTGTCCTCGAACTTCACTCCCGCCACATCCACCGCGGCGCCCACGGCCAGCGAAAGGCCCGCGCAAACGCCCACCACCAGGGAACGAATCAGCTTCATCATCTTGCATCTCCTCGTTTGAATTGAACAATTCGGATCACGAAAGCGCCAACGCCACGGCTTTGCCGACATCCTCGCTGCGCGCCTTGCCGCCCAGGTCCCGCGTCACGATCCTTCACAGGCTCTCGTGCCCAATCAGCCGCGCATCCTTCAGGTCCGCACCTCGCCGTCTCCCAATACGATCCACTTCTGGCTGGTGAGGCCGTCCAGGCCGACCGGGCCTCGCGCGTGGAACTTGTCGGTCGAAATGCCGATTTCCGCGCCGAGTCCATACTCAAAACCGTCGGCGAAACGCGTCGACGCGTTGACCATCACCGACGAGGAATCGACCTCGCGCAGGAAGCGCAGCGCCTTCGAGTAGTTCTCGGTGACGATGGCATCGGTATGCTGGGAGCCGAAGTCATTGATGTGCTCGATGGCCTCGTCAATGCCGGCCACGGTGCGGATCGACAGGATCGGCGCCAGGTATTCCGTGCGCCAGTCCTCCGCCGTTGCATCCCTGATGCCGCTCAGCCCGGCGAATGCGAGGATCGCCTTCGATTCGGGACAGCAACGCAGCTCCACCCCTTTGTCGGCGTAGATGCGGCCGAGCGCCGGCAGCACGCGCGGTGCGATGGATTGCGCCACCAGCAACGTCTCCATGGTATTGCAGGTCCCGTAGCGCTGGGTCTTGGCGTTGTCGGCGATGCGAATCGCCTTGTCGAAGTCCGCCTCGCTGTCGACATAGACGTGGCAGATGCCGTCGAGGTGTTTGATCACCGGCACGCGCGCTTCACGCGCGATGCGTTCGATCAGACCCTTGCCACCACGCGGGACGATGACATCGACGTACTCGGGCATGGCGATCAGCTCGCCCACCGCCGCCCTGTCGGTTGTCTCGATCACTTGTACCGCGGCCTCCGGAAGCGCCGCGGCGTTCAACCCCCGACGAACGCAGGCGGCGATGGACTGGTTCGAGTGCAGCGCCTCCGAGCCGCCGCGCAGGATCACTGTATTGCCGGATTTGATGCAAAGCGCGGCGGCGTCGGCCGTGACATTGGGCCGCGACTCGTAAATGATGCCGACCACGCCCAACGGCACGCGCATTTTGCCGACCTGGATGCCCGAGGGACGGCGCTTGAGCTCGCTGATCTCACCGACGGGGTCGGCCAGTTGCGCGACCTGCTCCAGACCTTGAGCCATGGCCTCGACGGTCTTCGCCGTGAGCGTCAGGCGATCGACCAGCGCCGGCTCGAGGCCGTTCTCCCGCGCCGCCTTCACATCGCGGTCATTGGCTGCCAGCAAACCGCCGCGACTGTCGCGGATCGCCTCCGCCATGGCGATAAGCGCGCGGTTTTTGGCGTCGGTCGAAGCGCGCGCCAGCACGCGTGAGGCGGTGCGCGCGTTCCGGCCCACGTCGCGCATGTAATCCTTGACGTTAATGGTTTCGGCTCTCACGTTGGTTCGCTCTTCCCAGTCTCAGTGCCAGCTGTTGCAGCTCGTCCCATGGGTCCCCGGCCGCGAGACCCTTGATCACGCGGTCGATATGCGCGGCGCACCGCAGCCCGGCCTGCACCTCGCGCTTCGTCATAACGCGCGCCGCCCGTTCCACCAAACCGATGTGCGCCGCGTCGAAGACGCGCTGCGCCCTGAGCGCCGGCGCGACCGGGCGGCCCACGTCGAGAGCGCCGCGGGCCCAAGCGAGCTCACGCAGATCGGTGGCGAAAGCCCACAGGACCAGAGGCAGCCCCGTACCTTCGGCCCGGAGGCCGTCCAATAGTCGTGCGCAGCGTCCGATATCGCCTTCAAGCAACGCCGCGCGCAGCTTATCGACATCATAACGCGCGACGTTCAGTACCGCATCCTTGATCTGGTCGATGGTCAATGGTCCCGCCGGATGAAGCAAGGCGAGCTTCTGGATTTCCTGGTGTGCCGCGAGCAGGTTTCCTTCGACGTGCCGCGCGATGAAATCGAGACCTTCGGCCGATGCCGTCTGAGCTTGCCGCGCCAGGCGCCCGGCGATCCAGTCCGGCAAGCGCTCCAGCGGCGGCGCATTGAGTTCAACGGTGATCCCCGCCTGCTGCATGGTCTGAAACCAGGCGGTCTTGCGCGCCTGCCAATCGAGTCGAGGCAGTGAAACCAGGGTCACGACGCCTTCACCGAGGTCGGCGCAATAGCGGATCAGGGCTTCCCCGCCCTCGCGGCCGGGCCTGCCGCTGGGGATGCGCAGGTCGACCAGTTTGTTGCCGCCGAACAGCGACAGGTTGGCCGCGGCGATCCGCAGCGCGTCCCATTTGAACGATGGGGTCGTGACGATCACTTCGCGGTCCGTGTAGCCGCGACCGCGGGCGGCCCGGCGAACGGCGTCGCCGGCTTCCGCCACGAGCAGAGGCTCGTCGCCGTGAAGGACGTACAGCGGCGCAAGCGTCTTCGCAAGATGCGTCGCGAGTTGATCGGGCCGAACAAGCATTGCGCGGTCAATAAAGGGGGAAGCGGTGCGGTTCCGGCTTTCGTGGGCGAGCGCGTCCGCCTACTCGCTCACTCGCACCGCCGCCAGCCGCCGCAGGATCTGCTGTACAGCGTCGTCCTGCATGTCCCGATAGAGCATCGACTCCTCGGTCTCCTTGGCCAGGATCTGGGAATCGTTGAATGTGATGTCGCGGTTCAGCGTGATCTGGCTCGGCGCAATGAAGACCTTGCCTTTTCCGTCATGCACGGAGAAGGCTATGCGGTAGCGAATCTGGAACTCCCTGACCTGTCCGGCCGCGTTGAGGCTGAGGATGGACTTTTCCCTCGCTTCGTTCAGCACGTCGAGTCGAGCCTTGGCGTCCTCCGGGTTGTCCACCACGCGCGTCGTTCCACCCGCCTCGACGGCGCGCCTCAGAACGGGTCCGATCCCCGAGGTCATGGAAGCGTTCAAATAGAGGGTCTCGAATGGTGACGGCTTCGCGCCGCGCAAATGAAAGCCGCATGCGCTGAAGGCGAAAGCCAATCCGATGACCAGCCAGCGCCAACGACGCGCATCGCCTCGAGTCCGCCCCATGTGCCTCACGCCGAATGCTCTATCGTTGAAGTGTCGCGGGCAAGCCCGCTCCCCCATCAGGCGTACCGCCGCATCGCGCCCGACGGCGTTCCTGCGAGTGAATCGCGCTGTGCTTCATCGCTGATCGGCGGGCCTAGATGACGATATTGACCAGCCTGCCGGGGACCACGACCACTTTTCTCGCCGCGCGCCCCTCCAGGTAACGCCGCGCCCCGTCCGATGCGAGCGCGATCCGCTCGATCTGTTCTTTCGTCGCGGTCTGCGGCACCCGCACGGCGCCACGGAGCTTGCCGTTGATCTGCAGAACGAGCTCGATCTCATCGCGTCGAAGCGCCTCGTCGTTGGGCTCGGGCCACGGACAGGTCATGATGTCATCGCCATAACCGAGCGCCCGCCACAACTCGTGACAGATGTGCGGCGTGAGCGGAGAAAGCAGCCGGAGCAGGATCGACAGACCTTCGGCGACGACCTCCGCCCGGGCACGCTCATCGGCGCCCGCGCTCGCCCGCTCGAGCGCATTCAGTATCTTCATGGCGGCCGATGCCACGGTGTTGAACTGGAACCGGGAAAAATCGTAGTTCGCCTGCCGCAGGCTGGCGTGCACTTCGCGGCGCACCTGCGCCAATTCGCCATCGAGTTTCCGCGTTACACCGCCACCGCCGAGCCGGGGTCTCAATTCGCTCTCGAAACGGTAAGCGAAGCTCCACAGCCGCCGCAAGAACCGGTAGCTTCCCTCGACGCCCGAGTCGGACCATTCCAGAGTCTGTTCGGGCGGACTCGCGAACATCATGAAGAAGCGCGCCGTGTCGGCGCCGAACTCGTCGATCAGCGTCTGCGGATCGACACCGTTGCGCTTGGATTTCGACATGGTGCCCACGCCGCCGTATTCCACCGGGGCGCCGTCCGCCCGCGACACCGCCGAGACAATGCGGCCGCTTTCATCCAGCTTCGGCTCCACTTCCTCGGGTGCGAAATAGGTGATGCCGCCCTTGTCCCCCTTGCGCAGGAAGATATGATTGAGCACCATGCCTTGCGTGAGCAGGCGCTCGAAGGGTTCGTCGTAGCTTACCAGCCCGAGGTCGCGCATGACTTTCGTCCAGAAGCGCGAATAGAGCAGGTGCAGGATGGCGTGTTCGATACCCCCGACGTACTGATCCACCGGCATCCAGTATTTCACGCGTTCGTCGACCATGGCGGCGTCATTGTCGGTGCAGCAGTAGCGCGCGTAATACCAGGAGGAATCCACGAAGGTGTCCATGGTGTCGGTCTCGCGCCTGGCCGGCGCGCCGCATTTCGGACATGAGCATGCGATGAATTCGGGGCGCTTGTTGAGCGGATTCCCGGCGCCGTCGGGCACGACATGTTCAGGCAGCACCACCGGAAGTTGGTCATCGGGCACCGGCACGTCGCCGCAGGCAGCACAGTGAATGATCGGGATCGGGCAACCCCAATAGCGCTGGCGCGAGATGCCCCAGTCACGCAGCCTGAACTGCACCTGTTTGTCGCCCAGTCCCCGGACCTTGAGATCAGCCGCGATCGCGTCCGTCGCCTGCCGGTAGTCCAGACCGTCGTACTTGCCTGAGTTGACGCAGCGCCCCCGCTCCTTGTCGGCGTACCATGCCTGCCAGCCCTCCAGCGAGAAGGCCTCGCCCGGCACTTCGATCACCTGCTTGATCGGCAAACCATACTGCTTGGCAAAGTGAAAATCGCGCTCGTCATGTGCCGGCACCGCCATCACCGCGCCTTCGCCGTATCCCATGAGCACGTAGTTGCCCACCCACACCTCCACCTTCGCTCCGGTGAGCGGGTGGGTGACGAAAACCCCGGTGGGCATGCCCTTCTTCTCCATGGTCGCCACATCGGCCTCCATCACCGAGCCACGCTTGCATTCCTCGATGAACTCGGCGAGTTCCGGGTTTCCCTTCGCAGCGTGCGCGGCCAGAGGGTGTTCGGCCGCCACGGCGCAAAAGGTCACGCCCATGATGGTGTCGGCGCGGGTGGTGAAGACCCGGAGCAGCTCGCGCTTGCCGTCGACTTCATAAGGAAAGGCGAAACGCACGCCGTGGCTCTTCCCGATCCAGTTGGCCTGCATGGTCTTGACCCGTTCGGGCCATCCCGGCAGATGATCCAGGTCGGCGAGCAGCTCGTCGGCATAACGGGTAATCGCCAGGTAATACATCGGGATCTCGCGTTTTTCCACCAGCGCTCCCGTGCGCCAGCCGCGGCCGTCGATGACCTGCTCATTGGCGAGCACGGTCTGATCGACCGGATCCCAATTGACGACCCCGGTCTTCTTGTAGGCGAGCCCCTTCTCCAGCATGCGCAGGAACAGCCACTGGTTCCAGCGGTAGTAGTCGGGTTTGCAGGTGGCCAGCTCGCGCTCCCAGTCGAGGGCGAAACCGAGCGAGCGCAGCTGGCGTTTCATGTAGTCGATATTGTCATAGGTCCAACGCGCCGGCGGCACGCCGTTGGCCATCGCGGCGTTTTCCGCTGGCAATCCGAAGGCGTCCCAGCCCATCGGCTGCAGCACGTTGCGGCCCCGCATGCGGTGGTAGCGGGTGAGGACGTCGCCGATGGTATAGTTGCGCACGTGCCCCATGTGCAGCTTCCCCGACGGGTACGGGAACATCGACAGGCAGTAGTACTTCGGTTTGGCGGGATCCTCGATGGCGCGGAAGCTGTGCCGCTCCTCCCAGGAGCGCTGCGCGGCCTGTTCGATCTGCGACGGGTGATATTTCTCCAGCATGGGCGCGACACCAGGCGACGGAAAAGGCGGCCATTATAGGCGGGAAACCCGGCCTGCCGCGGCGCGCCGGCGTCCATCCGCATCGGAGCAGCGAGCGCGCAGTGCGTCCCGAATCAGACGATAGCCGGGATTGTTACAGGCGAGTGCTCAAGCTGCCTTCCGGATCCGCTCCGGGGCGAACCACCTGTCGATCGAGGCATTGAGCTGCTGCCCGTTGAAGGGCTTGCTGAGGTAGTCGTCCATTCCCGCGGCGAAGCAGCGCTCGCGGTCGCTGTCGAAAGCATTCGCGGTCATGGCAATGATGGGCAGGCGCGCATGCCCGGCGCGCGCCTCCCTCGCGCGGATGTCCTGCGTCGCCGCATAGCCGTCTTTCACGGGCATCTGGCAGTCCATGAAGACCATCGCGTATTCCTGTTCCGCGGTCTTCTGTACGGCCTCTTCGCCGTTTTGCGCGAGATCCACCTCGAGTCCGAACTCCTGCAGCATCGCGGCGGCAACCATCTGGTTCACGACGTTGTCCTCGACGAGCAGCACGCGCGGTCCCGAGATGCGGTGCTCGGCCGCCCGGGACGGCGTCGGTGCGGCGACGCCGACCCGCGGGCCGCCGCGGATCGCGGCCGCCGTAGTCTCGATCGCTCTTGCGAGCTCGGCCTGGCGCAGCGGCTTTGTCAGCCACTGATCGATTCCGGACGCCTCGCGCCGCGCCGCCGCGTCGTTCGAGTATACCGAAGTCATCATGATGATCCGTACCGGGGCGATCGCCGGGTCCGCCTTGAGCTTCTCAACGATCCGCAGGCCTCCCGTGTGCGGCATGTCGAAATCCATCAAGAGCACGTCATAGGGCGCCTGATCTGCTGCCGCGGCGCGCATTTCGTGCAATGTCGATGATGCGTCCGCCGAGGGCGTGACGGTCATGCCCCATACCGTGAGCAGGTTGCGCACGTTCTCGCGCGTGGCGGAGTTGTCGTCCATCACGATCGCGCGCAGGCCGCTCACGCCCGCGGCCAACGCCGGAGCGGAGGCAGCGATCTGCCTGGGTAGCCGCAGCTCGAACCAGAAGGTCGATCCCCCCTTGAGCTGGCTTCTCACCGAGATTGTTCCCCCCATCATGGCGATGATGTGCCTGGAAATCGCCAGCCCCAAACCGCTCCCGCCGAAGCGACGGGTCGTCGAATTGTCGGCCTGGGAGAACGCCTCGAAGATCTGTTCCAGCTTGTCGCGTGGAATGCCCACACCGGTGTCCGATACTTCCACTTGAAAGGCTAGGCGACCATCCGCCTCATACACATGATTCATGCGCACGATGATCTCGCCGCACTCCGTGAATTTGATTGCGTTGTTGAGCAAGTTGATGATGACTTGCCGCAGCCGCGATGGGTCGCCGAACACGTTCAGTGAAATGTCCGGCGGCAGATCGGCGATGAGTTCGATTCCTTTGGCCGCTGCTGGTTCGCTGAACGTCGCGACCACATTTTCGATCAGTTCGCGCAGATCGAAGGGAAGTTGCTCCATGACGGCCTTCCCGGCTTCCATCCGGGACAGGTCGAGGATATCGTTGATCAGGGTGAGCAGATGCTGGCCCGACGCATAGGCCGTCTGGGCAAAGTGGCGCTGCCGGTCGTTGAGCCTGGTATGCGTCAGCAGTTCGGTCATGCCCAGCATGCCGTTCAGCGGCGTACGGATTTCGTGGCTCATCGTTGCAAGAAAGTCGGCCTTTGCCCGGACGGCGGCTTCGGCGGCCTCTTTCGCGAGGCGCAGTTCGCGCGTGCGCTTCTCGATGCCGTGCTTGAGCCGCGCCTCATAGCGACGAAGTTCCTCCGTTCGCGCCTGAATACGTTCCAGCATTTCGTTGATCGCGTCGCCGAGCGCCGCGATCTCGGCAGTGCCACCAGCTTGCGCTCGCAGGGAATAATCGTTGGTGGTGCGCACCGCGTTGGTATGCGCAACCAGAGTCGCCAGCGCCCGGGCCGGACCTCGCGACAGCAACCGGCCAAGCACCAGGCTGACCACGAAGCCCACTATCGCCACGCCAGTCGCGAAGGTCGCGAACACGCGCACGCGCGCCTTCAGCGGCCCGAGATCGGCCTGTAGTTGTACTGTTCCCAGGATGTCGCCCTTGTGCTGTACGGGTACCGCCAGACTCAACACCGATTCATCGAAGCGATGTTCGCCGGAGAGCAGATCCGTCCGCGGCGGCGCATTCCGATCTTTCGAAGAGCGAGACGCCGCGGCGACGACTCGTCCGGTTCGATCGGTGTACCGGACGGCAATGACGTCGGGCGACCGCGCGGCGCCGGAAAGGATGGCGGTGGCGGCCTTCTGATCACGGGCGAGCAGAGCGGGAACACTCGCATCGGCCAGCGCAAGCGCCTGCGCCCTCTTTTCGTTGAGCAGGACATGACGCTCCGACAGCGCCGCGGCCGCGATCATCGCGATTGTGACAAACGCCACAGTCAGTCCGGTTACCGCCGAATTGATGCTCATGAGCGTGCGCGGCAACGAGCGCGAACGCCCCGACGATAGGGCGCCGCTCCGAGAGGTCCCCAGCTTCATTCTGATCCTGGTCTCGCCGTCACCACAAAGGAACGATCGCCAGCGCGCCATGCCATGCACCCCTGTCCCGCGCGGGGAGAGGGGTGCGTCGAGCTGACAGCGTCAGCGCGTAAGGCTGGCCGTCTCGCCCGACTTCTCCCCCCGAAGGCAAGGAAGATTCGACAATCGCTGGCGCGACTTGCACGTTAACGTTGTCTGTGAACGGTTCTTGAGCAACATATTTCACGAACCTCGGCTTCAAGGCGGGACGATTGGCGCCGATAACTGTTGGTGGCGGAATTGACCTCAGGCGCGTCGGCGCCGCGCCAGTGGCGCGGAGCACTGGCCGGCTTCGGCGTCAGGGAGAACGACGATGGTCCCTACCGTAATGAACGAGGCGACGAGTGGAACAGCGATCCCGCGATCGGATGGTCTGCCGGAGCGCGTGCCGCTAAACGAAGTATTTGACAGCGGAGTCCTGGACCGTACCCCGGGAGTCGGCCATGGCGCGCCGCCAGTGGTGCGACAGCGTATCCTGGATGCGTTTCGGAGGGAAGGATCGCGGCTGATCGTGCGGATACGTTCAGCCCGACTCGGTGGCAATGTCGAAGAACTGAAGCGCGCGGCGCACGCGCTTAAATCATCCAGCGCGACCATCGGCGCGATCGCCGTTTCGGCGGCAGCCGGGCAACTCGAACAGTCGGCAGGCGAGCGGCCTTCCAGCGAACTCGATCGATGGGTAAGCCAGCTCGATCGGGAAGCCGAACGATTGTGGCGGCTGTTCGATGACTCGCCGGGGTAGCAGGGCAAGGCTGCGCATCGCGAACCGAAATGAGCCTGAAATCGTCCCGCGTGCTCATTGTCGATGACGACACGGTGCTGTCGATGACGGCGAGCGCCGTCGTCCAATCGGCCGGGTTTCACGTCGATTCCGCCGGAACTGGCGAGGAGGGGTTGGCAAGGATCGACGAAGGAGGGGTCGATCTGGTGCTGCTGGACGTCATGCTGCCGGAGCTGGACGGTTTCGAAGTCTGCCGCCGCCTGCGCAGTCGGCCGGCTGGCATGATGGTCCCTGTCATCATGATGACCGGACTGAACGATACGCTATCCATCGAGACCGCGTACGAGGCCGGCGCCACGGACTTTATTACGAAACCGCTCAACTGGACGCTGCTCATCCACCGCTTGCGCTACGCGTTGCGCGGCAGCCGAACGCTTTCGGACCTCGCACGGAGTCGCGCGGAGCTTGCGCGCGCCATGGAGATCGCCGATATGGGCGGATGGACCTGGCGAGTCCAAGACAATTTCGTGCACCGATCCGAGCAGGTTGCGCGGCTGTTCGGGATGGCTCCCAGCGAGCTGGGGGGGACCCTGGAAGCGGGGCTCGAGCGCATTCACCCGTCCGATCGGTCGCGGGTCAACGCAGCGCTGGCCGACGTCGCGAAACGAGGTCGAACCATTCGGCACAATTACCGCATTGTGCGGCCCGACGGGGCTGTCAGGACGGTGTTCGAACACGCACAGGCGATGAC
>Ga0209253_10004065_pt1 | contig 12781 bp, 9 predicted proteins | sample FrelakmetBRP12BR_FD_187145 | JGI IMG/M metagenome (GOLD analysis project Ga0209253, IMG submission 187145) | Freshwater lake sediment microbial communities from the University of Notre Dame, USA, for methane emissions studies - BRP12 BR (SPAdes)... | ecosystem: Environmental > Aquatic >...
GAGGACGGCATCACTGCGACCCGCCCTCGATGCGCGCGTGACGGACGGCGAGACTAATGCCGCCGCCGCCGACCGGCAAATGCGCCGGCGGCTGCTGCCAGCAACAACGCGAGCGTTGCCGGTTCGGGGATCGCCGCACGGGCGCCCGTGAGATTGATCGTGTAGTTCGACGGCAGATCGAAATTGACCGGCCCGGCCGCGGTCCACGAACCCAGCGCGCCGCCGCCGCCCGGACCGGTCGGGCCGTAGACGCCCGTCGTATCGAGGAACTGGTCGAGCGAGAAGATCGAGTTCCCAGTGGCATCCTGCGGGTCGGAAAACCCCCAGGCGATGGCGAGATAGTAGAGCCCCGGCAAAACAGGCCCGAACGAATGGGCGGCGGGGAGCGTGGACTGGAAGTCGGCGGTCGTGTTGTCGTTGTTCATGTACACGCCCAGGCCCGACAGGTCGAACAGGTACAGCGCGGGATCGTCCATGTTCGCACCGCTCGCCTCCGTGCTCGCGCTGAAGGTTGCGGCGTCCACGATGTTGATCTCATAGAGATCGACATCCCAGATGAGGCTGTTTAGATCGAAATCGAGGTTGCCCTTGATTTGGGAAAGCGGCCCGGTACCCGTCGTGATCTCGGCCGTGACCGGCAGCTGGCCGGCGTTGATTTCATTCCAGACGGGCGAAGCGGCCGCGGGAACAGCGACAAGGACGGTGAAAAGCGCAAGGGTGCCGACTTCTAGCAGCGGACGCACGTTGATATCCCCCTGAACGGACGATCGAGTGAATAGACAGCCACGACGGACGAGTGTCATCGACAGGACTGTCCCTTACAGCGTGTGAACAACGGATTGTCAGTTAGCAACATTCGCGCCCATGAAGGTTATCTTTTGATTGTCATGGAGTTGAGGAAGCCCCCCCAAGGCGATTGCTCCACAACTGTAAAGATCATCGACAGCGTCCTTCGGGCTGGATGCGTTGGGTGAGGGGGGATATGTGACATCGCCAGAGCCCTCACTTCAAATTGCGCTCTGTTGGCGGTCTGGTGGCATGTGGGGCATGCGAGGCATGAACGTCGATTGCACGGAAGCCCAGGTTCTCGGCGATCAGGAAGAACACCATCCGGGTGCGCGACAACCGAGTGAAGCCACGAAACGCGGCGCCCTCCGCCTTGGACCAAGCCATTGAAAGTCTCGGCGCAACCGCAGGTCTGCCGGGTCTGCGCGCAGCCCATGACGCCTTTCCGGGGGTTGCGCACACGGGCAGCGATCTCCTGCTTCGACTCGACCTGGGAACACATTGCGCAGGTACACCAAGGCTGGCGTATCGCGCGGACCACGTCGGGGGCATGCGCTCGAGGACCTCCCGCGGACTTCCGTGTAGATCGGGCGCGACCGGCCCGCCGGAGCGTTCGGATGACCATGGAACGCGAAGGGCGCTCCCTTCGAAGATCGCCGTGAACTGTCGAAGCTCATCGGGCGGTCGACGACGCCACTTGCGGTGCAGGCAGGAGAGGCGCTGAACCAGCCTTCTCGCGGACGTCGCTGGCCAGTCCAGGGCATGCGGGGCTCTCGCGGGCCGCAACGCTCGATTGCCGGATCACCGCGCCCGCGCGCGCGACCAGTGAACCCCGAGCGGCGACGCCGAGCGTCTTCCCCGTGTTCGGGTTGATGACCAGCTCATAGCTCGTCCGTTGTTAGATGGGCAGGTCGGCCGGCCCGGCACCCTTGAGGACGCTGTCCACGGCGGATTCGGCCGCCCAGCGGAACACCGCCGGAAGGCCGAGACCGCAGGACATGAGCCCGCCGGCTTCCGCATCTTCCTGGGCGGAGAACGGCGTCGCCATCCTGTTCCTCGATGCAAGATCTGCAATTTGCGTTGCGTGACGGATGTTCGCGGGTAATTCGCTGCGATAGACCGCGTCGGCCCCACCCTCGACGATCGCAGGGAAGTCGCCTCCCCAATCGGCAATGGAACCCCGAGGCACGATGAGGACCGGGCTGAGCCGGATGAGGTCGGCCGCGCGCTCAGGCAGACGCTCGGTTCTCCTTTCCGCGAAGCGATGCTCGACGATGAGGTTCGCGCCCTCCACGTGACCCAGCTCGCGCAGTCTTTGCCAAGGGGCATCGGCGGGATCGGGCACGCCGCGGGCCGGCGAGGATCCGAAAGACAGGAAACCGATCCGCCAGACCTTCCCAGCGGTTGAGCGCGGACCGGAACGGAAGCCATGACTACGCTTCCGACCACGATTCCGACAAACCTGAGCCGATCGATCATGAGTCGACCTCCGCGGCACGCAGAAGCACCGACCGCGCGTTGGTCCGGGCTCCAATCGATGGCCAGGCGTGCGTGCTCCGCAGAGGCCGACGCGCCTGGTAGCCCGAAAGGACGAAGGCGCGCGGATCACGGAAGTGCCTACACTGCCTGCCCGTGCCGCCTGCACGCAGGACCCGAGAACGCGCATGTCGCTCGCCGTCGTCCAATCGCGCGCCCTGACCGGCGTCGAGGCGCCGCGCGTGTCCGTCGAGGTTCACATCGCCGGCGGATTGCCCGGCATTCACCTGGTCGGCCTGCCGGACACCGAGGTTCGCGAGGCGCGCGACCGCGTGCGCGCCGCGATGCAGAACGCGCAGTTCGAATTTCCGCAGCGCAAGGTCACCGTCAACCTGGCCCCGGCGGACCTGCCCAAGGAGTCGGGACGCTACGACCTGCCGATCGCGCTCGGCATCCTTGCGGCGACCGGGCAGATTCCCGCCAAGGCCCTCGACGACTACGAATTCGCCGGCGAGCTCGCGCTGACCGGCGAGCTGCGCGCGGTGCGCGGCGCGCTCGCGATGGCGCTGTCCGTGCAGCGCGACGGCCGCGCGTTCGTGCTGCCGTCGGCGTCGGCGGCGGAAGCCGCGATGGTGAAGGGCGCCACCGTTTACGGTGCCGGATCGCTGCTCGCCGTCTGCGCGCACCTGACGGCGCGCGCACCGTTGACCCCGGCGATTGCCCTGCCGCCTCCGCCAGCCGAGAGCGTTTCCGATCTGTCCGACGTGCGCGGCCAGCCGCTCGCGAAGCGCGCGCTGGAGATCGCCGCGGCGGGCGCGCACTCGCTGCTGCTGATGGGCCCGCCCGGCACCGGCAAGTCGATGCTCGCGCACCGGCTGCCGTCGCTGCTGCCGCCATTGCGCGACGACGAGGCGCTGGAAGTCGCGGCCGTCGCGTCGATCGCCGGCAAGTTCACGCCGCGGCACTGGGGCGAGCGGCCGTTCCGCGCGCCGCATCACACGGCGAGCGCCATCGCGCTGGTCGGCGGCGGCAGCGACCCGCGACCGGGCGAGATCTCGCTCGCGCATCACGGCGTGCTGTTCCTCGACGAATTGCCGGAGTGGGACCGGCGTGTGCTGGAGGTGCTGCGCGAGCCGCTCGAGTCGGGCGTCATCCACATCTCGCGCGCTGCGCGGCAAAGCACATTTCCCGCGCAGTTCCAGCTCGTCGCGGCGATGAACCCGTGCCCGTGCGGCTGGCAGGGCGATGCGCGTGGGCGCTGCCGCTGCACGCCGGACCGCGTGGCGCGCTACCGCGCCCGCATCTCGGGCCCGCTGCTCGACCGCATCGACCTCGCGCTGGAAGTGCCGGCGGTCGATGCGGACTTGCTCGCGATCCGCGCGAACGCCGGCGGGGCAGCGGGCACGGCAAGTGTCGACAGCGCGATGACCGTCCGCGCCCCCGAGCGCGAATCGTCAGCGGCCGTGCGTGCGCGCGTCGTGCGGGCGCGCGAGCGGCAGCACGCGCGGCAGGGCAAGGCCAACGCGCACCTCAGGCCATCGGAGATCGCGCAGCACTGCGCGCCCGACGCCGCCGGCGAGGCGCTGCTGCGCAAGGCGATGGCGCGGCTCGCGCTGTCCGCACGCGCGTATCACCGCGTACTGAAGGTCGCGCGCACGGTGGCGGACCTCGCGGGGGCGCGGGATGTCGCCGTGCTGCACGTGGCCGAGGCGATCGGCTTCAGGCGCACCGACAGCGCGTGATGCGCACCTCGCCGTAACGTCGCCGCCGTGCGCGGGCCGTCACACCCTGGATTCCAGTGTCGGCCTGGCCGGTCTTTTCGTCTCCGCCTTCGCGTCGGTGATGATCCCGCCGGGTAATCCGGAGATTGCGCTGGCCGCGCGGCGCGTCCACGCGCCTGCGCTCGAATGGCCGGCGCTCGCCGTGGCCACCGTCGGCCATACGGCGGGTGCGCTCGGGCCGTACGCGCTCGGCCGCTTCCTGCCGCAGCCGAAAACGGTGCCGCGCTGGTGCCCATGCGCCCCTACGAAGTTCGGGCGCTCCTGGTGTCGTGGGGGCCTCTGCTGGGTGACGCACCGTGCGTCGCATCGGGCTGGCGGCGCCAACCGGTCGCGCGGGTGGCGCCCGCGATCGCGCTCGGCAAGTTCGCGCAGTACTACGTCCTCGCGCAGGGCGGGCTGCACTTCACGCGCTGAGTCGGGCGGTCTGCGATGTCACGTGTGACATGCGTGGGCCGATTGCTGGAGAGAAGCGCCGCGACGACGGCAATCAGGGATGCCGCGGCATGCTCATCGATCGCGCGCGGCCGGCGCCGCGTGCGCACGCTCGGTCGGCTTTTCGCGGGTCTTCCCCCGCGGCACTTCGGGGCGCGTCGTCGGCCCCATGACCGAGAACGCATCGTCCAGCGCGCGCATCTCGGTGCGCACCGACATGCGGACCGACGTCGGCTTGATCCTGGCGCGGCGCGGCCGGGTGCTGCGGCCCCGGTTGTGCTTCGCAGTGCGATGCGCGGCGTACAGTGCGAGCAGCAGGATGCCGACCAGCACGAATCCATAGATGGGAGTCAACGCACCGACCCTCTTCTTGTTGTGTTGAACATGGGCATTGCGCAGGCACAACGGCGAACGACGCGCGCGAATGCGGAAGGCACGCATCGACGCAAGTCGCATGCCGGATCGCTAGCGCATTGATTTGGAAGCGGTCGCAACGCGCGGCGCATTGCGTGTGTAAATTCGCTCGACAGTCCGGCGCGCGCTTTGCTCTTGCGCGCTTTGCGCATCGTCGGCGAAGCGCCGCGATGAAGAGGATGTCCGGAACAACGCTTCGCGCGGTCCTGGCGCGAACCCGCCGAGTCCCTCGGCTGCCGTCGCCTAGCGGCGATCCGCCGTCAGGACTTCCTTCCGGCGTACTTCTCCCCCGCCGAAACCTCACCCTTCAGCCAGTTCTGCGGAGGCGGCAGCGGGCACGTCGTGTACGCGGAGAACGCGCACGGCGGGTTGTACGCCTTGTTGAAGTCGACGACCCACGTGCCGTCCTTCGGCTTCTCGACGACGAGGAAACGGCCGGGCGGATATGTCGTCGAATTGCTCGTCGCGTCGCGGAAGATGATGAAGAGCGCGCCTTCGTCGTCGAGTGCGTCGAACGACATCTTCTGGCCGTTGACGGTGAACTCGAGCGTGCCCGCGACCTTCTCGTAGCTGATCTCGCCGCGCACGTTGGCGATGGGAATCGTCGCGCCCTGCGTCGTGGGCACGAACTTCGCCGACACCTTGAAGTCGGCCTTGGGCTCGTACCAGAGCCGTCCCGCGAACGTCTTCCGCCGCGGCGACTCGCGGTCGGCGGCGCGGACGACGATCTTGCCGTCCTCGCGCTTCACGAACTGCAGGGACAGGCGGCCGGACGTCACCCACTCCAGTCGCGAAGCGCCGGTGACGAGGTCACGCGCGGTGAACTCCTCCGCGTCGTCGTCCTTCACCACCGTGCGCATCGTGTTGCCCTTGTCGAGCACGAGCCGCGCCTTGTCGCCTCCGACCGTGATCGTACCGAGATGCGCCGGCGCGAGCGCCTTCGGCAACACGACCTGGTTGTCGGGCGCGGATCCGATCCTGTAGGTGCCCGGTGCCAACTCGTCGCGCGAGACGATCGACAGCCAACCGCGCTCGCGCGTGAGGCTTGCGTCGGCCTTCGCTCGCCACTTCGCGAGGTCCTCGCCGTACGCGGGATCGGTGACGGGCGCGGCGTGTGCGGACGCGAGCAGTGCGAAGGCGGCCGTCGCGGCCAACAGGCGGTCGTGGATCGAGGCAATCATGGGCGCCGTCGCAGGGAAGTCGCGAAGGGGTGGATTTTACGCCTGTCGGAAGGGGACTTCACGCCGGGCGCGGGGGCGACGGGTGTCGATGCCTCGCCCATGCTGCACCGCGGTAAACTACCGGCGCAATGAACACGCTCACCGACGCCTTCGTCGAATCGCAGGAGACCGGCACGGACGCCCCGCGCTTGCGCGAGATCCCGTACAACTACACGTCGTTCTCCGACCGCGAGATCGTGATCCGCCTGCTCGGGGCGGCCATGTGGCAGCTTCTGGAGGAGCTGCGCGGGGAGCGGCGCACGGGCCGCTCGGCACGCATGCTGTTCGAGGTGCTGGGCGATATCTGGGTCGTCGACCGCAATCCCTACCTGCAGGACGACCTGCTCGACACTCCGAAGCGGCAGGGATTGCTGGTCGATGCGCTGCGCCACCGGCTGCACGAGATCGACAAGCGGCGGCAGCAAGGGGCCACCGCAGACAGCGAGCGCGACGACAAGGTCGCCCGCCTCGTGGCCGCGGCCCACGAAGCCGTCGACCGCTTCGCCGCGTCGTTCAGCGAGACCGCTGACCTGCGCCGGCGAGTGCGCCGCGTCCTCGCGCGCCACACCGACCGCGACAACATCGCGTTCGACGGCCTGGCGCGCGTGTCGCACGTGACGGACGCAACCGACTGGCGTGTCGAATACCCGTTCGTCGTCCTCTATCCCGACGCGGAGGACGAGGTGCGCGGCCTGGTCGAGGGCTGCATCGAGTTGGGCCTCACGATCATCCCGCGCGGCGGCGGCACCGGCTACACGGGCGGCGCAATTCCGCTCGACGCGCGTTCGGCCGTGATCAACACCGAAAAGTTCGAGCGGCTGTCCGCCGTCGAGCCGATCGTGCTGCGCGGCCACACCGAGCCGATGCCGACGATCGAGGCGGGCGCGGGGGTGGTCACGCGCCGCGTGATGGACGCCGCGGAACGCGCGGGACTCGTCTTCGCCGTCGACCCGACGTCGGCGGATGCGTCGTGCATCGGCGGCAATGTCGCGATGAACGCGGGCGGCAAGAAGGCGGTGCTCTGGGGCACGGCGCTCGACAACCTCGTGTCGTGGCGGATGGTGACGCCGCAGGCGCAGTGGCTCGAGGTCACGCGGACCGACCACAATCTCGGAAAGATCCACGACGCCGCGCAGGCGACCTTCGAGTGCACGTGGTTCGCGGCCGACGGCACGACGGTGACGCGCCGTGAGACGCTCGCGATTCCCGGCACCGTGTTCCGCAGGGCCGGCCTCGGCAAGGATGTCACCGACAAGTTCCTCGCAGGGCTGCCGGGCATCCAGAAGGAGGGCTGCGACGGGCTCATCACGAGCGCGCGGTTCGTGCTCCACCGGATGCCGCCCGCGGTCCGCACCGTGTGCCTCGAGTTCTTCGGGCAGGTGCGCGACTCGACGCCTGCGATCGTCGAGATCAAGGACTGCATCGACGCGCTGCCCAAGACCGGCCGCGCGCGCGTGCTGCTGGCGGGGCTGGAGCACCTGGACGAACGGTACGTGAAGGCGGTCGGCTACGCGACGAAGGCGAAGCGCCACGGGCGGCCGAAGATGGTGCTGCTGGCCGACATCGTCGGCGACGACGACAACGCCGTCGCGAAGGCCGCGTCGGAGGTCGTGCGCATCGCCAACGCGCGCGGTGCCGAGGGCTTCATCGCGGTGTCGGCCGACGCCCGCAGGAAGTTCTGGCTCGACCGCGCGCGGACGGCGGCCATCGCCAAGCACACGAATGCGTTCAAGATCAACGAGGACGTGGTGATCCCGCTGCCGCGCTTGGGCGACTACACCGACGGCATCGAGCGGATCAACATCGAGCTGTCGATCCGCAACAAGCTGCGGCTCGCGGACGAGCTCGCGGCGTTCCTCGCGAGCCCGCTCCTCGCCCACGCGTGGCCGCCCGACAGCGAGACGCGGCCGCCGCAGGAGATCGTCGACGCGAAGGTCGACGAGGCGCGCGAGCTGGTCGAGGCGACGCGCGCGCGCTGGCAGGACCTGCTCGCGCGCATCGACGAAACGTTTGCCGCGCTGCAGGACCACTCGGTCCTCGTGTCGTGGAAGCGCGAGCTCAGGTCGCCGCTCGAGGAGATCTTCGCTGGCTTGGCGTTCGCGCCCGTGATGAAGCACCTCGCGGACATCCACGCGCGGGTGTTGCGCAGCCGCGTGTTCGTCGCGCTGCACATGCACGCGGGCGACGGCAACGTGCACACGAACCTGCCCGTCAACTCCGACGACTACGGGATGCTGCAGGACGCCAACGCGGCGGTCGCGCGCATCATGGCGCTCGCACGGAGCTTGGGCGGCGTGATCTCCGGCGAGCACGGCATCGGCATCACCAAGCTCGAGTACCTGACGGACGACGAAGTCGCGCCGTTCGCCGCGTACAAGCGGGCGATCGATCCGGAGGGCCGGTTCAACCGCGGCAAGCTGCTGCGCGATCCGGTGCGCTCCGCGGACCTGTCCGGCGCGTACACGCCGAGCTTCTCGCTGATCGGCCACGAGAGCCTGATCCTGGAGGCGAGCGACATCGGGAGCGTGGCGGAGTCGATCAAGGACTGCCTGCGCTGCGGCAAGTGCAAGCCCGTTTGCTCGACGCACGTGCCGCGCGCGAACCTGCTCTACAGCCCGCGCAACAAGATCCTCGCGACGTCGCTGCTGATCGAGGCGTTCCTCTACGAGGAGCAGACGCGCCGCGGCGTGAGCCTCCGCCATTTCGACGAGTTCGGCGACGTGGCCGACCACTGCACGGTCTGCCACAAGTGCGCCAACCCGTGCCCGGTCGACATCGACTTCGGCGACGTGTCGATCGCAATGCGCAACCTGCTGCGCCGCGGCGGCCACAAGAAGTTCAATCCCGGCACGGCCGCGTCGATGTTCTTCCTGAACGCGACCGACCCGGCGACGATCAAGTTCACGAAGAAGCTGATGATCGACTGGGGGTACAAGGCGCAGCGGCTCGCGTACCGCTTCGCGAAGTCGACGGGCGTCGTGCGCGCGCAGGCGAAGCGGCCGCCGCCCACGCTCGGCCGCCCGCCGCTCAAGTCGCAGGTCGTCCATTTCGTCAACAAGCCGATGCCCGGGGGCTTGCCGAAGCGCACGTCGCGCGCGCTCCTCGACATCGAGGACGACACCATCGTGCCGATCATCCGCGACCCGGCCAAGTCGGCGGACGATGGCGACGCGGTGTTCTACTTCCCGGGCTGCGGCTCGGAGCGGTTGTTCTCGCAGGTGGGGCTCGCCACGCAGGCAATGCTGTTCCACGTCGGCGCGCAGACGGTGCTGCCCCCGGGTTACCTGTGCTGCGGCTACCCGCAGACGTCGGCGGGCTACCACGACGAGGGCCAGCGGATCTCGACCGGCAACCGCGTGCTCTTCCACCGCGTGGCCAATACGCTCAACTACCTCGACATCAAGACGGTGATCGTATCGTGCGGCACGTGCATGGATCAGCTCGCCAAGTACGAGTTCGAGAAGATCTTCCCGGGCTGCCGGCTCCTAGACATCCACGAGTACCTGATGGAGAAGGGCGTGCGGCTCGAGGACATCGCGGGCACCCGGTACATGTATCACGACCCCTGCCACACGCCGATGAAGACGTACGCGCCGCTCGCCGTCGTCAACGGGCTGATGGGCACGAAGGTCGCGCTGAACGAGCGCTGTTGCGGCGAGTCGGGCACGCTCGCCATCTCGCGACCCGACATCTCGACGCAGGTCCGCTTCCGCAAGGAAGAGGAGATGCGCCGTGGCGCGTCCGCGCTGCGGGCGGACGGCTTCGGCGGCGACGTGAAGGTGCTGACGTCGTGTCCGTCGTGCCTGCAGGGATTGTCGCGCTTCGCCGACGACGCGGGCACGGACGCCGACTACGTCGTGGTCGAGATCGCGCAGCGGACGTTGGGCGCCAACTGGTTGGCGGACTATGTCGCGAAGGCGAACGCGGGGGGCATCGAGCGCGTGCTGGTCTGATGCCCGCCCGCGCGTTCGTACGCGGCTTCAGTCCAGGAACGTGTCGGTCGCGCGGCACGACTCCCCGAATTCCGGCGCAGTCGCGCATCGTGGCGCCGTGTCGCGCGGCGCCGGCGCCGACAGCGTGACGAGCGCGGGTTCCGTGTCCGGGCCGTACCGGATGATCAGCGGCGCGCCGATCGCGAACAGCACGTACAGGGCGGCGACGAGGGTGGCCGCGAGCGCACGGCGCTTCTCGGACTTGAGCGCGGACGGACCCGGATCGGTGCAGGCGTGTGCGGTCAGCGTATCCATGGCGGCTCCCTTTCGCATCGGGTCCTTCCCGGCCAAGGTTCCAAAAATTCCCGCGAGGGCGGCCAAGACGTGCGTGCGGACGCGCTTGCTGCAGAATCTTTCTTCGCGCGCCCTCGCGGGTGGAGGAAACCTGTCGGGTTGCCGGCGGGACGCCGTCGGCTTCCTTGGCGCCGCCCCGCTCCTGCAACCAGGCCGTAACGCCAACTCTAGGCGCCGCCCGCGGGCGCCGCTGCCGACCATTGCGCGCCGCGCGTGCGGAATATTCGCGTCGGAGGCCGTCCGGCGGTGCGCGCGCGGCCTTCCATCGGGAACGCCTCGGGCGGAGCGGTCCGGCGATCCCGGCTTTGTGCTATAAGCGGACCTGTATTCGAGTGCGGCGAGCAGCCGCCGCGGGCCAGGTACGGCCGATGTGCGCCGCTGCCGGACGCCACGCCAGAAGAACGACCCGCGGCGCCAGGGCTTGCGGGCCGAATCGCCGGAGACCTGATGCAGGACACCGCTTCAGAGGCCATGAGGCCGACGAAAAGCGAAACCGCGCCGGAGGCGGTGCCGCCGCTCGCGTACGCGGATGCGGAAGGCGCCAAGCGCTGGGCAAAATCGCTGCTGATCACCGCCGTCACGCCCCTCTACGAGGCCGTGCGGGGGCAATTGCGTGCGCTGTCCGCCGCGGATTTCGCGCCGCGCGAACGCGCGACGATCGCCGAAGTGATGCGCGAGCAGGTCGCGCACCTGCACACCGAACTCGCCCGCCGGTACGCGGGAAAGCCGCAGCCCGCGTCCGACCGCGAGCTCGATGCCGCGGAGCAGGCGATCTCGCTGTGGCAGGGGCTGTGGGAGCAGTACTCCGCGTGCCTCAAGCCGCTCCTCGAGGGCGATGTCGAGCTGCAGGGGGTCAAGGCCAAGCTGCTGCAGCGCGGCCTCTACGTGGGAAAGCAGCTGGTGATCGTGCATGGGCTCGCGCGCCGCGTTCCGCCGTCCACGCTGTGGCAGGAGCTGCACGCGTACTACCGCCTGGCCGAACTTCTCGACTGCGCGGTGACGGCGGTGTCCGATGATCTGCAGCCGCACGCCGTCGGCGTTTCGTGCTACTCGACGTACTGCCACGCGCTGCTGCTCGGCCTGGCCGACCCCTGCGCGATGTCCGTGCGGCAAATCGAGCTTGCAGACCGCTGGCTCGGGCAATGGGCGCGCAAGATCTTTCCGTATGCGCAGCAGCGCGAGACCGAAGGGCCGGTGATGCTGATGGACCTCGACTCGTCGATCGGCGCCTGGATCGCCGCCGCCGCGCCGGCCAGTCCGCCGGCCTCGATGCGCTTCGGCTATCCCGGCAAGCTCGCCACCAGCGTCCGCGGGCGGATCAAGAGGCTCGCCGCCGGCTCGAATCCCGCGGAGCTGCAGCTCGGCCACGACACGTCGGTCGAAGGATCCGCGGCCCTGCTGGCGCACCTCGACCGCAAGTGGTACCAGCTGCCGGGCCGCGACGGCGATGCCGTACACGAGGAACTGCAGCTGACGGCCGGGGGGGTGCCGGCGGCGTATTTTCGCGTCGGCGGCCGCACGTTCGACCGGCAGGACCCTCTCGGGCGCCTCACGTTCCAGGGCGCGCAGCACCTGCAGACGCTGGGGGCGCTCACCGACTACGACCGCTACAAGGAGGATGCCGAGCGCAACTGGCCGTGGGAGCGCTGGCAGGGGGAATACGCGTGGCGGGAGGCCAGCCTCATCCGCCGCGACAGCACGCGTTACCGCTGGTTCCTCGACCAGCTCATCGTCGTGCGCGATGCCGAACGCACGCGCGTCGCGTACGTGACGCGCGTCGCGTTCAGCCCGCCCGGCGAGATTTCGCTGTCGCTGGCGTTCTACGCGGGGCAGCCGCGTTCGATCGCCGTGCGTCCGACGTCCCACGCATTCGCCGAGGAGCTGCCGATGCCGGCGCTCCTGCTCGGGGCCGTCGACGGCGAGCCGGCGTCCCTGATCGTGCCGCCGCGCACGTTCAACGCGGGACGCATGCTGCGGTCGATGGATACGGGACCGGAACGGAAGTTCCGGCTGACCAAGCTGGCGCAAAGGGGCGGGGATTTCGAGCGGGTGGAGTTCGACGAAACGTGAAATTGGGGTCAGACCCCTAATCTGGCAGAGCGGTTCGCACTATTCCCGCAGCGGTTCCGAATTAAGGGTCTGACGCCAATTTCACGTTTCGAGGAAGTGAGCGTGGAAAGCTTGGGAGCGGCCCGGCGCTTTCCACGTAGCAAAGGCGACGAAGCGCGCCGATCGCCGCCGCTACGCCGCTCGCTCGGTGGCGCGCGTATGCGCGCTGAATGCCTCCGCGAACGGCGGCGCGATGCGAGTGCCGGCGGCGGCCAACTGCGTTGTTCCTGAAATAGCCGATGCCTAACCGCCTCGCCGGGGCCACGAGCCCTTACCT
>Ga0209253_10004066_pt1 | contig 12781 bp, 16 predicted proteins | sample FrelakmetBRP12BR_FD_187145 | JGI IMG/M metagenome (GOLD analysis project Ga0209253, IMG submission 187145) | Freshwater lake sediment microbial communities from the University of Notre Dame, USA, for methane emissions studies - BRP12 BR (SPAdes)... | ecosystem: Environmental > Aquatic >...
TCACCAGCTTTGAGGCCGTGGAGTTATCGGAAAAGCCAAACGTGAAAACCGTGGTTGCAAAGAGCCGGATCGACGGCCAGCTTAAAGAGTTCTCGGGCGATGCCTTGTTGCTCGCTACAGGACGCGTTCCAAACTCGGACATTCTGAAGCCAGAAAAAACAGGAGTCGAACTGGACAAGAGAGGATACGTGAAAGTCAATGAATTTCTTGAAACACGAAAGAAAAACATATTCGCCTTCGGAGATGCCATCGGAAAGCAAATGTTCAAACACGTAGCCAACTACGAAGCACAGGTGGTTTGGCACAACGCCAATCACGATCATAAGGTGAAAATGGATTATTCAGCGGCACCTCACGCAGTATTCACTCACCCACAGATCGCCTCTGTTGGCATGAAGGAAGCTGAGGCATTGCAGTCAGGGGCAAAGATACTGATCGGAAGAGCATTTTACAAAGACACCGCGCAGGGATCGGCTATGGCCGAAACGCGAGAATTTGTGAAAGTCATAATTGAACAAAAGACTGGAAAAATCCTTGGCGGACACATAATCGGACCCTATGCCTCCATGCTGATACAGGAAATCATCAATGCAATGGCCACGGGAGATGGCACTTTCGTACCGATCATCCGAGGAATGCACATTCATCCTTCAATGTCAGAAGTCGTTCAGAACGCTTTCGGCAATCTGAAGGAACCAAACTGACATGGAGACTAAATAATTATAGGGAAGACTGAAGATAACGCTAAATACAACACGCAGGACGAGAGACATGAACAAAATAAAAGTCCCAGGCAATAACAACAAGCACAAAGTCTTGGTGTATGCTTTGAGCACATGCGCTTGGTGCAAAATGACCAAGAGATTCTTGAACGACCACAACATCGAATACGAATACGTTGACGTTGACTTGACAACCGATGAGGATCATGAGAAAATCAGGCAGGACATCATCAACAAAGGTGGCGAACCCAGCTTTCCAACATTAATCGTTGACAACAAAACTGTCATCACTGGCTTCCGCAAAGACCTGATAAAAGAGGCCCTGGAGCTTTGATACCCATAGAGAAGGTACGACAGAGAGCCGAAGCTGACGCAAGAACCTACGGTTACTTCCTCAACCCTGATCCAGAGTTTCTCAAGGACTTGTTGGAAGGATTGCAGCGAAATGAAGAGAGATACGGATATCCGTCGTGTCCCTGCAGAATAGCGAGCGGCAAATTAGAACTCGACCGAGACATAATATGCCCATGCGACTACAGAGACCCAGATGTAGCAGAATATGGAACCTGCTACTGCGCACTTTATATGCGAAAAGACCTGCACGAGGGGAAAACGCCTATCGTGCCCATCCCCGAACGGCGACCACCTGAAAAGCAGGCACGAGCCTACGCCGTCAGCCCTGAAACTATCGCTTCGGCGACAGTCGCGGAGGGTGCAAAGTTGAAGACTGGGGGGCAACCTGCTGAATTGAAAAAGCAGTTGTGGTATTGCAAACAGTGTGGTTACGTTGTTTTCCGTGAAGATCCGCCTTACATTTGCCCAATCTGCAAAGCAAAGCGAGAAATGTTTGCGCCGATAGAGCTAACTGCCAAAGGATAGAGACAAGGCTAAACAGACGCCTAGCGAGTCACCTTTATTTCGATTTTTTTCCAGTCTTCTTTAATGCCTCGTAAGGACGTGACAGCTCCAGCGACCGTCCCGCCGAGTATCTTGTCAACAAATTCGTTTAGCGGTATTTCTTTTCCGTCGATCACAAGTTTGGTTCCCAGGACCAATCACCTCCACGTTGAATTGCCAATCTGAAGGGTATTAGCGTTTGCAAACCTTTTTAGCATTATGGAACCACTGAAGTTTGGCAAAGCCCATGGAAAAGAAGGTCAAGTATACTGAAGCTGGGAACAAGAAAAGAGTATCAAAGATAATTGACTTCTTGGAAAAGGAGTTTCCAAATGCAAAGATAGCTTTGAACTACAGAAATCCATTGGAACTTCTAGTAGCCACTATACTTTCGGCACAATGCACCGATGAAAGAGTGAATATGGTAACTAAGTCGCTCTTCATGAAGTATAAGAAAGCAGAGGATTATGCCAACGCGAATATCGCTGAGCTTGAACAAGAAATTAGGTCAACTGGTTTTTACAGAAACAAGGCCAGAAACCTCAAAAATGCGGGAGAAATGCTTGTTAAGAAATTTCACTCGCATGTTCCGAAAACCATGGACGAAATTCTTGAGCTTCCCGGTGTTGCCCGGAAAACGGCTAACATTGTTTTGCAGAATGCATACGGTGTTGTTGAAGGAATCGCTGTTGACACACATGTACGCAGAGTCACCGCTAGGTTAGGGCTCACAGCAAACGAAGATCAGGACAAGATAGAGCAGGATTTGATGAAGATCGTGCCCAGAGACAAATGGATGCGAATAACCGATCTGGTGATTTCTCTGGGCAGAAGAGTGTGCACCGCCAGAAAACCAAAATGCGATATTTGCGTCTTGAACAAGATCTGCCCCTCAGCCTTCACTTTCGACTGAGTCCCCGCGCCATTTTTATACGGATAGAAACGATATCCTAACAGTAGTTTCAGGTGGACTTGGCGTTATCAGGCGGAGGAAGTAAGGTTTGAGCAAACAGATTAACGACGGTCCGAAAATCGTCATCGTCGGCGCCGGTGCAGTAGGTTCTACGTTTGCCTATTCGCTCTTGATTCGAGGACTTGCCGCTCAGATCGCAATAGTAGACATAAACAAAGACAGAGCCGAGGGAGAAGCCATGGATTTGAACCATGGCCTGTCTTTTGCCTATCCGACCAGAATTTGGGCAGGTGACTATTCAGACTGCAAAGACGCTGATATAGTGGTCATAGCAGTTGATAAAGGACAGAAAATTGAACAGTCACGCCTAGAGCTGGCGCAAGGCAATTTTCAGATTATGAAAGAACTCATCCCGAACATTACTGAATATAACAAGGACTGCATCTTGCTCGTGGTCACCAACCCACTTGACGTCATGACCGATGCAGCTCTGAAACTATCCGGGTTCCCAAAAAGCCGTGTGATTGGGTCAGGAACCGCTTTAGACACCGCACGTCTTCGTTACTTGTTAGGGGAATATCTTCAGGTCGATCCCCGGAATGTTCATGCGTATATAATCGGCGAGCATAGGGACAGCGAAGTTCCCGTCTGGAGTCTGGCAAACGTTGGTGGGATCAAACTTAGAGACTACTGCCCCATATGCAAAGTACCTTACAACATTGAGGACTTTGACAGACTGTTCTTGAAAGTGAGAAACGCTGGATACGACATAATCAAACGTAAAGGAAGAACATTCTACGCGGTTGCTTTAGCCATGACCAAAATAGTCGAAAGCATACTTCGAAATGAAAACGCTGTTCTGACGGTATCGTCATATCTGCAGAATTATCATGGCGTAAGCAATATCTGCTTGAGCGTACCGACGGTTCTGAATCGAAATGGAGTGAGAGAAACCCTGGAAATCCCACTCGACGACAGAGAAATCAAGGATCTCCAAAAGTCAGCTGCAATCATCAGGAATGTCGCAGAGTCTCTACGACTGTAGACGATAGACCGCGCGGACTGGACTATTCAGCGAGCTTCACAAGCGGTGAAATTCTGATTTCACACGATGTAAGCAGGCCTCAGCTGTGTACTCTGGGCCAGACAAGTCACATGTCTGGCGAGAATATCCTTCAAGCCTCGCTCCAGATCTTCTTTAGACTGGAGACCGACTACTTGAGCTACGGGTCTTCCCCCGCATAAGAACAAGAGAGTGGGCGTGCTCATTATGCCGAAGTTGTCGGCAACCTCCTTGTTCAGTGGATCTGCAAGTATATTGAGCTTTGTGAATTTCACTCTGCCTTCGAATCCCCCAGCGACCTCCTCGAGTATCGGCGTGAACCTGAAACACCAAGGACACTGCTCATGCCAAAAATAGACAACTGTCAGGATTGAAGACTTGACTATCTCTTGTTCCCAGTTTCGTGCATCCACATCCGATGCCTCCATAACCGCTCACATCCTAAATTGCCATTAAAGAGAATATTAAGATTTCACTGCAACAACTGATTCTTCAAACAAGGCAGATTTCAGACTAAGGTTCCTTCAACTTATCGTCTATGGAGCTTTCTGCGAATCACTTGGACGAAGAATAGAAGTATTATGATGCACGCGGCAATCGCTAGAGTTGCCGAGGCGCTGATTATCACAGGATTTTCGGTGTCGATTAGAAAAGCAACTGAAATTGCAGCAACAAAGACAGCAATGTAGAATCCGCTGCGACTGCCTGAAAATCCCACAAAGTCACGCAGGATCGCCCTTGAATACTTGTTGACCAATACAAGTATGGAAGCAAACGCCAGAAGCATCGTTGCCGCTGTGTAGCTGATGGCGGTCCAATAATACTCGCCTTGAAAAGTGAGCAGGATGCCAACCTCATCTGCTATTAATCCGCCTCCTGCTCCATAAATCACCGCTGCTATTCTGTCGATCCGAGGTTCATTGTAGCTGATTCCGATCCATCCGCCGACGGCTAGCATGATGATTCCGTACCAGAAATGGTGTATATGATAGCCTGATGTTATGAAAACCGTTCGCGGGCTAAAAATGGTGAATATCCTTGCCACTGCGAAAGAACCAACAAACGCTATCAGGGCTTGTAATGATAGGTTTGGCCTTCGTTCAATTCTTCTTGGCTCTACCAGGACTTCGCACCAACCTCATGGAGATGGCACGGTTCCGTGCTTTTTGGCAGGGGTCTTGTCATTGTCGCCGTGCCTTCCAATTGAACCTGATAAAAAACTCATCAGTCTTATAGCTTTCTATCTGCAGGGCGATATGTTTTGAAAAGGAAAAGCAGACTTAACTCTTAGGTCATCTTTTTCAGAGTTACGTCGAAATACTGTTCGAAGCCTCGGCGGAAGACTGTTATCCTCACTCTGTCTCCGATTTTCCTTTTATGGATCTCGCTGAGAAGATCTTCGATCGTGTCAATTGCGACTTTGTCCATTTTCAGAATTATGTCACCCATTATCAGGCCTGCCGTCTGTGCCGGGCTTCCATCTGTGACCTTGGTCACCAATACTCCGCGCTCTATTGGTAAGCTATAGTAGCGAGATATCTCTTCATTAAGGGTCAAGCCCACAATGCCGAGGAAAGGTCTCTCGGAAATTCCATTTCTTACCATGTCGCTTGTACATGTCTTGGCTGTGTTTATGGGAATCGCGAACCCTATGCCCTGAGCATACGGGATAATTGCTGTGTTTATCGCGACAACTTTGCCTTCAAGATCAACAAGAGGGCCACCACTATTGCCTGGATTTATTGCCGCGTCAGTCTGAACTAGGTTTTCAACTAGTTCTCTTTGTGATTCTATGGTCCTCTTCGTTGCGCTTATCACGCCAGAGGTTATGGTGGGTCCGCCAGCAAGTCCAAAGGGGTTTCCGATTGCATACACTCGCTGTCCGACCCTCAGGTTATCTGAGTCGCCAAGAGCCGCTGCTGGCAGGTCTTCTTTCTTAACTTTCACTATGGCGGTGTCGTGGACCGAGCAGGCTCCAACTATTGTTCCTTCCACAGCCTCCCCACTCCACAATGTCACGATTATTTTCTCGGCACCACCCACGACATGATTATTGGTCAAAACAAAGCCTTTTGCATCAATTATAGTTCCAGAGCCCATTCCTTCGACAGGTATAGCTTGATAGAACATGCGGTTGACAAGCTTCACTGCGCTGATGTTAACAACGCTCTTGCTCACTTTTTCCAAAAGGTCAAGAACAGTTTTTTCATCGAATGAAGACACAGCGTCACCCTTCAATTCCTGACTACACTTGAATGCAAAAACCACATTCCTTTATCGCGATCTTGGTTTCAGCTTTCCTGCAAAATTGACAAACCATGCCTGTTTGTCGGATAATTGCACAAATCTGGCAGAACAATTGCAGAAACTCAGCCCTTTGGGTCTCTCCTTTCATGAGCATGAGTATCATGCTGGAAATGAGTGGTTGTATAGGCTCAACTCTCTCGATTTCTATTACGTATCCTCTTACTTTCTTGGAATACTTGCTCACTGCCGACTGTGATATTCCAAGTATTTCTGCCACTTGGTCCTGTTTCAAACCATGTTGTTCGACCATTTTTTGAGCGATCAAAGCCTTTACGGCTGGAACCACTGCTTTTACGGCAACCTCGCACGGAAGTATCAAAAATGCCTCACCGTTCAATTTAGGGTATGTGGAAAGGTATATAAAGATGACGTATGTCATATACAATATGACGTATGTCATGGCGGGAATAGCATCCCCAAAATAAAGTTCTGAGCACAAGTCAGACTCCTTTCTCCTAAACCTGCCATGTCTTACGCCTCAAGGTGAAAAGCATGACACAAATGGCAAACTGTCAAGATCCCTCAACTGGAACGAACAGGGAAACCAGTCTTGTGAATATAGTGAAGGAATTGGACGAAAAATGCAGAGGTTGCAAACCCTTGAGCGCAATTGTTTGCGTGGCGAAATGTAAGACTTGGCGGCTCAAAAACCAGCTCAGAAAGCTTCATGACAAAATGCAGGGTCCCAAGTTCCTGGAAATGTTATTAAATACTTTGAAAAATGAGAGACGATTACAGCTTCTTGACATGTTGTCAAAACAGCCTCTCTCAATCGCTCAGGTTCAGAAAAGACTGAGTCTTCTCGGTTTCAAACACAGTCAGCAGACAATTGTTGAAGAATACATCAACCCACTTGCAAAAGTTGGACTCATACAAGAGGCACAGAACCCTTATGCTCTGACGATATTCGGCTGTAGAGTCGGCACAATGCTGAGGCATGTTCATGATTTGGAAAAGGCTCTGCCTCCTCACTCAGAATGTTATGAAGAAAAGGCGTTGGGTTCGCTGCTTGAAGGATCGAAAACGTACGAAGAAATGAGCACGGTGGTCCCGGCCAATAATGTTGCTCGAACTCTGAGCAGACTCCAGAAGGCGGGATTAATCCAAACCAATGAAGATAAGAATTACATCTTTTTCTTCAGAACGAAAAGGAACCCAGAGCTGTCGAGAGTCTCGTTGACTGAACAGCGAGTCTATAAAAACATACCTGACGAGGGCATTTCTGCGAGGCAGCTCTCAGAAAAAACAGCCATCTCTTTGAGAAGAACCTACAAATACGTAAGAAAGTTGAAGGGAAAAAAACTTGTCTTTGCAAGAAAAAAACCAATGACATATCCATTGACAACAAAAGGATCTAGTCTCGCTATGACCTTAAGAGCACTATGCGATCTTACAAATGAAGCAATGGTTACAACTGCAAATTTGGTGAGGCACGAAAAAGTCGACAATTCCAAGATAGCGGACAATGATATAGCCGTCAGGAAAAATGATGGGGTCATCGCTGTGACAAACGCAAGTGTGGCAAAGCATAGCTGATAGCGGAACAAGTAACCTTATAGGCCAATAGCTTTTTGCGGAAGTTTTCAATATCGAAGCCATTAGGCGTGCTACCCTTCCTCCTACGAGACAATGTCTGACAACTTGACCAGTTTTTTAAGAAATAGAAAGGCTTAAGGAATTTTCGGCCTAATATCTTCTCACAGATTCGAGGTCGCTGACCAGTCACAAGTGAGAAGTCTTGAAGGTAAACATAATTTCGCTGACTTGCTGTGCCGGTTGCGTCTCATCATTCTTGAATGCCGGCGACGCCTTGATCGATATTTTGGCAAGCGACTTCGAAATCATTTACTCTCCAACCTTCATCGATCTGAAAGAGATTCCAAACGTCGATCTGGCAATCGTCGAGGGAGGAGTCAGGACCAAGGAAGACGAGAGGTTGATAAGAGAAGTTAGGGCAAAATGCCGAACACTGGTTGCACTGGGACTTTGCGCCACGCATGGTGGAATAACAAGTCTTGGAAACATGGTCTCCCTCAAAAATCTGATGGAAAAAGAATATTCCTTGATTGACACGACGAAGCTTCCTGAACTTGAAGATTTGATGTACCCAGTGTGCAACTTCGTCGACGTAGACTACTACGTTCCCGGTTGTCCTCCGATGCCTTTACTGATAATTCACACCTTGAAAAGCATTGTAAGTGGCAAGAAACCATTGAGACACGAAACTGTCGTTTGCACAGAATGCCACCGAAAAATAGTCCCGGCAAGACTGGACCGTCTGTACGGTGTCTATGAGAAAGCCGTTGATCCCACACTTTGTCTCGTCAGTCAAGGATTCGTCTGTCTAGGGTCACTGACGCGTGAGGGATGCGGTGCCCCATGTCCCAGAGCGGGCTTTACATGTTTCGGTTGCAGAGGACCTCCTGATTCAATGATGTACAGATCAAGAGACATGTATGCGTTCCTTGTCAAAGTCATTGCAGCCAGAACAAGCATTCCTGAGGCCACGATAAAAGAGGAACTGTATCGTAACCCATTCGTTTTCCACACATTCATATTTTCAAGTTTTGAACGTGCCAAGACGAGGGAGCGAGTAATTTGACCAAGGAGATCACAATATCGCCGACCACGAGAATTGAAGGACATGGAAAAGTCACCATAACGCTTGACGACTCCGGAAACGTCGCAGATGCTATTTTCTATTGCACCGAAATCAGAGGATTCGAGTATTTCCTCAAAGGAATGGAAGCAGACAGACTGCCCTTCATAATCTCAAGAATATGCGGCGTCTGTTCAACCGCTCACATAATGGCTTCTGTCGAAGCTATCGAAAGCATATACAAGACAGAAATTACAGTGACAGCCAAGCAACTTCGCGAGCTTCTCCTAATGGGGCAAATAATCAACAACCACTCATTAGTCTGCTATTTCCTGACACTCCCAGACTTCTGGTTTCCCCTAGAGGAAGATTCCTCGAAGAGAAACATCTTCCAAATAATGCGAGAGAGACCGGACATAGGCAAAAAAGCCATTGCCTTAAGAAGTTTCGGCGCCAGAATACTCGACGTAATAGGAAAACGAGAAGTACACATCCTCTCCGTGATTCCAGGCGGTGTGGTCTACCCCCTAAAACCACAGGAACGGGAAGAGCTCCTGAAAGAAGCTGAAAACGCTTACACGATAACCCTGGAAGCGCTCAATATGGGCAAGGAACTTTTTGAAAAAAACTGGACGGACTTCAAGAAGGCTGGAGACTACAAGACTCATTACATGGCTCTGACCAAAAACAACACAATAGACTTCTACAGTGGAAAAATCCGTATAATTAACACTGAGGGGAAAACCATAGCAGATGTTGCACCCTCAGACTACATGAATCATATTGAAGAGAAAACCTCCTCATGGACATACGCAAAATTCGCCTACCTCAAGATTTTAGGCTGGCCCCAAGGCATAGTGCAAGTCGGGCCGACGGCAAGAATCAACGTAAACAATCGAGCAACGACCAAAGTGGCCAACGCAGAAATGCAAGAATTCAAGAACAAGTATGGAAACCCGGCACACGCCACGATTTTGCTTGATTATGCTCGTCTCATAGATCTCATGTACGCTGTTGAGAGAGCGAAAGAGCTCCTTGAGAACGTGGAACTGACCCGAGATGATACCAGAGTCAAAGTAGAACGAAGAAACGGCAAAGGAGTCGGAGTCGTCGAAGCCCCAAGAGGCACACTTGCCCATGAGTACGTCTTGGATAATTTTGGGCGACTTGAGCAGTTGAAATTGATGATACCGACGCAGATCAATAACCTGGCAATAAACTTGAATGTGAAAGATGCTGCAACCCAGTTCATACGTAACGGCGAAATCAAACCCGGACTTCTGAACAGGATTGAGATGATAACCAGAGCGTATGACCCATGCATTAAGTGTGCCACAAGGCAAACAGGCGAAAAGCTGAAAGTGGAAATCAGAGATCCACGAGGCAGAGTCGTTATGGTATTGTAGGATGTCTTCAAAAACGAATTTCTATCGCCTGAGCAGGACAGTTGAAGAAGCAGGTTCTGCACATTATGCAGCGTTCCATGTTGACAATTTCCGGTTTTGACTTTTGCCCTTCACGGAAAACCAATGCTGGGCATATCTCTACGCAGATCTTTTCTTTCTCTCGAATGCATTTGTCATTTATCACGATCTTGGGCATCTTCTCGCCTTTCGGAAACCTCACTCGCAAATCGAAAGGAGTCTTCTTTCCCATTTAAGTATCGCTCTGGATTTTCTAATTTAGCGAAGAGAAACGCAAGATGCGTTTCTCGAATCTCTTGAGGTTTAGCCTCCTGGCGAACCGTGGAACGGCACATCTTTCCAGAGGATGTCCCACCAGTCCGCTTCGGTTATTGTTTCTCCTTTGACCAGAATTTCCAGCACTTGCTTCAACAGACCATGATGCCTTTTCTCATCTTCAAGTATAGAGCTAATCAAGAGTTTCACTTTAACGTCTTTGATAGATGGCAGCGTCTTGCTTATCTTCTTGATCAGTTCGGCTTCTGTCTGGATGTGTTTTTCAACGAGTTCCTTCTGTGCGTCGAGGTTTTCTTGTGTCAAAGCCTTCGAAACTGTAGTCATCAGTCTCACGGCTGAAGCGTACATTTCGGCATGTTTCACAGAATCGAGTGATATTCCCTTCAGAACACCTTTGACTGTTGGGTTCTCTATCGAAGGTAAGGATTTGTTTAGGGCGTCCACGATTTTGTTTTCAACCTTGACTTGATCTTTTAGAAATTGTATCAGTTCTTCTTTCGAGCTCAAGAATTTGCCTCCTTAGATTAGGGACATGTCAAGCTTTATGAATAAGGCTTTCGGCGGCTCTTTTGCCCAAAGCAAAGCATTTCTCCACAGCAGCTTGATCAGGTTCATAGTTGACCAGCAATGATGGCTCGGTGATGTTCATTCCAAATTTGTTCTTCAAAATCTCAAGCACGAGTTTCGGAGCTTCACCACTCCATCCATAAGAACCAAAGGTAGCACCTGTTTTGCCTTCCAGGCTGACATTTTTGGCAGCCACTTCTTCAAAGTAGTTTTTGATCGTTCCGGGCATGTCATGATGGTAAGTTGGTGTTCCAACGAGAATTGCATCATAACCCGAAAGTTGTTCTTCTGGCATGTAGTAGTTTATTTCGACTTCAGTACCTGGGACGCTTCTTGCTCCATCCGCGACAGCTTTGGCCATTTTCTCTGTGTTGCCAGTTCGACTGTAATACAACACAAGAACGCGAGTCATCTATCCACCATGAATGCGTAATACGAAAACAGATATATCAATTCTTATGCCCAAAGCCCAAATGGCGATCACTTGTTCAGTATGACTATACCTACGGCGACGCATACGATGCCGATGATCTCGTTGAGTCTAATGTTCTCGCCAAGGAACAACCATCCCAAGAACACGCCGAATGCCGGGACAAGGAACAGCCATGTCGAGACCCGAGTGACTTCGTTATGCCTGAGCAAATAATAGTAGAGAGCTATGCCAAATGCAGAACAGACAATAATCAAATACGCAAGGACCAAAACAAACTGCAAAGAAATGGTCAGTGCAATGTCAGAAAGAAGACTAAGCATTAGAAGCAAAGCACCCGACGAAAGCAGAAAAACCGACGTTACGGGAAGATAATTCTCGTCGCCTACCAGTCTCTTGAAGACAACGATGCCCAATGCCCATGCGAATGCACTCGCCAACACTAGAAGGCCGCCGATACTTACGACGCCAGTCGAAAGATTCTCAGCAAAAAGCAGCAGTATTCCCAAGAAACCGAACAACAAAGCAGAAGCTTTTTTCCACGAAAAAGATTCCTTCAAAAGGAAAGTTGCTAACCCCGCAACGAAAATAGGATGAGTATAATAGAGTATCGAGGTTTCTCCCACACTTATGTATTGCATTCCGAGGTAGAGACATGTAAACTCGATGGTAGCCAAGCCGCCAAGGAAAACTGCGATTCCAAGGGTTCTGCGGCTAATTGGTCTGGATTTTGGCATAGCCACCGTTATCAAAAGCAGAATCAACCCTGAAAGAAAATAGCGTAGACCGGCAAGTATCAATGGGGGGCTTCCGCTGATCCCGAACTTTATTGCCACCAAGTCCGAGGCAAACACAAGTGAAAGCACGAGAAGAAGAAACGATGATTTGAAACGGAGTTTAGCGTTCATAATGATCATATACCTTGTTTTTCCAGCAAACCAGCTGCTTGGAGCGGTCTTCTACTAGCGTTTCCACGCTGCCATATGCGTCATTGATCAGATTGAGTAGGACCATTTTGGTCGCCGGGCTCAAAGTATCTGAGAATCATGGCGTCTTACCATTTACATTTCGGGTCTGTCACTACATAAGGTTTTTATCGGCATCCCAGACTTGGATTCAAAGACAATCCTGGTGGGTAAAATCATTACGAAGGGAATTGTTTTTGACGTGAAGAAGTACGCTATTGATGACGGCCCAGGGATTCGCACCACAATTTTCTTGAAGGGTTGTCCCTTGCGGTGTCCATGGTGTCATAATCCTGAAGGTCAAGTTCCAACGTTTGAATTAATGTATAGGAACAAGAAGTGTAACAGGTGCGGTGAATGTGTAAAGATATGCCCCACAGGTGCAGTCAGTTTTGTTAGAAAACGACTTGCGATCGATCGGAAACTCTGCAACTTGTGTGGCAAGTGTTCTGAGAAATGCCCAACGGATGCCATTGGGATCGTTGGAAAAGAAATGACCGTGAAGGAAATAATGAAGGAAATCGAGAAAGACATGTCTTTCTATGAAGAGTCAAAAGGCGGTGTGACGTTCTCTGGAGGAGAACCCTTGCTGCAACTTGATTTCCTAGCTGAGGCCCT
>Ga0209253_10004067_pt1 | contig 12780 bp, 11 predicted proteins | sample FrelakmetBRP12BR_FD_187145 | JGI IMG/M metagenome (GOLD analysis project Ga0209253, IMG submission 187145) | Freshwater lake sediment microbial communities from the University of Notre Dame, USA, for methane emissions studies - BRP12 BR (SPAdes)... | ecosystem: Environmental > Aquatic >...
ACAGCTGGGGGTGGGGTTGGTGGTCGGAGGTGTGATTTACTTCGCCCCTCAGTGGATCGATCCGGATCTCTGGAAGCTGAGTTCCTCCACGACAGTTCCGTTCTTTAAGAATCTGGAATTCGATTTCGGGCGGCTCTATATCCCGATGGTCATTTTCGTCATTGCCGCAACGTCGAATGCGGTCAATCTTACCGATGGACTCGATGGCCTGGCGATCGGCCTCGTGGGAATTGTCGCGCTCACGCTCGGGGTGATGACGTACATCTCCGGGAACTACAATCTCAGTGAGTACCTGACCATTCCATATCTCCGCGGTAACGGCGAGCTGACCATCTTCTGCGCCGCCCTCGCGGGGGCGTCGCTCGGGTTTCTCTGGTTCAATGCCTACCCTGCGCAGGTGTTCATGGGTGACACCGGCTCTCTGGCTCTGGGAGGTGCGATTGGGGCGCTCTGTGTGCTCATAAAGAAAGAGCTCTTGCTGCCGACGCTGGGGGGGGTCTTTCTCGCTGAAACCGTCTCGGTGATTATTCAGCGACTCTATTTCAAGTACACGAAACGGAAATACGGGCAGGGCCGCCGCGTCTTCAGGATGGCACCGGTGCACCATCATTTCGAGATGCTCGGCTGGCCCGAACCCAAGATCGTGACACGATTCTATATTGTGGCGGTTCTGATGATGATCGTCAGCCTTGCCACGTTCAAGGTGAGATAGACTCCGTTGCATCCGGCCGATATCAGGGGGAAACGATTCAGCGTACTGGGCGGAGCCCGGAGTGGTTTGGCAGTGGCGGGATTACTCAAGGCCCACGGGGCAGAGGTCTTTCTGAGCGACCGTGCACCGGCGGAGACAATGGCGCACGCGAAAGCGGAACTCGACACGCTGGAGGTCCCGGCGGAGTTCGGAGAAAACACCCGCCGCGTTCTGGATGCCGATGTTGTGGTGCTCAGTCCGGGCGTTCCATCCGGTGCGCCGATTGTCCGTGAGGCGCTTGCGCTTGGAATGGCGGTCGTCAGCGAAGTGGAGGTGGCCAGCTGGTTCTGTGCCGCCCCGATAGCGGCGATCACGGGAACGAACGGAAAAACCACCACCACGGCGCTTCTGGGCAGGATTTTCGAAGACGCAAAGCGGCCGGCCGTGGTGGCGGGAAATATCGGAACGGCCTTTTCGCAGGTGGTGGCAGGAATGGCGGGCGGGGCGACGGCGATTCTGGAGATCAGCAGTTTCCAGCTGGACCATATCGGGACGTTTCGTCCCGCGGTGGCGGTTCTGCTGAACATCACCCCAGACCATCTCGACCGGTATGAGCATTCTTTTGAGAAGTATATCGCGTCGAAGTGTCGGATCTTTGAAAACCAACGCGAAGGCGACGTTCTCGTCTACAACCACGACGACCTGGTTACGCGGGAGAACGTGCTCCGGCACATCGCTCTCGGGGTGACGCTGCTGCCCTTCAGCACCAAGGAGCGGCTACCGCACGGAGCGTTTCTTCGTCAGGGGCGACTGTGTACGATCATCGGCGAAAGGGAGACCGATGTCATCGGGGCGGGGGAGATCAGCATCAAAGGGGCGCACAACCTGGCGAATGCGATGGCCGCAACGCTGACGGCACAAGCGATGGGCGTGGCCGTTGCGTCGCTCCGGGCCACGCTCCGGAATTTCAAGGGGGTTGAACACCGCCTGGAATTTGTGCGGGAGATTGACGGAGTGACGTACGTGAACGATTCCAAGGCGACGAACGTGGATTCGGTCTGGTATGCGCTCCAGAGCTTTGCGTCGCCGATCGTGGTTCTGCTTGGCGGGAGGGACAAGGGAAACGACTACACACGGTTGCTGGACCTGGTTCGGACAAACGTCCGCGCAGTGGTGGCGATCGGCGAATCGGCCGGGGTTGTGGAACGCGCCTTTGCTTCGGTGGTTCCGGTGACCGTCTGTACGACCATGGATGACGCTGTGCGAGAGGGCCGGCGCCTCGCGGCACCCGGCGATGTGGTGCTCCTCTCGCCGGCATGCGCTTCGTTTGATTGGTTTGACAACTACGAGCACCGGGGACGGGTGTTCAAAGAGCTGGTGATGCAACTCTAAGGAAATGCGAACGCAACGCAATCATATTGATCTGGTGACACTGATCTCCGTTCTGGTCCTGATGGTGTTCAGCCTCGGCGTTGTGTACAGCGCCAGCTCGAGCTGGGCGATGGAGAAGTTCGGGGAGAGTGGCAGGCTGCTTGGCAGCCACGCAGTCAAGATCCTCGCCGGGCTCGTGATGATCTTTGTTTTCATGCAGATCGATTACCATGTCTACCGGCGCTTCACGAAACCACTCCTGATCGGGGCCATTCTCCTCTTGGTGGTGACACTCGGGCTGGGGGGCGAGGTGAAGGGGGCTTCGCGCTGGCTGCGCCTTGGCGGATTTAGCCTGCAGCCCTCGGAACTTGCGAAGTATGCCCTCCTCTTCCACCTCTGCGTGCTCATCGCAACGAAGCAGGACCGGGTGCGGGACTTCAAGAGCGGTTATCTCCCGATGATGATCTGGATCGGAGCCGTCACGGTACTGGTGTTGCTCCAGCCGAACTTCAGCACGGGTGTCATGATTTTCGCGATCAGTCTTTCCATGCTTCTCGTCGGGCGGGCGAAGCTCTCGCATATTGCGCTGACCGTTGGCTCCCTCGTTCCGCTGCTGGTGGTCTATATGCTGAGCGCGGAGTACCGGATGCGGCGCATCATGGGATTCTTTGGCGGGTCTTCCGATGCCGTCGGCAAGATCAATTACCAGCTGAACCAGGGAATCATCGGGTTCGGGAACGGAGGCATTTTCGGCGTGGGCCCGGGTGAGAGCCGTCAGCGGGACCTGTTCCTGCCGGAGTCCTACGGTGACTTCGCGTTCTCCATCGTCGGGGAGGAGTATGGTTTGATCGGGACGATCTTCATAGTCTTGCTCTTTCTGACGATCCTGCTCCGTGGCGTCAGAATTGCCAAGCACGCGCGTGACGATCTCGGGCGCATGCTTGCAGCAGGAATCACTGTGTCGATCACGCTTTATGCATTGATCAATGCCGGCGTCACCCTGGGGATTTTGCCAACCACGGGACTGCCGATGCCGTTTGTCAGCTACGGGGGCTCCTCCATGGTGTTTTCGTCAATTGCCGTGGGCGTGCTCTTGAATATCTCGTCGCAGACGGATCTGCATCCACGCCTGGCCCAGTCTGCAGACGGCGTCCGTCCAACGGATGTCGCCACACAGCCAGCCGTCGGCAAGGTCTATTGAGTTATGACACCCGGACACACGGCGTCGAAGCGGTTCAGTGTTCTTCTGGCAGGAGGGGGGACGGGCGGCCATCTCTATCCCGCCATTGCGATCGCAGAGGAAATCAGAAGGCGGCGGCCGGATGCGGAGATCACGTTTGTCGGGACGAAGAACAGCATTGAAGCCCGTGTGGTGCCGGCAAGGGAATTCCAGTTTGTGTCGATCTGGGTCAGCGGGTTCAAACGAAAAATGCTGCTGGACATCCCGCTGTTCTTTCTGAGATTGCTGGTGGCGTGCGGGCAATCCTTTGCCCTGATCAGGAAGCTGAAACCGAACGTTGTGGTGGGAACGGGCGGCTATGTATGCGGACCGCCGCTCTTTGTGGCTTCTCTCATGGGCCTTCCGACGCTGGTCCAGGAGCAGAACAGCCTTCCGGGCGTCACGACGCGGATGCTGGCGTCCCGCATGATGGAAGTACACATCAGTTTCGAGAACGCGAAGTCGCAACTGAAGCGACCCGATAACGTGTTTGTCACAGGAAACCCGACTCGCGCCGCCATCGGGACCGTCGAGCGCGCAAAGGGGGCAAAGTTCTTTGGCATCGACCCCGCGAAGAAAACGCTCGTGGTCGTGGGGGGAAGCCAGGGAGCGGCTTCCATCAATAATGCCATGCTGGGGATCCTCAGGGAAATCCAGGCGATGCATCTGCAGCTTCTCTGGGTGACCGGATCGGATGATTTTACCCGCGTCGAAGCTGCGGTCCTGGAGACACGAACGACGGGGATCATGCTCTTCCGCTATCTTGAAATGATGGAAAATGTCTATGCCGTAGCGGACCTGGCCGTTTGCCGATCGGGGGCAACGACGATCGCCGAGCTGACGCGCGCGGGCGTGCCGTCGGTTCTCGTTCCTTATCCCTTCGCTGCAGCGGACCACCAGACCGAGAATGCGAGAGCCGTTGCGGAGAGCGGCGCCGCCATCCTGGTGCGCGACGGGGATATGGCCAAGATGCTGCTCCCGACAATCAGGGATCTCTTCGGAGATCCGTCCCGGCTTAAGGAGATGGCGGCAAAGGCGCGGGCTCAGGGTGCCCCGCAGGCAACAGAGATACTGGCCACGGCGGTTCTCCGCCTGGCAGGAGTCTGACGTGGGGGAACAGGAGAAGATCTTCAAATACAAGCTCGACTTTTACTACCTGTCGGCGCTGATCTACCTGGTGACACTGATTCTCTACGGGGGGATCCGCGGGAATTTTGTGGAGAAGAAGTTTGAGTACGTCTTGAACGATCCGTTGATGTACGTGATCATCTTCTTCGTGCTCATGTCGTTCGTCGTGCTGGCGCTCAATGCGATCCGGAACCGGCGGTTGATCGTTCTCGAAAATGCGATCATTTTCAAAAACCGCTGGCATGAGCGACGGATCAGCCTGAGTGACATCGAGTGGATGCATATCGGGCGGGAGCCACGAGTGCAGACCGGCGGCCGGTTTCAAATGATCGTGGTGAAGCTGAAAGGACGCCGGCGGTACTTCCGCGTCCGTGTCGGACGGTACGAGAGAGAACGGGAACTTATCCAGGAAATGCATCGCCTGGCGGCACACGTGCCGAAAAGACGCCGGGCACAGTGGAAAAGACCACGGTTCACAGATCGGTAAGGTGCCTGCCGCTTCGGTACATGAGACACTGCTCTCCCCGGTTGGGCCCGACGTGCCGGTCGAGGAGGGGAGCCAGGCAGGAGCGGCAACGTCAACGAAACGAATCACGGTACACCGAGACTACGACTCGTGTTCTCCTCAATAAAAAAGATACATTTTGTCGGAATTGGCGGTATCGGCATGAGCGGCATCGCCGAAATTCTCATTGACGAAGGGTTCTCGGTCACCGGATCGGACCGCACCGCCAGCGATAACACGGAGCGGATGAAAACGCTTGGCGCCACCGTGTACATCGGCCATGACGCAAAGAACCTTGAGTCCGATGTCGATGCCCTTGTCTATTCATCGGCCGTTACGCTCACGAACCCGGAGGTTGCAGCTGCCCAGCAGCGCAAGATCCCCGTTATCCGGCGCGCCGAAATGCTGGCTGAAGTGATGCGCTTGAAATACGGAATCGGCATCGCAGGCACGCACGGGAAAACAACGACGACCTCGATGGTGAGTCTCGTGTTGATCGAAGGAGGGATCGATCCGACTGTCATTGTGGGGGGAAGACTGCGCGGCCTGGCCGGGTCCAATGCGCGCCTCGGCAAAGGCGATTTTATTGTGGTGGAGGCGGACGAGTTCGACCGGTCGTTCCTCTCCATAACGCCGACGATTGCCGTCCTGACGACGCTGGAGACCGACCACCTCGACTGTTACCGGGACCTGGAGGACATCAAAACTGCGTTCATCCAGTTTGCCAGCAAAGTTCCGTTCTACGGATTCGTCGTTCTCTGCCTCGATGAGCCGGCGCTACAGGACATCATGCCGAAGCTGAAGAAGAAGATCATCACGTACGGGCTGAACGGCCAGGCAGACCTCCAGGCGGTGGATATGGTTCACCGGCAGAACCGGACTACGTTTCTGGTCGTCTATGAGGGAAACGACCTGGGAGAGATCGAGCTGCAGATTCCCGGCAAGCACAATGTGCAGAACGCGCTGGCGGCAATCGCGGTGGGGCTGCAGTTGAAGGTGCCATTCCCGAAGATCAAGGCGGGGATTGAGAAGTTTACCGGCGTCTTCCGGCGCTGGGAAGTGAAAGCAGAGGAGCACGGGATCACTGTTATTGACGACTATGCACACCACCCAACCGAGATCCGCGCGACACTTGCAGGAGCAAAATCGGGGTGGCGGCGGCGCGTGGTATGTGTCTTCCAGCCACATCTCTACTCGCGGACACGCGATTTCTACGACGAGTTCGGCCGTGCCTTTTTCAACGCTGATGTTCTCGTGGTTACGGATGTCTATCCCGCGCGCGAGGAACCGATCCAGGGAATAAGCGGGGAGCTCATAGTCAACGCGGCTCGGGAATTCGGGCATAAACAGGTCCACTATGTTCCGGACAAGAAAGACGTTCCCGATTTTCTCATGAAGATCCATCAGCCGGGCGACATGGTCATTACGATGGGTGCCGGTGACATCTGGAAGTTCGGGGAGGAATTCATCAAGAAACTGAAGGCGGGTGGCTGAGCCGATGGGGTCCGGGAGCCAGAAACAGAATGTCCCTTCCAGAGAGTCCGGCCGCGGGCCGGCGGCGGTGAGGGCAGGAGAACTCTTGACGGAGAAGCTGCCGCTCCGCACAAGGCTTCTGATGGGTGGTTTGATCCTCGCGGTTGCGGCAGTGGCCATCGTTGCCAACATCTGGAAGCGGGACCTGCCGGTCCGGTCCGTGCGGCCCGAAGGAAACCATATTGTTGTTTCGTCGGAGATCTTGCGTCTGGCGGCGGTTCCGAATGACACGAAGCTTTTCGACGTCGATCTCTACGGCGTGCAGAAGCGTGTCCGGCAGAATCCCTTTATTCGCGCGGTCTCTGTGAATCGTCAGGGGCCGGAGGGAATCTCAATCGCGGTCGTGGAGAGAATACCGGTGGCGGCGCTCGTGACCGACCAGATGCTGTATGTGGATGAGGAAGGGATTGTCCTTCCCGCGGTCCGGTCGGACCGGATGTTTGATCTCCCTGTGCTGACCGGCGCAATTCCGGACGCCGAGTGCGCACCGGGGCGCCGCCTGACGAAGGAACCGGTCCTTGAGGCGCTGCAGCTCCTGATCCTGTCACGCAGGATCAGCGAGGATCTCTACCGGACGATTTCAGAGGTTCACGTCGGAGAAGACGGCGAGCTGACACTGCACACGGCGGAGTTCGGCGTCCCGGTGCTGGTCGGGCGGGGGGATCTCCCCACAAAGCTCGTTATGCTGGACGCATTCTGGCGCCGGTTTGTAGACCGTCGCGGGGCAGGGGAGTTGCAGTATGTTGATCTCCGTTTTGAAGATCAGGTGGTGGCGCGCTGGAACAACGGGCTATCGCAGCAATGAAACGATTGACCAAAAAGGATCATCATGGATAACATGATCGTAGGACTCGATATCGGGACGACCAAGGTGTGCGCGGTGGTGGCGGGGACCGACGAACACGGCAGAATCAACATTCTGGGACTTGGCCGTGCGCCGTCGGACGGCATGACCCGGGGGGTTGTCACGCATATCGACCGGACAACGAATTCGATTACGAACGCTATCGCAGAGGCACAGTCCTCCTCCGGTGTGTCGATCAAGTCGGTCATCGTGGGGATCGCCGGCGACCACATTCAGAGTTTCCAGAGCCGCGGGGTGATCGGTATCAGCGGCGCGGATCACGAGGTTACGCAGGCCGACATCGATCGCCTGATCGAGGACTGCAAGCGCGTAGCGCTCCCGTCTGACCGGAAAATCATCCATGTGATTCCCCAGGAGTTCATCATCGACGGTCAGGACGGCGTCTATGATCCGCTGGGAATGTCGGGCGTCAGGATGGAAGCAAACGTTCACATTATCACCGGACTGGTCAGTGCAGCACAGAACATCTACAAGTGCGTCCAGCGTGCGGGACTCGAAGTGAGCGACATGGTCCTGGAACCCCTGGCGTCGAGCTATGCGGTCCTGGATGACGAGGAAAAAGAGGTCGGCATCGCTCTCCTCGATGTTGGCGGGGGCACAACGGACCTTGCGGTTTTCGAGGAGAGGACAATCCGGCACACAGCGGTCATCGGAATCGCGGGGCGCAAGGTCACCGATGACATCCGCAAAGGACTCGGGATTATGGTTGACCAGGCGGAACGCCTGAAGAAAGACCACGGGTGCGCCTACATTCCGGCCGTGCTCAACAACGAGCCAATTGTGCTCCCCGGCATTGGCGGCCGGGCGCCCATCCAGATCGACAAGCAGCTGCTCGCACAGATCATTCAGCCTCGGATGGAGGAGATTTTTGAAATTGCGGCGCTGGAGATCAAACGCTCCGGCTATTCCAAACACCTTGCAGGCGGCGTCGTGCTGACCGGGGGCGGTGCACTGATCCGCGGAACCGCGGAGCTTGCCCGCGAGGTGCTCGGCATGCCGGTGAAGATCGGCATCCCCTCCGGCTTCTCAGGAGGACTGGTTCGTGAAATTGAGAACCCGGCCTACTCAACGGCGGTCGGGCTGGTTTACTATGGATTGAAATTCAAGGCGAGCGGTTTGCCTGCGGAACCTGCCGGGAAGAAGGAGAAGTCGATCCGGGGCATCGCGAGCAAGATGAAAGAATGGTTTGATCAATTGTAAAACGTGCACCATCCACTATTTTTTGGAAGGAGGATCCAGTGATCGAACTCGATAACGGTCCCGATCGTGGAGCAAAAATTCGTATCGTCGGTGTCGGTGGCGGCGGCGGAAATGCGATCAACAGCATGATCAACAGAGGTCTGCACGGCGTTGATTTCTTCGCCATCAACACCGACCTGCAGGCGCTGGAGCGGAACTCCGCTCCCAGCAAGATCCAGATCGGAAAGAACCTGACACGCGGGCTCGGAGCCGGAGCAGATCCCAGCATCGGTCACCGGGCGGTGGAGGAGGACCGGGACGAAATTGCCCGCGCCCTGGCGGGAAGCGACATGGTCTTTGTGACCGCCGGCATGGGCGGCGGGACGGGGACCGGCGGTGCGCCGCTCGTCGCGAATATCGCGAAGAGCCTCGGTGCGCTCGTCGTCGGAATCGTTACGCGTCCGTTCTCATGCGAAGGGAAGAAGCGCGGCGCGCAGGCCGACCTGGGACTCCAGGAGCTGAAGAAACAGGTGGATACGCTGATCGTGATCCCGAACCAAAAACTCCTCTCAATTGTGGAGCGGAATACACCGCTGACCGAGGCGTTCGACATTGCAAACCAGGTGCTGTACGGTGCCACGCGCGGGATCTCGGAATTGATCACGGTTCCGGGTCTCATCAACGTGGACTTCGCCGATGTCCGGACGGTGATGCGGGAGATGGGAGATGCAGTGATGGGTTCGGGTGTTGCGAAAGGCGAGAACCGGGCGGTCGAAGCCGCGCACGCTGCTATTTCCAGTCCGCTGCTGGAAGACGTCTCGATCTCCGGTGCGCAAGGGGTTCTGGTCAATATCACCGGAGGACCAACCATGACGCTCTTCGAGATTGATGAGGCCACGGAGATTATCCACGAGGCTGCGGGCGAAGACGCAAACGTGATTCTGGGCGCCGTGATCGACGATGAGATGTCGGAGGAGATCATGGTGACGGTGATAGCGACCGGTTTCAACCGGCGTCCCGGACAGGCTCCAACGGCGGTGAGTCAACCGAAAATCACTCGTGTGGTGGACAAAATTCCGGCCGGTGTGGACGATCTTCAGAAGTATGACGTCCCCGCGTATATCCGTCGGGGTGTGGAGATCCAGATCAATCCGTTCAAGACCGACCAGGAACAGAGCCGGGAGAAAATCGATAAGAGTGATCCCGAGAAGCCGGCGTTCTTGAGGAAAATTATGGACTAATGTCCGGTGAGCGGGCGGCAGTATTGTTGCCCACGAGCACTGACGCAGCCCATCAGTGCTCGTGGGTTTTCTGTCTTTCTCACTGTACCGCGAGTTTCAGCCTGTGCATGTGGGCGCTGGGACAGAAGTCTGCAGGGCAGATCGCAAACCGGTGGAGTGCATGGAATCGAAAGGTCCGATGGTCCCGGAAGTGATCAGGAAGCCGGGAATCGAATACCTCTATCTCCCACCTGGCTCAGGTATCGCTCTCACCCCGGGAAACGTGGGCGATCTCATTGGGATCTGCCTGGGTAAGAACGTGTCATGTATCCTTCTTGAAGAGGAGCATTTCCCGCCGGACTTCTTCCAGTTGGGGAGTCTTGAAGCGGGCGAGATACTGCAGAAAACACGGAGTTACGGCATCAGGCTTGCAGCGATTGCGCCGCCCGGGAGACAATACCCGGAACGATTTCGTATGATGCTTGTCGAGGAAACCAGAGGCGGATATTTTGGGATGTTCCCCGACAGACAGCAGGCGGAAGAGTGGTTCCAGAGAACGACGTAGCTCCGGGGCCGAAGCACACTCTGCTGCAACCCGGCGCGGGCAGGCAGGCTGTGACTGCACACGTCGCTTTCACAGGAGGGTGGGATTTCATCGCTATGCCACAAGGCTATGCATGTCGAGGACCTGAACAATGAAAGCGGTTTTCGCGATTCTCATCTTCATTCACGGAGCCATTCATCTCCTTGGTTTTGGCAAGGCATTTCAACTGGCGGATGTCAGCCAATTGACTCAGCCCGTGTCCAGACCGGCGGGAATGCTCTGGCTCCTGACAGCAGTCCTGTTCCTCGTTTCAGTGTGCTTTCTCGTGCTGAACATTCACTCATGGTGGAGTGTGGCCGGAATAGCCGTCATGCTCTCGCAACTGCTGATCATCCAGAGCTGGGCGGATGCAAAAATTGGATCCATTGCGAATACGATTATCCTTCTGCCCGTCATCGTTTCGCTTCTCAATGCCCTGCCGTCAAGTTTTCAGAATCGCTACAAGGCTGAAGCTGAAAGACGAATAAACCCGATTGCCGATCTTTCCCTTGTGAGCAGGGAGGATTTCGAGCACCTTCCTGCTCAAGTCCAGAGGTACCTCACGTATGTGGGGGCAGTTGGCAAGCCAAAGGTCCACAATTTCAGAGCCGTGTTTCGAGGTAGCATGAAGAGATCGATGGACGGTGATTGGCTGGACATCTCTTCCCGGCAATACGACTTCTTTGATGACCCCGCACGGTTGTTCTACATAGAGTCAACGTTGTTCGGGATTCCGTTTGACGGCTTGCATATGTATGTAGGCAACAGTGCGACGATGCAGATCAACGTAGCGTCGATCTTTCAGGTGGCAGACGCAAAGGGCGAAAAGTTGAATCAGGGTGAGACCGTGACACTGTTCAATGATATGTGCGTTGTGGCGCCCGCCACCCTGATTGACAGGAGTATACAATGGGAACCGGTTGATTCACTGATGGTCAAAGCGAAGTTCACCAACAAGGGAAACAGCATTACTGCGATCCTCACGTTTGACACGGAGGGCAAGCTGACGGATTTTATCTCGAATGACAGGTATCTCTCGGCGGACGGGAAGACGTACACAAACTACCCCTGGTCAACACCTGTTAAGGAGTACAGAGACTTTGGCGGAGGAAAGATTGCGGCATATGGAGAAGCCATCTGGCATACGCCAGACGGGGAATACTGCTATGCCAAGTTCGATCTTCTCGAGATAGAATACAATTGCCGAGAATTTCGTTGATCCCGACGAAATTGCTGCCGGTCTTGCCGCCCGGCATAGCCAGACCCCCGGGCTGTGCGCCGGAGTTTATTCCGTGCTGCTGAAGGATGCGGCGGTCGTCCCCGCGGTGTTTCGCAATCCTGTTCAAGGGGAATCGGCAACGATCGAGTTGCGGATGGGCAGATTCATTGTCACCGTAGGCATGTGAAACGCCCGGTGATCCGTCATGAACAGATTCCATGCATCGTGAAAGGAGCAGAAATGTCACTACGACCGGTCAAGCGAATCATTCAAGCCAAGCCAACCCTCGAAGGAGCAGGCGTGCACCTGCGTCGCGCGTTCGGCTTTGGCAACACCTCCGAATTTGACCCGTTCCTTCTGCTGGATGACTTCCGCAACGATATCCCGGAGGATTACCTGGCCGGATTTCCATGGCATCCTCACCGCGGGATCGAGACAATCACCTATGTCCTTGCAGGAACCGTCGAGCACGGTGACAGCATGGGGAACCACGGCTCGATTAGCGCAGGCGATGTCCAATGGATGACCGCGGGAAGCGGCATCATCCATCAGGAAATGCCGAAGGGTGATCAGGCGGGCCGGATGCATGGATTCCAGCTGTGGGCCAATCTCCCGTCGTTGCTCAAGATGACGGCGCCCCGCTATCAGGAGGTAAAAGCCGTTGATATCCCCGTGATAACGGACGACGATGGGACTCATGTCCGGATCGTCTGCGGAAGCTTCTGGGGGACGAAGGGTCCGGTCGACGGGATCGCAGCCGACCCCGTCTACCTCGACGTCTCGGTTCCGGCGGGGAAAAGAAAAACCCTCCCTGTGGTCACGACGAGCCATGCCTTCGCGTATGTCTTTGCCGGGACAGGGAAGTTCTGCAATGCCTCGGGACCTCTCGCGGTGCCGACCGAAGGCGTTGGATGGTCCGACACAACACTCCCCATACAGGCAGACAATCGCTCTCTCGTACTGTTCGACAGCGGCGACGAGGTAACGGTACACGCCGGGGAGGACGGAATCCGTTTCCTCCTGGTTTCCGGAAAGCCGCTCAAGGAACCCGTGGCGTGGTACGGTCCGATCGTGATGAACACGCAGGAACAGCTCCGGCAGGCCTTTGAAGAGCTTGAGCGGGGGACATTCCTTGGACCGGGAGGGCGGGGGGGACAAAAGAAAAGCTAGAACCACTGATTTCACAGACTGCGATTTGAGGCACACGAGGGACAGGGTTGGTTTCTGAGCCGACACGGGTTTCCGACGGAATCCGGCTTGCCATGAC
>Ga0209253_10004068_pt1 | contig 12780 bp, 15 predicted proteins | sample FrelakmetBRP12BR_FD_187145 | JGI IMG/M metagenome (GOLD analysis project Ga0209253, IMG submission 187145) | Freshwater lake sediment microbial communities from the University of Notre Dame, USA, for methane emissions studies - BRP12 BR (SPAdes)... | ecosystem: Environmental > Aquatic >...
CCCCCTTTGGATTTCTGAGGCCCTGACCGTTTCAGTCGGAGTTCGTCAAGAAAAAGTGAGCTACAAATATGCGCCAGTAACTGGAACAAGCTTAAGCGATAGCGAGCACCTGAGTGCTTGGGATGTTGGCTTAAACTATCAATTCAATGCAGCGTTCTCTGGCTTTGCTAACTACAACAAATCTTACCAAGCACCAGATGTGGATCGCTTTTTTGATTTTGGTGGAACATTTAATGGCTTTATTAGCCCAGAAAAAGTCAAAACTTTTAACATCGGCGTAAATCATACAAACCAACATAATCGCCTAAAAGTCAGTATGTTTCATGCAAATTTAGACAACGAAATGTATTTATTTAAAGCGCCGCCTTTTACCTTTCTGAATACCAACCTAGACAAGTCTCATAAATATGGCTTTGAGATTCAAGACGCTTTCAACATCAATGAGCAATTGGCGACGTCTATCATTTACAACTACACGCGCGCAAAAATTGACCGTGAAACGCAAGACGGCGTAAGACTAAATGGTAAAGACTTACCCGGTGTACCTAAGCATACATTGGTCGCCAATTTAAATTACAAATTTCTTGACCATGCCAACTTGAATCTCAGCCATACTTGGCGCTCAAAAGCCTATGCTTACGATGACTTCCAAAACAATTTCAGTCAAAAGCAGGACAGCTACAACTCCACCAATTTAGCAGCGAGTTATCAGTATAAAAACCTGAATTTCTTTGCGGCCATTAATAACCTGTTTGAACAAGAGAACTCCATTCAAGTAGCGGATGATGCCATTTACCCAGTGGATTTCGTTCGCACATGGCGTGTTGGGGTTAAAGCCGATTTTTAGCACTTATCTCTTCGGGAGCATTAGAAAAAATGCTATTATTTCAGCGATACATGGAGAATAAAATGGAACAAACTCACAAAACGTCTTATGCTAAATCACTTTTGATTGCAGCCACTATCGCCTTCTTAATGCTGCTCACTCGAGGAAGTCACGTACTCACCAGTGTATCGCTGCCAGATGCCAGCTTGGCATTGCTGCTGATCGGTGGTCTGTATTTAAGAAAAGCGGCCTGGTTTGCCCTGTTTGTTGCATTAGCTACCGCAATTGATTTTGGTGCTGCCGCAATTGATAGTTTTCAGGCATTTTGTTTGACTGCCGGGTATTGGGGCATGCTGCCAACCTATGCCGTGATGTGGCTGGCTGGTGTGTGGTTAAGCAAACAAAGCAATCCTCTGAATGCATTGAAATATGCGCTTGCAGGCCTGATGGCAACATTTTTAGCCTTTGTGTTTTCCACACAGACTTACTACTTGTTCTCAGGACGTTTCCCAGCGAACGGCGTAATTGAATCTATGCAGCATGGCTGGGAATATTTGCCAGGTTACATGGGCTTCACAGCCATCTATCTCGTTGGCTTCTGGGTTTTAGCGCAAGTTTTTGCTAAATTTTTTGCGACTGCCCAGACCTCATCTCACATTTCCGCATAATTGATTTATCAATATCGGCAATTAGTCAGACCGTGTTAGGAAAAATTCTAACGCGGTTTTTTTGGGGCGTTCGCCATGACAAAAGATAAAGCTGCGCGCCATACAGAGCGTATGGCTCGTAAAAAAGAGTTAATTGATAACGCTATCGAGCAAGCCAACCAAGAAAAAGGCTTGCTGGTAGTACTGACCGGAAACGGCAAAGGTAAAAGTTCATCCGCCTTTGGCATGGTAGCCCGCGCACTCGGCTACCATATGAAGGTGGGGGTTGCACAATTCATTAAAGGGCGTAGTGATACCGGTGAAGAAGCATTCTTCAGCCGCCAGCCTAACGTAGAGTGGCATGTGCTCGGTGAAGGTTTCACCTGGGACACGCAGGACTTACAGCGCGACATTCAAACCGCACAGGCAGGATGGGAAATTGCACGTAAAATGCTGCAAAACCCTGCGATTGATTTAGTCGTACTGGATGAGCTCACTTATACGATGAATTATGGCTATCTGGACACCGCCACAGTGCTTGCTGATATTGCCGCACGTCCATCGATGCAGCATGTTATCGTGACAGGACGGGCGGCCTCTCAGGCATTGATTGATGCTGCAGATACCGTCAGTGAAATCCTGGATATTAAACATGCATGGCGCGCGGGCGTAAAAGCGCAACCCGGCATTGATTTATAAACGCCTTGCTGTAATTGACATCCATGAATAATATTCACTTAATTCTTGGTGGCGCCCGCTCCGGAAAAAGCGCCTATGCTGAGAAACTGGCTATAGAGTCCGGCCTGCCGGTTATCTATATCGCAACTGCACAGGTCTATGACAGAGAGTTTGGCCAGCGCATCGAACATCACAAAACCAGACGTCCCGCACACTGGAACACAATAGAACAACCATTTAATTTAGGTGCGGCGTTACAAGCTCATGCAAAAACTGACACGTGCATAATTGTGGACTGCCTTACACTGTGGCTCGCACAATGCATTTGCCCCGACTGCTCCCGACCCGGGAATCTAAACTGGTCAAATGAACGTAACACCCTGCTGGATGCGCTTCCCAAATTGCAAGGAACCATTTTTCTGGTTAGCAATGAAGTCGGCATGGGTATCGTACCGCTCGGAGAAATAAACCGTCAGTTTCAGGATGAACAAGGCCGACTCAATCAGGCTGTAGCCAAGCTGGCTGATAAAGTAAGTTTTATTGCCGCAGGGCTACCTCTCGTACTTAAAGGCGCATAACCAAAGGATAATTATGGACACATTAATATTCGAAGTAAGAGGCGAATATATTGAACTATGCAACCTGCTTAAACTTGCCGGAATCGCCAACAGTGGCGGCCAGGGCAAAATGATGGTGGGAGATGGGATCGTAAAGGTAGATGGTAACATCGAGACACGCAAAACGGCCAAAATACGCGCCGGTCAAGTAGTTGAATGCATGGGGCAGAAAATAAACGTCACAGGCAGCTAAAATTCTGCCGGCTAGTTTCCAGGATTATCGATTCACGAAATGAATTCTAGGTACAGTTTCATCAAACGAAATCTGTGTCACGCTTGCGTGGTCAATGACTATTCTGAACAAGCCTTTTAACGGCATATTCAACACCTCTGCCAGCACGGCTCGAATCACACCACCATGCGTCACCACGGCAATATTTTTACCACGTGAGTGACTACTTACTTCCTCTATAAAACTCCGGGCTCTTGCATGTAACTGCGCAAATGTTTCTCCATTAGGTGGCGGCAGATTGGCATAATCCTTTGCCCAGCCATCAAATATCTCGCGCGGGATGCTGTCCCAGGCTTGCATCTCCCAGTCACCAAAATGCAACTCTTTCAGACGCGCATCCATCTTGATCTCACCCAACTCAAGTGCCTGCGCAAGCTTTGTACACCTCTGTAGTGGGCTGGCATAGACTGCATCAAACTGAATGTGCGCCAATTTTTCTGCCAGTGCATCACGCTCAATCGCAAAATTGGATGACACATCCACATCACTCTGCCCGTAACAAATGCCGGATGGAATATCGAGCGAGGTATGTCTAATCAGATGCAGATTCACAGCTGCTGATACCAGGCTAACAAGCCAAAATAGAATGCCAGCTCGGTGATTTGCTGCATGGCACCCAGACAATCTCCGGTATAGCCACCCAGCCATTGTTTGATCTTGTTACGCCACCACAGCCATACAAAGCCGACTGGCAATAGACAATAAATACCCAGCAGCAACCAGTCGCGCAAATTAAATATGAATGGCGAAAAATTGGAATAGATAAACACAACGGGAAGAAAGCCGAAAATCGTGGCCAGCGCCAAATCATGAGGTTTGACTTTTGTAGCTAACGGCTTGGCCTTTCCACTCGCCTTAACATAATCCAGATCAGCCATTAAATACAGCGCGCACAAACGGCTAAATGCATGCCCAACAATCAAGATGAATGGTAAAAAATAGGCTGGCAAAGAATTCAACACCTGAAACTTGGCAAACAACATCAGAAACAGAGCAACTGCTCCATAAGTACCCAGGCGCGAATCCTGCATAATAGTGAGTATCCGCTCTTTATCCCATGCGCCACCCAAACCATCGGCGCTATCTGCCAAGCCATCTTCATGGAACGCACCTGTGATGTAGATCGTCATCGCCATGCTGAACAAAATCGCAACGCTATCTGGCAGCAGCTTCGCACCCAAGGTAAAAGCACCCGCACCTACCGCTCCCACGACTACGCCGACCAATGGAAAATACTTGGCGGAGAAATTGAGGTCATCCGTATTAAAATCAGGAAAATTAGGCACCGGAATACGCGTAAAGAAACCCACGGCTAACAAAAAATAGCGCCTTTCATTACGCAGGAAATTCAGCATATCTCATCTTCCCTAGCGCTCACGCCAGCACTTTCAAACGAAGCCATTTCATTTAAAAAATTGGCCGCAGCCTGCACTAAAGGATAAGCCAGGGCGGCACCTGTACCTTCTCCCAAACGCAAGCCCATGTCCAGCAGAGGCGTCGCGCCTAGATATTGCAGCAGTTTGCGATGCCCCGCCTCACCGGAACAGTGTGTGAATACACAGTAATGCAGAATCTCCGGCTGTAATTTGCAAGCCAACAGCAATGCGGTGGTAGCGATAAAACCATCGATTAGCAGCACTGCTTTTTGCTCGGCCGCACCCAGCATCGCACCTGCCATCATCGCAATCTCAAAACCGCCAAATGTCGCTAACACCTGCAATGGATTGCTCGCAGTCAATTGATGCGTATTGAGCGCCTGTTTCAGTATCGCTGTTTTTTGCATCAAACCAGCATCATCCAGACCTGTACCGCGCCCCACACATTCTTCTATGGGCAAATCACATAACACACTCATCAGACAACTGGCAGACGATGTGTTGCCTATGCCCATCTCGCCAAAACCAAACACATTGCATCCAGCCGCAGCTTCTTCCCTTGCCAGCGCAATACCAGCAGCGAGTGCTTGCTCACATTGCAACAACGACATTGCAGGTTCATGCAGAAAATTACCTGTACCCAATGCTATCTTGGCGTGTATAAGATGAGGATGCTGAGGAAATTCATGATTAACGCCCGCGTCCACTACGCGCAATTGCATATTATTTTGACGTGCAAACACGTTAATTGCCGCCCCGCCCTGCAAAAAGTTCAGTACCATTTGCGCAGTGACAGCCTGCGGATAAGGACTCACGCCTGCCGCGACAACCCCATGATCACCTGCAAATACCAGCATGGTAGGTCTGGAGAGTTGCGGGGATAATGTTTGCTGAATCAAACCAATCTGTAATGCAACAGCCTCCAGCCTGCCTAAAGCCCCCAGCGGTTTGGTCTTAGTGTCGATCTTATTACTCAGCGCAGCTTTAAGTGCCTGATCCGGTAGACTGATATTGAATTTCATAAGCATGGATTTTACATGAGTGTGCATGACTTCACACTTCTGCTTCACCCAAACAAAATTTTGTAGAGTTGAAAAAAATGCTTAATCTGCAAATATTTTTGTAACTTCACGATGAAGTTTGCTATAATGCGCGGCTTGCGAGATATACCAACACTTGCATGCAGTAAGGCCGGGTAGCTCAGTTGGTAGAGCAGCGGATTGAAAATCCGCGTGTCGGCAGTTCGATTCTGCCCCCGGCCACCAGAATTTATAAGGGTTTAGCTTTTGCTAAGCCCTTTTTCATTTGGTGAACGTGACAATTCAATCACATTATCTTGTCTAAAATGATCAATCCTATTAACAGCTTTTGCCAAATAGTCCTTGGCAAACTTTACATAACGGTCCACTATCGGGTGCGTTTTCCAATCACAAAGACAAATTCATTAAATTAGAAGACAGGCTGCCGCCTCTTGCTGACCACATAAAGGAAGGACTAGGCATCTTTTACGCGTCGGCGAAAGAACAGCCAGCCATAGATTGCGATATTGACGACGATGACCACACCGGCAAGCACGAATTGAATCTCTCCTGTAAGGCCAGAAGGATAGATAATATCCAGTAGATAGTGTTCGACAAAGCTCTCCGTGTAGCCGGACTGCCCTGCTTCGATGCGAAAGTAGTTCTCCCAATACGTGAGTGGACAGATTCCACCAGTAAACTCAACGAAGATCCCCCAAGCAGCAGCTGGAAGATGAATAAAAGGGATCCAGCGCCGCCATACCGTCATTGCGCCACCCAGGAGCGCAAACAGGATGAAAGCCAGATGAAGCAGGAGGATGCCGTCAGCCGCTATACGTAACAACATGGCCGACCAACTGGAATGAATGAAGACTATTCGTCATCGCTGTTTGGGCTCGGTCCACCGGTCACCCCCGCGGTGAGCGTGAAGCGCATCGCATCTTCCATGCTCATGTTCAAACGTCGTGTGGCACTGCGCGGAACCAGCACGACAAAGCCGCCGATCCCGTAGCTCATGGGGAAATAGACCAGCAAACTGTCTTTCTGGCTGAAATCCGCTGGCATGTGGTTCATGTCGGTCTGAGTGACAAGGCCGACCGCCTGCATACCGGTTTCCCCAAATTTCACCGCGACAACCTGCTCGAACTCTTTCTTTTTTTCGGACGAAAAATAATCCAGCAAGTCACGAACCGACAGATACACCGATTTAATCAACGGCAGCCGATAGATAATTCTTTCCCCCCCTGAAAACAAACGCTGCGCAATAAGGCTATGCATAAGCAGCCCTACAAAAAAGGCCACCATCAGACCCGCAGCTACGCCCATGCCGGGTCTGTACAGGTCTTCCGGCATCAAGGTACGAATCACATCCCCAAGCAGAGATTCCGTTTCCACCACAAACCAGTAGAGCAGATAAAGCGTTACCAACACCGGCAAGAGTGTAACCAGGCCAGTAAGAATATTTTTATTGATATATCTCAACATCTCGGTTTCCTCGCTTATGGAGATAATAATACTTGCAAGAACACTCAGAGCACCTGTCGCCTTTGCATCAGCCTCCGGCAGAACTCAGCGGCATTCTCACAATATATGATATTCGAATTATCAGACGATTCGATGATGGAACTCTCAAGAAGCAGCTTACCAAATTGGAAAAGGGGTGAACTGGGCAGTCGGGGCAAGCGTAGATCATCACCACAGCCTCCCGACAATCCATACCCAAGCAACTAAGGCTGAGGCTATCCTATACTGAAAAATTGAAAATGTTGAATCTATTTTTTAAACGCGCCTATCAACATCGACACGACATTCACAGCAACCAATACCATCAGCAATGTGAACAAAGTACTATGAAGCTGATAAAAAGGACGGCTATCCATAAAATCAAAGAACACCGCGACACCAGTAATCGGCAACGCCAATAAAATCAGGTAATAAGCTCTATGCAGCCTCCTGTTAATCCATAGATGTAGCGGCATATCGGGCGTGTGTACAAGCTTGCCCTGATTTCTCACTATCCACTCAAACAGAATGAGTATGAAAATGACGCTGCCTGGGAAGATATGCAGCACATAGTAAAGCGCTGCAAACGGTGAACCAGCTTCTGTCTTGATCGCCTCTCCGCAAAGCCATGTGACCAATAGCATCAGGAACGCCAGGCCGTGAATCAGCATGAGATTACGGTAGAGGCTTTTCATTGCAGAAAATCAGGCTTTGCTGGCTTTCTGAAGAATTGCGTAAATCTCGTCTTTTAACTGCAGCTTTTCTTTTTTCAGGTGCTCGATCTCTTCACTGGTGCCAGCTTCGATGTGCGCTTCCATATTTTTCACTTTCTGGTCGATTTCATTATGACGATCGAACAGACGCGTAAAATGCATGTCTGAGTGCTTGAGCTGGGTGATTAAATCGCGATATTCCGGAAACATATTAAATCCTCTTGAAGTTGTTGAGCTATGCAGGTAATTCTACATTTATCGCACTGGAAAAGTTAGCTGGTAAATTAATTTTTTTTAATTCTCCTGCTTTTGTCATCCACCATAAACTTGCCACGTTAATTAAAAATGTAGAATTTACTTTCACTCAATAATGCGATCATCTATTCGCTAGCTATATTTGCTGTAAAGGTGCAAGATAATATTAAAGATATGGTTCTGTCATTGCGCCATTAACACTGTTTTCCGTTACAGAAAGCTTGAACTCAAAACCAACTCGTTGTTGAATTATTATTGGGAGATTTAAAAATGAAACGTCTTTTAATTGCAGCCGCGTTGATGGCCGCTGCAGCCTCCACACCTGCAAACGCAACCGATGTAGGCGTATCAATCAGCGTCGGGCAGCCTGGTTTCTATGGCAGAATAGATATCGGCGACTATCCTTATCCTCCGCCTCGCGTCATTTATCGCCAGCCAAGAATTGTTGAGCGTGTTTATATTGAGCGCGAGCCGATTTATTTACGCGTACCGCCGGGCCATGCTAAAAACTGGCGCAAACACTGCCACCAATATCATGCTTGTGGTGAACGCGTCTACTTTGTGCAGGATAATTGGTACCACCGTGAGTATGTTCCACATTATCAGGAGTACCACCGCGACCATCACGAATACCGCTATGAGGAACGCAGAAATGGCAACAATAGAAAGAATGGGCACGGCAACGGGCATCGTTGATAAACACCGGCATTATTGAAAAATTGAAACATGCGTATTTGTGAAATGATCTGATTTGCGCGCATATAGCGTGCAAATCAGCGTTCAATAATTGCGCTAGTAATTGCATGGTGATTTTATCAACAACCTTGAACAACTTCGCGCGCCCCGAAGGAAATCAAGCTAAATCTCGTTTTCCACCATTTCAATGCAGACCATCAATAGTCAAATAGCCGCATCTACATTATGTTAGTGCGGCCACCTCCTAAAATTGTTATTATTTGCATTAGTTAATCAAGGTATATTTTCATGAGTGCTTATAATGAAATCAGTGCGCAGGATCTTTCTCTCATGCTCACGAACCAGCCGCTGCTTTTAGTAGATGTACGCAACAATGACGAAGTCGCGCGCGGGGTGATTCAGGGTGCAGTGCACATTCCGCTAGCTTTGCTGCCTATACAGTATGAATCGCTCACCAAAGTCGAGAACATTGTGTTTTATTGCCATAGCGGAGTGCGTTCTGCGCATGCAGTTGCCTTTGCAACCAGCAAGGGATGCAAGCATGTATTTAACTTGTCCGGTGGTGTTCTGGCTTGGGTGCGTGAAGGCTATCCTCTGGTACCGCTCAGTAACCCTAACAAACATTAGGGAAAACCAGGAAGTAAGGAAATGAATGATGGAATTTGATAAAGAAGTAGATGCCAGCGGACTGAACTGCCCATTACCTATTTTGCGCTGCAAAAAGGGTTTGAGCGACATGGGCCCGTCACAAGTTTTAAAAATCATCGCAACAGACCCTGGGTCGGTTAAAGATTTCAATGCGTTCTGTGTGCAAACAGGGCACGAGCTTTTACATCTGGAAGAAGGCGAAACCTCGTTCACGTTCTATATTAAAAAACGCACCAATTAATACGGGTGCTGATACAAATAAAAAAGGTGCTTGAGGCACCTTTTTTATTTGTAATACGACTCAACCCAACTATTTCTTAACTGAATTATTTTAACTTGGCCAATTGCATCTGCAGTTTATCAAGACTGGCACCAAATTCAGCCACCCGCGCTTTTTCCTGCTCAACCACTGCGGCTGGTGCACGTGCCACAAAGCTTTCATTATTCAGTTTGCCATTGGCTTTGCTGATTTCATTTTCCAGACGTGCGATTTCTTTGCCTAAGCGCTCTTTTTCAGCAGCGACATCAATCTCGACTTTTAACATCAGTTTAAAGTCATCTACCAGCATCACCGGCGCATCAGCATCTGGCAGATCTGCAACAATTGTCACGTCCTCCAATTTAGCCAGCGCTTTCAGGTAAGGTGCATAAGCACCTAATTGAACCGCATCGCCGGTTGCAATCAATGGCACGCGCGCAGCGGGCGAGATACTCATTTCACCACGCAAACGGCGACATGCATCAACCGCCTGCTTTAGCAACGCGACCCAGGCTTCCGAGGCTTCGTCCAGTTTATCCGGCTGTGCTTTCGGGTAGGCTTCCAGCATGATCGATGCGCCATGCTTCTCGGTCATCGGTGCAACCGTCTGCCAAATCTCTTCCGTAATGAACGGCATGATCGGATGCGCCAGACGCAGTATCGTTTCCAGCACGCGCAGCAAGGTGCGGCGTGTTGCACGCTTCTCGGCATCATCACCGTTCTGGATTTGCACTTTAGCTAATTCCAGATACCAGTCGCAGTATTCATCCCACACGAACTCATAAATGGCTTTGGTCGCCAAATCAAAACGGTAGTCTTCGAATGCACGTTCAACTTCGGCTTCGGTGCGCTGCAGAATGCTGACAATCCAGCGGTCTGCCTGCGAGAACTTGCGCCCACCCTCACCGCAGCTTGCCGCGTCAAAGCCGTTATCCTGGCCTTCGGTATTCATCAGCACAAAGCGGGTTGCGTTCCAGAGCTTGTTACAGAAATTACGGTAGCCATCGCAGCGCTGTAAATCAAACTTGATATCACGGCCAGGAGAAGCTAAAGCTGCAAAAGTGAATCGCAGCGCGTCCGTGCCGTAAGCGGCAATCCCTTCCGGGAATTCTTTACGGGTACGCTTTTCAATCTGCTCGGCTTGTTTTGGGTTCATCAAACCGGTCGTGCGTTTTTTGATGAGTTCATCCAAACCAATACCATCAATCAAATCGATCGGATCCAGCACATTGCCTTTAGATTTGCTCATCTTCTGGCCTTCGGCATCGCGAATCAAACCGTGCACATACACGTGCTTGAACGGAATCTTGCCGGTGATGTGCGTGGTCATCATCACCATGCGCGCAACCCAGAAGAAGATGATATCAAAACCGGTGACCAGTACGCTGGAAGGCAAATATTGCTGCAATGCTACATTGGCGGCGTCTTTGGCTTCATCGCCGGTCCAATCCAGTGTTGAAAACGGCCAGAGTGCAGAGGAATACCAGGTATCCAGCACATCGTTATCACGTGTCAATTCACCTGTATAACCATCTTTGGCAGCCAGTGATTTAGCTTCCGCCTCATCATGCGCAACATACACTTTGCTATCGTTCGTATACCAGGCGGGGATTTGATGCCCCCACCAAAGCTGACGTGAGATACACCAGTCCTGAATGTTATTCAGCCACTGGTTGTAGGTGTTTACCCAGTTTTCCGGATAGAACTTGATCTCGCCCGAAGCAACAACATCCAGCGCTTTTTGTGTAATCGATTTGCCATCCACAGCCGGTTTGCTCATCGCCACGAACCACTGGTCGGTCAGCATAGGCTCAATCACCACGCCGGTACGGTCACCGCGCGGTACTTTGAGTTTATGTTTATCAACTTTGACTAAATACCCTTGAGCTTCTAAATCAGCCACCACCTGCTTACGTGCAGCAAAGCGCTCCAGCCCCTGATACTGCTTAGGTGCTGCCTCATTCACAAAACCTTGCAGATTCAGAATGCCGATCATCGGCAATTGATGACGCTGGCCCACGGCATAGTCGTTAAAATCATGCGCCGGCGTCACTTTCACTACGCCGGTACCGAACTCTTTATCCACATACTCATCGGCAATGATCGGGATTTCACGGCCGCACAACGGCAATTGCACGTTCTGGCCAATCAGATGTTTATATCGCTCATCTTCCGGGTGCACCATCACAGCCACGTCGCCCAGCATGGTTTCCGGACGCGTTGTCGCTACCGTCAAATGGCCTGAGCCATCAGCTAACGGGTAGTTGATGTGCCACATCGAACCATCTTCTTCTTCCTGCACGACCTCTAAATCTGACACCGCTGTGCCAAGCTTCACATCCCAGTTCACCAGACGCTTGCCGCGATAGATCAGGCCTTCGTTGTATAAGCGTACAAAAGTCTCGGTCACCACTTTGTTCAAGCCGGCATCCATGGTAAAGCGCTCGCGCGACCAGTCAGGCGAAGTGCCCAGACGGCGCATCTGCTTGGTGATGGTGCCGCCTGAGTATTCTTTCCACTCCCACACTTTTTCCAGAAAATTCTCGCGGCCAAGATCATGACGGCTCACGCCCTGCGCATCCAGCTGGCGTTCCACCACGATTTGCGTAGCAATACCTGCGTGGTCAGTACCCGGTTGCCACAGCGTGTTATCACCGCGCATGCGATGATAGCGTGTGAGCGCATCCATCAGGGTCTGGTTAAAACCATGCCCCATGTGCAACGTACCTGTCACATTGGGCGGCGGTAATAAAATGCAGAAGTTATCCTGTTTAGACTGGTCGAAACCGGCTGCATAGTAACCTTTGCTCTCCCAAAATTCGTACCATTTGCTTTCGATGGCTTTGGGGTCAAATGACTTTGCAAGTTCTTTGATTGGTGTGCTTGTGTTTTCAGTATTCATAGCCGGCATTTTAACATACGCGAATGCGTAAGCTAAACCTGCGTGCGCAGATTAGAACTCGACCAAGAAAACATTAAACAAACTTGATCAGCGCGAGCAGCAATATAGTGAGTATCGCGAGGTGAACAATGGCCCAGTGACGATAACTGGCCGCCAGTTCATTGGGGGATTTAGCCGATATCAGGAACAGATGCCCGTCCGCAGGCTTATCCAGGGTAAAACTGCCGGTATGCGCTTTCATTGCATGCTTTGCATGCACCTGCCTGATTACATCCTGGCGCGCGAGTTCCCACTCATCCATATCAATCTGACCATTGCGGTTATGGTCATAACGGTTCAGCAGTTTGTGCGGGCTCAATTTCAAAACCGCCAAGGTCGCACGTACATCCTGATTAATTACCGCCTGATT
>Ga0209253_10004070_pt1 | contig 12778 bp, 10 predicted proteins | sample FrelakmetBRP12BR_FD_187145 | JGI IMG/M metagenome (GOLD analysis project Ga0209253, IMG submission 187145) | Freshwater lake sediment microbial communities from the University of Notre Dame, USA, for methane emissions studies - BRP12 BR (SPAdes)... | ecosystem: Environmental > Aquatic >...
AAGCAGATGGGTGTTTTTCACCAGCCTGATAGAATACGGCAGTCAGCGACAACATAATGGTGCGGCTGCGCACAATAACAACAGCAGGCAGCGCAAAAAAACCGACTGACCGCTATGAGCATGGATACGCTTAGCCTGATAGTTAATTAGTATGCATATATTTACTTCTATAACATAATCACGTTATTGATAAAATAATAATTGTATTGTAGTGTGTTATTGGTAATACCCTACTGCATAAACTGGCAAGACTGAACGCGCTATAGCTTCTGACCGATAGTTTCTTGTAACGCAGCGTTATGAATACACGTGCTCGTATTTTTATAGAAGGCCGGGTCCAGGGAGTCTTCTTCCGCTCCGAGACGCTCAGTGTGGCCCGACAGCACAATCTTACCGGATGGGTGAAAAATCTCCCTGATGGGCGGGTGGAGGCTCTCTTTGAAGGTGCGGAAGAGTCTGTAGAGAAGGCAGTCCAGTGGTGTCACAAGGGCCCGCCCCATGCCATGGTAAGACAGGTGAACGTGACCAGCGAACCATATCAGGGCGAATTTGAAGCCTTTTCTATCTCATAGTATTCACCACTGAGCGCAGGGCGCGCTAAGCCCAATAGTAGCGGGCACATTTCAGATTGTTATTTCACAACGCAGAAAATTGTTCAACGGTCCCGGCGCTCTCCCCGGTAAATATAACCGAATGAAAATTCTTCTCATCCAGCCTCCGGTCAGGGATTTTTATCAGACCCCTATAAGAACCCAGCCAATCGGACTGGCATATCTTGCCGCCGCACTCGAACAAACAGGCTGTGACGTCGAGATTCTTGACTGCCAGGTCACGGATCAGAAAAAATCGATCCCGGTTCCCGAAAAATTCTCCGGCATAACAGAGTTTTATCCCCGTGGCGATCTGAGCCCGTTCCGCCTTTTCTCCGGCTACCATCACTTCGGTCTCTCCTACGAAGAGATCACCGAGCGTATTAAACAGAGCAGCGCAGATGTCATTGGCATTTCAAGCCAGTTTACGCCCTACTGCGAAGAGGCCTGCACCATTGCTTCTCTGGCAAAAGCGATTAATGTGACAACGCCGGTCATCATGGGTGGAGCGCATGTTTCTGCCGCACCGGCAGAAGTGCTCAGGCATCCTGCAGTGGACTTTGTAATAACCGGAGAGGGGGAGGCATCCCTCCCCCTTCTGGTAGACTATATTAAACAGGGCCGGCAGCCGGATGACCTTGACGGGGTTGGCTATCGGGTGAACGGAAAGGCGCACATCAATCCGAAGCGTTTCTTTATACATGACATTGACGCACTTGCCTTTCCTGCCCGGCACCTGCTTGACTTTTCACGCTACACCATCCAGGGCCGGCCCTACACCGTGCTCATCACCAGCCGCGGCTGCCCGCAGGCATGCACCTACTGTTCTGTCTCTCAGGTCATGGGGAAAACATTCAGAGCACGCTCTGCGGCAACGGTGATTGAAGAAATTAAACGCTGCAGGGAAAAATACGGCATCTCGCTGTTTGACATCGCAGATGACAATTTCACCCTTGATCAAAAGCGGGCTTTGCAGATTCTAAATCTTCTGATTGAGGAATTCGGCGAAGATGAACTGCAGCTTTTTGCCATGAATGGCCTTTCAATTTTTTCTTTAAATAAAGAGCTGCTGGAAAAGATGAAACGCGCCGGCTTCCACCATCTCGACCTGTCGCTGGGCAGTATCTCCCGTCATGCAAGCACGCAGATAAACCGGCCCTATGATCCGCAAAAAACAGCGCGGGTGCTCGACCGGGCAGCAGCGTGCCGGCTTCCGACCACGACGTATATAATATACGGAATCCCCGGCCACTGCCTGGAGGATATGGTGCAGTCGCTGCGCTATCTTGCGCAGCAGCAGACCCTGATTGGCCCGAGCATCTTCTATCCGACACCCGGCACCGCGGTCTATACTGATTTGTTCGGCGTTTGCCACGCACCGGATTTTACCGCGCTGCGCTCAAGCCTGTTTCCCGTTGAGACAGGGGAATTTTCGAGGATTGACCTCATTACGTTGCTCAGGCTTTCACGGTGGGTAAACTTTATCAAACAGATACTCTTGCCGGAACTATGTAGAAAACAAATATCTTTGAATGAGTTGCAAGAGATTAGCGTAAATACCTGGCTGCCTGAGGAGATAAAGGAAGCTGGGCAAACCACTTTTTCCCTATTGCAACCAGCGGCGTTAACAATAGAAGAAGCAGGGAAGATTATGACGGCTATTTTTTTACACAGAAAATCGATATGGGGATTAAAGCGGCTCCGCTTAAAACAGCAACACACCTATACCTACCAAATCTTCCCGCACCAAATCTCACAAAAAGTTCTTCAGCTTTTCTGGGATCACAAAGATGTCTTATCTATTCAGAGCGGCCTGCATAAGAGCTCTGAGAATCGTTAACTGTCTCGTCACAAAGCCTCTGTTTTTTCTGTCATGCTATTATGAACATCGGAGGGTTCACACGCCCTCCGTCCTCCCCGGTCAATGCCTCACTCCCAAGCAGATGCGCCCTTCCTGCCGCACCAAATAAAAACAGCCGTCGGATGATTGTCCGGCGGCTGTAAATTTTTTTTGTTCCAGAATGACTACTTTTCTATTTCAACTTTTGCCTCTTTTTTAATTTTATCAACATAGTCAGTCATGGGTTTTTGCGCCTTCTGGCTCTTCAGATAGTCTTCAATCTTGTCCTTCACCTCGGCAAATTTTACTGTATCAGCAGGCTTGCGGTCCATCACTTTGATGATGTGATAACCAAACGGGCTTTCTACCACATCGCTCAGCTCACCCAATTTAAGCGCAGCAGCGGCTTTCTCAAACTCCGGCACCATCTGGCCCTTGCCGAAGTATCCCAGGTCCCCTCCCTTGGCAGCGCTGGGGCAATTTGACTCAGCCTTGGCCACGGCTGCGAAATCCTCTCCTTTTGCAACCCGTTTTCTGATTGCCTCAGCCTTTTCTTTGGCCTTTTTTTTATCCTCGGGGGTTGCCTTCTGGTCAGCGCTTATAAGGATGTGGCTTGCCTGGGTGCGCTCCGGCATTTTAAATTTATCCGGATTGTCGTCATAGAATTTTTTTGCGTCAGCCTCGGTGACGGTGATTTTGCTGAATACCTCTTTTTGCATGAGGTTGTCGATGACAATATTTCTCCGGGCAAGGTCTTTGAGTTTATTCTCGGTTATATTTGCACCTTTGAGGGCTTTTTCAAAGTCTGCCTGTGACGGGAACTGTTTTCTCGTCTGGCCAACCTTCTCATCCACCTTCTGCTCGAGATCCTTTACGGTCAGCTTTTTGCCTTTTTGATACAGAACCTCAATATTGATAAGCTGATCCAGTGCAGCATTTTCCATCTGCGGCATCATTTCCGGGGTTGGCTGCTGGCCGCCCCTGCCCCCGCCCTGGGCGAGTATTTCCTGTAAGGCCCGGTCCCGATCGCCCCTGGTTATGGCTACGCCATTGACTTTTGCGAGCACGGTGCCGGGAGATGCTTGTTCCATGGTAGTCCCCTTTTTCTCGGGTGCAGCCTTCTCTTCGCTAAGGGCTGCTGTGGTCTGCACAAGCAGCAGAATGATGGCATAGCAGAGAGCCTTTGTTGCACTGTTTTGTGAACGGTTTATCATTTGTTCTCCTTTTTAAATTGTTCCTGTGCTTCATCGCAGCGGAGCGGAGCGTGCTGCCGTTCCCGTCGTAAGGGAACCGGGCTCCGGGAAGATAATTAAATAGTATATTAAAAACACACACACCTGGCCCCAAAGCATGAGACCACGAGGCATGAAATCGCCTGGTTCGTTTTCGGGTATAAGATGTGTTATATGCTATTTAGCATAATAAAACAAGCTTTTATATCGCGGCGTTCGACTGCCGGTCACGGCAGCAGTACTGAATAACCGGAACATGCGCCGGCAGCTTCATCTAAACATGGGGTTCGCTGGTACCCTCATTCATTCCCGCAGTGACGGTCAGGTCCATATTAAAAAATAAAGGCAGAACCATAGTGTTATGATTCTGCCGTACTGTATTATAATGGCAGCTAAGTTTAAACTACGCCGGCTCCAGAGAATTACTGTGAGTACCGGGCGCATTGAAAGCCCTTGCCCAGCTCGCACCACACGCAGGAATCGGGCCGGTTTTCTGTAATCATCAGCTGCGCCTCGCACTTACCGCAGAGATACTCTTCTCCCGGCCTCATGGGCCCTTTACAGGGGGTTATGGTCATGGGGCAAAGCATGGTACAGGAGCCGCAGTGCTTGCAGAAATCTTCCCGTTTGCCCAGAGGAAAATCAACGTGCCGGTCTTTACCGCGACCGACAAATCCGATGGCCCGGGCCTTCCACATTTCCGTACACACCCGCACACACCGGCCGCACAGTACACAGTCGCTGTTCCTGAAGGGGTAGCGCACCTCCTTTACCCCGCAGCGTACCGCGACGTCCTGGATTGCTTTGGAGTTAGGGGCCTGGGCTACCAGCAGTTCTGCGATGTTTCGGCGCAGTTTTTTTATTTTTTCCGAATTGCTGATTATCGCCATGCCCTCCTGGACATTCAGCGTGCAGGAGGTAGTAACTTTTGACCGGCCATTGCTAATCTGCTCTACAATGCAAATACGGCATGCGCCAATGTCTGAAAGGTTCGGCACATGGCAAAGGTGGGGAATGCAAATTCCGTATTCAATAGCCGCGTCAAGCACACTTGCGCCTTTTGCCGCCCGCACCTGGGCGCCATCAATGGTAAGGGTTACATATTGTTTCATATCTCACCTCATCAGTTGACTGTTACTGCCTGCGTTTTGCACTCATCCGCGCAGATGCCGCATTTGCTGCACAGCTGGGGATCAATGACGTGGGCCTGTTTTTTTTCTCCTTTAATTGCTCCGAGGGGGCATGCGCTAAGACACAGCCCGCAGCCCTTGCATTTCTCCGCATCTATCGCATAGGTAATCAAGGGCTTGCAGACCCCGGCGGGACAGCGTTTCTGGTTAATGTGGGCCGCGTATTCCTCGGGAAAATACCGGAGCGTCGAAAGCACGGGGTTAGGCGCAGTTTTGCCCAGCCCGCACAGAGATGTTTCCCGCACCGTATCTGCCAGTTCCTGCAGCAGGCCGATGTGCTCAGGCTTGCCCCGGCCGTCGGTGATGCCGGTTATGAGCTCAAGCATCCGGTCAACTCCTAACCGGCAGGGCACGCACTTGCCGCAGGACTCATCCTGCAGAAACTGGAGGAAGTATTTTGCAACATCCACCATGCAGGTGCTCTCGTCCATGACCACCATGCCGCCCGAACCCACCATCGAGCCGGCATCATAGAGGGCGTCAAAATCAACCGGAAGGTCAAACTTGCTGACCGGGAGGCAGCCACCAGAAGGTCCCCCGGTCTGGACTGCTTTAATGGCTTTACCGTTCGTTGCCCCGCCGCCTATGCCGTATACAATCGTGCGCAGAGAAGTGCCCATGGCCACTTCCACAAGACCGGTGTTTTTGATGCGGCCGGTGAGTGCGAGAATTTTAGTTCCTTTACTGTTTTTAGTCCCCTTTGCGGCAAACCACGCTGCGCCGTTTTTAATAATGAACGGCACATTGGCCCAGGTCTCAACATTGTTCAGGGTCGTCGGCTTATACCAGAGACCTTCTTCAACCGTGTGCACATCCTTGGGCCGCGGCTCGCCCACTTTACCCTCCAGCGACGCCATCAATGCCGTTGACTCGCCACAGACAAAGGCCCCGCCGCCGCGGGCAATCTCTACGTCAAATGAAAATTGAGACCCTAAAATATTTTCACCCAGAAGACCGTATTCCCGTGCCTGCTGTACGGCAATTTTTGCATGTTCGACCGCCAGGGGATATTCCTTGCGTACGTAGATATACCCCTGAGCCGCGCCAATGGCAAAAGCGCCAATCATCATACCCTCTAATACCAGGTGCGGGTTCCCTTCCAGGACGCTGCGGTCCATGTAGGCACCCGGGTCGCCTTCATCAGCATTGCAGATAACGTATTTCTCATCCCCTGGTGCTTCCATGCAGTCCGCCCACTTGCGGCCGGTAGGAAAGCCGCCGCCGCCGCGCCCCCTCAGTCCGGATGTTTTAATTTCATCAATCACCCGGCCGGATGTCATCTGGAACAGGGTTTTTGCCAGGGCCGCATACCCTCCTACAGACAGGTAGTCTTCTATAGAGCAGGGGTCAACCAGCCGGTTCTGTGACAGCAGCTGCCGGTCCTGTGCCTGATAAAATGGAATATCTGCCTCGGTCTGAATCGTTTTGCCGGAGACCGGATCAACATAGAGCAGGCGCTCGATGACCACGCCGCTCATGACTGTTTTGGAAACAATGTCCTGGGCATCCTCAGGTTTAATATGACAATAGAAAACATTGCCCGGCTCAATAACCATCAGCGGCCCCTGCTCGCAGAACCCATGGCATCCCGAGGCGCGCACCGTGACGCTCTTTTCCAGGCCGTTTTTGATCAGCGCATCTTTCACTGCAGCAATGACGTCACTGCACTGGGATGCCTGGCACCCGGTCCCGCCGCACAGGGTAAGTGTTGTGCGTATGCTTTGCCGCTGCGCCTGAATCTGTTTGCGCAGGGCTTCAAGATCGTTTGCAGTATTGAGCTTGGTCATAGCTGGCCCTCCTCCTTACTGGTGCTGCGTACTGAGTCAATCAGTTTTCTCAGTTTATTGGGGGTCTTGTGGTGATGGTAGTTGCCGTTATGAACCACGACCGGCCCCAGGGCACAGGCGCCGAGACAGTTAACCCGCTCAACCGTAAAAAAACCGTCCTCTGTGGTTGCTCCGGGCTGAATACCGAGCTGACCGTGAACCTGGTCAAGCAACTGATGAGCCCCCCTGACATGACAGGCCGTTCCCGTGCAGATGGTTATTACGTGTTTGCCGCGCGGCTTCAGCGAGAAGGCTTTGTAGAAATTGGCAACCCGGTATACCTCCATGAGCGGGACTCCCAGATCCTTTGAAACGGTCCTCATGGCATCTTCCGGGACATAGCCAAAGCTCTCCTGGACATCCTGCAGCACTTCGACCAGCTGCTGGGGCTGGCTCCGGCGTCCTTGCAGAATAGAGTCAAGAGTGGTTGGGGACATATGCGCCTCCTTTGTACTGTTAATATTAGATTGACAGGCCACACAGTAACGGGTAATCTTGCCGGTGTAAATACTATTAAAATACCAATCTATTGCCTATATTATATAGGCAATAGATATCCCAATTTATTGCCTATTAAATGCCTATTAAATTTTGGCAGGGAGGAGCAGACAGCATGTCACCCGTGCAACCCTCATCATCACACAATCCCGACAATAAACACTACAGCGCCAGCGAAGATTTGTCGTTCCTTTGGCGCATCCCGCCCAGCCAGGAAACAGAACCAGCAAAAGTTGAAATTGCGCTGCGCGAGCGCATCAAGGAATTGAATTGTCTGTACGGGATAGCGCAGCTGGCAGAACGCTATAGCGACTCCATGGATGAACTGCTGCAGCGGCTGGTAAACTTTCTGCCGCTTTCATGGCAGTATCCGGAAATCACCTGTTCGCGTATAGTCTTTGAGGGAACGATTTATAAAAGCAGGGGATTCAAGGTAACCAAGTGGCGCCAATCAGAACAGATACTCTCCTATAATGAGCCGGCCGGAGAAGTTGCAATTTTTTACCGTGAAGAGCGCCCGGCTGCTGATGAGGGGCCGTTTTTGAAAGAAGAGCGCGCATTGCTGGACGCGGTGGCAGAGCGTATCGGCACCATCGCCATGCGCATATCTGCTGAAAGGGAGTTGCAGGAAATAAATAAGCAGCTCACGCTGGAGCGAAAAGCCCTGCAGGAAACCAATGCTGCCCTGCGCACCGTGCTGGCACGGATAGAAGAAGAAAAAAAGGGCATACACAAAAATATACAGGCAAATGTTGATAAAATATTAATGCCCATTGTGAGCGCCCTGTCTGCGGAGCTGCCGAAAGTTCAGAGAAAATATGTGGAGCTGCTGAGGACCAATCTGGAGGAAATTGCTGCGCCGTTCATCAGCCAGCTGTCTCACCAGCATCAGTCGCTGACGCCGACAGAAGTAAAAATCTGCAACATGATTAAAACCGGGATGCGCACCAAGGAGATCGCGGAGATTCAGGGGGTTTCCGTCGCTACGGTCAACCGGCACCGGGAGCATATTCGCCGCAAGCTCAAAATCGCCAACAGCGAGGTGAATCTGACGACGTACCTGCAGACCAGCATGGGGAAGGCGTAGTTATTTTGTGCCAGACTCGTTCAGGTTCATGCCCATGCGCAGATTGGTCCGGGAATAGTGAGCACCGGCATCAAGCTGTTCGTGTTTAAAGCCCGCTTTTTCGTAGAGCTTAATGGCCGGCTCAAGGATGCTGTTGCTCTCTAAAAACAGATAGGTCCCCTCGTGTGCCTTAACCCATTGCACTGCTTCCTCAATCAGCATCCTGCCGATACCTTTCCGTTTCATATCATCCCTGACCGCAAGCTTTGACAGTTCATACACCCCGTGCCCGTGGTTAACAATTGCAGTTGTCCCGACCGGCTCAGTATCATGCAGCGCAAAAAAAATCATGCCGCCGGGGGCCAGCACCCGTTCCCCGGGTTGATCCAGAACCTCCCGGTCAATATCCTCAACTGAAAAATATTGTGTGAGCCAGACCAGATTGAGCTCTTTGAAATACGCGGCGTACCTTTTTTCATACAACACTATGTGAACCGGTGCGCGCATACAACCTACTCTATCTTCAGCAGCCTGAGCGCTTCCTCGTCTATCTCAAACTCCTGCTGCAGCTGCTCCATATCCATTTGAAAAACCACCCAGCCGGTCAACTCCCCACCCTTCCGCAGCTCAAAGGCGAGCTCCACACTCTTGTTCCCCATGGGGTGCTCAGGAGTTACATGGTACACGGTGAAAATGCTGGGAGCTGATCCGCCGTTTTTCCTGAAGGTGATGCCTTCATAGGTTCTGCCCGCGATGCTTTTCATGGCAGTATCTGTTTTCTGAGAATAGCAGCCGAACACCTTCTTGTCCTTTGTGAGCAGTAATATTCCCCGGTAGGGTGCCGGGCTCTTGCCGTGCATGCGAAAAAAGTCGTTCATAAGCTGCACAATTTTTTTTTCGTCCCGGCTGGAAACGGGATCTGCCAGGAGGGATTTCAGCACGAGATAGTCCTTTGCCAGCTGATCAGTAAGCGCCTGCTGTTTGATGCCCAGGATCTGCGACCGCGGATAGAAGAAAAAGAGCACGGCGGCCAGGAGTACCAGGGCGGCCAGGCAGGGAAGCAGCCAGGTGCGGATGCGGCGGTAGCTGCGTCTCAGGTTTATCGTCTCGGTCACGTCACGGCTGAGCGATAGAAAGCCGGTGACAGAGGCATGACGGTTACAAATCGCTTTCAGCGTGGTCGATACATAGCGGGTTCCCCTGCCCGGGTGCGTGATCCTGAAGGTTTGCTCACTGCCGTCCGGCGTTGCCGGCAGGTTTCTCACCAAGTCCCGGTATGCCGCAGCATCCTGGTAGATATCTTCCGCCGGGCGGTTGTGCAGCTGCTCCCAGTTTGCGTTGAAGAGCTTTTCCGCCGGTTTATTCCAGGCGATGATTCTGCCTTCGAGCCCGGTCACGATAACGGCTTCCGGCAACTGATCGCACAGCTCGCTCAATCCCTGGAAGGCCTGGGTTTCCTCATCCAGCCGCGCGGCCAGTACCCGGGGAATTTTCCATGCCAGTGCTGGAAACTCCTTAAGGAACTGTTCGATCTGATCTTTGGGGATGCAGATTGCGCGACCATCACTGACAGCTCTCACGGTTGCCGTTCTTCTGGCTTCGAGCAGAAATGATATCTCCCCAACGGGCGACCCGCTTTCAACAACTTCCGCAACCTTTTTTTGTCCCTTCAGGACTTCCAGCTTTCCGTCAAGCAGAAGGTACAGGTCTTTTGACTCATCTCCCTCTGCACACAGAATATCGCCGTTAAGAAAACTGGTCAGGTACTTTTCCAGGCCGGGATGTTTGAGAAGGATTTCAGGGGTTGTGTTCATGGTTATCTGCGCTCCCGGGGAAATGGGCGGTGACATGAGAACCACCGGCATGTATTCCATGCCTTCATATGTATCGCATCCGAAAGCCGGTGCCCCGGCTTTGATTTAGCCTCTACAGCGGGCACGCTCCGGGGAAGTTTAAAAATGCCAGGCGCTGCAATGTTCCTCGATACGGTTCAGATATATTCCTGCCCCTAAAGAGGGTCTATTGTCAATTATATTATTTATTGAATTTTAGAAAATGTGCGTGGTGTGCATAACGATGGTATGTCTGAGCAAATTGTAGAATAATCAGTCTGTGCTGGGTTTTACCAGCTGCTTTCTCTGTGCCGGTTTTTTATAATTTCAATTACGCCGCTATGATTTTTTCACCCCGTCGGGGGAGGATCGGTGGGGGAGGGGTGAACCCGCCAGCCCTCCCCGTGGGGATGAAAAAACAGTGCGTCTTCCGTCATAGGGTGCCGTGCTTAAGCGCCGGGCATACACTCTGCCGAACATTGTGGTTTCTGTTGGAAAAGTGTGCAGTTTTATGCCCCCATCTGCCCAAGCCATGCAATTATTGAAATGAAATTACGTGCACGCGCTCAATCGTGTTCCTGTGGCCGAGCTGGTCGGTCTCCGAAGAAATTACTTCTGTGTAAGAGCAGCATACAGGTTGTTATTGCCCCGTTTAATAAGAAGCAGAACATTTTCCTGCTTCCCGGCGTTTTCAATTTTTGCGACAAAATCATCCACATTCCTGACCGGTTTCTGGTTCACTCCCTGAATCACATCCCCCGGCTGAATACCGGCCTCAGCAGCCGGGCTGCCGGGCTCCACATTGGCAACAACAACACCGCCGGCTTTTTCCAGGCCAAGCTCCTGCGCGATGTCAGGGGTAATATTCTGCACGGTGAGCCCCAGGGATTCACGGGGGGTATCCAGCGATGCTACTTCCTTTTCCTGCATTTCGCCGGCGTTCACCTGGCAGGTAATTGTTTTTCCGTTTCTTAAAACTTTAAGAGCTACTGTATCTCCCACCGGGGTGGCGGCCATCATCCGGGGAAGCTCTTTTGATTCGGCAATATCTTTGCCGTTGAACTGAAGGATAATGTCACCCTGTTCAATACCCGCCTTCTCAGCCGGGCTTGCCTTGAATACTTCGGCAACAAGCGCGCCCTTGTTCTTATCCAGGCTGAATGATTTTGCCAGCTCCGGAGTCACCTCCTGGATGCTCACCCCCAGCCATCCCCTGGTGACATGACCTTTCTTTTGCAGCTGGGGAAGAATCTCGGTTGCCATGTTTATAGGAGTCGCAAAACCGATGCCCTGGGCATTCGGAATAATAGCCGTGTTAATGCCTATTACTTCACCGTTCATATTAATCAGCGGCCCGCCGCTGTTGCCGGGGTTGATAGAGGCATCTGTCTGAATAAAATTGTCATACGGCCCGGACCCGATCACCCTGCCCTTGGCGCTGACAATGCCCACGGTCACGGTCTGCTCCAGGCCGAACGGGCTCCCGACCGCCACAACCCAGCTTCCCACCTTCAGGTTCTCCGAATTGCCCAGCTTCAGGGGGTGCAGCGCAGCGGCCCCGTCTATCTTTATAAGCGCCAGATCAGTCTTGGGGTCCCGGCCCACAACGCGGGCAGTGAAATCTTTTCCGTCCGCGAACTTGACCTTGATCCTGTCTGCATCTTCAATCACATGGTTATTGGTTAATATAAAGCCGTCTTCGCTCATGACAAACCCGGAGCCCACACCCCGCTGCTCAAAACCTCTGGGCGAATTCCCTTCGGGAGAAGGACCGAAAAAATCATCGAAAGGATTCCTCCCGCCAAACGGGTTTCCATTGAAATGAGGGGCTCCGAAGCCGACATTCTTTACTTTTTTAACCACCTGGATGTTGACCACGCCGCTGCGAACCTGTTCCGCAAGGTCGCTGAAGTTTGCCGGAACCATGGGTGTACCTGACGCGGCTGCCGTTGGCGCAGCCGGTTGATTATTTGGCGGCAAAGACTTGTCAATGGCGTCAGGCTTCAGCGCCGTTGCCATGCCGTAGCCGAATCCCACCATGGCTGCTGCCGCTAACAGGGTAATGAAAATTGTTTTGATTTTTATTTTCTGTTCCATGAGGTAAACTCCTTTTTGTGATGTAAGGTTTTCGACCGGGCCCAATTGTTCTTTCTGCCTCAAGTATACGTGTCACGCTTAACTAGAAGATGACCGTATAGTTACCGATTGGTAATGTTGCAGATAGAACGGGTAGCGCGGGAGAACCGGGGAGTCTTACCGTCGGGGTTGATGTTAAGCCGTGCGGGTGAGAAAGTCCTGCGGTGCGGTCTTTGGCAGAGTGACCATAAAGGTGCTTCCCTGATTCGGGACGCTTGCGGCAGTGATGTCTCCTCCGTGAGCGCGTGCTATGGCCCGGGCCAGGCTCAGGCCCAAACCAATGCCGGGTTTTGACCGGCTCTGGTCACAGCGGTAGAATCGCTCAAAAGTCCGGGAAAGGTCAGCCGGAGAAATGCCGCATCCGGTATCTTGTACCGAGACCAGGACCTGGGTATTATTCTCCGCGATGGAAACCGTTACCACACCTCCTGCTGAGGTATATTTAATGGCGTTATCAAGAAGGTTGGCGAGCATCCGCTGAAGCATACGGGCATCTCCTGCCAGCTCACTAACTCCGGGCACACTGCAGCTCAGGGTAATACCGTTATCTTCAGCAGAGGGCTCAAAC
>Ga0209253_10004071_pt1 | contig 12777 bp, 9 predicted proteins | sample FrelakmetBRP12BR_FD_187145 | JGI IMG/M metagenome (GOLD analysis project Ga0209253, IMG submission 187145) | Freshwater lake sediment microbial communities from the University of Notre Dame, USA, for methane emissions studies - BRP12 BR (SPAdes)... | ecosystem: Environmental > Aquatic >...
CCAGTCTCGCGGAAGCCGCCCGAACCGATGATGGCAGCTTTCAGCCCGCGCTGGGCACAGGCTTGCAAGGTGGCGGGGACGAAATCTGCCGGGATGAGCAGGATCGCCAGATCGAGTGGATCGGGGGCATCCAGAATGCTCGGATAAACCGGTCGACCGAACAGGCTACCGCCGTGCGGGTTTACGAAGTGGGCAGCGCCCTGGTAATTGCACTGGACCAGGTTTCGCGCCAGCCCATACCCAAGCTTGGTCGGATCCTGAGAGGCACCGATCACGGCAACACCACGCGGGGCAAAAAAAGGGGCAAGGGAAGCAGGATCGAATGGCATCGCGTCTCCTGGTTTTCGACGGTTTTGTGGTGAAAATAATACCGATTGTAATGGATGTTTGGCGAAAAGGGGCAGGTAAGTCGAGCAGAGTGAGGCTCAGGCAGCCGGAATAATGACGGTGAAGGTGCTACCGACGCCGACCTGGCTCTCCACCCGGATATGCCCGCCGTGCTGCTTGACGATGCGGTGGCTAACCGAGAGTCCCAGCCCGGTACCGCGCCCCGGCGCTTTGGTGGTATAAAACGGCTCGAAGATGCGCGTCAGGCGCTCGGCCTGGACGCCTTTGCCGTTATCCGTCACCTGGACGTGGATTTCATCGCCCTGCTTGCGCGAGGCAACCCGGATTTGCCCGGGCGACTTATCCAACGAATCGATGGCGTTCAGCAGCAAGTTCAACCAGACACTCTGCAGCTGGTCGGCGCTAGCCAGGAGCGGCGGGAGGTTGAGATCGGGGTCGAAATCGAGATGGACGCCGCGCGCCACCAGCTCGTGCTGCACCAGCTCCAGGGCTTTTTCCAGGGTCTCGTTTACATCAGTGAGACCGAGATGGTGCTCTTCTTTGCGGGCGAAATCCAGCAGGTTACGCACCACCTGCGCGGCGCGGGCACCGGCGCGCGCGATCAAATCGACCGATTCCTGCAGATCGGAGTCTTGCGGCAGCTCGCGGTGCAGGATCTGGGCGTTAGCGATGATGGCAGTCAGCGGGTTGTTGATCTCGTGCGCCACACCGGCGGCAAGCTGACCTACCGCAGCCAGCTTTTCGGATTGGGTTAAGATTGCCTCCAGGCGGCGCTTTTCGGTAATATCCTGCTCATATAGGAGCGCCTGAGTAACCTTCCCCTGTTCGTCCAGGATAGGATAGCTACTGATATCCCAGTCAGTAGTCTCTTCGGCGGCTTTTTCGGCGCTGCTGCGCCAGCGCTCGTTGCGCTGGGTGACCTGTCCGTTCAACAAGGTCGCCCGAGCGCGGCACTCCAGACAAGGTTCCTGGCGGTTAAAAAGCACCTGGTAACAGGTCTGTCCCACCAATGCCCCGGCGGACTGTGCAGCTCGCTGGGCGCGGCTGTTATTGACAGCTAACAGGCGATATTCCTGGTCGATTATGTAAAGACCGGCGGGCAGGTTATCGAAGAGAGCGCGCAAGATTTCGGGCGTTGCCAGCATCTCCCCGGAGGGTCTGGCGGAGGCAGACCGATCTACATCAAGCGATTCCCAACGCCCGGCTTCCAGGCTGGCGGTCTGGATCTTCGATTGCTGGAGTGAGCGGCTGCCGTGGATCAGGCTGGCAGCCAGCCTGGCGAGCGTGGAGATCAACTCCTGGTCTTGTGTGTTGAAACTCCCCTGGCTCTTGTTCAAATTCACAATCGCGCCCAGGACTTGCCCACCGGCAGACAGGCTAGCACACAACAACGAACGCACCTGCAACAGATCATCGCCGGAGCAATCCCGGTCGAAATTGATCTGGGCGGCTTCTCCCTCAACACAGACCGTCTTCCCGGTCCTCAGGCATTCGCTGACCGGACCTATGCCATCTTCTTGCTGCAAGTGGTAGGTCAGTTTATCGTCTTTTCCTAACGATTTGTAGATCAGCCAGCCGGGGTTCTCTTCATCAAGCAAGATTAAAATAGTGCTTTCACTGTCCAACAACCCGGCTGATCCCTGGACAAGGCGGGTCTGCAAGCCATCCAGATTGGATTGGAAAGCCAGCTCGGCAAGCTCGCTTTGCAACAGGGCAGCCGCGCGCAGACGTGTGATCTGTGCGTCGACTGTAGCTGGGGTGGAGGAGGTTGGATCGGTGACTGCCTTCATTATCTGTTTGATGGCTCTATTCTAACAGGCTCCCAACAGTATACCCCCGACCTGGGACTGTGCGAATAAATGTTGGCAGGCCGGGGTCATTTTCGATCCGCTCGCGCAGGGTTTTAATGTGGACGCGCACCAGGTCCGGGCTGCCTTTGCCAGACGGAAAATCCCAGATTTCATCGAGCAGGCGGGATGGCGAAAAAGTCTCTCCCGGGTGGGTCATCAGATGGTAAAGCAGATCAAATTGGAGGGGCGTGAGACGGACTCTTCCGTGCCTTGGGGTATTCAACTCAAAAGTGCGGGTATCTAATACGAAATCCTCTATCACCAGGCAATGCGCCGGGAGGCTGTGACCGTTGGCATGAGTATGGTTATGGAAGGTTCCCCGTTCCTCCTGGTTGGTCGCCACATCGGTGGTCGCCACATCGGTGGTCGCCACCAGTTTGGTGCGCCTCAGGATGGCCTGTACCCGCAGGATGAGCTCGTCCACGTTGAATGGCTTGGATAGATAGTCATCCGCCCCGGCTTTGAAGCCAGCGATCTTATCTTGCGGCTTGACTTTGGCGGTTAAGAAAAGGATCGGCGTTTCAGCCAGGACGGGATCCGAGCGCATAGTACGGCAGACCTGGTAACCGTCCATATCTGGCATAATAATATCCAGGATTACCAGGTCAGGTGGATTTTGCCTGGCCATCACGACGCCTTTCTCGCCCCGGCTGGCCAGCGTAACATGGTATTCATCTTTATGCAGGCTGCGCTCGATTGTCCTGGCAACGATGTAGTCATCTTCGATTACGAGAATATTGGCAGGTTCCATATTTCAAATCTCATCCGGTATGTTCTGTATTCCCGGGACGTGGTTTGTCCCCGGGATGTTTTTTAATCCTGTGATGTTCGGTCTGGTTGGGATGTCTATTGTCCCAGGAAAGCTGACACGCAGGGTTGTACGGTGGGCAGAGGAACTGGCGCTGCCCTGTGGGTAAGTCACTTCGGCGGCGATCTGACCGCTGTGCTGGCGGACGATCTCCCGGCAGATGCTGAATTCGATACCGGTGCCGCGACCACTTTTTGGACCGACGAAGTTTGGCTCGAAAATCGTCGCCAACTGGTCTGCCGGGATCAGCCGGCCATCATCCGATACTTCGATGACGGCCGTATCGGGCGCCTCCCGCCGGGACGCGATCCGGATCAGCTGGCCAAAGCCGTTCTCAGTGGCGTCCTTGGCAAGCAGAAGTAAATTAACCCACAGGCTTTCCAGCTGGCGCTGGTTGCCCATGATGGCGGGGGTTTTTTCATCCAGCTCGACCACGAACCGGATGCCAGCGTTCTCAATACTGGAACTGATCAGAGAAACCGCCGCCCGGATGGATTCGTTGACGGAAATCTTATCCAACACTTCGCTGGCCGGGCGGGAGAATTCCATCAGACGTTGCACTACCTGTTGCAGTCGCCAACCGGCCTGTTCGATCGCTTCGGCAGAATCGCGTCCTGGCTCTTCTTTGGGCAGCGAGCGCATCAAAATTTGGGCGTCGGCGATGATGGTGGTCAGCGGGTTGTAGATCTGGTGCGCCACACCTGCGGCTACCTCTCCGATAGTGGCCATGCGGGCGGCCTGGACGAGGTGCGCCTGGGCAGCTTTGATTTCCAGCTCCATTTTCTTGCGGTCAGTGATATCGCGTCCAACCGATTGGAATTCGAAGATGCGGCCGCGCCCATCAAAAATCGCCCGGTCGGTGCGCTGCATCCAACGCAGCCCCTGGTCTGGCACGTTTACCTGGTGCTCAAGCGTGCCGACATGTTTTTCAGATCCAAAGGTAATGAAATGCTGGATCAATTTTGGGCGCTCATGCTCGGGTACAAAATAGAGAAAATTCATCCCCAGCAGTTCGGCGCGGGTTTTGCCAAAATAGCGGCAGTACACTTCGTTGACAAATGTCAATGTTCCATTCGGCTTGAACCGACAGATCAGCTCGGTCTGGTAATCTTCTACAATGGCGCGGTAGCGGGCTTCACTTTGCCGCAAGGCCAGTTCAGCTTCCACGCTGCGGGTGATGTCGTGCAAGACATCCATGTAACCGATCAGCCGGTCGGCGTGCTTTTCATCACGCAGGGCGGTCACGCGCGAACTGACCCAAACCGTCTTACCAGCCTGGTTTACGAACTTGCGCACGACATGGGGCGCACCTGCCTCGCCATCTTTTGGTAACACAATCGGCGGCGTAAAGGTGGGGATGTAAATCTGCGCCACCGGGCGTCCCAGGCGCTCTTCTGCGCTCCAACCGAAGAACGCTGTAGCTGCCGGGTTCCAGTAGGTAATCTGTCCTGAAAGATCCCATACAACCACCGCGTCGCGTACATTGTTGAGCAAGATAGCCTGGTAGCGGATCCGCTCCATGGATTGCTGGATCGAGCGTTTTAGCTGGTGAGCCTGGATCGATTTGTGGATCAGAGCCGGAAGCGTAATCAGATAATCGTGGCTCTTCAGTAAATAATCGGAGGCGCCGCGTTGGATAGCCTGGGCTGCCACGCGCTCGTTACCCTGGCCGGTCACCATCACAACCGGGATTTGCTGGTCGCGTTTGGCCATTTGCTCGAGTACATCCAGGCCCGTCCCATCCGGCAATTTGTAATCCAGCAGCACAATATCAAAAGCCGCGCTGCCGCGTTCTTTGAGTAATTGCCAAAAACTGTGGATATCGTTGGCGTAACCGATTTCCTTGAATCCCGAGATGCGCAGGAATTCACCAACCATTTCGGCTTGGGCCTGGTCATCATCTAGGATCAATACGCTATAGGCGGTTTCGGTCACGCTTTTCCCAGTTGCAAGTTTATGGACTTATCCAGAGCGGCATATACGATAGGATAAGCTTGGGTGCGAAATAAATCCATAAAATCTTCGTTAAGGTTACTTAAAACTCGGTTTTAAAAAAACCCGGTCATATTAACCGGGTTTACACGACTTATTTATTGCAACCAGCGCGGCGCGGTGTAAAAAGTAAATGGTTGGTCAGCTGGATAGTAATGATAGACTGCCCGATCTGGAAAGTGCGAGGCGACCGCTTCGTCCACATCCAGACCGCGCGAAATAACGAAGATATAGGGTGAATCCAGGAAAGGATTCTCCAGATCGATCAATGTCCCGTATTCGATCCAACTATGCGCGGTGTGGACGATGATCAACGCGGGTGCAAGCTCTTTGGCGTTGGGAGTCAGAAACGGTTCTTGGTGAGAACGCGAGACACCATACAGGCCATGCATGATCTGCAATCGCCCGGGGAGATAGAACACCAGGTTAGCGGTCACAAGCAATGCCAGCAGGGCAGTGATAGCCAGAGGTCGAGCTTTGCGCCAACCAGTGTAATTCGGGAATGGCTGGTCGGGACGTGTTGGCCAGCCTGCCAGCAGAGCTGCACCGGCTGCGGTTAGCAAAGTGAGACTGATCAGCCCTTCATAATAGTAACGCGGACCAAACAGCCAGGCGCCGATCCAGTAAGCCATATAGATAAAAAAGAGGCTAATGAAGATACTGATGGGTAGCAGAGCGCGCCAGTTGCGGTCGCGCAAGATGGCCAGCAAGCCAAATGGCAAAAAAATCCAGGAATAAGATGCCCAGCCAAAAAGATCAAGCTTGCCGACATGAATATTGAAACGAGTGTTGATCCAGGCCTGATCCAGCGTATGACCACCGGTTAAATGCCCATGCCCGGGACCAAAGCCGATCTTGTCGTAACTCCACCAGAGCGTGTATGGATTGAGGGTTGGGTCGCCAGTGACAGCGTACTGCCAGACAAAGAGCAGCAGACTGATCGCCAGGGCGGTAAAACCAAACAACATCAGGTTGCGCCGGGTGGTCCGATCGCCACGGACCAGCAGGATCAGCCCGTGAATGGCGAAAGGCAGCCCAACGCAGACCGCAGTCAGCGGGCGAGTGAGGGCGAGCAAACCCAATGAAGCGCCAGCCACCAGGGCCGGCAACCAACGCTTTGAAATCCCAGGGGTATTAAATGCGTCCAGCCAGCCCAGGACGAAGATGACCGTGAGCACCAATCCAAGCGGGTGGTTCAACAACGAACCGGAATTCAACAGAAAGAAAGGCGAGCTAACCGTCAACCCGGCAGCCAGCAAAGCCACCGTCCCGCCGAACAGGCGTTTGCCCAACTGGTAGGTCAGCCACACGCCCAAACCAGCCAGGAGCGGGTTGACTAAATAGGGCACTCCCAGCCGCTCACCCAATGCCAGGACAACCGGCCAGCCAACCGGATACTTGCTGAAGCGTTGCCCGTTATAGTCTACTACAAAAGGCACCAGGAAACTCTTCGGTAGAGGCGGCGAGGGTAAGGTCAGATAGCCACGGGAGATTGCCTGGGCTTGCCAAACATAGGCCATTTCGTCCTCGATATGCGCCATGCGCTCGAACACCCGGTCGGTTACGAGGTAGGCCGCCAGCACAGCCACGAGGCTGAGTAACAGAGCAATGCGGTCGGTGCGTGTCATATTCAACCGGGTTGGACTATGCCCCAATTTGCTTAAGGGCTAGCAGTGCAGGTGCATGGAGCGTGCCATTCGAGGCCAGGATGCCGCGGTTGTGCAATAGCGACCTGCCGGTAGTAAAATCGAGCGATTTGCCGTCCAGGTCGCTGAGGCAGCCGCCGGCCTCTTGTAATACCAGGGAGCCGGCGGCCTGGTCCCAGATTTTCTCTTTATAGTCTGGCAGGGTGGTGGAAAGCAAGCGTAGCAAAAGGTCACCTGCGCCGGCTGCCAGAACGGCATATTTTGCCTGGCTATCCATCAACACCGGGTTGGCCTGGATACCCATCGCCTGAGCAAATAGACTAATCTGGTCGACGTTGGTGTGCCCTGACTCAAAGGAGCGCAGCAGGCAAGCCTGAGCGGGATGCGAGCGCGTCGAAACGTGCAGCTGTTTCCAGGGTGTCGACGAATCGAGGGCTGAACACCAGGTCCCCTGGCCGTGTACCGCAATCACCAGCGATCCGGGACCCGCCAGATCGGGAATTTCCGCGTTAACCAGGTTTGGGCAGCCCAGGACGCCAATCTGCACCTCACCATTCTGGACCAATGCCAACGCGATGGCATACTGGTCACCACGCAGGAAACCTTTTGTCCCGTCAATTGGATCGAGCGCCCAAAAACGGCCGGCTTGGTTGGACTGGCCACGGTCAATCCAGGCGCAAACCTGTTGCGAACTAAGCGGGGGTTCAGCACCTTGAGAGTCTAAGGCTCGTTGGACAAAGCTGGTGACAAGCGCCAGGTTCTTTTCGGCGCCGGGTTTCTGGAGAGCGCTTGAGCTTTCTTCTGCAACCAGAAGCGCTCCAGGGAAAGACTGTGCTAATAAGTGGGCGACCAGAGCCTGGCAGGCAAAATCTGCGACCGTGACGGGCGAGCGGTCCTCTTTGGTAAGGGCGGGCGTCACCAGCTCTGCCTGCACCTGGCGCACAAGCTGCACAGCGCGGCGGGCAGTCTGGAGGGCGAATTTGATCTCGGGATTTTTCAAGTCGAGCATGTAGATATCCTCAATGAATTAGATGAGATTGCCAGTCTGGATTACTTGACCAGTATCTGGCACTCCGGTCAGGTCATAAGTCATAGCGCCAGTGATTTTTACCGGTTGGATTTCGCCCACCGGCAGATCGCCTTCGATGATGACCAGTCCGTCAATTTCTGGCGCGTCGCGGTAGGTGCGCCCTACGGAGAGACCGTCACCCTGGCCTTCAATCAACGCAGGCAGGGTTTTGCCAACAAAAGCCTGGTTTTTCTGCAATGAGATGGCTGCCTGGCGCTCCATCAAGCGTTCATAGCGCTCCTGTTTCACTTCGGCTGGAACGGGGTCGCCGAGCGGTTCGCTGGGCGTACCCATCTCAAACGAAAACTGGAAAGTTCCAATCCGGTCAAAACGGATCATTTCAACGAAATCCAGCAGCGCCTGGAATTCGGTCTCAGTTTCACCCGGATAACCGACGATAAAGGTAGTGCGGAAAGCCAGATCTGGCATGAGGCGGCGCATTTTATCCAGGGTGCGATGTACCCATTCGAGGTTGGCTGGGCGGCGCATGCGTTCCAGGGTGGCTGGGTGAGCGTGTTGCAACGGCATGTCCAGATAGGGTAGGATTTGCGGGTGGGCAGCCATTACATCGATCAACCGGTCGGTGACATAACCCGGGTAGGCATACAGGATGCGGATCCAATCGATGTGTGGCGCTGCAACAACCAATTTTTCTAGCAATTGTGCCAGACCTTCTTTTATACCCAGGTCGTGCCCATAATCGGTCGTGTCCTGTGCGATTAGAACCAGCTCGCGCAAGCCCGTTTCTTGTAGGGATCGGGCTTCCTCGAGAATCACCTCTGGCGGGCGGCTGGCAAGCGGACCTTTGATCAGCGGGATGGCGCAGAAAGCGCAAGGTCGCCGGCAACCGTCGGCGATCTTCAGGTAGGCGGTGCTACCCTGCCGGGCAATGAGCTGCACGCCGCCTTCGTCGCTTCCCAGCGTGGGTGTTTCCGGCAGGTGGTAGAGCGGCTCAGGATGTGCGCCTAAGCGGAGCTGCTGGACCAGGTCGACGATATCCATCCAGCGCCGCGTGCCTAAAATCCCATCAATACCGGGAACCTGGCGGGCTACTTCAGCGCCGTAGCGTTGGGTCAAGCAGCCAGCGGCGATCAGGATTTGACCTTTGCGTTTGTGCGCAGCCAGCTCTCCCAAAACCTCGATCGACTCCTGCCTGGCTGGTCCAATAAAACCGCAGGTATTTACGATCAGAATGGCAGCTTTTTCAAGCTTCTCACTCAATTGATAGCCGGATTTCAGCATCAGTTGGGACATCGAGCTAGAATCAACAGTGTTTTTCGCGCAGCCCAAAGAAATTAAGTGGAATGTTTTTGGGTTCATAGAGGCTTTCTAAAACCAGCAAATATCGAACTCATGGTAATGCAGGTGCAGTAGCAGCCTCCGGCGCTGGTGTGGATGTCCTGGCAGGGGTAACTGTTACTGGTAAGGTGGGCGACGGCGTTCGGGTGATCGTGGCGGTCGGCGCCAGGATACCTTGCGGGGTGTATATCTGGTCGATTAACTCGCCAAATTTTCCCATCACACCATAATCTTCGCCATTGAAAAACACCTGGATCGCCGCCCCATTGCCTGTCAATACCTCGACCTGATTCCCTCCGACAAAGGGAAAGGCGCTGCCGGGCGTCACTCTGCCATCAAACTCTACTTTTCCATCTACGGTAACACGCAACCAGGCGCGCTGCCGGATGGTCAGGTAAACTTGCACGCCAATTTCTTGGGGGCCAGGGACTGTGCCCGTGACCGTGCCGGAAACGACTGGGAAAGTCGGGAACAACTGCTGAGGCGGCGGGGCAGTGGCTGAGGGTGGCAAGGACGTGGGAGTCTCTGATGGCGTAGAGGTTGCCAGCAAGACTTCCGCGATCGAAGGCGCGGTAGCTGTCGAGGCGCTCGTTGAAACTGTGGTGAAGATGCGGATAGCACCCCAGACGACAAAGACGATCAAGAACAGTGCGACAGATCCGCCGATCAACATATCGTTAGAGAATAGCCGCCGTACCGGCGCAGGTGAAGGTTGTTCTGGCCGAGCAGTGGTCAAACTGTGTTCGCTTCGGATCGCGCGTTTGGCCTGTAGCTGCGCTTGCAATCCATCGGCGAATCGCAAGAGCAGGGGTTCGGGGTCCAGACCCAGAAAGACAGCATAATTATTGAGCATGCCCCTGGCCTGGACCGGGGAGGGCAGCCCTTCCAGATCACCCGCTTCCAGCGCCTGAAGATAGTGCCGGCGCAAGTGGGTATGGCGCTCGATGTCTTCGACGGACAGACCGAGTAGCTCTCTCTGGTGCAGGAGCAACTTCCCAACTTCTTTGAAGATCGCAGCGGCAGATTCTGGCGAGGCCTCGCTTGAGGTTGCATCCGGTGTTGCGCCTGGTTTATCCCCGCTTATCGGTTTGGAAAGAGTGGTTGGCTCGGGTACGCTGGGCGGTCCAGATGGCGTCGAGGGTTGGAGCGTGGTTGCAAGCGTCTCTTTACCTTCAAGCTCTGCAAGCAGCGGCTCTGCGTCCATCTCCAGGAATTCTGCATAAGCGCGTAGAAAACCACGCGCATGGACCGGAGAAGGGAGCAATCCAAACTCGCCCGTTTCCATGGCGGTTAAGTAGTGGGCGCGGATGCGGGTGGCGCTGGCAACCTGACCGATGGTGAGCGAACGCGCCTCTCGCCTCTGGCGGAGCTGTTGACCGATGGTGATGCTCATCGTCTGAAAAAGCGCACCGGCCTGATCACAATCATTGAGATAAAGGAGTTTCCTAACAAGGTCTGGTGAGAGACCAGACTATCTCTTTGAATTTCAGGCCGGCACAGCAGCAGGGCAAACATGCCCGTTTCAATCGAACGATTACACAGTTTCAGTTTCTGTTTCTGTTTCTGTTTCAGTTTCTGTTTCTGTTTCTGTTTCTGTTTCTGGTTTTGTTTCAGCCTGTGGCATTTCTACCAGCGATTCAGGCTCTACTTCGGCTTCAGCATCAGCTTGCAGTAACCCGACCGATTCACCTTCGCGGTATACAATAACGGTGACTTCGGGGATCAGGTCGATGGTCATGCGGATGCGCGTCTTGTGTGTGCCGAGTGTGCGGATCGGCTCAAAGTCCAACTGGCGACGGTTGACTTCGATGCCAGACTGGGCCTTGATCGCATCACAGATCATAACAGGTGTGATCGAGCCGTATAATTTGCCCGTCTCTCCAGCCTTGGCTGGGAAGGTCAGAGTCAGTTTGGACAAAATTTCTGCTACTCCACCCAATTCATTGTTCAGGATGGCGCGCTTTTCGTTCGCCTGGGCACGGATGTGCTCTGTACGAGCCAACGCGCCGGGGGTCGCCAATACCGCCAGACCTTGAGGAAGCAAGAAGTTGCGCCCATACCCGTCGGCAACTCTCTTGACATCCCCTGCACGACCCAGTTTGTAAACGTCCTTGATCAATAGTACTTTCATATGTCAAGCCCTTTCAAATAGGATAATTCTCATTGAGCGAAGGGTACTACGCTCTGAGCGGGCTGATTTTACCAGAAGCGTTCCGGCGAGTCAACCGGCATTATCTCATTACTAATGACATATATCGCCCCTGGTTCTTGATATAATCCGCGCATGCTTTCAGCGGAGACTACTCACCATCGCCAGCGGGCCTTCCGCGTCGATGCTGTCGTAATCCGGCATACGAATTGGGGAGAAGCTGACCGGTTGTTATGGCTGTATACCCTGGAATTGGGAAAGATACGCGTTCTGGCTAAAGGGGCGCGTAAAATCCGCTCACGCAAAGCCGGGCACCTAGAGCCTTTCACGCGCGTACAGCTGTTGCTGGCAAAGGGGCGCGAGCTTTTGCTGGTCACCCAGGCTGAGACAATTGAGGCTTATCTGCCATTGCATGATGACCTGGAGGGGATCACTTACGCCTCGTATGCGGTGGAATTGTTGGATCGATTCACCTATGAGGAAGGGGAAAACCGGTCGCTGTACCAGTTACTGGTGGATACCTTGAGCCGTCTCTCCCAAATGGTGGAAAGGGACCTGATTATCCGTTATTACGAGCTGCGTCTGTTAGATCTAGTCGGGTTTCGCCCACAGCTATTCCACTGCCTTGGTTGTGATGAAGAGATCCAGCCTCAAGCCCAATTTTTCTCTGCGCCGGAGGGGGGGGTATTGTGCCCAAAGTGCGGATCTAACGCCAGCGGGGCGCATCCAATCTCCATGCAAGCTCTCAAGTATTTGCGTCATTTCCAACGTAGCACATTCTCACAGGCAAAAAAAGCCAGACTGACCCCAGAACTCAACCGAGAGATCGAGATCGTAATGCAGCATTATCTGACTTACCTGCTGGAACGTGGTTTAAATACGCCACCTTTTATGAGACGGTTAAGAAAAGAAAACCGAGAGAAAGACAGCTCAGGAGAAGTTAATTAGAGCCAGACGGATGGCACTGATAAATTCCTGCATCGAAAATGGCTTCTGAAGCCAATTCAAGCGGCTTTCCTCGAGCAGCGTCTGGTTTTCAAGCTCCAAGGGGTGACCGGTGATAAAAAGCATGCGGAGATTGGGCTCTCGTTCTCGCAACACAGAATAAAGCATCAGTCCACCCATACCAGGCATGACAATGTCGCTAACCACCAGATCGAAATGTTTGCCCGTTTGATCGCAGAGTCTCAAAGCCTCGATCCCGTCCTGAGCGGTATACACGTTGTAATTCTGGCTTTCAAGCAAGTACTGCAACGCTTCACGGGTGGCAGTATCATCTTCAACAACCAGCACAGTTTCACCTTCGCCGCGCGGGATCGAGTCAGGGGAAGGGGCAACCGGCTGTTCATCTGGCAGTGGAAGCTCGGGGAAATACAAACGGAAAGTGGTGCCCTCAGCGAGCACGCTCTGCACATCGATACTGCCCCCGTGCTGCTTGACAATTCCGTATACCTGCGCCAGCCCCAGTCCGGTGCCTTTTCCGACAGGCTTGGTGGTATAGAACGGGTCAAAAATGTGCAATAGGGTGTTTTCTGGGATCCCGATCCCATTATCGCTGATTAAAAGCCGAACCCAGTTCCCGGGGGTCAGTTCAGGCAGGGGCGGGTGCTCATTTT
>Ga0209253_10004072_pt1 | contig 12774 bp, 9 predicted proteins | sample FrelakmetBRP12BR_FD_187145 | JGI IMG/M metagenome (GOLD analysis project Ga0209253, IMG submission 187145) | Freshwater lake sediment microbial communities from the University of Notre Dame, USA, for methane emissions studies - BRP12 BR (SPAdes)... | ecosystem: Environmental > Aquatic >...
CATCAGGAACATCGTCCACTTGCCGGTGCGGACGCGCGGCTCCTTCAGCATGTTGATGTTGTTCGAGACGGCCTCGATGCCGGTGTAGGTGCCGCCGCCCAGCGAGTAGGCCTTGAGGAACAGCGCCAGCACGAAAAACCCGCCCATCCGGGCCGAGAGGTCCTGGGTCTCCTGGATCGTCTGCGCGACCTCGACGTGCAGGCCGGATCCGCGGCTTGCGATGCCGTAGGCGATCAGAGCGAAATGCGTGATCACGAAGCCGATGAAGATCGGCGCGAGCACCTTGATCGACTCGCGCATGCCGCGCAGGTTCAGGTAGATCAGCAGGATGATCATGCCGATCTCGACCTCGAGCTTCACGATCTGGTGCGCCGGAGGCAGGAAGCTGAAGATCGCGTCCACGCCGCTCGCCACCGAGATGGCGATGGTGAGCACGTAGTCGACGACGAGTGCCGCCCCGGCGACGAGCCCCGCGTGCGCACCCACGAGCTTGGTCGCGACCTTGTAGCCGCCGCCACCGTTCGGGAACAGCTCGATTACCTGGTTGTAGGCGAGCGAAATGACGAACACAGTGAACGCGGTGGCAATCGCCAGGTACAGCGCGAGCTGGCTGTGCGTGCCGAGCGCAATGAAGGCTTCCGGCGGGCCGTACGCCGAAGAAGAAAGCCCGTCGGCGCCGATGCCGATCCAGGCGAGGAACGCAGCGAGCGCGATGTGCTTGCGCGTGTCCGGCGCCATCGGGTCGCGCGGCGGACCCAGCAGCACGTCACGGAAGCGACGCTTCTCCGAAGTGTTCATGGCGGCTGGGGGTGGGGTGGCGGGCGAGGGCCCGCCGCCGCCGGTTGCTTGCTCAGCGGATCAGATCAGGTCCTTGACGCCGTCGCGCTCCTCGAGGAGCTCCTTGTACGTCGCATCCATGCGCGCGCGACTGAACTCGTTGATGGCGAGGCCCTGCACGATCTCGTACTGGCCGTTCCTGCAGGTCACCGGGAAGCCGTAGATCACGCCGGCCGGAATGCCGTAGCTGCCGTCGGAGGGAATGCCCATGCTCACCCAGTCGCCGTCCGGCGTGCCCTTCACCCAGTCGTGGATGTGGTCGATGGCCGACGACGCGGCCGAGGCGGCCGACGATGCGCCGCGCGCCTTGATGATCGCCGCGCCGCGCTGCTGCACGACCGGGATGAACTGCTCCTTGTACCAGGCCTCGTCGATCAGCGAGAGCGCGGGCTTGCCGTTCACCGTCGCGTGATGCAGGTCGGGGTACTGCGTCGCGGAGTGGTTGCCCCAGATCGTCACCTTCTTCAGTTGCGTGACGTGCGTGCCCGTTTTTTCGGCAAGCTGCGAGAGCGCGCGGTTGTGATCGAGGCGCACCATCGCCGTGAAGTTCTTCGCGTTGAGGCTCGGCGCGTTCTTCATCGCGATCAGCGAGTTGGTGTTGGCCGGGTTGCCGACGACCAGCACGCGCACGTTGCGATCGGCGACGGCGTCGAGCGCCTTGCCCTGCGCGGAGAAGATCTGCGCGTTGGCGAGCAGCAGGTCCTTGCGCTCCATGCCCGGGCCGCGCGGGCGCGCGCCGACCAGCAGCGCCACGTGGCAATCCTTGAAAGCCGCCTTGGCATCGTCCGTCGCGACGATCCTGTTCAACGTCGGGAACGCGCAGTCGTTCAGTTCCATCACCACGCCCTGCAGCGCGCCGAGGGCAGGCGTGATTTCGAGCAGGTGCAGGTTGACGGGCTGGTCGGCGCCGAGCATCTGGCCGGAAGCCACGCGGAAGGCGAGCGCATAGCCGATCTGGCCGGCGGCGCCCGTGATCGCGACGTTGACAGGGGTCTTCATGAAGTCTTCTCCGTTTTGCGTCTGTGCCCGGCCCGGCGGAGCCAAAGTGCTGGTCGGAGACGGGCCGAGCATTTTAACGCGCTGCAACGAAGCCGGACGCTGTGGAATTTGCGCCACGCCGAGTGCAAATACCGCGGCCGGGGCCTTGACTGAAAGCATAGTGTTGTAGTTAACTATAACACCAGATTACTTTCTCCCTCGGTCGCGTCGGGGCTGGCGGCTCCACAGCCATCGTGCCTTCGGCTCTCGGCGCGACCGTTTTTCTCCTCAGGCTGAAACCCTCTCGACCACCGGGGTCGAATGTGGTGTTCTGCTACAGTAATGCAGCGCACCACCCAAGGCCCCCCAGAAGCCTCCGATGGACTCTCACTGGCAGGACAACCAGCCGATCTACCGCCAGCTTCGCGACCGCGTAGTCGCGATGATCCTGGAAGGTACGCTCGCCGACGGCGACCCGTTGCCGTCCGTGCGCAGCGTGGCGGCCGAGCACACGCTCAACCCGCTCACCGTGCTCAAGGGTTACCAGCAGCTGGTCGACGAGGGCCTCGTCGAAAAGAAGCGCGGCCGCGGCATGTTCGTTACGGCCGGTGCGCGCTCGAAACTCACGCTCGACGAGCGTGAGCGCTTCCTTGCCACGGAATGGCCACGCGTGCTCACGCGCATCGAGCAGCTCGGGCTCGACCCGGCGCAACTACTCGCAGCCACCAGGCACGCCAAGAACGGAGCCTAGCGAGCTTTCGCGAGCCGCCGATCTCACTTGGCGATGGCGCCTAGTCTCCGCATGTCGAACTGCGCCTTGTCGCGCTGCGCGACCGTCAGCGTGTCCGTGCCGCCGAGCACCATCGTCCGCACGGGACGCACACCGCAGATGCTGAGGACGTCGCTCGCCACGTTACGAATGCTGCGCGGACTGCGGTCCACCTCCGCGAAGAGCCCCGGCATGCCCCGTGTGACGATGATGCGCGCCGACCGCCCCTTCAGCAGGCGCTTCGGGGGTTCGCCCGGTCCGCGCTCCGCGAAGGCAAAGCCCGGACGCAGCACCTGTTCGAAAAAGCCTTTCAGTTTCGAGGGCATGGTGCCCAGCCACATGGGATACAGCACCACGATGTGGTCCGCCCAAGTTATCAGCTTCTGCGCAGCCCGGATCGAGTCCGGCAACTTGCCCGAGACATAGGACTTGTCGTTGCGAAGCAGCGGAAAGCGCATCGCTCCCACTCGCAGCACGCGTGCCTCGTGGCCGCCTTCTTTGGCGCCCTGCCGATACAGGCCGGTGAGCTCGTGGACGAAGTGCGGGCCTTTCGGGTCCGGGTGACCGTCGATGATCAGGATCTTGTGACTCACGCGCATTCTCCTGGCAGACCCGTGCAGAGGCTGGCCCGGCGAGCCGTGGGTCCGGCCGCCGGCAACAGGAAACTGCGCCGCCCATGCACGGTGTGATGGCTGATTCGCTACCGGCAGGCTAGCCGCGCGGCGGACGTTGCGACAGTCGTATTGAGTGCAGTGACGCCGCGGCCCGCCTCTTACGCCATCGCCGCGTCGTGCTGCTCGGGCGACTTCGGCTCGACGCTCGGAGGCACCAGCTTGTACATGACCGGGGTGACGATGCCGCCCAGGATCGTTGACGAGATCAACCCGCCGATGATCACGATGGCGAGCGGCGAATAGAGCCCGGATCCCTGCACGGCGAGCGGCAGCAGGCCGCCGATGGCCGTGGCCGACGTCAGCAGGATCGGCAGGATGCGGATCTCCGCAGCGCGTGCGATGGCGTCGTCGAGTGGCACGCCCTGTTCACGCAGCTGGTTCGTGAAGTCCACGAGCAGGATCGAGTTCTTGATCTGGATGCCGATCAGCGCGACGAGCCCGATGGTCGCCGTGAACGACAGCGTGTAACCCGTGACCAGCAGCGCGATGAGCCCGCCCGCGACGCCGAGCGGGATCACGCCCGCGACGATCAGCATGGAGCGGAAGCTGCCGAACTCGAGGATCAGCACGGCGAGGATGCCGAACACCGCGACCAGCACCGCCGCGCCGATGCCGCCGAAGCTTTCCTCGCGCGCTTCCACTTCGCCGCCGGCGCGGAACGAATAGCCGGGGGGCAGCTTGATTTCCTTGAGCTGCCTGAAGATCGCGCGTGTCACCTTGCCGGTGTTGTAGCCGTCCTGCGGGTAGCCGGTGATCACGACCTCGCGCTCGCGGTTGTGGCGGCGAATCAGGCTCGGCGCCGACGAAAAACCCGGCGACGCGAGCTGGCGCAGCGGCACGGGCTTGCCCGATGCCGACGCCACCTCGATGAGGTTCAGGGCGTCGAGCGTCTGCCGGCCCTGCATCGGCAGGCGCAGCGTGATGTCGTACTCGTCGCCGTCGCTCTCCCGGTACTTGCTTGCGTTCAACCCTGCGACGGCCGCGCGGACGGTGCGATCCACCTCGATCGGCATCACGCCGAGCAGGGCGGCTTTCTGCGTGTCGATGCCGAGATCGAGATCGGTACGCAGGCGCCGGGCCGGGTTGTCGACGTCGCGGGTCCCCGGCGTTGCAGCGATGATCGATTCGGCCTGGGCCGCGATCTGCTGCAGCTGCATCAGGTCCGGCCCCGAGACGGCCACCTCGATCGGCGCGTCGATCGGCGGGCCGTTCTGGAAGTTCTCGACCAGGATCCGCGCGCCCGCGTAGCCCGCGAACGTCTTGCGCAAATCCTCGTAGAGCGCCGGGCTGCGCCGCGGCTCGTACGCCTTCAGTTCGGCGAAGACTTCGGCGACGTTCGCGTTGGTCTCCTCGGGGAAGACGTTGTAGTAGATGCGCGGGTTGCCGTGGCCGAGGTTGGCGAACCAGTGCTTGATCTCGGCATGCTTCGCCAGTTCGTCCTCCACGAAGCGCAGCGCGCGGTCGGTGTCCGCGACGCTGGCCCCGTTCGGCGTTTCGACCGTGATCCGGAACTGCGGAATGTCGGCCGACGGGAACAGGCTGAAGCCGATGAAGGGCACCAGCGCGAACGACGCGCCGACGAAGGCGAGTGCCGCAAGCATGGCGGTCCGCGGACGCTTCAGGCTGCGGCGCAGGGTCGGCGCGTAGCTGCCGTGGATCAGGCCGTGCAGCGCCTGCAGCACGCGGTTGCCCCCGCCGTGGCCGCCTCCCGGCTTCAGGATCCGGCTCGCGAGGAACGGGATGACCGTCATCGCGACGAACAGCGACGCGGCCACCGTGTAGAGCACCGCGGCCGGCAGCGAGCGGATGAAGTTGCCTGCGCCCTCGGGGAGGAACAGCAGCGGCAGGAACGCGAAGAGCAGCGTGACCGTGCAGCCGAGCACCGCGAGCGCGATCTGGTCCGTCGCGGCAATGGCCGCTTCGAAGCGCGAATAGCCGTCGCGCAGGTAGCGGGCGATGTTCTCGACGACCACGATGGAGTCGTCCACCAGCAGGCCGAGCGCCAGCACGAATCCGGCGATCGACAGCTGGTTAAGCGAAAAGCCAGTGAAGTAGAGCGCCGAAAGCCCGATGGCCAGCGACAGCGGGATGGAAATCATCACCACGATCGCGGCGCGCCACCCGAGCGGCACCAACGTCAGGAGCACCAGGCCGATCGCGATCGCGAAGTCGATGCCGAGGCGGCCGAGGCGGTGGCTCACGTTGCGCGTCTGGTCGAAGCCGCGCTCGAGCGTGACGCCCGCCGGCAGGGTCTTCTCGAACGTGTCGAGCCGCGCCTGGATGCCGTTGCGCACCGCGAAGACGTCGACACGATCCTTGGCATTCGCGGTGATGAAGATCGCGCGCCGGCCCATGAAGCGGCCCGTGTACAGTTCTTCGGCCGTGCCCCAGCTCACCTCGGCGACGTCCCGCACCTTGACGATGCGGCCGTTGCTGCTCGCGACGACGGTCTCGGCGATCTCGTCGAGCGAGTCGTAGCCGCCCGACGTCTTGAGGTTGAACTTGCGCAGGCCGACGTCCACGGCGCCGCCCGGGATCGTCGCATTCTCGCCGCGGATCGCGCCTTCGATGCGCCCGAGTGTGACGCCGGCGCGACCCATCCGCTCGAGGTCGACGGCGACGCGCACCTCGGGCTGTGGCGCGGCCCAGACCTGGCTGCGGCGCACGCCGGGCACGGTCTCCACTTCATCGCGCAACGCGTTGCCGAGATCCTTCAGCTGCTGGTAGCTCGCGGTTTCGCTGACGAGCGCGACCTGCGCGATGTTCACCAGTCCCGAGCCCGCCTTGCGGACCTCCAGTGCGGCGATGTCCGCGGGCAGCGATGCCCGGATGCGATTGACCTCGCGCACCACCTCGTCGTACTTCTTCTCCGGATCCGTGCTCCACTGGAACTCGACCTGGATCACGCCGACGCCGTCCATCGAGCGGCTGTCCATGCGCTTGATGTCGTCGAGCTCGTTGATCGCGTCCTCGATCGGATCCACGACGAGCCGCTCGATGTCCACCGGATCGGCGCCCGGATAGACGGCCACGACCGTCGGGATCGGGACGTGGAACTCCGGGTCCTCGGACCGCGGAATCTTCATGAGCGAGCTGATGCCGACGGCGATCAGCAGGCCGAAGAGCACCAGCGTGAACTGCCAGCGCTGGACGCTGAATGCCCAGATGCGCATCGTCGCGGTTCAGCCCTGCTTGCCGACGACGCGGACCGGGTGGCCTTCGGTCAGCCAGGCGGCGCCGTCGGTGATGACGCGCTGTCCCGGCTCGAGCCCGGCTTCGACCACGACGTGGTCGCCGACGATCGCGCCCACGGTCACCTGCTTGCGCCGCGCGATCGTGCCCGTTGCATCGAGCACGTACACGGTCCCGGTGGTTCCACTCGCTTCGACCAGCGCCGACACCGGCACCAGCGTGCTCGTCGCAGCCGACTTGGTGGCGCCACCGAGCCCCAGCGTCACCTTTGCGACCAGGCCGCGCACGAAGCGCGCGCCCGCGGGATTGACTTCCACCTCGACGTCGAACGTGCCGGTCATCGGATCGGCTGCCGCGGCGACGCGTGTCACCTTGCCGGGAAACGGCTGGCCGGGGAACGCATCGAATCCGACGTCGGCCGTGTCGCCCAGGTTCACGCGCACGGCATCGCGATCGGCAAGCGCCGTGCGCACCACCCAGCCGGTGTCCGACGCGCCGATCACCAGCACGGGCTGCCCGCCCGCCACGAGTTCGTCCGCTTCGGCGAGACGCGCGAGCACGACGCCATCCGACGGCGCCTCGATGCGTGCAAAGCGCGCATTGAAGCGCACCGCATCGAGACCGGCCTGCGCGACCTTCCAGGCCGTCGTGAGGTCCTGCACCTGCTCTTCGGTCGCCACCTCGTCGACACGCAGTTGCTTTGCGCGCTCGAGGTCACGCCGCGCCTTCTCGACGGCTTCGTTCGCCTGCGCGACGGATGCGTCGATTTCACCGCGATTGAGCGTTGCAAGCACCTGCCCGCGCTTCACCCGGTCCCCGGCGTCGACCGACATGCTGTCGATCATGCCGCCGACCTTGAAGGCAAGCCGCACTTCGTCACGCGGCACCAGCATGCCGACGGCGCGCACGGTCGCGGCGACCGACGCGCTCTCCACGGGCACGGCATGGACGGGCGCAGCCGGGGTCGCGGCGGCAGCCGCAGTCCTTTCGCCCTTGGCGCAGGCGGTGAGCAGCACGGCCGCTGCTAGCAGGGCGAGGGCAAGGGGCTTCATCAGGAATGCTCCGGGTCGAGGCGATGGCGATCGCCGATCGCGTACTCGAGTTCGGCCAGGCGGCCCAGGAACTCCGTCCGCACGCGGGTCAGGTTGAGTTCCGCGTCGGTGTAGGCCCGGCGCGCGTCGATGAATTCCGCCTGGTTGACCTGCCCGAGATCGCGCTTGCGCGCGATGATGCGGAAGGCGCCGGCGGCGGCTTCGGTGCGCTTGCGCGCCGTTTCGAGCGATGCGTCGGACACCGCGAGGCTCTCGTACGCCTGCTGGACCTCGAGCCGCACCTGCTGCTCAGCCAGGTCCCGCGTGGCCCGCAGTTCCTCGGTGAACGCCCTGGCCTCGCTCAACGCCGCCCGGTCGGCGCCGCCCCTGAAAGCGTTCCAGCGCAGGATCACGGACGCGAGGACGTATTTCTGGTCGTCGCCGAACCCGTAGTCCTCGCCCTGGATGCCGGCTTCGGCGCCGACGGCCAGCACCGGCTTGAACGCGGCGCGCGCGAGATCTTCCTGGGCCTTGCCGGCGGCAATGGCGGCATCGAGGCCGCGCAGCTCCTGGCGGTGATCGGTCGCGAGTTGCTGCAGCATCGCGACGTCGGGCTTGCGCCCCGCGATGCGCTCGATGAGGCGATTGCGGAACCGCTCGACGGCCTGCGCGTCGATCTCGGCGCGCGGCAAAGGCTCCTCGAGGGGCTGGTTGCGCAGCAGGTTCACGTAGCTTTGCGCGATGCGAACGCCGCTCGCCGCGGCAATGCGCTGCTGCTCGATCTCGAGCACGTCCGCTTCGGCGCGATACACCAGGTCGCGCGTGATCTTGCCGTTGCGGTACAGGCTCTCGTTCGCAGCGAGGTTGGCGCGTGCCGCCTCGCGCGTGGCGTCGAGCACCAGCACCACCTGCTGCGCGGCGAGCCAGCGGTAGTAGGCTTGCTTGGTGTCGCGGATCACGCGCGAGCGCAACGCCTCGAGGTCGGCCTCGGAGCGATTGACCAGCTGACGATTGGCTTCCACCGCCGGTCCGATGCGCGGCTCGTACACCGGCTGGGCGAGGACGAGTTTCGTCTCCTGCTCGTGGTCGCGCAGCAGGTCGATCGACTGGTTCTCGACGCGCGGGTATTGCGCGCCGGTCAGTTGCTCGAGCGTGACGTAGACAGGGTTCAGCAGGTCGCCCACCGGAATGTCGATCGAGCGCCCGCCGTCCGCGACGGAGTAGCGGGACGCGAAATCGAGGACGGGCAGGTAACGGGCGCGCGCCTGGTCGAGTGCGGCCATGCGCTGCGCCACGCTCGCCGAGCCGGCGCGCAGCTGGAGATTGGCGGCGAGCGCGTCGTCGACCACTTGGCGCAGTCCGTCCTCGACGGGGACCGTGTCGCTACGCTGGACGGCCCGGTCTGCGACCGGTGCTGCGCTCGCACCGCCGATCGAAGCGGTCGCGAGCAACGCACATCCGATCGCCAGCATCAGCGTGCGATGGCGGAGGGAAGCGAGTGAAGTCGTGAGCGGCACGGGTGGGCACAGTCACGGACGCAGCGAGCGCAGCGCCAGGCTGAACGAGTGCTCGATGAACTCCTGCACCGGCACGCCTTCGCGCTCGATGCTCGAGCCCTTGGTGGTCGCGATCTGGATCATGCCGTGGGTGAATGCCCACAGCGTGAGCGCCGTCACGTAGGGATTGCCGATGTCGGCCCGCACCGATCCGTCGGCGATGCCCCTGTTCAGCGATTCCACGATCACCTCGTGGGCGCGGTGGCCGGTCTCCATGCACGCCAGTTCGTTGTCCTGCACGTCGCCGCTCTCTCGCTGATGCGCCTGGAAGCGGGCACAGGCGTCGAAGTAGTGGGGAAGTTCGCGAGAGAAGTCGAGGTAGGCGCGGCCGATCGCCGCGACCTCATCGATGCCGCGAGCGCATCCGAGGCGCGCGAGTTCGAAGCGCCGGCGCAGTTCCTCGAGCGAGCGCTCGACCAGGGCGAAGTGCAGGTCGGCCTTGTCGTGGAAATAGACGTACAGCAGGGCGCGGGACAGGCGGGCCTTGCGGGCCACCTGATCCATCGTGACGGCGTCCCAGCCGATCTCCGCATAGAGGGCCTCGGCGGCGTCGACGATCTCGGCCTTGCGACGGTCGCGCTCTTCCTGGCGGCGCTCGGCGATATAGGAGGACATGGCCGTATCGTGCCTGAATAGTGACATCTTGTCAAAAGATACACAGGTGTAAAAATACTATATTTATGTCAATAACTTAGTTCGTTCGTCCCATCGAAGCGGTTTCCTGCAGGATTGCCCGTGCCGATGGCTGCAATCGACAGGTCCTGTTGGCCGCCGGGGCTTCGAGCCTGACAATGGCCGCAAACCGACATCGAATGCATACCCGAGGAGCTGCCGTGCACAAGACCCGCATCGACCTGCCCGCCAAGGCCCGCGCCAAGGTCATCGACCTGCTCAATGCCCGGCTGGCGGACGCCATCGACCTGCAGCTGCAGGCCAAGCAGGCGCACTGGAACGTCAAGGGCCCGAACTTCATCGCCCTGCACGAGCTGTTCGACAAGATCGCGGGCGAGACCGGCGGCAACATCGACGACATGGCCGAGCGCATCACCGCCCTCGGCGGCGTCGCGGCAGGCACCATCCAGGCCGTCTCGGGCCGCTCGAAGCTCGACCCGTACCCGCTCGACATCACCGACGGCCACGCGCACGTCGACGCGCTTGCGGCTGCGATCGCTCGCTTCGGCAAGAGCGTGCGCAAGGCGATCGACGAGTCGGGCAAGGCAGGCGACGCCGACACCAGCGACCTGTTCACCGGAATCTCGCGCGGCGCCGACAAGAACCTCTGGCTGCTCGAGGCCCACCTGCAGGCCGACCGCTGAGCCTGACCGCGACCGCGATTGCGCCCTGCTCATCGCCACGTTCGTTCCCTAGCCCATCAGCAGGCGGCTCTCCACGGTCGCGAGTCCCTCGGGCGTGCCCCACAGCACCAGCACGTCGCCTTCGCGCAGGCGCGTATCCGGATCCGGTTCGCGGCCCGTGATGCCTTCGCGCCGGATGGCCGTGACCACGGTCTCGCCCTGGTCGAGACCGAGGTCGCGGATGGTGCGCTCCACGGCGTAAGCGCCCGGCGGCAGCACCACCGTGTGCAGCTGCTGCCGGTGGCTGCGGCTGGAATCGAGCGTCGCCGCGTCGTGCCGGCGGAAGACGCTGCGCAGGATGGCGTAGCGGTCCCCGCGGATCGCATCCGTCGTCTCGATCACTTCCCGCAGCGGCACTTTCAGGAACAGCAGCACGTGCGAAACGAGCGAGAGGCTCGTCTCGAAGATCTCCGGGACGATTTCCGTGGCGCCCGCCTGCTGCAGCGCCTCGAGCCTCGAATCGTCCTCGGTGCGCACCAGGATCGGCACGTCCGCGCGCAGGCGCCGCACGGCGCGCACGATGCGCAGGGCGACCGTCGGATCGTCGAACGAGATCACCACGACGCTCGAGTGTTCGAGCCCGAGGGCGCGCAGCACTTCCGTGTGGGTCGCATCGCCGTACACCACCGGATCGCCGGCCTGGCGCGCGTCACGCACACGGTGTGGATCGAGGTCGAGCGCGATGAATTCGAAGCCGCTGCGTTCGAGCACTCGCGCGAGGTTCTGCCCCACGCGGCCGAAGCCGCACACGATGACGTGCTCGCGGCGCGCCAGCTCGCGCGTCGCGGCGTTCTCGAGCGCCACGTCCGACGGCGCCACGGTCTCGCGTCGCAGCAGCTTGTCGGCGATGCGGCCGTTGTAACGGACGATGAGCGGGCCGGCGAGCATGCTGAGCGCCACGGCGGTGAGCAGCGCCTGAGCGACCGCCGGCGACACGCTGTTACCCTTCAGCAGCAGCGTGAGCAGCGCGAAGCCGAACTCGCCGCCCATGCTGACGACGAGCCCCGTGCGCAGCGCCTTGCGTGCGTTCGGCACGAACTGCCGCACGATCAGCGCGACGATCGCCGTCTTGACCACGAACAGGCAGGCCAGGATCAGCAGGACCAGCGGCAGCTGGGCGAGCAGCACGCGCAGGTCGAGCAGCATGCCGACCGACACGAAGAACAGGCCGAGCAGGATGTCCTGGAACGGCTTGATGACCGCTTCGGTCTCGTGGCGGAACTCGGTTTCGGCGAGCAGCATGCCGGCGAGGAATCCGCCGAGCGCCATCGACAGCCCGAGCGCGTGCGTGGCCCAGGCGCCGCTCAGCACGACGAACAGCACCGTCAGCGTGAAGGTCTCGGTGCTGCGATGGCGCGCGATCTCGTGAAACAGCGGGCGCAGCAGCCACCGGCCGACCGCGAGCACGACGAGCAGCGCCACGATGGCGCGCCCCACCATGTTGAGCAGCCACTGCGGGTTGAGCGCGATGCTGGTGTCGCCGATCGTCGTGGCGAGCGCGAGCAACGGTGCGAACGCAAGGTCCTGGAACAGCAGGATGCCGACGGCCAGGCGCGCGTGCGAGCGGTTGATCTCGAGCTGGTCGCCCAGCTGGCGCAGCACGATCGCCGTGGACGACATTGCCAGCGCGCCGCCGATCACGATGGCCGGCGCGGTCTCGACGCCGGCTCCCCAGGCGATGGCGCCGAAGGCCGCCGTCGTGACGGCCATCTGCAGGCCGCCGACGCCGAGCACCTCGGACTTCATCGCCATCATGCGTGCGAAGGAGAACTCGAGGCCGAGCGTGAAGACCAGGAACACCACGCCGATCTCGGCCAGCACGCGGACGAGCTCGTCGTTCTCCGCCAGCCCGAGCGCATGGGGCCCGAGCACCATGCCGACGACGAGATAACCGAGGATGGGCGGCAGCGCGAATCGACGCACCAGGCTCAGGACCAGCAGCGAGCCGGCCAGCAGGATCAGGATCTGGGAGAGAAAGTCGCCGGGCATTGTCCCTCACGGTCCGCAGACGTCGATGCTAGCATTCGAGCACGACGATGACGGCCTCCGCAGAGGCCGGAATGAGTCAAGCCGTGGCGGCGGAAAAGGCCACGCTGGCCATCGACGTCGAGGCCAATGGAATTCCAGGCGCACTACGATCCAGATGAACGCAGGTTGCGGCTCGCCGGCGACTGCCGTATGGCCGACGCGCCCGCGCTCGAGCGTGCGCTTGCCGAAATGCATGCAGCGGCCGGCGGCGGGAGGCTGGCGCTCGACCTGACGTCGGCCGGCGAGTTCGACATCGGCCCGTCCTGGCTGTTGCGGCGGGCGCTCGTCGACGCGAGCGCCGCGGGCGCGTCCGTGACCTTAGTGGGCGAGCAACCGGAGCATTTCCGCTTCCTC
>Ga0209253_10004073_pt1 | contig 12773 bp, 9 predicted proteins | sample FrelakmetBRP12BR_FD_187145 | JGI IMG/M metagenome (GOLD analysis project Ga0209253, IMG submission 187145) | Freshwater lake sediment microbial communities from the University of Notre Dame, USA, for methane emissions studies - BRP12 BR (SPAdes)... | ecosystem: Environmental > Aquatic >...
TGCACCATGGAAGAGGCCTGAAGCCGTGTTGAGCAGCGAACTCGAGATCTGCCTGAACGAGGCCTTCCAGGGCGCCCGGGAAGCCAGGCATGAATTCATGACGGTCGAGCACCTGCTGCTGGCCATCATCGACACGCCCAAGGTCCGTGAAATCCTGCGCGCGTGCGGCGCCGACGCCACGCGCCTGCGCAACGAACTCAAGGACTTCGTCGACCAGACCACCCCCCGCCTCAAGCAGGACGACGACCGCGAGGTGCAACCCACGCTGGGTTTCCAGCGCGTGCTGCAGCGGGCCGTGTTCCACGTCCAGTCGAGCGGCAAGAAGGAAGTCGCGGTCGCCAACGTGCTGGTCGCGATTTTCAGCGAAAAGCACTCGCACGCGGCCTACCTGCTCGGGTTGCAGGAGATCTCGCGCCTCGACGTCGTCAATTTCATCTCCCACGGGCTGTCGAAGTCCGAGGATGCGCCGCGCCCGGCCGAGGACGCGCCGGCGCAGACCGAATCGGAGCGCGACGCGGAAGGCGCCTCGGCGCTCGAGAAGTACGCCACCAACCTGAACCAGCTCGCGCAGGAAGGCCGCATCGATCCGCTGATCGGCCGCGCGCTCGAAATCGAGCGCACCGTCGAAATCCTCTGCCGCCGGCGCAAGAACAACCCGCTGTACGTGGGCGAGGCGGGCGTGGGCAAGACCGCGCTGGTGGAAGGACTGGCGCGCATGATCGTCGAGGGCAAGGTGCCCGACGTGCTGGCAGACAGCACCGTCTACTCGCTCGACCTGGGCTCGCTCATCGCCGGCACCAAGTACCGCGGCGATTTCGAGAAGCGCCTGAAGGGCGTGCTGGCCGAGATCAAGAAGCAGCCGGGCGCGATCCTGTTCATCGACGAGATCCACACCGTGATCGGCGCCGGCGCCGCCTCGGGTGGCGTGATGGACGCGTCCAACCTGATCAAGCCGGCGCTGGCGAACGGCGAGCTGCGCTGCATCGGTTCGACCACGTACCAGGAGTACCGCGGCATCTTCGAGAAGGACCACGCGCTCACGCGCCGCTTCCAGAAGATCGACGTGGTCGAGCCCACGGTCGCGGAAACCATCGAGATCCTGCATGGCCTGCGCGCGCGCTTCGAGGAGCACCACGGCGTCAAGTACGCCGACGAGGCCCTCAAGGCGGCTGCGGAGCTTTCTGCCCGCCACATCAACGACCGTCACCTGCCCGACAAGGCGATCGACGTGATCGACGAGGCGGGCGCGCGACAGCGGCTGAAGCCGGTCGACCAGCGCGCCGAGTTCGTGACGGTCGAACAGATCGAGGACGTGGTCGCGCGCATCGCGCGCATCCCGCCGAAGACCGTGTCGAGCAACGACCGCGACGTGCTGAAGAACCTCGAGCGCAACCTGAAGCTGGTGATCTACGGCCAGGACAAGGCGATCGACACGCTGTCGGCGTCGATCAAGATGGCACGCTCGGGCCTGGGCGACCAGCGCAAGCCGGTGGGTTCGTTCCTGTTCGCCGGGCCGACGGGCGTCGGCAAGACGGAAGTGACGCGACAGCTCGCGCTCACGCTTGGCGTCGAACTCGTGCGCTTCGACATGTCCGAGTACATGGAGCGGCACACGGTGTCGCGGCTGATCGGCGCGCCTCCGGGTTACGTCGGTTTCGACCAGGGCGGCCTGCTGACCGAAGCGATCACCAAGCATCCGCACTGCGTGCTGCTGCTCGACGAGATCGAGAAGGCGCACCCTGACGTGTTCAACCTGCTGCTGCAGGTCATGGACCACGGTACGCTCACCGACAACAACGGCCGCAAGGCGGACTTCCGCCACGTCGTCATCGTCATGACGACCAACGCGGGTGCCGCGGACATGAGCCGCACGTCGGTCGGCTTCGTCACGCAGGACCATGCGAGCGACGGCATGGAAGCGATCAAGAAGATGTTCGCACCTGAGTTCCGCAACCGCCTCGATGCCGTGGTGCAGTTCGAGCCGCTCGACGAGCGGACGATCCAGCGCGTCGTCGACAAGCTGCTGGTCGAGGTCGAGGCGCAGCTCGAGACGAAGGGCGTGCAGCTGCACATCGACGAGGACGCCCGTGCCTGGATCGCCAGGCGCGGCTACGACCCGAAGATGGGCGCGCGGCCGATGGCTCGCATCATCCAGGAGTTCATCAAGCGACCGCTCGCGGAAGAATTGCTGTTCGGCAGCCTCGAGCATGGCGGGCATGCCTTCGTGTGCGTCGGCAATGACGATGCGCTGAAGGTCGAGTCCCGCAGCGCGGATGAGCCTGCGTTGCTCGAGTAACCTTTCCCGCGGTTTGCATCTCGCCCGTTGCACCTCTCCCGTGTAGGCGGGGGAGGTCGCCCACAGGCGGGTGAGGGTCGCTGGCCTTCGATCCGGTGTTCTTTCTGGCGAGCGGAAAGGCAGACACGCTCGCCAGAAAGAACACCGGATCGAAGGCTTGACGTCATGCGCCTGGGCGCCTTTTCCGCCAAGGCGGAAAAGGTCGCACGGCGCGCGCATACGTCGAGAAGGTCGTCGATGAGCACGCAGGCTCTAGGCGTTGCGAGGCTTGACCTTCAGCGCCGTCATTGAGGGCAGGGCAGCCTGAGCCCGTGCACCCAAATCAGCTTCCTGCTGGCCCATCGCAGCGCGCACCCCTACCCGACACTGAGCGACTCTGTGTCCGTCCGGCTGCGTGCGCCGTGCGAATCGTCGGGCCGGTGAAGTGCACGCGCTATGGCCGCTTTTCGTTCAGGCCCGGCGAGACGCTCAGGCGCGGGCGACGCAGGACGGAGTTCCGTACTTCTTCCGGCGAGCGTGTCTGCCTTTCCGCTCGCCGGAAGAAGTACGGAACTCCGTCCCTGCCATCTCCGAACGCCTGCAAGGTCTACGCGCTCGGGCCAGAAACGAATAAGCCGGCAAAGCCGGCTTGCAGCAACCCAGCGACCCGCCGGCACACACCCGGACGGGCGCAGCAGGCGCTCAGCGTCCGCGATAAACGATTCGACCCTTGGTCAGGTCATACGGCGTCATTTCGACGGTGACGGTGTCGCCCGTGAGGATGCGGATGTAGTTCTTGCGCATCTTGCCGGAGATGTGAGCCGTCACGAGGTGACCGTTCTGCAGTTGCACACGGAATGTCGTGTTGGGCAGCGTTTCGACCACGCGGCCTTCCATCTGGATCGCCTCTTCCTTCGACATGCACCTTCTCATGCACCGCAAAAGTCGCGCGAATTCTGCATAAAGGCCCGTTTGAAAGCAATGCGAAACCACCCCTGTCGCGGCGATTGCGACGTCGCGTGAACGGTTGGCCGGTCGACACGGGATGCGCCGAATCGCGGCCAGCCTGGCGCTGCGTCAGCGCACGTCGCCGGCAGCGGTGTCCGGGGTGAGGGCCGGTATCCCGCGTTCGAGTTCCGCGATGAACTCGGCGCGCGGAATCAGCCGCGCACCGAGCGTGAACAGGTGATCGCTGGCGACCTGGCAGTCGATCATCGCCACGTTGCGCTGCCGCAACCATTGCACGAGGTCGTGCAGCGCGACCTTGCTGGCGTCGGTCTCGGTGCTGAACATCGACTCGCCGAAAAAGATCCGGCCGAGCAGCAGTCCGTACAGGCCGCCGACGAGACGTTCGTCGAGCCAGACCTCGACCGAGTGCGCGTGCCCGAGCCGGTGCAACTCGCCGTACGCGGCCCGCATCGCGGGCGAAATCCACGTGCCTTCGAGCGAGCGAGTGCCGCTGCCGGCACACTGTGCGGTCACCGCGTCGAAGCAAGTGTCGAAGGTGACGCGGAACCCGCGGTTGCGCAGGGCCTTGCCCAGGCTCCGCGCAACCTTGAACTCGTCGGGGTACAGCACCATGCGCGGATCGGGCGACCACCACAGGATGGGTTGACCCTCGGAGTACCAGGGAAAGATGCCGCGACGATAAGCCGCCAGCAGTCGTTGCGGACGCAGGTCGCCGCCCACGCAGAGCAGGCCGTCGGGATCGGCCAGCGCGCTCGTGACCGGCGGGAAGAGATCGGGCGGGTCCGTCGGTTTGAGCCAGGGAATCATGGTGCTGCGGGGGCGTCGCCCGTCGCAGTCGCGGCACTCATCGGCTCTGGCGTCGCTGCCGTTGTGCGCTGGAAAGGCAGGTGCTGGCGGGCGGCTTCGATGTAATCGTCGACCGCTGCCCGCTCGCGCTCGAGATAGCGTGCGACCGCGTTGCGAAAGCCGGCGTGCTCGAGCCAGTGCGCCGACGTCGTGCGCGTCGGTTCGAAGCCGCGCGCAAGCTTGTGTTCACCCTGCGTGCCCGGGTCGAAGAACTGCAGGCCGTGCTCGATGCAGTGCTCGATGCCCTGGTAGTAGCAGGCTTCGAAGTGCAGCGAATCTTCCTGCACCGCCGAGCCCCAGTAGCGGCCATAGAGCCAGCCGCCGCCGGCGAAGAAGATGGCGGCTGCAACCGGCGTGCCGGCGCGTTCAGCGACCTTCACGACGACCGCGCCTGGCAGCGCCGCCGAGACCCGCAGCAGGAACTCGACGTTGAGGTAGTGTCCGTTGCCATGGCGCAGGAACGTGCGTTCGGAGAAACCGAAGATCGTGTGCCACAGGCCGGCGTCGATGTCTTCGCCGGCCAGCGACCGGAATGCAATGCCGGATTCCGCGACCTTGCGCCGCTCGCGTTTCGCCTTCTTGCGCTTGTCGGCACGGAAAGTCGCGAGGAAATCGTCGAAGGTGCGATAACCGCGGTTGTGCCAGAGAAAGCGGCAATCGTGCCGGCGCATGAACCCCGCGCGCTCCAGCACCGCCTGGTCCTCGTCGAGCGTGAAGTTGACGTGCGCGCCCGAAGCGGCTGCGTGCCGCGCCGACTCGAGCAGCAGGGCGGCCAGTTGCTCGCGCAGTTCCGCCTGCGCGTTGCCATCGTGGGACAGCAGCAGTCGCGGCCCCGTCACCGGCGTGAACGGAATCGCCGACAGCTGCTTCGGGTAGTACTCGAGGCCGGCGCGCTGGTACGACTGGGCCCAGCTCCAGTCGAACACGAACTCGCCCCACGAATGGGTCTTCAGGTACTGCGGCACGGCGGCGACCAGCCTGCCGCTGCGTGAGTCCATAAGCACGAGGTGCGCGGGAATCCAGCCCGAGTCGGCACCGACGCAGCCGGTGGCTTCGAGGGCATCGAGGAATGCGTGCTTCAGGAACGGGTGGCCGGACCGGTCGAGCGCGTCCCAGTCGTGAGCAGCGACCTCGGCGATGCGACCAATGACTGCGGCCTTCAGCGGCACGGCGCGTCAGTGGGCGGCAGCGGCATCCACGGCGTCCAGGTACTTGTCCGCGTCGAGCGCCGCCATGCAGCCGGTGCCGGCCGAGGTGACCGCCTGGCGATAGACGTGATCGGCCACGTCGCCCGCGGCGAAGACGCCTGGCACGCTCGTCGCCGTCGCGCCACCGGCCGTACCCGACTTCACCACGATGTAGCCGCCACTCATGTCGAGCTGCCCGGCGAAGATCTGCGTGTTCGGCAGGTGGCCGACCGCGATGAACAGGCCGGCGACTGCGATGTCCCTCGTGCCCGAACCATCGGTGGCCGCAACCCGCACGCCCGTGACACCCGACTCGTCGCCGAGCACTTCGTCGACCGTGTGGTTCCAGACGATGTCGACCGCACCCGCGCGTTGCCGCTCGAACAGGTGGTCCTGCAGGATCTTCTCGGAGCGCAGCTTGTCGCGGCGGTGGATCAGCGTGACGTGCGACGCGATATTGGACAGGTACAGCGCTTCCTCGACGGCCGTGTTGCCGCCGCCGACGACTGCGACACGCTGGCCGCGGAAGAAGAAGCCGTCGCAGGTAGCGCAGGCCGAGACGCCGCGGCCCTTGAACTTTTCCTCGGAGTCGAGGCCGAGGTACTGCGCGCTCGCACCCGTCGCGATGATCAGCGCGTCGCAGGTGTAATCGCCGCGATCGCCCTTCAACAGCAGCGGGCGCTTGCTGAAGTCCACCTCGTTGATGTGGTCCATCAGGATTTCGGTGTAGAAACGCTCGGCGTGTTCGCGCATGCGTTCCATCAGGCCCGGGCCGGTGAGTCCGTGCGGGTCGCCGGGCCAGTTGTCGACCTCGGTCGTCGTCATGAGCTGGCCGCCCTGTTCCATGCCCGTGATCAGCAGCGGCTTGCGATTGGCCCGCGCTGCATAGACTGCCGCTGAGTAGCCGGCAGGACCGGATCCCAGGATGATCAGCCGCGAGTGGCGGGGGTCGCTCATGTATAATTCCTTGCGCGAAAATTGCGCATTGCGCCGTGGAAGGCGCGGCATGGTAAGCCTCTCACCGGCCGACGGAAAGCACCGCAGGTGCTGCCCTCCTGCGCCTTCCGAAAATAGGTGAGCGTCCCCAATTTTCCCGATTTTCGGGGTGGCGGCATGCCTCCATTGGCGGTAGCCTTATGTAAACCAACGGGTTACGTACGACTCTTGAACTATCAGGTGATGAGATTTGGCTAAGGCGGAAGCAAGACGCGCCGATGGAGGCGACCAGGCAGCCCACGTGGCTCGCGGACTGCGCGAGAGCGCACTCTGGATCTTCGGTGCGCTGGCACTGATCCTGTTTGCCTCGCTCGTCAGTTACGACCGGGCGGATCCCGCCTTTTCCTCGACCGGCCAGCCCGGCCCGGTCACCAACCTGATCGGCCCGTTCGGCGCCTGGCTGTCCGACCTGTTCTTCGTGCTGTTCGGCCTGCCGGCCTACCTGTTCCCGATCATGCTGGGCATCGCGGGATACCACCTCTTCCGGGAGCGCGGCAGCCGCGAACCCGTCGACCGCCGCTCCGCTTCTTTCCGCGGCCTGGGATTCTTCCTGGCGCTCGCGAGCAGCTGCGGCCTGGCCACGCTGCATTTCTCCGGCGACGGCTTCCCCAACACGGCGGGCGGGGTCGTCGGCTCGCTGCTCGGCGAGGGCCTCGCCAGCTCGATGAGCTTCCTCGGCGCGACACTGCTGCTGTTCGCGGTCTGGCTCGGTTCGGTCTCGCTCGCCACCGGCCTGTCGTGGTTCAACGTCATGGACGTCGTCGGCACCTGGGTGTTGCGCGGCTTCTCGTTCGTGCGCGAGCGCCTGTCCGAGCGTCGCGACCAGAGCATCGGCAAGGAAGTGCGGCAGGCGCGCGAAGTCGTCGTGCGCGAAGAGCAGAAGAAAGTCGCCGAGCGCAAGCCGCCGAAGATCGAGTCGCCCGCGCCGAAGGTCGAGAAGAGCGAGCGCGTCGAGAAGGAAAAGCAGGTGGCGCTGTTCGAGCGGCCGGGTGCCGCGGCATTGCCCGCGCTCTCGCTGCTGGACGATCCGCCCGCGCGCGTCGGCGGCTATTCCGCCGAAGCGCTCGAAGCCATGTCGCGCCTGGTCGAGTTGAAGCTGCGCGATTTCGGCGTCGAAGCCGAAGTCGTCGAAGTGCATCCGGGCCCGGTCATCACGCGTTTCGAGCTGCGTCCGGCGCCGGGCGTGAAAGTGGCGCAGATCTCCAACCTCGCGAAGGACCTGGCTCGCGCGCTGTCCGCAATCAGCGTGCGCGTCGTCGAGATCATTCCGGGCAAGTCGACCATGGGTCTCGAGATCCCGAACGAGACGCGCGAGATGGTCACTCTCGGCGAGATCATCAAGTCGAGGGCGTACGACGAAATGGCCTCGCCGATCGCGCTGGTGCTCGGCAAGGACATCGGCGGCAGCCCGGTCGTGGCCGACCTCGGCCGCATGCCCCACCTGCTGGTCGGCGGCACCACGGGTTCGGGCAAGTCCACCGCGGTCAACGCGATGGTGCTGTCGCTGCTCTACAAGTCGACGCCCGAGCACGTGCGACTGATCATGATCGACCCGAAGATGCTGGAGCTCTCGGTGTACGAGGGCATTCCGCACCTGCTGGCGCCGGTCGTCACCGACATGAAGCAGGCGGCCAACGCGCTGCGCTGGTGCGTTGCGGAGATGGAGCGGCGTTACCAGCTGATGGCGGCGGCGGGCGTGCGCAACCTCGCGGGCTACAACCGCAAGGTCAAGGACGCGGCCGACGCGGGCACGCCGATCAAGGATCCGCTGGAAATGAAACGGTTGCCGCCGGGTGGCGACCCGTCGACCGTGCCGTTCTGCGAACCGCTGCCGTTCATCGTCGTGATCGTCGACGAGCTCGCCGACATGATGATGATCGTCGGCAAGAAGGTCGAGGAGCTGATCGCGCGCCTCGCGCAGAAGGCGCGCGCCTCGGGCATCCACCTGATCCTCGCGACGCAGCGGCCGTCGGTCGACGTGATCACCGGCCTGATCAAGGCGAACATCCCGACACGCATTGCCTTCCAGGTGTCGGCCAAGGTCGACTCGCGCACGATTCTCGACCAGAGCGGCGCCGAGAGCCTGCTCGGTCACGGCGACATGCTGTTCCTGCAGCCGGGCACCTCGCACCCGGTGCGCGTGCACGGCGCGTTCGTGTCCGACCAGGAAGTCCACAAGGTCGCGTCGTCGCTGCGCACGCATTCGGCGCCGATCTACATCGACGAGATCCTCGACGGTCCGTCGCTGCCGATCCCCGGCTTGGCGGGCGAGGAAGGCGAGGGCGGCGAAGGCGGCGACGCCGAGCAGGACGCGCTTTACGACGAGGCGGTCAGGATCGTCACCGAGAGCCGCAAGGCTTCGATCTCGGGCGTCCAGCGTCGTCTCAAGATCGGCTACAACCGTGCTGCCCGCATGATCGAGGCGATGGAGGCCGCGGGTCTCGTCGGACCGTTGAACACCAACGGCTCACGTGAAGTCCTGGCGCCGCCCCCGCCCGAGGCGGATTGAACATGACCCTGGCGCAGGCGAGGGCTCCGGCGTTGCTCGCGCTGCTGCTCGTTCCCATCGCATCGTTCGCGGCCGACTCGATCGCGCGAGTCGATGCCTACCTCGCCCGGTTGAGTACGCTTACGGCCGTGTTCGTGCAGGTCGTGCAGGACAAGCAGGGCCAGGTCACCGAACGCGCGACGGGCACCCTGTCGATCTCCCGCCCGGACCGTTTCCGCTGGGACTACCAGCAGCCGTACGCACAGACGATCGTCGCCGACGGCAGCAAGCTCTGGCTGTACGATCCCGATCTGGAGCAGGTCACCGTGCGTTCGCTCGCGCAGGGACTCGGTGCCACGCCCGCGATGTTGCTGTCGGGCTCCGGCAAGGTCGGCGACGCGTTCACGGCCGGACCCATCGAACAGCGGCAGGGCCTGACGTGGTACCGGCTGGCGCCGAAGCAGAAGGGCTCGGATTTCGAGCGCGTGAGCCTGGGCTTCGACGGCCGCAATGAGCTCGCCGCGATGGAGCTGGTCGACAAGCTCGGGCAGACCACCACCATCGAGTTCTCGCAGGTCAAGCGCGGAGGCGCGCTCGACGGCTCGCTGTTCCGATTCGTGCCGCCGGACGGTGCCGACGTGATTGGCGAAGCCGCGGCTCGCTGACGGCCGAACGCCGTCGCGTGGCCAGCCTGTCTGACGTGATGCCGATGCTCAACCTCCGCTATCGACCGTTCTGGATCGCCGCGAGCGTCGTGCTCGTGCTCGGCGTCGTCTGGGGCAGCCTGCAGACCGGGCTTGGCGGCGAGGTGCCGCAAGGCTTCGACAAGGTCGAGCATTTCGGCACCTACCTGTTGCTCGCCGTGTGGTTCACGGGTCTCATTGCCCGCAAGCGCTGGTGGCTGGTCGCGGCAACGCTGCTGCTGCTGGGGGCTGCGATGGAAGCCGGGCAGTACATCATGCAGGCCGGGCGCACCGCCGACGCCTACGACATGGCGGCCAATACCGCAGGCATTGCGGCCGGACTGTTGCTGGCCGCGCTGTTGACCGGTGGCTGGGCGCAACGGATCGAGTCGTGGCTGCGGTGACGCCTTTCCGTCCGCTCGCCGACCGCATGCGGCCCGCGAGCCTCGACGAGTTCATCGGACAGTCGCACCTGCTCGCGCCGGGCAAGCCGTTGCGCCGCCTGCTCGAAGGCCGCAGCCTGCACTCGATGATCCTGTGGGGGCCGCCCGGCACCGGCAAGACCACGCTCGCACGCCTGGTCGCGAAAACCTGCGATTCCGAGTTCCTCGCGCTGTCGGCCGTAATGGCCGGCGTGAAGGACGTGCGTGCCGCCGTCGAACAGGCGCAGCAGATGCGCGCGGGCAGCGGCCGGCGCACCGTGCTCTTCCTGGACGAAGTGCATCGCTTCAACAAGTCGCAGCAGGATGCCTTCCTGCCGTACGTCGAAGACGGCACCGTCTGCTTCATCGGCGCCACGACCGAGAACCCGTCGTTCGAGATCAACAGCGCGTTGCTGTCCCGTGCCCGCGTGTACGTGCTGCGCTCGCTCACGGTCGACGACGTCCAGCAGGTGCTGCGGCGCGCGCTCGAACGCGAGTTCTCGGCCGGCGCCGAGGCAGTCAAGGCCGACGACGATGCGATCGCGACTATCGCGCGCGCGGCGGACGGCGATGCACGCCGGGCGCTGAACCTGCTCGAGGTCGCAGCGGATCTTGCGCGTGCAGGCACCGGCACCATCAGCGAAGAGATCGCCGGCGAAGTGTCCGCCGGCGGGTATCGACGCTTCGACAAGAAGGGCGAGCAGTTCTACGACCAGATCTCGGCGCTGCACAAGGCCGTGCGCGGCACGGATCCTGATGCTGCGCTGTACTGGCTCTGCCGCATGCTCGATGGCGGGTGCGATCCGCGCTACGTTTGCCGGCGCGTGATCCGGATGGCGTCGGAAGACATCGGCAATGCCGACCCTCGCGCCCTGCAACTCGCGCTCGAGGCCGCCGAGGCCTACGAGCGACTCGGCAGCCCGGAAGGCGAACTCGCGCTCGCCCAGGCCGTGGTGTTCATGGCCGTCGCGGCCAAGAGCAATGCCGTCTACGTCGCGTACAAGGCGGCCATGGCGGATGCCCAGAAGAACGGCACGCTCGACGTGCCGATGCACCTGCGCAACGCGCCCACCGGGCTCATGCAGGGCCTCGGCTACGGTGAGGGCTATCGCTACGCGCACGACGAGCCCGGAGGCTATGCGGCAGGGGAGAAGTATTTTCCCGATGCAATGGAGCCGGTGCGCTATTACGAGCCAGTGCCGCGGGGGCTCGAGATCAAGATTGCGGAGGCCCTGCAGCGGTTCAGGTCGCTGAAGCGCGGCTGATCTCGGCTACAATTCGCGCTTTCCCGGACCTTCCAGCTGTCCCCATGCTCGACCCCCGCCTGCTTCGTTCCGATCCCGCTGCTGTCGCCGCGAACCTCGCGCGTCGCGGCTTCACGCTCGATGTCGCGCGTTTCCAGTCGCTCGAGGACCGCCGCAAGGCCGCCCAGGTTGCCGCGGATGAAGTGCGTGCCGCCCGCAATGCGCATGCCAAGAATGTCGGCAAGGCCAAGGCCCAGGGGCAGGACATTGCTTCGCTGCTGGCAGCGGGCGAAGAACTCGGCAACCGGATGGCGGGTCTCGACCAGGAGCTTGCGGACGTCCAGGCGGAGTTCGACGAGCTCGTGCTCGGCCTGCCGAACATGCTGCACGAGAGTGTGCCGAACGGCCGCGACGAAGCCGACAACGTCGAGGTGCGTCGCTGGGGCACGCCGCGCCCGTTCGAGTTTGCGCCGCTCGACCACGTTGCCATCGGCGAGAAGCTCGCCAACACCGCGATGGACTTCGAGGCAGCGGGCAGGATTTCCGGCGCACGGTTCGTGGTATTGAAAGGCGGGCTCGCGCGCCTGCACCGCGCGCTGATCCAGTACATGCTCGACCTGCACACCGGCGAGCACGGCTACACCGAGATCTACGCGCCCTATCTCGTTGCGCGCAGCGCGCTGGTCGGGACGGGGCAATTGCCCAAGTTCGAGGCCGACCTGTTCAGGGTGACCTCGGGCGACATGGAGTTTTTCCTGATCCCCACCGCGGAAGTGCCGGTCACGAACCTCGCGCGCGAATCGATCCTCGAGGCGAACACGCTGCCGCGGCGTTACGCCGCGCACACGCCGTGCTTTCGCAGCGAGGCCGGCTCGTACGGCAAGGACACGCGCGGCATGATCCGCCAGCACCAGTTCGAGAAGGTCGAACTCGTGCACATCGTGAGGCCTGAGGATTCGTACGCCGAACTCGAGATGCTCGTCGGCAACGCCGAGAAGGTGCTGCAGGGGCTCGACCTGCCGTATCGCGTCGTCGCTCTCTGCGCGGGCGACGTCGGCTTTGGCAGCGCCAAGACCTACGACATCGAAGTGTGGCTGCCGGGCCAGCAGAAATACCGTGAGATCTCCTCGTGCTCGAATTGCGAGGCGTTCCAGGCGCGTCGCATGCAGGCGCGCTGGCGCAATCCCGCGACCAGCAAGCCCGAGCCGGTGCACACGCTGAATGGCTCGGGCCTCGCCGTGGGCCGCACGCTGGTGGCCGTGCTCGAAAACTATCAGCAGGCGGATGGCAGCGTCGCGGTCCCGCCGGCGCTGCGCAAGTACATGGGTGGCGCGGAGGTCATCCGCGGCTGACGGCAAAGGCCGGCGTCACCCGGCTAGAATGGGTTTCCGCTCGGAGAGGTGGCAGAGCGGTTGAATGCACCGGTCTTGAAAACCGGCGTCCCCGCAAGGGGATCGTGGGTTCGAATCCCACCCTCTCCGCCAATTTTTAAATATATATCAAAGACTTGTAATCAAAACGAGCCGTCGAAATCACTGGTCGAACTGATGACGATCATCGACACGAAATCAGTGGCACCACCTGCTTCGCGGGAGGCCTGTTCGATTGTCGCAGCATTCGATTTTGACGGGACAATCACCACCAAAGACACGTTTGTGCCATT
>Ga0209253_10004074_pt1 | contig 12771 bp, 13 predicted proteins | sample FrelakmetBRP12BR_FD_187145 | JGI IMG/M metagenome (GOLD analysis project Ga0209253, IMG submission 187145) | Freshwater lake sediment microbial communities from the University of Notre Dame, USA, for methane emissions studies - BRP12 BR (SPAdes)... | ecosystem: Environmental > Aquatic >...
AAAAGCGAAACAGCATCATGAAAAACAAGAATATGGTTCAGCGGAAGAACACTTTGAAAAGGCCTCCAAACTGCACGAACAGTTGAAAAGGTGGAGTTATTTGTCTCCGAACTATGCTGCCTGGGCACAGACGGACCGCGCAGAAGAGCTAAGCCGAAGGGAGAACAGCGAAGAAGCCTTCCAAGCTTTCGAGACGGCTGCGAGGCTTTTTGAAGAAACTAGAAAATCACTTCAAGGCCAACTCGACAAGATTGAAGACCTTGAAGAAAAACAGATGGCCAAAGACATGCTTAAGGCAACCGTTCTGCGATACCAATACTGCATGGCACGAGTTGCGGTTGAAGAAGCAAAAATCTTTGACAAGAAGGGCGATCATTTTTCCAGCTCGGAAAAATACAATTCAGCAGTTGAAATCCTGGAGAAAATTGGGGAAACCACGGAGTCTGAGCGAGACGAAAGAGAACTCATGCTCTTCGCAACTCTCTCCAAAGCGTGGGCGAAAATGACGTTAGCTGAAGCCGAAGAAGACCCAAGCCCATACGCAGAAGCATCACAACTCTTTGAGAAAGCTAGAGAACTCAGTTCAAATGAGAAAGCCAAGACGCTGGCATTAGGCCACAGCCATTTCTGCAGGGCACTTGAGGCTGGAATGAGATTCACAGATACCGGAGATGAGACACTTCATGCAACTGCCATTCAGCACCTGGAAAGCGCTGGCAGATACTATGTGAAAGCAGGCTATCAAAGCGCCTCAGAATATGCCAAGGCAACGGAGATGCTTCTAGATGCTTACTCAAATATGAATAATGCAAAAAAAGAAGCTGACCCTGAAAGGAAAACAAGAGTCTTTGCGGTGGCTGAAAAGATTCTGCAGACGTCGGCTGGCTACTTCATGAAGGCTGAACATCCAGAAAAGAGGGAACAGGTTCTGAGGCTTCTGGAGAAAGTGAAGGAAGAGCGAGAGTTGGCTCAATCCCTCAATGAAGTTCTGCATACGCCATCAGTCGCTTCCACAACTGCTGGTTTCGCTACTCTAACACCAAGTCAGGAGAGTTCAGTTGGTTTAGAGAAGTTTGAAAACGCCAACATACAAGCAAATATCATAGCCCGCCACAAGCAACTAGAAATTGGTGAAAACCTAGAACTGGAGATAGAACTCATCAATGCTGGAAAGTTTCCGGCACAGTTGATCAAGATCATTGAGCTTATTCCGTCAGGTTTCGAACTGACAGAAAAGCCTGAGTCTTACAGATTAGAAGACAGTTATATTGACATGAGGGGAAAACGGCTTGGTCCATTGAAAACAGAAGAGGTAAGACTTGTGCTCAAGTCGAAAGTATGCGGCACATTCGCACTGAAGCCGACGATACTGTATCTTGACGAGAACGGTAAGTACAAGTCGTATGAACTGGAGCCAATAAACATCAGGGTCAAGGAACTGGGAATCAAAGGTTGGCTCAAAGGAGAAAGATGACATACTGGCTAGTTTTGCAGAAAATACGCAGCGGCGCCCGTCCTAAAGCACCCTTAGTGGCTTCCCAAAGCTCAGTGCATAAGAAAGGAAAAAAGACAGGGCACCACATATTCAACCAGAGTGGACGAATTGAAGGTTGGAGCCTGGGTCATAGTTCCACTTTCTTTGCCTACGCAATACCTTGTTTGCTCAAGATGCGGGAAGTCAGTCTCCCCAGTGTCTAACTACTGTGATTTTTGTGGGACCCTATTGCATCCTGAATACGTGTTAAAGATCTGTCCTGGCTGCAAGAATAGAATGCCCGCACTAGCTCGCTTCTGCCCTCAATGCGGAAAAAAACAATAACGCGCGCGAATAATTATTAAGCACTTTGGACAATACAACATTCTACGAGATACTCATCAGAATAGTGACACAAGAAAACAAGGAAGATTGAAGAATGACTTATAATCGAAGTAATCGAAAAACTCGAAAGATTCATCGTAGGCATCCTAAGAAAAGATGAATAAGTCTGAGACAAAACAAAAGAGTGGTTAGAGAGCAAAGATAGAAGTTATAGCTTGTTATTTGCTGATAAACTCCTTGTGTTTGGCAGAACCTTGTTTCCAATAGCGCCCGCTGAGACTTCCATCAGTTCCAAAATGAGACTGAGAAATAGCGCGCGCCCTCTGCTCTTCCTCATAATATATTACAGAAAATCAGTCTGCAACATCTTCTCCATGAACATCGGCTTTGAAGTCTGTGACCCGGGCATCCCGTTCTATGTTTTCGATTTCTTCAAGGTTAGCTTCCATGAGTCTTTTCATCTTGCGATCCTCAATTCGTTTCAGGACCTCTTCGCGAGTTGAACATCGAGATTGCGAGTTAGTGCCTGAAACACCGTCGAACCATTCGCCACCCAAGTCCAGTTTCTGTTCGGAAATCATTACTCGTGAGTCAACGTTCTCTCGGCTAGTTTTTTCGTGATGATCATCAACGTTTTTCACGCCGACAAGAATCCCGCGTTCATCGTACACTTCAATCGAGCGAAGACTCTTCTTAGGATGTATTATGTGGAATGAAGTTTCAAACCCACAGTCAGGACAATAGAAGCGTATGTTGTTGAATTTTTCGTCATGCCTGAGCCTGAAACTTTTTCCTGCACATTGTGGGCAACCATCATGTTCACATCGAGCCAACGCACTGTTGTTTACACTGACCCATCTTAGGTACTGAGCCTCAAGTGAAGAATCATATTCAAGGTTCAGAAACTCGATCCAGCTATGTTTCCGCCGTCTGCCACGCTTGCCCTTAGCCATTGTCGCGCACCAGCCTAGCCGAGTATTATCACTATCTCAAAGTTTGCGCCGCAATTTTAGTTTTGCTCTTGCGCATGTGCCAAGCGCGCGTTTTCAACGCAGACGAAAATAACTTTCTTCATATTTGACAGCTCTTCCAATGACATGACTCGTCGATTCTAGCTTTTAGCTCAAAACTGACTCAATATTCAAGTTGAGCACGATTTCTGCAATGTCGCTGGCATATTCAGCTGTTCTTCTTACGCTTTCGATGAGGAGCCTTAGGTTGGCAATCTCTTCGATTCCGACCTTCTGAGAGGCAGTAACGGCTTCTTTCTCCAGTTTGGCTACGTCTTCTGCTTTTTCAATGATGCTTTCGGCCATGTTGAAGTCTTGTTTGAATAATGCGTCTATTGACTCATCAAACATAGAGATTGCCAAGCTGCTCATTTTCTCAATTCCTTCTAGAACTTGTTCGCTGAGTTTCTCCTTGAGAAGAAGAATGTTTTCTGCGATGTTTGTCGCGTGGTCTGCCGTTCTTTCGACTGATTTTGTTATGAGCCTGTAGCCTAGGCAGTCTCTTGCGTGCGTGAGTCCTATCTCCTTGATTATCAGAGGATTTGACACTGCTAGTTTGAGAAGACGTATTATGTACAGGTTGAAGCGATCAACTTCACTGTCCGTGTCGATAATAGCTCGCGCCATTTGATGATCCAGTTTTCCTAGCGCCGAGATAGCGTCTCTGTGCATTGAAGAGGTTATGATAGCCATTCTTCTCAGAGTGCTTTGAACAGACAATTCGGAGTAGTCAAGCAAAACCTGCAGTGTTAACTCGCTGGCTGTGTCGGTCACAATCTCTGTCCCTACAAGCAGGTTCCGGGCAGAGGTCTTCAATGCGCTGCGCTGTCTTGTAGTGAGTTGATTTTTGTCTCTTGCTCTAATGTGCACGAGGTTGTAGCCGACTAGGTAAGCAGCGATTGTTTTCCGTATCAAAGGCCCAGGGCTGTCTTCTGAAGAGGCATGAATAAAAGCTTCCTGTGTTTTTTCATGTTGTGTCAGGCCCGGTGGAAGAACTCTCAATGATCCATCGGCCTCTGAACGGACATGAAGTTCGCTGTTTTTCTTGAGTTGATTTTGCACTATCCATCTTTTGGGCAGTGAAATTGTGTATGTTGACCCGCCTGTCAACTGCAGTTTTCTGGATTCCCCTTCAGGTCTTTCTAGTTTCTCGATCAAACCTAATGCCTTCTATTTAGCCTGGATAATACCCTTCTAGTAATGTCTTTTCTATATAAACTATAGAGTGTATGTCGAGAACATATATAACAGATAAAGCCTTTCCTAAAGCCAAGAATGTTGAAGGAGAAATAGAATATGAATAAAATGTCAAGTCTTGGCATATCAACAGTCATTGCCACAGTCGGAATGGTAGTGTTTCTGGTAGTAGGATTCGTGGCAGGCTACTACATCAGCATGGGACAACCTTCTGGATCATCACAGGCTTTTCCTGAAGACAGCGCGTGGAGGAGCGCAAGTATCAAACTCTCGGGCTCAACAACTGTTCTCCCGATTGGAAACGGTTCTGCGATTGCGTTCATGAACAAATACAATGCCACAACCGTCACAGTTTCTGGGGGAGGAACTGGCGTTGGCTACAGCAACATCCTGGACAAGCAAGTCGACATCGGAATGGCGTCAAGAGAACCTAAGCAGACCGAGATAGAAAACGCCAAAAGCAAGGGCGTCGCCTTATGGCTTTATCCAATAGCTCTAGACGGTGTCTGCGTCGTCGTCAACCCATCAGTTGCAAACACAAGCTTTCCACTAAACCTCACACTGCAAGAAATCGGCAAGATCTACGCTGGAATGTACACCTATTGGGACGAAGTGAAAACGGGATTGCCACATCAGCAGATATTCACAGTCGTCCGAGAACCAGGCTCAGGAACCAGAGGAACATTCGAAGAATTCACAATGACACCATGGAAATACAATGTCACCACCGCCGCAAACACGAGACAAAGCAACCCTGAGGTCAAAACTACAGTTGAAAACACGCAGTACTCAATTGGGTACGTCGGCTTCGGCTTCCATGTAAGTCCTAACCTTCACACAGTGGCGGTAGCAAAGGACAATTTGAGTCAATACATAATTCCAAGCACATCAAACATCGCATCGCGAACCTATCCAATGTCCAGATACTTGTACTTCGTGACAGGCAGCAGATCCATCAGCGGATCCTTGACCGCAAGATTCATAGACTTTGTACTGAGCCCAGAAGGCCAGCAGATAGTAGAATCGACCGGCTTCCTCAAACTACCCGAAACACCATAGCTTGGTGCAGAACAATGAAATGGCAGAAAAAGAAAGAAAACATACTCTCTTTTTTTAGACAAATGAAAGATGAGCCCATAACCTTACTTCTTTTCATTTGCGCTTCTTTTTCAATAATCATTCTTTTTCTAATGCTAGTCTTTGTAGCCAGGGAGGGGACGTTGGCTCTCTCGCAGTTCGGACCGAATTTTCTCATAGGCCAAACTTGGGATACCAACGCAAACCTGTATGGAGCCCTTCCATTGATATACGGCTCAATCATGGTTGTTGCCGGGGCCTTGGCGTTTGCAATTCCTCTCGGAGTTGGCACAGCCATTTTTGTATCAGAGGTGCTGCCCTTCTCAGTAAGAGATATCGTTAAATCCATAATAGAACTGTTGGCATCGGTTCCATCGGTGATCTATGGTTTCATCGGTATGATCATGCTTGTTCCTGCGGTTGCGTATCTCTTCGGCCTCAATTCTGGAGCAACTGCTTTGACAGCATCTATTTTGCTGTCGATTATGTCTGTTCCAACCATTGTTGGAGTCTCTGGAGAAGTGATCTCTGCAGTTCCAAAAGAGTACAAGGAAGCTGCATTAGGACTCGGTGCAACGAAGTGGCAGACCATCAAGCATGTTGTTCTACCGATTTCCAAGTCAGGCATTCTTGCTAGTGTCATGCTCGGCCTTGGACGAGCCATTGGCGAAACAATAGCCGTTCTAATGGTTGTTGGCAATGTAGCAAGAATTCCAACGCCCTTCTGGAATCTTCTTGCTCCAGTCTACCCAATAACTTCAGTCATTGCTATCCAGATGGCTGAGGCTGCGGTGGGAAGCCTTGAATACAGTGCATTATTCGGGCTGGGATTGGTCTTGTTCATAATTACATTCCTCGTGAACACTTTGGCGGATGTAGTCGTCAAAGGAAAAGTTGGACGGAGAGAGGTTAGTGCATGGGTAGGAAAAATGGCGAGACGCTAATCTTTGTCTCCCTTGGGGTCCCCACAGCGATATGTCTGGCGGCCTTCGCCTGGATCGCTGGCTCTCTTTTCACGGGAATTGGTACGCTGAATCCTGCGCTTCTGACTACCAGTGTCCTGCAGGGTGGATACTTCGAGATGATCATGGGAACGATCTACCTGCTGCTCGGTGCGGCTGCAATTGCTGGACCGATCGGGCTCTTTGCATCGATTTATTTGGTGGAATATGCTCGGCCTGGAAAGATAACAGCGATCATTGACCAATCTATAAATAACTTGGCGGGAGTGCCATCGATTGTGATAGGATTGTTCGGCTACACCTTTTTCTCCAAACAATTAGGACTCGGCGTCTCTTTGGCAGCTGGATGGTTGACTTTGACATTAATGATGCTGCCCATCGTGATAAGAGGCTCTGAAGAGTCACTGCGAATGGTTCCAGGCGCCTTCAAAGAAGCAGCACTAGCGCTAGGCGCCACGAAGTGGAAGGCTGTAAGTTCGACCAGCGTCTCAGGAGCGGCACCTGGAATAGTCACAAGTGTGATACTGGGTATGGCCCGGGTGGCGGGGGAGACAGCTGCGATAATTGCTGTGTCCTGTGTCCTAATTACCAGAGGTTTGCCGAAGTCACCGTTGGAACCGGTGATGGCTCTGTCCTACAATCTGTTCGTACGCATAATCGCCTTGGGCGAATCTGCTCAGGAAGTCTTTGGAATAGCTTTGATCCTGTTCGCCATAGTCACTTCTTTCGCCATCTTCGGAATAGTACTGAGAACATACTACAGGAGAAAACAGCCTTGGCTAAGGTAGACATCAGAAACTTGAACGTCTGGTTCAAAGAAAACCACGTCCTAAAAGATGTAAGCCTCACCATAAGGGAAAATGCCGTGACAGCGGTAATGGGTCCATCAGGCTGTGGAAAAACCACTCTGATTAGAGCCATCAACAGGATGAACGACGTCATAAGCGGAAGCCGCTCATCAGGGGAACTATTCATTGATGGAAAGAACGTCTATGATAGTAATACAAATGTCTACGAGCTTAGAAGAAAAGTTGGGATGGTCTTCCAGAAGCCAAATCCATTTCCAAAGTCCATTTTTGAAAATGTTGCTTTCGGAGTTAAAATTCACAAAATGGCTACTGACAAGAAGTTGTCCGAGATTGTTCAGACGAGCCTTACCGAGGCTGCTCTTTGGGATGAAGTCAGAAACAGACTCAACGATAGCGCCTTCAGTCTATCAGGAGGACAGCAACAGAGGCTCTGCATCGCGAGAGCACTGGCGGTCGAGCCTGAGGTAATCCTTATGGATGAGCCCTGCAGCGCATTAGACCCCGCTGCAACAGCGAAAATTGAAGGCTTAATGAGGAGTCTGAGTGAAAGATACACTGTGATCGTAGTGACTCACAATTTGCAGCAAGCCGCGAGGGTTTCTGATTTCACAGCTTTTATGTACGTGGGTCAGTTGATCGAATATGGCGATACTAATAGCGTGTTCGAAAATCCGAAAAACGAGACTACTGAGAAATACATTACAGGGAAGTTTGGCTAGGTGAGAAAATGAGCAGATTACTTGATAGAGGTTTGGAAGAGCTGACGACTACTCTGTTGAAGATGGGTGACGTTGCAGAGAAGACTGTCAGAACAGCTACTGCAGGCTTCATGGATGGCAAGAGCGTAAGTGATGATGTCCGAGAGCTTTCAGAATTGCTCCTGATGATGACTGTCAGTGTGGAGGACAAGGCCTTTGAACTAATAATGAGGTACCAACCAGTCGCTTCTGACCTGAGGATAATCAATTCGTACATGAAAATCGCCTATGATTTTGAGCGATTCGGTCGGTATTCTCTGGACATCTCACTGACGCACCAAAAATTCGCTTATTCTGAAAAATGTGCATATGCTTGGGATTTGATGGAAACGTTGATCGACAAAGTCATGCTCATGATCAGAACCAGCATAGAGGCTCTCAAAGACAATAACGGAGAAATGACTAAGTCGCTTGCGAAAATCGAGAACGAAGTTGATGATATGTTCTCAGCTTACTTGGACAAGTTGTCGAAAGCCCCGCCCGACGCCAAGTGTACAATTTGCACTGCTCTAGTGGCCAAATATCTTGAGAGAATCGCAGATCACGCCACCTACGTAGGAGAAGCAATCTACTACATCGCAAATGGCCAAAAAATATCGCTCAGGTGACTCTGATCATGAACTCAGACGAAGTGAAGTCTTTCAAAAAAAGAAAATATGAATGGAGATGAGGAAAATGGACAAAAGAAGTTATGAATGGTTTGAAAAACGCCGAAGAACCAAAGCCTTGGATCTAGCTCAGGAACAAATAGTAAAAGCCTTAGATACCGTGAACCTGCTGAATCAAACAGCCCAGAGCCTGGTCAAAGGAAACAAGAAAGAAGCAATGCAACACATTCAGCACATTTTCAAAACCGAAGAAGAAGTGGACAAACTACGGATAGAGGTCTTCAAGGAACTTTCAAAAGGCGCAGCCTTGTTCGCCGACTATCGTGAAGACCTGTTGCACCTTGTCAAAAGACTCGACACACTTGCGGATCATGTGAAGGACGCTGCCAGATGCATGGAAATGCTCGAAGGTACTGAACTGCCACAGGAACTAACGGAAAATACAGCGCACATGACTTTGGCTCTAGTGGATTGTGCCTCAAACCTGCGCGTCGGAATAGAAAAGATATCGATTTCTTCAGAAGAAGCGATCATGGCTGCCAGCAAAGTGGAAGAAGTTGAACACGGAATCGACGAAGACTACCTGAAGACAAAGAAGCTGTTCATCAAATACGGGGAGAAGATGAACCCGGGTGCGATTGTGATATATGACGACTTGATCGAATTCGTTGAACAAGCTGCAGATATGTGCGCAGACACGGCCGACTACATAATTACCCTTTCTAGCAAGGAATAGCGCGCGTTCTATGTGCCATGTTTTTTGTCGTTCTCGGAGGATTATCTTACACAACACTTTTTAGACAGTATGAATTACATGAGAAATACGAAAAGTGGAATAATTATGAGCGATAGTCCTGAAGGCATGTCTATCTATGGAACCGTAAAAGTCGGCGACCGTGGCCAAGTCGTCATTCCCTCCAAGGCTCGAAAAGATTTCGACATAAAGCCGGGGGAACTACTGCTCGTCCTAGCAGGCAGGAACAGACGCGGCATCACAATGGTCAAGACAGATGCGATCAAAGAGTTCGCGTCAAGAGTCCTGAAAGGTCTAGAAAAGACCGCGGACGAGTAACAAGCACAGTATCTTCACAGCTGGAATACCATGTTCAGAAGCCGTGAACGGATCCAAAAATGGTTCTACGACATCGTCGAGAAGTTTCGCCAGAAAGGAGCCCTCAGTCCTGAGAAGGCGATGACGCCGGAAGAATTGGGTCTTCCCCCGAGATTTGAGGAGGCGATGAAGAGGCGATTGGGACGCTCAGGCGTTTTCGTTGAAGTGAATGGGAAGTACTATCTTTCGGAGGAAAGGTTGAAGCAAATAGAAGAAATGCGATCTGGTAGAGGCGGAGCGATGAATCGAGGAAACAAAATCATGACGTTGAGACTGGTTCAGATAGGCACCGTTGCGCTCTTTGTCGTCCTCTTGCTTGTAAATATTTACGTTCAGAGTTGGGAACTGAGAGTGGTATCCGTGGTCATCTTGGTCGTTTGGCTATTGATAGCTATTCTGCAGATTTACTATCTGTTTCAGGCCCGAAAGAGATTTTCTAGGCAGGTCAGCAAAGCGTAACAGACACTCAGCTGGGTTGAATTGGTGAACACATTCCGAAGATCAGAAGCACTTCTGGCAGATCAGATATTTCGTCAAGAAGGAGAATAATGTATGTCGCTCGTTGTAATGGCTTGGAGAAATCTTTCCCGCCGCAAGCTCAGAACAGGCTTGACCGTTGCTGGAATCGCTGTTGGAGTTGCTTTGATTCTGGTCTTGCTTTCTCTTGTCGCTGGGATCGATGTGCAAGTTAAGTCTTCGATCCGCAGTCTTGGTGGAGTTGACATTACCGTCTATAATTCCACGATTACCAACGCGCGACAGACTTTCTTCCTAGGCAGCTCAGCCACCCTCAACGAATCCATGGTTAATGACATCGGGAGAATACCCAACGTTTACGCGGTCTCCCCTCAGTCGACAGAAGTTGTGTCAGTCAACGGCACACTGGCTCCAATATGGGGCATTGACCCCGCGACTTACGACAAAGTATCAACGGGCTTGAACATCGTTCATGGAACAGAGATAGCTCAAAACGACAATCAAGTAGCGGTTCTTGGAATAGGATTGGAACAACTATTCAACGCTTCCCTGTATGATCACGTCTTGATCCAAGGACGACCACCTTACAATTCCAACAATTGCACGCTGACTGTTATCGGAACGTATGAAACCGGCGTGACTCTAACTGACAGAGGAATATATGTTCCAATCGACATCTTACAGAATTTGACGGACAGTTCAGGACAGGTCACTTCCATTCTGGTCAAGGTAGACGACCCTAACAACATCGATGCCGTGTCAAGCGAGATTTCGGGCCTCTTTTCAGATGTTCGTGTAGTGACCATTTCAAATGTTGCAGCACAAGCGTCACAGCTTCTCAACACCCTCACCCTGTTCTTCGCAGCATTGGGAATAGTGGCACTTGTCGCAGGAAGCTTTGGAGTGATTAACACGATGCTCATTTCTGTCATTGAAAGAACAAGAGAGATAGGAACCCTCAAAGCCATCGGAGCGAGCGAAAACACCGTTTTAAGAATGTTCATCATCGAAGCGGTAATACTCGGATGTCTGGGTGCAGCTGTCGGAGCAGCAGTAGGCAGCCTGTCTTCATTCATCCTCGCAGAACTGTCAGTGCGAGCCCTACCCGCAGTCGCAGGCAGAGCCACTGCCAGAATCTCCCCAGTTCTCACCCCGACAAACCTCCTCATAAGCATGTCCTTAGGTCTGGCGACAGGAGTCTTAGCCGGACTGTATCCTGCCTGGAGGGCTGCTCGCATGAAACCTGTGGAGGCCTTGAGACATGGTTGAAAACATAGTTCAAACAATCAACTTGTCAAAAATCTACAAGCGAAGGAGCATCGACGTAGTCGCGCTCAAGGACGTTAGCCTGCAAATCTCCGAGGCACAGATTGTGTGCATCATGGGACCTTCCGGCTCGGGTAAGACGACACTCCTGAACATAATCGGCGGCATTGACCGACCTACCAGCGGAAACGTCCTCATCGGTAACACTGACATAACCAAATTCGGCGAATCCCAAATCACGCGATTCAGGCTGGAAAAGATTGGCTTTGTGTTTCAATTCTATAACTTGTTTCCAACGCTGACCGCTTCAGAAAACGTTGAACTTCCATTGATCTTAGCCAATAAGCCCAAGCAAATAAGAGAGAAAAGAGTTGGTGATCTGTTAGAAATCGTAGGCATGAAACAACGCGCCGACCACAAACCCGACGAGCTGAGCGGCGGAGAACAACAGAGAGTGGCCATCGCACGAGCCCTAGTTAACGATCCGACACTTATCTTGGCAGACGAGCCCACGGGCGACCTTGACTCCGAAAACGCTGTGGCTTTCATGGAACTCGTGAAAGAACTCAACAAAAAACAGAATCAGACCTTCTTGATAGTCACTCACGACCCTCTAGTTTCGAATGAGTGCGACAAGATCTATGCTATACGTGACGGAAGGCTCAGCGAGAAATGAAACTCGAGAAAACCCTTCAATATCTTAGGCTGGACTTTGTTGAGCTGACTAGAAGATAGCGCGCGCTCAATTTGACTTCAATGCATTTTCGGTATCACTAATAAATCCAGTGTTCCACTCCCAGGTTTAGCAACGCACGCCTAAAATACCGTTGAGGAGCGCGCGAAAAGCATTTGATTTCCGTTCTTGCCAACATGCGTTATTGTTCCCATTTTTCTGAGCGAATAAGTCATTTTTCGAGATTGATTAACGGATATTCCGAGGCTTTTCGCCAGATTTCTGTTCGAAAAGGGATCAGGTAGATCTTTAGGTAGGACTTTGAGGAAATCTGTTTTGTGTTCAAAAATCCTTCTTTCAAGAACGCGGATAAGCTTTCTGTCTTCTATGCTTGCGCCTTTCCTTCTCCAGCTTCCTCTTCCATCGTTACACCATACTTCTTCAGCTTCGATCATCAAAACTTCGACGCTGAGATTACCTTTGGAAAATAGGGTCGGTATTCTGATCAATTCGCTGAAAAGGTCAGAGAGGCGGCCTTTCTTCGGAGACCTTCTTTTTCCAGATGCCTCTCCTGTAACCGTCGACCTATGAATTATCCACTTTTCTTTGGGTATAGGGTAGACTAAGCGAACCTTGTGTTCATTGAGCAGACGCAAGAGCTTCGGTTTGATTGCTGAAAAGTTGGCAATTTGGATTTCGATCAACAGGTCTCCTCGCACTATGTCCACTATGAAATCGTCTACTTTGGCTTCTAGTTTGTCTCCCTCAAGAAAGTACCAGTTCTTTATCGCAGAATGAAGTGAGCTTTCCCTTCCTGAACTGAATGCATTGTCCTTCAAAGTTGAGATCTGCCGCATTTTCGATACCGTATGAGCTTCACCCGATAAGAAGGTTCCCAATGCGTGCGCGACCAAATCACGAGGGTCCGCACTTTAACTGTAATGCTTTTTCATATAGCAGAATAGATCTAATGTTCACAAATCCAAGCTAACTAAACATTGCGA